>Ga0209777_10001140_pt1 | contig 39992 bp, 36 predicted proteins | sample FrelakmetHBP12HB_FD_187147 | JGI IMG/M metagenome (GOLD analysis project Ga0209777, IMG submission 187147) | Freshwater lake sediment microbial communities from the University of Notre Dame, USA, for methane emissions studies -HBP12 HB (SPAdes)... | ecosystem: Environmental > Aquatic >...
AGACAGAAAAAAATATTTTGCAGGGATTGGAATTCTTGAAAAGAGACAAAGGCAGATTTTTATTAGGCCAGATTTTGCCTACTGCAAATGATGTTTTAGAAAAATTAAAAAGTTTGAAAGAAGTCGACCAGATCAGTTTGGCAGGATCTGTCAGGAGAAGGAAAGAAACAATCGGGGATGTAGATATTTTAGTTGTTTCAAAAAAACCGGCTAAAGTCATGGATTTTTTTGTGAAACTGGACGGAGTTGAAAAAGTTTGGGGCAAAGGAGGAACAAAAGCATCAATACGAATGCGCGAGGGTTTTGACATTGATCTAAGAGTTGTGCCGAAAGAAAGTTATGGTTCAGCTCTCCAATATTTTACGGGCAATAAAGAGCATAATATTATTACAAGAAAAATTGCTATTGAAAAAGGATTAAAACTTTCAGAATATGGGCTGTTTAGGGGCAAGAAAATGATTGCCGGCAAAACAGAAGAAGACATTTATAAAGCCATAGGCCTTCCATATATTGAACCGGAACTGAGGGAAAACGAGGGCGAGATTGAGGCCGCTTTAAAAGGAGAATTGCCGAAAATAATCGGGTATAAAGATATCAAGGGGGACCTGCACTGCCATTCAAACTGGAACGGCGGAGAAGATTCTATCGAAGAAATGGCAGAAGCTGCCATAGATTTGGGTTATGAATATATCGGCATTTCTGACCATACAAAATTTTTAAGGATTGAATATGGCTTAAATGAGAAGCAATTATTGAAAGAGCATGAGGCTATTAAAAAAATAAATGAAAAATTGGAGAAACAAGGTAAGAAATTCAGGGTTTTGCATGGATGCGAAACTAATATTTTAAATGATGGTTCTGTTGATATTAAAGACGAAGTTTTAGAAAAATTGGACTATGTAATTGCCGGCGTGCACTCGCAGTTTAAAATGCCCAAAAAAGAAATGACAGAAAGGATTATCAAAGCAATGAGAAATAAAAATATTGATATAATTGCTCATCCGACCGGCAGACTGATCGGCAGAAGGGATGAGTATCAAATTGATTTTGATAAGATTTTAAAAGTTGCCAAAGAAACAGGCACAATTTTAGAGATTAATTCAGCTCCTGAAAGATTGGACCTCAATGGATTTTATGTAAGAAGAGCTAAAAATGAAGGAGTAAAAATGATTATAAATACAGACAGCCATCAAAAAGAGCAATTGAATCTTATGGAATATGGGATTTCACAGGCTCGCCGCGGCTGGGCAGAGAAAAAAGATATTATAAATGCCCATTCAGTTGAAGAGTTATTAAAATATTTCAAATAAAATGCCAAGGGAAAAATCAGCAGGAGCTATAATTTTCAGGAAAGAAAATAGTGTGCCGCACTATTTGCTTTTGCATTATGCGCCGTCTGAACCAGGCAAACGAGGGCAATGGGGATTTGCCAAGGGCCATGTTGAACAAGGAGAGACAGAAATTGAAGCGGCAAAAAGAGAAATTGCCGAGGAGACGGGTATAAAAGATTTAAAAATAACTCCGGGGTTTAAAGAAATAGAAAAATATTTTTTTAAGAGAAGTTACGGTTTGGAAGGCGAAGCCAGAAAAAAAGCGCCGTGGATTTTTAAATTGGTCGTGTTTTTTCTGGCTGAAACAAAGACCAAAGAAATAAAAATTTCTGACGAGCATATCGGCTTTGTTTGGTTGCCGATTGATGAAGCGATTAAAAAAACAACATTTAAAAATTCAAAAAAACTATTGAAAGAGGCAAATGAATTTATCATTCAAAGAAAGAATTTATAATATTGTAAGAAAAATTCCAAAAGGAAAAGTAATGACCTATAAGCGGGTGGCATCACTTGCAGGAAAACCCAGGGCATACAGAGCCGTGGGTAATATTTTAAATATGAATAAAAATCCAGAAATTCCCTGCCACAGAGTTATAAGATCAGATGGAAAAATTGGAGGATATAATAAAGGTTTAAAGCGCAAATATAATTTACTTAAAATTGGAAATGTGATAATAAGAAGGCGAAAGACAGCCCAAGGAAGTTCATTGATAATCTAACAGTCAACCCAAAACTGAAAGGAATAGCATATGTGTGGAGTATTAGGGATATCTTGCAGTAATTGCCTCAGGGGAAAACAGCAGGTTTTCCCAAAGCTGATGACTTGTGGCAATGATATCAGCCATCGAGGGGAGCAGGGCTGGGGAATTGTTACATCGGATGGAGAGAACATGGTTTGCCAGCGCCAAGAAGGAAGGTTTAGCGAAGGCATTACAGAAGAGAAAGCTGCGGAGCTTTCAGAAAGGATGCAGGGAAATATCGGCCTTGCCCATACGCTCTATTCCACCGTAGGGAAGAGCGGGCATAAGAAACAGCCGAGAAGTATTCAACCTTTAGTTGCTGAGTTCCATGGCAAGTCCTTTGCTTTGGTCTACAATGGAAACATTTATGACTTGAGCGGGCTCAGAGAAGGGGCCAGAGCGGCAGGCTGGAAGTTCGAGTCGGAAGTTTCTGATACAGAGGTCATTGTGGCCATGATCGCGACTTCGCAAGAAACGGATTTCATTGAAGCGCTCAAGGGGGTTTTACCTAAGCTCAAAGGCGCATTTGCTTTGGCTATTTTGTACGAAAACAAGATAATCGGAGTCCGCGATAGCTGTGGCATCAGGCCTCTCTGCGTCGGCTACAATGGTGACAGCTTCATTCTTTCGTCAGAGAGCTGTGCGTTCTATTCCGTTGGCGCGAAGTTTATCAGAGAAATCCGGCCGGGGGAAATCGTAGTGATCGGCGATAAAGGCATCGAAAGGTTTGCCAAGTGGACCGACAGAACCTGTTGCCGGTTTTGCATCTTCGAGCTTATCTACTTTGCCAGACCGGATAGCAGGCTCTGCGGCGGCAAATCTGCCTGGCACTATAGGAACAAAGCGGGTTTGATTATGGCAAGGGAGTCGCCCGTTGATGCTGATTTGATAATTCCTGTGCCCGAGGCTGGAACCATATTTGCCGAAGCTTATGCGTCGGGAGCTGGTATCCCGCTCAGCCAGGGATTGTTTAAGAATCGCTTCGGTGTGAGAACCTTCATGACTCCGCGCGGAACTGACCGTAGGGCCCTACAACGGATTAAGCTGCATCCATTGGAAGAAGTCATATGGGGCAAACGGATTTGCCTTGTTGAGGATTCTCTTGTCCGCCTTAAGGTTCTTCCCGAGACCGCTTTGATGTGTTATGAGGCAGGGGCCAAAGAAGTACATGTCAGAGTTCTCTCGGCGCCGATTTGCTACCCTTGCTACTACGGCATAGATATGGCGACAAAAGCCGAGCTGGCTGCCGCCAATTTCTCCGTCGAGGAGATAAGGGAGCAAGCTGGAGTGGATTCTCTGGCATATCTGAGTCTCGAGGGAATGATTGGGGCAACAGGGGTATCGCGCGACGATCTTTGCCTGGCGTGTTTTGACGGGAATTATCCTGTTGAACCGCCGGCTGAGTAATGCTGGCGCAACAAAAACCGCTTCCTTGGGGCAGGAAGCGGTTCTTTTTTTGTTTTATTTTTTACTTTTTTACTTCTTCTACAATTTTTATAAAAATTTCAGGATGTTCTTTCGCCAATTCAGATAAAACTTTTCTGTCTAATTCTATTTTGTTTTTTTTCAATCCGTTGATAAATCTGCTGTATGTAATTCCATTTTGTCGGGCTAATGCGTTTATCTGCAAGTTCCATAAATTCCTGAAATTTCTTTTTTTTGTTTTCCTGTCCCTGTATGCATAAGTCCAGGCATGCTTTAATGCTTCTTTTGCTAATTTAAATTTTGATTTTCTTCCGTATTTAAAACCCTTGGTATGCTTTAATATATTCTTTCTGTGCTTGCGGGCTTGTACAGCTCTTTTAATGCGTGACATATTGCCTTATTATTTGGTTAAATATTTTTTAAGATGTTGTGCTTCTGTTTTAGAGAGCGCAATCCATTTACGACCTTTTCTTTTCCTTTCACCTGTTTTTTTTGACCTGTAATGATTTTGGCCGGTCATTCTTCTTAAAATCTTTCCATTTTTTGTTATTTTAAACCTTTTAATCAGGGCCTTTTTTGTCTTATTCATATGTTTTTATAATTTCTAGGGAGGGAGGAGTGAAAATTTATTTTCACTCCGACCGAGCGAAGTAATTATATTACCGAAGGTAATTTCTATTGTTTGGAGACAATCATTGTGAAACCTCTGGGCTCACGCTTTAATTCTCTCTCTGTCTTAATTGGTATTAATGAATTTAATTTTTCTAAAAATACTTTTACTTTGTCTGTGGCAAAGGAACCCATTGCTTTCTCCCTGCCCCTCAATGACATATTTATTTTTACCTTATCTCCTTCATTCAAAAATTTTTCTGCCTGTTTCGCGCGTGTTTCCATATCGTGCGGAGAAATCTTGAAAGTTAATCTTATCTCCTTTAATTCTCCTCCTTTGGGTTTTGCCATTTTCTTCTCTTTTTTCTGCTGCTGGTAAAGATATTTTCCATAATTGGCAATCCTGCAGACCGGCGGTTCCACTTTTTCAGTAACCTGTATCAAATCCAAACCCTTTGATTTTGCCAGATCAATTGCATCAAATATATTCATAATCCCGAGCTGTTCTCCGGTTTCTGAAATTACTCTTACCTCTTTTGCCCTTATGAAATTGTTGATTAATATTTTTTCCAATGTTTTAAAATAATTATGTGGAGATGGCGATGTTGAAATCGCGTCTGAAAAGTATTTTAGAACAATTCTACAAGTTTAGTTAATTTTGATGTTCGAGCATTAAATAGAAAAATAACAAAATTTTTAATGCCTTATCTCCTTAGTTTCAATAATTCATCAGAGAAGTAAATTATCTATCCTAATAATATAACACCTCAGGTCCATTTATTAGGAGTCAATGGTTGAGATGCCGCATTAAGCGTATGCTAATGCGGGTTGTCTATTAAATAAATTAGTAGCAATTATGTTTTTTCTCAGAAGATTTATAAGCCCCGAGAAAGCTTAACTTGCCTTATTTTAAAGAACTAGTCATCGAAACAATCATCCCCGCGATAATTCGCGATTAGTTTCTCTTTCGACATCCCTCTTTTTTATTTTTTCTTTTTTGTTGTATTTTTTCTTTCCTTTGGCTAATCCGAATTCGAGTTTTATTCTACCATTCTTCTCATAAATTTTCAAGGGTATCAAGCTAAAACCCTTGGTTTTGGTCCTTCCCATTAAATAATCTATCTCTTTCTTATTCAAAAGCAACTTCCTTTGTCTTTCTTCATTATAATCCGCTCCGGCATTATTTGGCTGATATGGAGGCACTTTTACGCCCACTAAAAACGGCTCCCCGCTTGTCAATGTAACGTAAGACCCGGCCAAATTTATATGTCCGGTTTTTATTGATTTTACTTCCTGGCCGAACAAAACCATCCCTGCCTCAAATTTCTCCAGGACTTCGTAATTGAATAATGCCTTCTTGTTTTCACTGAATATCTTCATATATACTTTTATATTATCATATTAGCACAAAATTTAAGTATTGACAATAGTATACTATTATGATATATTCTTATTAGTACACTTAAGCGTTAATTAGGGCAGAAATGCCATAAATTCTCAAAAGAGAAAGGAGGTGATTGAGATGCGATTTGCCATAGTAAAGAACACTGAGGGAGAGGTTTCGGTCCAAACTGAAACCATAGGAACATGCGATGCGAGTTCCAATCTCGAGATCGGCACAGTGACTGATGAGGGACAAATCATTGACCTCATAGAAGTGCAGTCATCTGAAGAGCTCGAAAATGCATTCAGTACTGTCGAGCACCTTTCAACGGTTGTCGAGTTGATAGCCACCGCTGCATTTCGGGCGGGACAAAACCATTCTTGATTAGGACTGAGCAGACCTACTGCTTCCGATATGTCGAAAGACCTCTATCGGCTTTTTTTATTCATAAAATCCCTGTCCCGTAGGCTTATCGGGGTTTAATTTTATGCAATTATGTGCTAAAATTTTTTAATATGCAAAAAGAGACAATTATAATATCTTTGGGTGGGTCATTGGTGGCGCCGAATGAGATTGATTTAGGATTTTTAAAGAATTTTAGTTATTCTTTAAAAAAATATATTGGGAAAAACCCTTCGACTGGGCTCAGGGCAAGGAGATTTTTTATTTTGGTTGGCGGAGGAAAAATTGCGAGGAACTATCAAAAAGCTCTTTTAGAGTTTGGCGCTAAAAGTAATGATAGAGACTGGATTGGAATTAACGTTACAAGATTGAATGCAGAAATCATAAAACAGATGTTTTTGGGCAATGCTTATCCTAAAATTATTACAGATCCGAATAAAAAAGTAAAAACTAATAAAAATATTATAATCGGCGGAGGGTACAAGCCCGGATGGTCAACAGATTATGTTTCTGTTTTGATAGCTAAAACTTATGGAATAAAAACCATAATCAACTTAACGAACATTGATTATGTTTATGACAAGAATCCTAATGAATTCGCTGATGCAAAGCCATTGAAAGAAATCGATTGGAAAAATTTTGAACGCATTGTGGGAGATAAATGGTTGCCTGGCCTTTCAATGCCGTTTGACCCAAGAGCTTCAAAATTGGCCGCAAGATTAAAAATAAAAGTTATAATGATTAATGGAAAAAATTTAGAACGCCTCGAAGATTTTTTAAACAATAAGCCGTTTCTTGGCACTATTATACAATGAAGAAACAAATAAAAGAGATAATTAAAAAATCTATTAAAGAAGAGATACTTGATTTTTCAGTTGAAATACCATCAGATAAAAAACTTGGAGATTATTCAACTAATGTTGCTTTAATTTTAGCTAAAAAAACGGGAAAAAATCTTATTGAGGTTGCAAATGAGATAAAAGGAAAAATTGATTCAGAATTATTTTCTAAAATTGAAGTTGCAAATGGATTTATTAATTTTTTTATTTCAGAAGAATATCTGCGGAAACAATTGCAGATTATCTTAAAAGAAAAAAATAAATTCGGCGATTTAAAAATTGGCAAAGGCAAAAATGTAAATATTGAATTTATTTCTGCAAATCCTACAGGACCCTTAACTTTGGGAAATGGCAGAGGCGGATTCGGCGGAGATGTTCTTTCAAATGTTTTAGCAAAGGCAGGATATAAAGTTTCAAGGGAATACTATATAAATGACACTGGAGCTCAAATTAATAAATTAGGCCATTCTGTGATTGGAGATGATGAGGCAGTTTATAAAGGAGAATATATTGATAAATTAAGAAAAGAGATAAAAGGCAAAAATCCTTCAGAGATTGGCGAGAAAGCGGCTAAGATTATTTTAGAGAAAATGATAGAGCCATCTGTAAAAAAAATGGGCATAAAATTTGATACTTGGTTTTCTGAAACAACCCTATATAAAAATAAGGAAGTAGATAAAGCAATAAGTGAACTGACAAGAAAAGGGTTTACTTATGAAAGTGAGGGAGCTGTATGGTTTAAATCAAAAGATTTGGGAGATGACAAGGACAGGGTTTTGATAAGGGCAGATGGAATTAAAACATATTTTGCTTCGGATATAGCTTATTTAAAAAATAAATTTCAAAGAGGATTTAATAAATTAATAATATTCTTAGGGGCAGACCATTATGGTTATGTAGCAAGATTAAAAGCTGCCTGCCACGCACTGGGTTATAAAAAAGAAGATGTTGATGCAGTAGTTCTGCAATTAGTTAAGCTTTTTGAAAATGGCAAAGAGGTAAGGATGTCAAAAAGAACAGGCATTTATGTAACAATAGATGAATTGATTGATGAGGCTGGCTTGGATATTGCAAGATTTTTCTTTTTACAGAGATCTCTTAACACGCATTTTAATTTTGACATGAATTTGGCAAAAGAAAAGTCAGAGATAAATCCTGTATTCAAGGTGCAATATGCAAATGCAAGAATATGCAGTATTCTTGCGAAGTCAAAAATCAAAACTCAGAAGTCAAAAGTCAATTTTGAATTGTTGGATCATCCATCTGAATTAGAATTAATGAAGCAAATAATAAGATTTCCAGAAATTATTGAAGATACTGCTAAAGATTATCAATTGCAACGATTGCCTAACTATGCTCTTGAACTGGCAGAAACTTTCCATAAATTCTATGAGAAATGCCAAGTGATTTCAGAAAACAAAGAATTGACAATCGCCCGGTTAGCTTTAATTTCTGCAACAAAAGTCATTTTAGAAAATGTTTTAGAATTAATGGGAGTTTCCAGCCCTGATAAAATGTAAAATATGTGGATTGTTCAGTTAACCTTATTAATTTTATTTGAATTGGCTGCCGATATCCTTGCCAAGGAATGGTCTTTGCACGGAAATTGGATAAGATGGACAGGAGCTATTTTAGGATATATAATCGCTAATGTCTTTTGGTTGTTTGCATTAAAAGGCGGTTCCGGGCTGGCGAAAGGAGCAGCAATTTTTTCTATAGCATCTGCTATTATAGCTGTTTTATTAGGAGTTATTTTATATAAAGAGAGCTTAACCACTGTTCAATTAATTGGAATTGGTATTGGAATTATTTCCTTGGTTTTTATTTTTTGGAACGGAATTTTATAAATATGAAATTAAACAATAAATATTATATAATGCGGCATGCTCAGGCGCTTTCGAATATCAGAGCGGTTTGCTCGTATTGGCCGGAAAAATTTAAAAATCCCCTTACTGAATTAGGGCGCGAAATTGTCAGAGAATCTGCAGAAAAACTGAAAAACATCCTGGATTTGGAGGGCCAAAGCATCGATTTAATTTTTTCTTCAGATTTATTAAGAACCAAACAAACTGCGGAGATTGTTGGGAAAATTTTGGGAGTAAAACCGAAATTCGATAAAAGATTAAGGGAAATAAGTTTCGGGATTTTTAATGGGAAAAAATTAGAATCGATGTGGAAATATTTTAAATCAGAAGGAGAAAGAATTAGGCAAAGGCCGCCGAAAGGAGAAATATATCCAGAAATTTTAGACAGGATGATGAGTTTTTTAAAAGATACTGATAAAAAATATAAAGAAAGAAATATTTTGATAATTAGCCATGAAGGTCCTTTATTTTTATTGCAAGGAAAAGTAATGGGACTTTCTATAAAAGAAACTATTAAAGAATTTCCTTTAGAAAAAAGAATCCATAAAGGAGAAATAAGAGAATTAAATTGAACCGCTCGATTGCACTCGCTGTAATTCTGCGGAATTAAGTAATATGGCATATAATTTTCCAGAGTCAGAGCATAAAATTTTAAAGTTCTGGCATGATAATAAAATTTTTGAAAAGTTAAGAGAAAAAAATAAAGGCAAAAAACCTTGGTCGTTTTTGGATGGGCCGATTACAGCTAACAATCCAATGGGCGTGCACCATGCCTGGGGCAGGACTTATAAAGATTTGTTTCAAAGATACAAGGCGATGCAGGGATTTGATGAACGCTACCAGAATGGCTTCGATTGCCAGGGCCTTTGGGTTGAGGTTGAAGTTGAGAAAGAATTGGGATTTAAGAACAAAAAAGATATCGAAGTTTACGGGATTGATAAGTTTGTTGAAAAATGCAAAGAGAGAGTCAGAAAATATTCAGCCATACAAATCCAGCAATCCATAAGATTGGGCCAGTGGATGGATTGGGAAAATTCTTATTACACAATGTCTGATGAAAATAATTATGCTATTTGGCATTTTTTGAAAAAATGCTGGCAGAAAGGATATTTGTATAAAGGAAAAGATTCTGTTCCTTGGTGCCCAAGATGCGGAACGGCAATTTCCCAGCATGAAATTTTAGCAGAAGAATATAAGGAGATAACCCATAAGGCAATTTATTTCAAATTACCTATAACAGGAGGAGAATTGAAAAACAAAAAGTTTTTAGTTTGGACAACAACTCCATGGACGATTCCTGCAAATGTCGCTCTTGTTGTAAATCCGGAATTTGAATATGCAATTTATAATGGTAATGGTGAAGAATTAATTTTGTTAAAATCTCTGGCAGAAAAAGTTTTAGGTAAAGAATATTCTTTGGAAAAACAAATTAAGGGAGAAGATTTAAAAGGCATAAAATATGAAGGCCCTTTTGATAATTTACCAAGAGTCAAAAAAATATCTGCTGAGAAATCAGAGACATTTCATACGGTTGTTTTAGACAAAGATTTGGTTACAGATGTTGAAGGCACCGGCATTGTTCATTGCGCTCCTGGTGCTGGCGAAGAAGATTTTAAAATTGGTCAGAAAGAAAATTTGGCAGTAATAGATGTTATTGATGAATCAGCTGTTTATTTGGATGGCATGGAAGATTTTTCTGGAAAAAATGCGAAACAGAATCCGGAAATGATTTTTGATTATCTTAAAAATTACCGATCGGGAGAATTTTTTTACAAAATAGAAGATTATACTCATAGATATCCGACCTGCTGGAGATGCAAAACAGAATTAGTTTGGAGAGTTGTTGATGAATGGTATATTTCCATGGATAAAATCAGAAAGCCATTAATGGAAATAACTAAAAAAATAAATTGGATTCCTTCATTCGGCAAAGAAAGAGAATTAGACTGGCTGAAAAATATGCATGACTGGCTTATATCTAAGAAAAGATATTGGGGTTTAGCTTTGCCGATTTTTGAATGCCAAAAATGCGGAAAATTTGAAGTTATAGGGTCAAAAGAAGAATTAAAAGAAAGAGCTGTTGAAGGATGGGAAGATTTTGAAGGTAATTCTCCTCATAGGCCCTGGGTAGACAATGTAAAAATAAAATGCCAGAAATGCGGCGAGGTGATTTCCAGAATTAAAGATGTGGGAAACCCATGGCTGGATGCCGGCATAGTCCCTTTTTCTACAATGAAATATTTCTCTGACAGAAATTATTGGAAAAAATGGTTTCCTGCAGAATTGGTCTGCGAATCTTTTCCCGGCCAGTTTAAGAATTGGTTTTATTCTTTATTGGTGATGTCGGCTGTCTTGGAAAATAAAAATCCGATGGAAACAATTTTCGGATATGCATCTGTCAGAGATGAAAAAGGGGAAGAAATGCACAAATCGAAAGGAAATGCCATTTGGTTTGATGATGCAGTAGAAAAAATCGGGGCTGACCCTATGAGATGGCTTTATGCAAAGCAAAATCCTGCTGAAAATCTTGGATTTGGCTATAATGTGGCGGAAGAAACAAAGAGAAAATTAATGACTTTGTATAATTCTTATGTATTTTTTAATACTTATGTGAAAAAAGAGGAGCTTTCTGATGAAATATTGAAAACAAAATCGAATAATATTTTAGATAAATGGATTGTTTCTAAAACAGATCATTGCATAAATGTAGCAAGCAATAGTTTGGATAAATATGACGTTGCTAGAGCAGTTATATGTATAGAAGATTTTTTTATAAATGGTTTATCATTGTGGTACATAAGAAGATCAAGAAAAAGATTCCATGAGGACAATCCTGAAAGAAATGAAGCTATCGCCACTTTTTATTATGTGCTTTTGAATTTGATAAAGATTATCTCTCCGATAATGCCATTTTTTGCTGAACAAATATATCAAGATTTGAAGATGGAACAGATGCCAGAATCAGTGCATTTATGCGATTGGCCGGAATCATATAAAAATAAAATTGATAAAGATTTAGAAGAAAAAATGGATGAAGTGAGGTCTATTGTTAATTTGGCTTTGGCTGAAAGAATCGCAAAAGGAATAAAAGTAAAACAACCACTCGCTTCGCTTAAAATAAAAAATATAAAATCCAAAATTAAAGATAATGATGATTTATTGGATTTGATAAAAGATGAAATAAATGTAAAAGAAATTATTTTCGATGAAAAGATTAATAGTGAAGTTGAGTTAGATATCAATATTACAGAAGAATTGATGGAAGAAGGAATAATTAGAGATATAATCAGACAGGTCCAGGAGGCTAGGAAAGAGATGAAATTAATTCCGCAAGACAAGATTGCTATGGTAAAAATCACTGTTCCCAAAAAAGAAAAAGTAATAATAGAAAAAAATAGAGAATTTTTATTGAAAGAATTCAGGGCATCAGAAATTTCTGTGACAGAACAAGATATTATGGAAGAAAAAATAAACATTAAAACTAAAAATTATTCAATTAGTCTTGTTAAATAATAAAAAAAATGGATAAAACAAAAAATGAAAATACAACAAAACCCCAAGGAAGGCCTGAAGGATCCAAAGAAAATATTGAAAAGGGATTAAGCAGTCTTAAAGCAGCTGGTAAACTTAAATCTGAAAATCCTGTCAGAGAGGACACATTGGAATCAAAAATGCCGTCGAGAGTAGAGAAACAAGAAGAAGAGTTTAAGCCAATAAAAATACCAATTCCAAAACATTTTGGCAAAGATAAAAGGACAGAGCAAATAATTACAAGTTCAAATATTCATAGCCAACCATTGGTTTATGAAAAAGAAAAACAAGAAGCTGCAAGAAAAACTTTGCAGGAACAAAACAAAGGGTTGAAAGGAACGCAACAAGCAAAACAAGATGATTCGATATTTGGTGGTCAAGAAGAAATTTCTAGGATTAAACTAAGGCAAAAATTGAGATATGATCCTAAAATTTGGGAAGCCCAAAGAAGTTTACGTATGAATTTGAGTCCGATGGAAAGAGTAAAATTGGAAAAAGAAACTTTCGCTCCAGTATATGGGAGGAATATTTCAAAAAAAGATTTAAAGCTTAGTGTAAAACGTTTGGGCAGGGAGTGGGCATCTACCACAGATATGAAGAGAAAAGAAGCATTAAGGAAGGAAATAAAATTTTTTAAAAAAATAGGAGGAATAGGCTAATCATTTGATGTTATTAAAATAATTAAATAGCTGAAATATGATCAATCCAGAAAATAAATCGGATGACAAAAATAAAATGGATGGATATACGCCAGCCGCAGCGGAAACAGTATCAACCGAAGAAAAATCTAAGCTGATAGAAGAAATAAAAAAGCGATACAACGAGATAAGTCTAAAAAAACGAATGACCTTAAGGGATGAAATGTTCATGGTTAGTCAGGGAATTAATTCTGAGAATGATGAATTATTCCAAACAGTAGATGGAAAAATAGGAATAAATTTTGATGCTCATGGTTTAGCTAAAACAAAACAATTGGAGCAATTATTAAATTTGCTGGAAAATGGAATAAGTAAAGATCACGATTTTTATACTGCTCCATTCGAAGTGCCGACAGATGTTAGGGCAGGGTTAGGCGCTGCTTTGGGAACTGGCGGCGGTACGGCATATAAAGACGGGTTAGCAGTTGTGACTTCAGGATACAAAGAAAAGATCCAAAATGATGGCATCAAACATATTTTTATTAATGATGTTTTTTCAGCTCTTAAAGGACCGCTTGAAAATGCATATCCCCAATATAAATTTCATCTGTTAAGTGAACAAAAATTTGTATTGGAAAGCGAGGCTGCTATGACTGAAAAATGAAAAACTTTAGGATAAGAGAAACAAATTTTTTTAAAAAATTAGACGAATTGAGTAAAATTAATGTTTAAAAATATTATTAAATAAATTTAAAAAATATGGCTCAAGCCAACCCAAAAAACAGCCAAAATAAAAAAACAAAAATATTTGATAAAATATTTTTGTCATTATTAATTTTTATTCCAGTCACGCTTGCCACTTATTATTTTCATATGTCGGCTTTAATAGTTTTTTTCTTGGCTGCCATCGCGATTATTCCTTTAGCAAAGTATATCGGCGAAGCAACTGAAGAGTTGGCAGTTTATGTAGGACCGGCTTTTGGCGGATTATTAAACGCGACTTTCGGAAATGCTACAGAACTATTAATTGGGGCGTTCGCGCTGCAAGCAGGATTAGTTGAGGTGGTTAAGGCTTCAATAACAGGTTCCATAATCGGCAATTTGCTTTTGGTTACGGGCACAGCAATGTTGGCAGGGGGCTGGCATCATAAAAAACAGACATTTAACAAAACAGGAGCATTAGCAACAAGCTCAACGTTGCTTTTAGCCGCTATCGCATTGATTATGCCGGCTATTTTTTTACAAACTTCACCCGTTTCAGCGGAAAAGATTATCGGAGAGCTTAGCATTTTTGTTTCTATTTTCATGCTAATTGTGTATATTGCCAGCGTATTTTTTATACTTTTTACGCATAAGCATTTATATACAGAAGAAGTTGGCGAATATGAGGCAAATTGGTCTAAGAGAAAAAGTATTTTAATTTTATTTGCTGCAACTTTGGCGGTAGCATGGATGTCAGAAATTTTAGTGGGGTCTATTGAACCCATTGTAAATGCCTTCGGATGGACAGAGCTCTTTATAGGTGTGATTTTTGTAGCAATTATCGGCAATGCAGCCGAGCACACTTCAGCTATTGTCATGGCAATAAAAAATAGAATGGATTTAGCATTACAGGTTTCTATTGGATCAGCAACACAGATTGCCATGTTTGTAGCTCCTTTTTTAGTGTTGATAAGTCTGCTATTCAAAACCCATATGAGTCTGGTTTTTAATACTTTTGAGATTATAGCTATTGTTCTTTCAATATTAATCGCTAATTTGGTAGTAGAAGATGGCGAGAGTAACTGGCTGGAAGGTCTGCAACTTTTAGCAGCATATGCCATAATGGCAGTTGCATTTTTTTTCCATTCTTAAAATGTAAAACATGACGACTCGCTATAAAACACAAGCTTTTGTTTTTAAAAAAAATAATATAAATGAATCAGACAGAATTTTTTCTGTTTTTACTGATGGTTTCGGCCGGTTAGATATTTTCGCCAAAGCAATAAGGAAAAATGCTTCTAAGTTGAGGAGCGGAATTGATATTTTTTTTGTATCAGAGATAGAATTTATACAGGGAAAAAACAGAAAGACACTTACTGATGCGCATGCAATTGAAAATTTTAATAATTTAGCTCGAAATTTGGAAAAATTTAGAATTGCCGGCAGAATAGGAGAAATTTTAGATAATTTTATAAAAGGCGAGGAAAAAGATGAAAAAATATTTAATTTGCTGAATGAAACATTTAGCAAATTAAATAATTTCCAATTCCAAATTCTCAATTCCCAATTATTATATTATTATTTTTTATGGAACATACTTTCTTTACTGGGTTATCATTCAGAAGTTCAAAGATGCGCAAGTTGCCATGATAAATTAATTCCATATAATATCCATTTTTCCAGTAAAGAAGGCGGTATTATTTGCAAAAAATGTTTGAATAAAGATAAATTTGCAAAAAAAATAAATTCAGATATTGTAAAAATATTAAGAATTATTTTATCAAAAGATTGGCAGACATTATCAAAATTAAAAATTGAATTATCTTCTCAAAAGTTATTAGAAAATATTTCAGATAATTATTATTCCTATATTTTGTCTGGCAATTCTTTTAAAAACAACTAAAATAAAATATATGAGCAAAAAATTATTTTTAATTATATTTATAATTATTGTCGCGGGATTTGTCGCTTTTCTATTATATAGAGAAGGAATGTTTTCAAAGGAAATTTTAAAACTTGAAATTTTAGGCCCTGATACAGCCAAAATAGGGGATGAAATAGAATATACTGTACAATACAAGAATAATGGCAATTTTGTTCTGCAAAATCCAAAGCTGACTTTTGTCTTGCCGGATAATTCCTTGACCGAAGACGGCAAGACAATAATTGTCCAAAATTTGAATGACATATATCCTGGAGACCAAGAATCAGTAAAATTTAAAGTGCGTCTTTTAGGAAAAGACAACGATTTAAAAACTGCCAAAGCATCTCTTTCCTATGTGCCTAAAAATATAACCGCCACTTACGAGTCAGACACCACTTTTATTACTAAAATTGACGCCAGTCCTATTGCTTTGGATTTTGATCTGCCGACTAAAGTAGAACAGGGAAAAAGCCTGCAATATTCAATTAATTATTTTTCAAATGTAGATTATTCGTTGGAAAATCTCAGTATAAAAGTTGACCCTGCACCTGGTTTTGATTTTGTTTCTGCAGACCCGGCATCTTTGGATAATACAGAATGGAAATTGCAGACTTTAAACAAGTCGCAGGGAGGAAGAATCAGCATTAAAGGAAAAGTTTCGGCTGCCACTAATCAAAATTTAACATTTTCAGCTTCGCTTGGAATGTGGCAGAATGGAAATTTTGTCGTGATAAAACAAACCAGCGTGGCGGTTCAGGTTATCCAGCCATTATTATCTATTTCCCAACAAGTTAATGGCTCAGCTTCTTATGTCGCTTCGCCTGGCGAAACCTTGCATTACCAGATTTTTTTCACAAATATAGGATCTACTCCTTTTGATAATTTATTTATCGTGGCAAAACTTGATAGTTCGGCGTTAGATATGTCTACAATACAGGCTGAGCAAGGCGGGCAAGTGCAGCCAAATGACAATATGATTGTTTGGGACCACAGCCAAGTGCCCAAATTAAATCATTTAGATATCCAAGAGGAAGGAGAAGTTGATTTTGACATAAAAGTAAGAAGCGACTGGAACCCTTCATCCGCCGATGCAAGCAATACTACAATAACAGATGAAATTAATATTTCCCAGATAACTCAGAAGTTCACGATAAAAGTAAATTCTGGATTGGTAATTTCCCAAAAAGGATATTATCGAAATCAAGATATTTCGAATTCAGGACCTGTTCCCCCCGAGGCAGGCAAGGCAACCACATACACGATAAACTGGGAAATTAAAAATTATTTCAGCGATGAAAAGAATGTTAAAGTAAAGGCAACTTTGCCAAAAAATGTCAGTTTAACCGGCCAAATTTTACCGGAAGACGAATCTTCAAATTTTTCTTTTGATTCTACTAGCAGAGAAATTGTCTGGTCAGCCGGCGATATTCAAGCTGGTACAGGCGTAACTGGAGATCCTATTATTCTTTCCTTTCAGATTTCTTTGACTCCGGATATTTTGCAAAAGGGATCAGTGGCGCCCCTTATAGGCCAGGCGCAGATTTCAGGAGAAAATCAATTCACAAATACTACTATTACAGCTCAAGATTCAGGAGTAGACACGAGTTTGCCGGATGATTTCGCCAATTCCGGCGGTGGAATTGTCCAATAATCTAAAATCTATATTTTAAAAACCATCTTTTAATTAAGGTGGTTTTTTATTTAATAAAAATTCTTATTCTTTTGTAAAATAAGTTATAGGAATTTTGACTTTTTTATAAAATAAAAGTATACAAGAATAATAAAAGCTGAACTAATGTGGTTTGGCATGGCTCGTTGACATGTTGACATACTGAAAGGAAAAAACAATGAATAAGAAGCAAGCGATGGCTGGAAGAAGCATTATCCCTGTGTCAGTGACCGGAAAATGCTCGTATCGGTCAATAATAGGGATCTTTGCCTCAACTTGTTTTGAGGCGAGGAATCTTGCTGATGGCGCCAGGCTGCTGGCAAAAATGATAAGTGAAGAAGACACGATTTGGCTCGGCATTGCCGGAGCTGGAATTGTCGGCGGCCTCGGAGGATACGTGATCGAGCTGATCAAAAAGGGGTTCGTTGATGTGATATGCTCCACAGGGGCCCAAGTTTACCACGACCTCCATTTTGCTTACGGCCTTCCCGTAAAGCAAGGATGTCCCAAGGCTGATGACAACAAGCTCCGCGAATTGGGCGTGACGCGGATTTACGACCTGTTTATTGACGAAAAGCAAACCCTTTTGGCCCAAGACGAAATGGTCAGGAGATTCGCTTTGGGTTGGGGCAGAGAAGCAGATTTCTCCAGCGCTGAATTCAATTATGCTATGGGGAAATTTGTGTTGAGGGATAGTCCCCATCCAGAACGTTCGTTCGTTGCCACTGCGGCAAAATGCGGGGTCCCGGTGTTCTTTGACTCCAATTCAAATCATTCTGTCGCAATGAATCTGGCAGCAGTGGATATGGATATCTCCTCGAAATTAGATGTCCTTCAAAGCGCCGCTATCGTCTATTCATCGAAGTCGACGGGATTCTTTGAATTAGGCGGAGGTGGACCCAAGAATTTCATCCAGCAGACAGGACCCACGATTTCGCAGATTTTCGGACTGCCTTTTCATGGCGCAGACAGAGGGCTTCAGATAACCACTGCATCCGAGCGCGATGGAGGGCTGTCAGGATGCACTTTTGGGGAAGGAGTCACCTGGGGCAAGTATAAGAATGCGGAACAAGGCCTTGTGCAGATTTGGGGCGAGTACTCTTACATCCTGCCTCTGATAGCAGGATATGTTTTTGAATCATGCAAGAGGAGAAAACGCAAAAGAATCGCCGTTAAGCTGGCTGATGTGCTTTCGGATATGAAAAAGGCTGTTGGCAACAAGCACTGATCGAAATCCAATAGAAGTAAGTAAAGATGAGGCTCCGGAGACTGCGGTCAAAGGAGCTTTTTTATTTAAACAGTTGAATTTTATTTTTATTAGAAGTAAAATTAATTTATTAAAAATTTTTAATTAAGATTGTTAATTGTTTTTTTCTTAAAAAATAAAAACAATCTTTTAATATGATTCCATCTAAAATGTTTTTTACAAAAGGTGTTGGTATTGCCAGACAACAATTGATGTCTTTTGAAATGGCTTTAAGAAATGCTGGAATTGAAAAATTTAATTTAGTTCCAGTTTCCAGTATTATGCCTCCCGCATGCCAAAGGATTACAAAAGAAAAAGGGCTTGAATATTTGAAACCAGGTGAAGTTGTTTTCTGTGTTATGGCAAGAAATGCGACAAATGAGCCCAATAGATTAATCGCAGCTTCCATCGGATGCGCAGTGCCTGCCGAAGAAAATCAATATGGATATTTGTCAGAGCATCATCCTTTCGGCGAGACAGATGAAAAAGCAGGAGATATTGCAGAGGATTTGGCAGCTACAATGCTAGCAACAACTTTGGGTGTTGATTTTGATCCCAATTCTGCCTGGGATGAAAAAGAAAAAGTTTTTAAAATGTCAGATAAAATAGTCCGTACAATAAATACAACCCAATCTGCACAAGGAAATAAAGATGGATTATGGACTACAGTAATATCAGCAGCTATCTTTATCCCTCCGGAAGCCAGCTCTTAATAAATTTATATCATTCTTAAAAGCCCTGTCAAAGGGCTTTTAAGTTGAATTTTAGTATTGAAAAAGGTAATATTAAAACAATTAAGCATATATTTATGAAAAAAGAAAAAAATAATTCAGAATTAATGGAAAAAATTGTATCTTTATGCAAGAGAAGGGGTTTTATATTCCCTGGATCTGAGATTTATGGGGGTTTAGCTAATTCATTTGATTATGGGCCTTTGGGAGTTGAACTGAAAAATAACATTAAAAATATTTGGTGGAATCGTTTTATCCATCAAAGAGACGATATGGTTGGGATAGATGCAGCCTTGATAATGAATCCAAAAGTTTGGGAGGCGAGCGGACACTTAAAAGAATTTTCAGATCCGCTTGTTGAGTGCAAAAAATGTAAAAAAAGATTTCGTGCAGATCATGTTGATCCAAATTATGAAAAAACTCACCATTTAAATAAAAAGATTAAATGCCCGGATTGCAGCGGCGAACTAAGTGAACCGAGGCAGTTTAATTTAATGTTAAAAACATTTTTGGGTGTGATCGAAGATAGCGCTAGCACAGCTTATTTTAGGCCAGAGACTGCTCAGGCAATGTTTGTAGATTTTAAGAACGTACTTGAAACTGCGAGAAAAAAAATTCCTTTTGGAATTGCGCAAATTGGGAAAGCCTTTAGAAATGAAGTAACTCCTGGGAATTTTATTTTTAGAACTCGCGAGTTTGAGCAAATGGAAATTGAATATTTTATACCTGTTCCCAAAAAAGATGCTGATTGGGAAAAAGTATTTGAAATGTGGCGAAAAGAAATTTGGTCTTGGGCAGCCGAAGATCTTGGCATAGAGAAGAAAAATTTGCATGATTGCGAATGCGAGCCAGAAAACAGAGCTCATTATTCAAAGAAGACAATTGACTTGGAATATGATTTTCCTTTCGGCAGAAGCGAGCTTTATGGGTTGGCTTACAGGACGGATTTTGATTTGAAAAATCATTTTAAAGAGCCTCCGTATGAAGATGCAGAAACTGGTGAAAAATTTTATCCGCATGTCATTGAGCCAACCTTTGGAGTTGATAGGTCTGTTTTAGCTGTTTTGTGCGACGCTTACAAAGAAGAGGAAGAAAGAGTTGTTTTAAGATTAAAGCCGAGTTTGGCTCCGTATAAAGTTGCTGTATTTCCTCTTTTGAGAAATAAACCGGAATTAGTTGAAAAAGCCACAGAGATATATCATCAGTTAAAGAAAAATTTTAATGTAGCTTTTGATGACAGGGGAAACATTGGAAAAAGATATTATAGCCAGGATGAGATTGGAACGCCTTTTTGCGTAACGATTGATTTTGAAACATTAGAAAATGATGATGTGACTGTAAGAGACAGGGATACAATGAAACAGGAAAGAGTAAAAATTTCTGATTTGTCAGAAAAAATATCAGGATCTTTAAATGAATAAAAAAGTTTCAGTAATAATACCCGCGCGCAACGAAGAAAAATTTATTAAAAAAACCATAGAAAGTTATAAAAGCCAAGATTATCCAATAGAAATTATTGTAGTTGTGAACAATTCTCAAGATAAAACTTTCGAGATGGCAGAAATCAGAGCAGACAAGATATTAAATTTTCCAGAAAAAATAGGAGTAAGCGCCGCAAGAAATGAAGGAGCGAAGGTGGCTACAGGTGACATTTTTATTTTTTCTGATGCAGACAGCTATCTTGAACAAGGCGCAGTAAAAAAAATTGTAGAGCAGTTGGCAGAAAATATTATAGGTTCTACTTTGGGCAGACAAGATAGAAAAAGTTTGAAGGGCCAGTTGTTCTTTCTATTCAAAAACTGGGTGCATCGTTTAAAAATTTATAACGGGGTTATAGATGGGATATTATTCTGTCACAAGGATATTTTTTTTAAAATTAATGGATTTGATAAAAATAAAAAAATTGCTGAATTCGTTGACCTTATCAGCAGGGCCGAATTAGCTGGCGCAAAATATAAACTTTTCACAAATTGTTATGCAATAACCTCCTTGCGCAGATATGAAAAAGAAGGTTATTTTAATTCATTTCTTTTTTGGATTAAGTGGAAGATTGCATCTATTTTTAAAAAAGATAAAAAATTAACAGAAAAATATTTTAAATAATACTATGTACAAGAAAATAACTTTGAATAATGGATTAAGAGTTATCACAGTTCCTATAGAAAATGCCAATAGCGTTACAGTTTTAACATTGGTTGGCACGGGTTCTAAATATGAAACAAAAGATATAAACGGGATTTCTCATTTTTTAGAGCATATGTTTTTTAAAGGAACAAAGAAACGTCCAAGCACCTTAAAGATTTCAGAAATATTAGATTCAGTCGGCGGGGAGTATAATGCTTTTACATCAAAAGAAGTTACCGGTTTCTGGGCAAAAGTCGACAAAAAACATTTTGATATTGCTTTAGATTGGATTTCTGATATATTTTTAAATTCCAAGTTTGACGGAAAAGAAATGGAGAGGGAAAAGGGCGTGATCATTGAAGAAGTGAATATGTATTTAGACACCCCCATGGCATATATAGGCGAGCTTTGGGAAAAACTTTTATATGGAGACCAGCCTGCCGGTTGGAGGGTTATAGGAGAGAAGGAAAATATACTGAGCTTCAATAGAGAAAAGGCTTTAGATTATTATAAATCTCATTATTCGCCATCTAACACAATAGTTTGCGTCGCAGGAGATATAATTACTGAAAAAATAGAAGAAAAAATAAAAAATTATTTTAAAAGTATAAAAAATAATAAAGAGCCGCAAAAGATCAAAGTAAAAGAAGAACAATCAGAGCCAGAAATTTTATTGCATAATAAAAAAACAGACCAGACGCACTTTTGCTTGGGAGTCAGGGCTTATGATTTATTTGATGAAAGAAAATATGTCTTGGGTTTGTTGGCTATAATCTTAGGTGGAAATATGAGCTCCCGCCTTTTTATAAAAGTAAGGGAAAGGAATGGTCTGGCATATTCTATACATACTTCAGCCGACAATGCCACTGATACCGGATATTTAGTGACACAGGCTGGCATTGACCATAAAAACTTGGAAAAATCTATAAGACTAATTTTACAGGAATACAAAAATTTAAAAGACAAAAAAATTACAGCAAAAGAGTTGCAGAAGGCAAAAGATTATTTAAAGGGAATCACATCTTTATCTTTGGATTCTTCAGATTTTCAAGCCTCTTTTTATGGTTTGCAGGAATTATTGGAAAAGGATGTTTTAACGCCAGAAGAAAAATTTAAAAAAATTGATGAGGTTACTGTTGATGATATTAAAAAAATAGCAGAAGATATATTTCTGCCGGAAAAACTAAATCTAGCTGTGATAGGACCTTTTGAGGAAGAAGAATCAGATAAATTGAAGAAGCTGTTGAAAATATAATCCAATTAATATTTAATTAATAAAATTATAGAGATTATAAATATTGCAATCTGGCTTGAAATTCTCCAGAAATTGGAGATTTTTTTGTCTTTTAAAAAATGTATTTTTTGGTGGAAATTATTATGAATCTCTAAAATTTTGGTTGGCAGAAGATAATTTAAAACAGTAAAACCATCTGGTAGTATTGCCAAAAAAGCGCAGATATAAATGATAGGCTGGTTTTTGGAAAATATAGCAATTAGTAGAATGCCTAAGAAAAAATCTAAAATTACCCTTGAAAAATCTGGTATTGCTTTCTGCCATTGTTTTTTTTCTATATTTTCAATAGGATATTCAATATGGGGCAGAAGGTCTAAAAGATAATGGCTTAAAAAAGCTAATATAACAGCTAAATAAATATTTTTGATTGAAGACCCGATTGCAGCCCCAAATAATAAATGTACTAACAGAATCATAAAAAAAGTGTTAGAATAATTAAATAATCATAACATGTTTAATAAAAATAAAAAGTTCTATATTACAACCAGCATTCCTTATACCAATGCGCCGCCGCATATTGGTTTTGCGTTGGAAGCGATTCAGGCAGATGTTTTGGCAAGATATCATAAGTATTTAGGGGAAGATGTTTTTTTTCTGACCGGCACAGACGAGCATGGAATCAAAACTTTGAGAGTGGCAAGAGAGGCGGGCAGAGACCCTAAGGATTTTGCAGATGAAATTTCAGGCAAATTTAAAGAGCTGACAAGAATTTTAAATATATCAAACAATGATTTTATAAGAACCACAGATGAAATCCGGCATAAGCCGGCAGTAGAAAAGCTTTGGAAGAAATTAGATGCAGCTGGCGATATTTATAAGAAAAAGTATAGAGGTTATTATTGTCCGGGATGCGAGGCCTTTAAAACGGAAAGAGAAATAATTGACGGGAAATGTCCTATACATTTGAAAGAATTGGAATTGGTTGAGGAAGAAAATTATTTTTTCAGGCTTTCAAAATATACAAAGGAAATTGAAAAGCTAATTGAAAATGGCAAGTTGAAAATTGTTCCTGATTCCAGAAAAAATGAAACTTTATCAATGTTAAAGCAAGGCATGGAAGATGTCAGTTTTTCCAGGACAAAAGATAAATATTGGGGATTTGAAGTCCCGGGTGATCCAGAACAGGTAATGTATGTCTGGTGTGATGCCTTGCCAAATTATATTTCGGCTATCGGATATTATGATGAGACAAAACAGTTTAAGGAGTATTGGCCAGCGGATGTCCATTGCATAGGTAAAGATATTATGAAATTCCATACTATATTTTGGCCGGCAATGCTTTTGTCAGCTAAACTTGAGCTGCCAAAAATAGTTTTTGTGCACGGTTTCATAAATGTTAATGGACAAAAAATGTCAAAATCATTGGGAAATGTAATAGATCCTTTTGACTTGGTAGAAAAATATGGCATAGATGCTGTTAGATATTATTTGTTGAGAGAAATTGTTCCTGCAGAGGATGGTGATTTTACTTATGCAAAATTTGAGCAGAGGTATAATTCGGATTTGGCCGGAGGAATTGGAAATTTAGTTGCCAGAGTTTTAGGAATAGCAGACAAAATTTCCAATTTCCAATTTCCAATTTCCAATAAATTTTTAAATTCTAATTTACAAAAGAAAATAAAAGAAGTGCAGAAAAATTATAAATCAGCAATAGAAAATTTCAAATTCAACGAGGCTTTGGTTTCTATCTGGGAGATTATAAGTTTTTGCGACAAGTATATAAATGAAGAAAAATTATGGGAGACCAAAAAATCGGAAGTTATTAATGATTTGTTTTTTGCTATAAAAGAAATAGGAAGTTTATTAGAACCATTTTTACCGGAAACATCAGAAAAAATTAAAAATGCAATTGAAAATAAAAAGTCAGAAATTTTATTTCCAAAGTTAGAAACGCATGCAACAAGAAACACGTAATTGTCAAAATTGTAAAAAGGACTTTGTTATTGAGCCGGACGATTTTTCGTTTTATGAGAAAATAAAAGTACCACCGCCAACCTTTTGTCCGGAGTGTCGCACTGTACGGCGTATGTTGTGGCGTAACGAGCGAGAACTTTCAAAAAAGAAATGTAACGCGCCAGGTCACCGGGAAGAACTTATTTCTATGTATGGGGATAATTCTCATCGAGTCATTTATGATCAGGAATATTGGTGGTCAGACAAATGGGATCCTATGGAATATGGGCAGCCGTATGATTTCCAGAAGTCTTTTTTTAATCAATACAACGAGCTACTACAAGAAGTTCCATCTCAAGCTCTGGCTAACGTGAATGCCGTCAATAGCGAATGGTGCAACCCTGGCATTGATAATAAAAATTGCTATCTTTGTTTTGCTGCTACAAAAAATGAGGATATGGCATATTCAAACCGTATCTCTAGCTGTCGTGATAGTTTTGATATTTATATAGCTGATAAATGCGAGTTATGCTCAAATTCCCTTTCTATTGAAAAATGCACGGGTATCCATTTTAGTATGCGTTCGAAAAACTGCATTGATTCGTGGTTTTTGTACGATTGTAATAATTGCAATAATTGCGTAGGGTGTGTTAATTTGCGAAACAAACAATACCATATTTTTAATACAGGTTATACAAAAGAAAAATATCAAAAAAAGTTTGATGATTTGCATCTGAATACTCATTCAGGATTAGAAGCTTTTAAGAAGGAATTTGATGAATTTATACTTTCTCATCCGAGACGTTATGCTAATCTAATAAACGCAGTTAATAGTACTGGAGATAATCTCCAAAATGTCAAAAATTCAAAATGGTGTTTTGATATTGTTAATGGCATGGAAGATTCAAAGTTTTGCATTTGGGGCGGTTATGGCTGGAAAGATTCATATGATGGTTTGGGATGTAATGGAGAATTAATGTATGAATTAAGTGACGCCGGCGCCGTTGGCAGAACTTGCAGCCATACATACTTTTCTGTTGCGGTACAAAACTCAGTTGATGCGCAATATTGCCATTCAATAAAAGGATGTTCGCATGTTTTTGGCTGTATTGGCCTAAGGGACAAACAATACTGTATTTTAAACAAACAATATTCAAAAGAAGAATACGAAGCTCTCGCCCCTAAAATTATCAAGCATATGAATGATATGCCATACACAGACAAGAAGGGAAGAATATATAAATATGGTGAATTTTTTCCAACTGAACTTTCTCCTTTTGGATACAACGAAACTATTGCGCAGGAATATTTTCCTTTAACTAAAGAACAAGCAATAAATAAAGGATATATTTGGAAAGATCCAGAACCTAAAAATTATAACATTACCAAAAAACTAGAAGATTTACCCGATTCTATCAAAGATGTTGATGATTCAATATTAAATGGAGTAATAGAATGTCAGCACAATCAAACTTGTAATGAACAATGTACTCAAGGATTTAAAATCATTCCTCAAGAATTACAGTTTTATAAAAAGATGAATTTGCCCTTGCCGCATCTCTGCCCTAATTGTCGTCATTATCAGCGTTTAAAACAACGAAACCCTTTGAAACTATGGCATCGCCAGTGCATGTGCGATAAATCAAATCACGAACATACTGGTAAATGTACAAATGAATTTGAAACCAGCTATGCTCCAGACCGACCAGAAATAGTCTACTGCGAACAATGTTACCAACAAGAAGTAGCATAAATTAATTATGATAATCGATACTCACAGCCATTTAAGCTTTAAAGCTTACGATAAGGATAGAGATGAAGTTATACAACGAACTCAAAAAGAGGGCGTTGTTTGCATTGATGTTGGCACAAAATATAAAACTTCAAAAAATGCCATTGAGCTGGCTGAAAAGAATGAGGGAATTTATGCTGCGATTGGAATGCACCCAATTCACATTAAGACAGATTTGATGAAATTGAAAATGGATGAGGACGAAGGCGCATTTGCCCCGCTTGGGGAAGAATATGACAAAGAAAAATATAAAGAATTGGCTAAATCTTCTAAAGTAGTTGCTATTGGAGAAATTGGCTTAGACTATTATTATAGGCCAAAAACAACATCAAGATTGGAGCAATTTAAGGTGTTGCAGAAAAAAGTTTTTACAGAGCAATTGGATTTGGCAAAAGAATTAAATTTGCCTGTGATAATCCATTGCAGAATGGCGCACAATGAAATTATTGAAATTTTAGGAAATTATAAAGGCCTTACAGGAACAATACATTGCTTTACTGGTAATTGGGAGCAGGCGCAAAAATATATGGATTTAGGATTTTATTTAGGGATAAACGGAATCATTTTCAAAATGGATTTAGATGAAGTTATTAAGAGAGCTCCATTAGATAAGATATTAGTTGAAACAGATTGCCCTTATCTTACACCACCGGAAGCTGGAACAGAGAGGAATGAGCCGATTTTTGTTAAATTGGTTGCAAAAAGAATTGCTGAATTGAAAAATGTTAGTTTTGATGAAGTTGCTGATAAAACAACAGAAAACGCTAAAAAACTATTTGGAATTTAACAGCAAAAAAATAGACCTGGCGAGAATTCCTTCTCGTCAGGCCCTTGCGCTTCTGTTTGGCTTATGCCTTGAACCCCAGGTACAAGAAGATTCCTCCCCAAATGGCGCCTGCGCCTAGACCGCCGGTAATGCTCCATGCCTGGCTAACGCCCGCATGCTCGAGCAAAATCGTGCCGATGATGAGCCCTATGCAAGTGATGAGACCAGTAAGCATATAAATGCCCCAGTCACCTGACGTTTTCCGAAAGATTTTCATAGCATCCTTTCTTGGGAACAACCCATATTTAGTTTTTGATAGGCGGTATGCCTTTTTTGTTCTGACTATACGATAGCATATTATTATAGGGTTGTAAAGAGTTTACCATGACGATAAACTTTGCTATTATAAATAATTATGGCAAGGTATAATCCTAAAAAAATAGAGCCGAAATGGCAGGAGAAATGGTATGGTTCTGATGCATTTAAAGCCAAAAATGGCTCTAAAAAGAAGAAATTTTACCTTTTGGATGAGTTTCCGTATCCTTCCGGAGATGGGCTTCATGTGGGCCATTGCAGGCCATATATTGCTTTAGATGCGATAGCTAGAAAAAGGAGAATGCAGGGATACAATGTTTTATTCCCTATGGGCTGGGATGCTTTTGGCTTACCTACTGAAAATTATGCCATTAAAAAGGGAGTTCATCCATCTGTGATAACAAAAAAGAATACAGAAACGTTCAAGCACCAGATGAAAAGTTTGGGGTTGTCTTTTGACTGGTCAAGGGAGATAAATACCACTGATCCGAAATATTATAAGTGGACGCAATGGATTTTTGTGCAGTTATTTAAAAACCAATTGGCTTACAAAACCAAAATATCGATTAACTGGTGCCCGAAAGATAAAATCGGATTGGCTAATGAAGAGGTTGTTGATGGCAAATGCGAAAGATGCGGGGCAAAAGTTGAAAAAAGGGAAAAAGAGCAATGGATGATAAAAATTACCAATTACGCCGACAGATTGATTAAAGATTTGGATTTAGTTGATTATTTAGAAAAAATAAAGATACAGCAGAAAGACTGGATAGGAGAATCTCACGGCGCTTTGATTAAATTTCCAGTTGAAGGAATTGAAGAAAATATTGAAGTTTTTACAACCAGAATAGACACCATATTTTCTGGAACATTTTTAATTTTATCGCCTGGGCATAGTTTTATAGATAAATATAAAAGCAAAATTGAAAATATCGATGAAGTTTTAAAATACAGGGAAGAAGCAAAAAATGTTTCTGATATAGACAGGACAAATCAAGATAAGGATATAACAGGCGTGCAGCTGAAAGGAATTGTTGTAAGGAATCCGGTAACCAACGAGGAAATGCCAGCATGGACTGCTGATTTTGTTTTGGAGCATTACGGCACAGGAGCTGTTTTTGCAGATGCGCATGATAAAAGGGATTTTAAGATGGCAAAGAAATACGGAATACCCTTGAGAACTTCCATAAAACCTGACGACGAAACGCTTGCCCAGAAAATAAAAAATTTGGAAGAATGTTTTGAAGAAGAAGGAACGCTTTACAATTCCCAGCAGTTTGACGGATTAAAATCTGCTGAGGCCAGGCCTAAAATAATTATATGGTTAGCCAGCAAGGGTTTGGCTCAGCCTAAAATAAGCTATAAATTAAGAGATTGGGTTTTTTCCCGCCAGCATTATTGGGGAGAGCCGATTCCTATGATTTTCTGCAAGAAATGCGGCTGGCAGCCTGTAGATGAAAAGGATTTGCCGGTTGAATTGCCGAATGTAAAAAAATATAAACCCACAGATACAGGAGAGTCGCCGCTTTCTTTAATTGAAAAATGGGTTGATGCCAAATGCCCAAAATGCAAAGGGCCCGCCAAGAGAGAAACAGATACAATGCCAAATTGGGCAGGATCTAACTGGTATTACCTCGCATATTTAATGCGAGGAATTTCCAACTTCCAATTTCCAATTTCCAAATACGAACAAACTTTTAAATATTGGATGCCGGTTGACTGGTATAACGGCGGAATGGAGCACACAACATTACACCTTTTGTATTCAAGATTTATTTTTAAGTTTTTATGGGACATTAAGGCGGTTCCAACGATAGTAGGACCTGAACCTTATAAAAAAAGAACTTCTCATGGAATGGTTTTGGGAGAGGGCGGAATTAAAATGTCAAAGTCAAAGGGGAATGTTATAAATCCCGATGTGGTTGTAAAACAATATGGTGCTGATACTTTGCGCCTTTATGAAATGTTTATGGGGCCTTTTGAACAGATGATTCCTTGGGATGCTAAGGGAGTTGTTGGATGCCGCAGATTTATTGAGAAGATTTATAACTTAGCCACAAAAAAAGTAACGGCTAATAAGAATAATGAAGATCTTAGAAAAATTTTGCATAAGACAATTAAAAAAGTTTCAGAAGACATTGAATTAATGAAGTTTAACACTGCGGTCAGTTGTATGATGGAATTTGTGAATGAATGCTTTGCCCGCCGAAGCCTTGGCGAAGGCGGGGCAGCTCCTTTAGATAAACCAGCCTCCGCCGAAGGCTATGGCTTGGCGCAGAAAGATTTGGCAGACTTTTTAAAAATTTTATCTCCTTTTGCTCCTCATTTGACTGAAGAACTTTGGCTGGGCTTGGGGAATAAAGATTTATGTTGCGAACAAAAATGGCCCAAATATGATGAAAAATTAATTGAAGAAGAAAATATAATTTTAATAGTTCAGGTGAACGGCAAAGTAAGAGATAAAATAACCGCGAAAGCCGGGCTTTCGCAAAAAGATACAGAAAAAATAATTTTAAAATCAGAAAAAATTAAAGCTTTAATAGGCAAAAATGAAGTTAAGAAAATTATTTTTGTCCCAGATAAGTTAATAAATATTGTTATATGAAAAAAATATTATTAGGAAATGAGGCAATAGTCAGGGCAGCATTTGTATCTGGGGTTTCTTATGTTACGGGTTACCCTGGATGCCCTTCAGCTGAAATCGGAGATGAATTCGGCAAAATTGCAAAAGAAAATGGTGTTTATGCAGAATATGCAACAAATGAAAAGGTTGCTTTAGAATCAGCTATCGGAGCCAGTTTTTCCGGTTTAAAATCTTTGGTGAACATGAAAAGCTTTGGGATTAATGTCTGCTCAGATGCTTTATTTCCTTTAGCTTATACCGGAACTAAAGCTGGAATGGTTATTGTTGTTGCTGACGACCCTTCTTGCTACAGCTCCGCTCAATCTGAACAAGATTCAAGAGGATATGCTTATTTATCTAAGATTCCGGTTTTAGACCCTTCAAGCCCGCAAGAATGTTATGATTTTACAAAAATTGGTTTTGAGATTTCTGAAAAATTTAATATCCCAGTAATTTTAAGGACAACAACAAGATGCGCCCATCAGAGGGCATTGGTAAGTTTCGAAGAATGGAAAAAGATTAATGTCAAAGGAAATTTTGTAAAAAATCCTCATCAGTTTTCTACAATGCCGCCAAGGACTTTGGAAATGAAAAATGAGCTCTTAGAAAAAATTAAGAAAATAAAAGCATACGCAGAAGAATCTGAATTAAATAAAATCAGCGGAACACAAAACAAAGTTGGTATTATTGCTTCAGGTATTTCTTATCTACATGTTTTAGAAGCATTAGAAGAATTAAAATTAGATTTGCCGGTTTTAAAACTTGGATTTTTTTATCCGTTGCCAGAACAGAAAATTATAAAATTTATAAAGCCATTGAAGAAAGTTTTGATAATTGAAGAAATGGATCCATATTTGGAAAAAGAAATAATGCAATTGGCAAAAACCGCAAATTTGAAAGTGGAAATTTTCGGCAAGAATATTTTGCCAGTGACAGGAGAATTGGATGCAGAAAAAGTTTGTGTTGCTTTGTCAAAATTAACAAACAAAAAATTCGTTGCATTCAAAACAAGAAATTTTAATTTACCAAAGAGGACTGCCAGACTGTGCGAAGGATGCCCTTATTGGTATATATTACCGACGGTAAAAAGATTAGCTCCTGAAGGAACAATTTTTGGCGGAGACATTGGCTGTAATATGATCGGAGCCTTACCGCCTCACAGCATGTATGACTATATGTTTTGCATGGGATCTTCAATTGGTATTTCCCATGGAATAAAAAAATCATCTCCGAACCAGAAAGTCATTTCTTTTATGGGTGACGGAACATTTTTCCATTCCGGAATTGCAGGCATGATTAATGCTGTTTATAACAAATCAAATCCTTTGATGATTGTAATGGATAATAGAATTACAGCGATGACGGGCCATCAGCCAAATCCTGGGATGGGCAAAACTTTAATGGGCGAAGATACAGAAGAATTACAAATTGCAGATATTGCAAAGGCTTGCGGGATTAAAAATATAAAAATTTTAGATCCTATAAATCAGAAAGAATTTGAAAATACATTAAAAGATTTTTTGGAAAAAGACGAAATTTCTTTGATAGTCTGTAAAAGAATCTGCGCTTTGCTTGCCAGAAGAATAGAAAAAAATAAATCAAATTAAGTAATAAAATTCATGGAAAAAACATTTAATTTAATAGTTAATGGAATCGGAGGACAGGGAGTTATAACATTATTAACTTTTATTGACCAAGCGGCAATGGTCCAAGGATATGATGTAAGGTCTTCAGAACTGCATGGACTTTCGCAAAGAGGTGGAAGCGTAGAAACGCATATAAGGTTTGGAAAAAAAATTAATTCTCCCCTAATACCTAACGGCAAAGCAGATTTAATAATTTCTTCAGAATTACTTGAAGGATTGCGCGAGACAGAAAAATCCGGAAAACAAACAAAATTTTTAGTGAATGATTTTATATTTCCTTTTCAAGGGTCTTTGTCAGCTGAAGAAATTAAAAAACAATTTTCTTTAAATAAAAATGAGATTCACATAATTCCAGCTTCACAGGTGTGCAAAGAAAAATTGCAGAATGAAATTGTAAGCACAGTTTATTCTTTGGGATATGCTGTTGCTAAAAACTTAATTCCTATAAAAAAAGAATCTGTGTTAAAAGCCATTGACGAAATTGTGCCTGAAAAATATAAGAAATTAAACATTAACGCGTTTGAATTAGGATATGCCAGTTAAAAAAGTTGTAGTGGCTGCTGCGGGCCAGGGCACACGCATGCTGGAATTGTCAAAAGACAGGTCTAAACATTTAATAGAGGTCAATAACAGGCCTTTTTTGGCATATTTGATGGATAATCTTTTGACAGCGGGATACAAGGAAATAATTTTGGTTGTTGGATTTAAAGTTGAGTTAATGAGTGGTTTTGTTGAAGGCTACCAACCTCCCAACGGAATTGAGAAAAATGATTTTAAGATTACTCTTGTAAACCAGTGCGATATTTTAGGACCCAAAGAAAAAGAATATGGAACTGCCTGTCCGATAAAATGCGTAAAAGATATAGTTGGAAATGAAAATTTTATTTATGTTTATGGGGACAATCTTTTTTCTGTAGAAGATTTAAAATCAATAAATATAGATGATGAATTTTGTTATGTCGCAGGTTTAAAAAATGACCACCCTGAAAAATATGGGGTTTTAATAGAAGATGATAATGGCTTGTTAGGAAAGATTATTGAAAAGCCTAAAGAATTTGTGGGAGATATAATAAATGCCGGGCTTTATAAATTTACTCCGGAAGTTTTTGACAAGCTTCCCGAGATCGAAAAATCACCAAGGGGAGAATATGAAATCACAGATGTTATTTCTTTGTTAGCGAAAGAAAAGAAAGTAAAAATAAAAAAGATAAATGATTATTGGCACGATTTTGGAAATCCACGAGATATAGAAAAATTGTCTAAATTTTTAGAAAGTGAAAATATTAGAACAGAATAAAAAAAATATGAATGAGATAATTACTGCTCTAAATAATGGAGCAGTTTTGGTCTTACCTACTGATACTGTTTATGGATTAGTTTGTGATGCTAAAAACAAAAAGGCAGTTGAAAAGATATATAAAATAAAAAAAAGGCCGAGATCAAAGCCATTGCCAGTTTTTGTGCGAGATTTTAAAATGGCAAAAGAATTGGCAGAAATTGATAAAGAGCAAGAAAGAATATTAAATAAAAAATGGCCTGGGAAATATACATTTATACTAAAATCCAAATGTCAAAATCCTAATGTCAAATCAAATCCAAAATCCAAAACTTACGGAATCAATAAAGAAACGATTGCTTTAAGAATTCCTAGATATAAATTTTTAAATGATTTATTAAAAAAAGTAGATAAACCTTTGGCTCAAACTTCTGTAAATATCTCTGGTCAGCCGTCTTTGAATAATATCAAAGAAATCATAAAAATTTTTAGCAGTCAGAGAAACCAGCCGGATTTAATTATTGACGCAGGTAATTTGCCAAAAAATAAACCATCAGTCATAATAGATTTAACAAATAGTAAAATTAAAATTTTAAGAAAATAACTATGTTAAAATTAAAAGAGCAAGATAAGGAAGTTTATGAGATAATTGAAGCCGAAAAAAGAAGGCAGAGGGAGGGCTTGGAGTTGATACCTTCTGAAAGCTATGCTTCTTTAGCTGTTCTTGAAGCGATGGGAAGCGTACTTAATAATAAATATGCTGAAAATTATCCAGGAAAAAGATATTATGGTGGCTGTGTTAATGTAGATTTGCTTGAAACTTTATGTCAGCAAAGAGCCAAAATGGTTTATAAGGCAGAGGGATATCATGTGAATGTCCAGCCGTATTCTGGGTCTCCCGCAAATCTTGAAGTTTATTTTGGATTGCTTGAATTTGGAGACACAATTATGTCTTTACGTTTAGATAACGGCGGGCATTTAACGCACGGAAATCCTTCAAACTTGTCTGGGAAGGCTTATAAATTTGTGCACTACGGATTAAAGCCCGATACCGAGATAATAGATTATGACCAGATGCTAGAACTGGCAAAAGAGTGCAAGCCAAAAATAATTTTATCCGGATTCACGGCCTATCCGAGAATTATTGATTTTAAAAGAGTTAATGAAATTGCAAAAGAAGTCGGGGCCTTATCAATGGCAGATATCTCGCATATTTCGGGGTTGGTGATTGCCGATGCACACCCGTCACCGTTTCCTTTTACAGATATTATCACAACAACCACGCACAAAACTTTAAGAGGGCCACGGGGAGCTATGATATTTTGCAAAGAGGAATTAAAAGACAAAATTGACAAGGGAGTTTTTCCGGGCATGCAGGGTGGCCCCCATGAGCATACAATAGCTGGTATAGCCGTGGCGCTTCATGAGACGACAAAACCGGAATTTAAGGAATATGCAGAACAAACAGTAAAAAATTCAAAAGCTCTGGCGAAAACCTTGATGGATGAAGGATTGAAATTAATGTCCAATGGCACGGATAATCATCTGATGGTTATCAATCTGGTAGGTTTTGGAAAAGGAAAAGGAGTTTTTATTGAAAAGGCGCTGGAAGCTGCAGACATAAATGTAAACAAATCTACGGTTCCGAATGAGCCATCTGTGCCTTATTATCCGTCTGGAATAAGGCTGGGGACTCCCGCTGTTACATCGCGGGGCATGAAAGAAAAAGAAATGGAGATAACTGGAAAATTGATTGCCAAGATAGTAAAAGAATTCGCACTAACAGATATGCCTGAAAACAAGGAAGAAAGAAATGCCAAAGTGAAAGAATTTAAAGATAAAATAAAGGAAAACCAGCTTGTGCTGGAAATCAAAAAAGAGGTTAATGATCTGGCTGGAAAATTTCCGGTACCTGGAATTGATTCTTAATAATTTCAGCGATTTGTAGAAAGTCAGGGAAGAAATTTAAAAATTATGCAGAAAATTTCCTTCTAGCCAAATAATCAAACAAAAAAGCGAGATTGAATCTCGCTTTTTTGTTTGAGTTAATAAATTTTCATATTTCAATTTTCATAAAGTCTTCTGCCAGGATTGTATTTTTAAAGATTTTTTTGGTTTGGCTTAATCTGATTCTTTCAGGAGAAACAGGATAAAAATGTGTGAGTATCAATTTTTTAGCTTTTGCTTTTTGAGCAATCAAACCACACTCCCTGGAAATTAAATGCCCCTTTTTTTTCATAGTATCAGGGAAAGAGCATTCTAGCATAAGTGCGTCGACATTGTTAGAAAAAATTACGAGCTTATCATCGTAATCACAATCGCCTGAAATAACTAAAGATTTATTTTTTTCTGTAAATTTATATGCAATACTCGTGCCACTATGAATAGTTCTTACACATTCTACTGTAAAATTTTTAAAAATCAATTTTTTCTTGATTTCTTTAATTCTTATTTTATAGGTATTGGGCCGCGGCACTCCTGAAACATATTTTAAATATGATTCATAAAATTTTTTAAAACCAACAGGGCCAACCAAAATCAAATCTTTTTTTCTATCGAATCCCGGAGTCCAATTCAGTGCTTGGATAAAAGCAATCAAATCAAGGATATGATCAGGGTGAAAATGGGTGAAGAAAGCAATATCTATATCTTTATAATCTAACTTTGCTTTTGTTAATTGCCTTAATGTTCCTGAACCACAATCCACCAAAGTCTTTACTTTTCCAATTTCTAAATAGTTTGCCGGCGATCCCCTTTTTGTTGTAGGCACACAAGTTCCGCTTCCAAGTATTGTTAATTTCATATAGTTTTTAAAATTTTATTACCAGTGCCCGAGGTGGGAGTTGAACCCACAAGTCCGTAAGGACATGCGATTTTGAGTCGCACGCGTATGCCAATTCCGCCACTCGGGCATTGTTTATAATTTATCACGATTTTCGTTAATTTTCAAGAAACCTGCATGCCTTATAATTTTCGTAGCGAAACGCAGAAATTTTGCGTGAAAAATTATAAAATCGAGAAGGCATACTATACGAAGCGATGTCTGTCGACGAGATTTTATGATTTTGCAGCCAAAATTATAAGTTGCAGTAGGAAATTATAGGGTATGCAGGATTATCATTCCCACGAAGCATCTATTATTTTTTCTGGGAATTTTTCTGCAATTTTTTTAAAATCACTGCATGATATTCTATGTAAAACAGCAGACCTGTTTTGGGCAAGGTATGCTGAAACTTTATCTCCAGGTTGAGGATTGCAGCATTTAGCAATATGAATAAGCATTCCTTTTTGTCCGGCTAAATAGATTTGCCTTACGTTGCCTTTTTCAATTTTTTGTTTTTCTTCCTGTTTTTTCTTTGAAGCCTCAGAGATTTCTGTGAGCTTTCTTCTTATAAAGCCAGGCATGGGAAATTTAAAACTGGATTTATCCTGGTCAGTTAGTCTTCTTATATGGGACCGCGCCAGAGATGTCTTAACAAATCTCAGCCAATCTGGCGATGGTTTTTTATTTTTATTTGTGGCGATTTCCACCACATCTCCATTTTCTAAAATGTGATTGAGCTGAACTATTTTACCGCTTATTTTTGCTGATTCGCAATGATTTCCAATGTCAGAATGCACAGCATATGCAAAATCAACAGGAGTTGAATTTTTCGGCAAGACAATAACATCTCCTTTTGGAGTGAACGCAAAAATTTGGTTTGGGAAAAAATCGATTTTGAAAGTTTTCCAGAAATCAGGAATATTTTCCATCCATTCAAAATTGTCCCCTTCTTTTCTAAGGTTAATTTTTTCCTTGTAAGACCAGTGTGCGCAGATACCATATTCGGCCTCTTTGTGCATCTCCTCTGTTCTTATTTGGATTTCGGTTATCTTGCCCTCATTAGAAAAAATTGTCGTATGCAAAGACCTATATCCATTGGGTTTCGGTTTTGCTATATAGTCATTTATTTCTTCAGAAATTGGTTTAAAATGTTTGTGTATTATGCCCAAAACTCGGTAACAGTTTTGAATATCACTGGTAATTATTCTTAATGCAATTAAATCGTGGATTTCGTCAAAGTTCATATTGTGCCGTATGAGTTTTTGGTAGGTGCTCCAGTAAGATTTTGCCCGATAATTTATGTCCAAAATTCTTACCCTTTCTTTTTTTAGAATTTTTTTAAGATGTGGAATTAATTTTTTTAGATATCTTTCTCTTTCTTCAAATTGTTCTTTGATATTTTCTTTCAGCCAATTAAATTTATCCGGAAACAGATATGAAAAAGCCATATCCTCAAGATTTCTCCTTATTTCGGATAATCCCAGCCTGTTGGCAACGGGCACGAAAATCTGCAGGGTTTCAAGAGCATATAACTTTTGCTGGTCCTCTGGCAAATAATGCAGAGAATTCAGTCCGTCCAACCTTGAAATAAGCTCCACCAAAACTACCCTTAAATCTCCGGACAGCGCAAGAAACATTTTTCTTAAGTTTTCAATTTTTTCCCTGGTAAATGTTTTTTTATCTTTTATCCCGATTGATAAGGAATAGCGGACTCTGCTGATCTCAGAATCTTTTTCTACCAGACTGCTTATTTCCTTGCCGAATTTTTTTTCAATTTCCTTTGCTTCAACTTTTTTTGCATAACCAGGGACCTCATCTAATACATCATGAAGAATTCCAAAAGCGATTGTTGTAGGGTCAAGGCTCATTTTGCTAAGCTCGGAAGCTACTCTTGTGGCATGAATAATATAATTTTCCCCGGAAAGCCTGTATCTTTCTTTATAAGCTTCTTTTGCAAATTCAAAAACTGACTCAATCAGTTTTGGGTCTGAACTTTTTTTTATTATTTTTTGTATATCACTGCTCATTGAATAATTTATTTGCTTTTGATAAAATCACATTCTTTATTTGAACACTTTATTTGTTTGCGTTTTGTTTCTATTAAAATCGAATCGCACTTTGGGCAAAAATCATTTACAGGCTTGTCCCATAAAGCAAAATCGCATTTTGGAAATTTATTGCATCCGTAAAATATTTTTCCTCGCTTGGTTCTTCTGGCAACTATGTCGCCCTCTTTGCATTTTACGCATTTTATTCCTAAATCCTTGCTCTTATCTTCTATAGATTCAGTATATTTGCATTCAGGAAATTTTGAGCAGGCATAAAATCTTCCAAACCTTCCCATTCTTTCTATTATGGGCGAGCCGCATTTCGGGCAGATTTTATCTGTCTTTTCTATAAGATTTTCTTTTTTTACTTCTTTATATTTGTTCTCCAGATTTTTTGCAAAAGGAGTATAAAAATCTCTGCAAGTTTTTTTCCAATTATCTTTGCCCTCTGCCACTTCATCTAATTCTTTTTCCATTTTTGCCGTAAAATCAATATCAACTATTTCTGGAAAATTTTTCACCAAAACATCATTGACTATTATTCCCATTTCGCTTGGAAAAAATCTTTTTTGGTCGTTTTCACTCACATAATTCCTGTCTTGTATAGTAGATATAATCGGAGCATAAGTTGATGGCCTGCCTATGCCATGTTTTTCTAAAGTTTTTATCAAGCTGGCTTCAGTATATCTTGCCGGCGGTTCTGTAAAATGCTGGGCAGTGTCTAATTTCAAAAGATCCAGATTGTCATTTTTTTCTAAATCAGGCAAAAGTATTTCTTCAAATTTTGTCGGATAAACTTTTAAAAATCCATCAAATTTTAGAGTCTGGCCGTTGGCTCTGAATGTATGACTAGCCTGCCCTGAGGACATTCGGCCGAACTCAGTCGAAGCCCTTGCCGAATGGGCTTTTATATCCGCTGAAACAGAATCAAAAACAGCTGGAGCCATCTGAGAAGCAATAAATCTTTGCCAAATTAATGTATAAAGTTTCAATTGCCTTGCATCAATTCCTTTCAAAGATTCCGGGCTCCTGTCTGCATAGGCCGGCCTTATAGCTTCATGGGCTTCTTGTGCCCCGCTGCTTTTTGTTTTGTATTTTACCAGTTTGCCAGCCCAATAATTTTGTCCGTACTTTTCGGTAATAAAATCTTTTGCAGCATTTAATGACATTTCAGATAAATTTAATGAGTCAGTCCTGTGATAAGTAATGTTTCCTTCTTCGTAAAGCCGCTGGGCTAAAGACATCGTCATTTTTGCAGAAAATTTAAATTTCTGCCAAGCAGCCTGTTGCAGAGTGCTTGTTGTAAATGGGGGAGCAGGATATCTTTTTGTTTCTTTTTTTTCTATTGATTCAACAATGTAATCTGCGCCATTTAAATCCTGCAAAATTTTATCTGCTTCTGCTTTATTTTTTATTTCCAGCTTATCAATTATTTTTTCATCTTTTTTTATCAAAGAAGCAGTAAACTGGTTATCAAGTTTTTTTAATAATGCATCAATTGACCAATATTCTGTAGGAATAAATTTTTCAATTTCTCTTTCCCTCTCAACGATTAATCTTACAGCAACTGACTGCACCCTGCCGGCTGAAAGGCCTCTTGCAACTTTTTTCCATAAAAATGGCGAAAGTTTATATCCTACTATCCTGTCTAAAATACGCCTGGCCTGTTGCGCATCAACTAAATTCATATCAATATGCCTTGGTGATTCCAGAGCTTTTGCAATTGCTGTTTTCGTAATTTCATGGAATACAATTCTTTGAGGGTCTTTCAATTTTAAAGCTTCCTGCAAGTGCCAGGCGATTGATTCTCCCTCGCGGTCTTCGTCAGTAGCTAATATTGTATTATCTGCTTTTTTTGATTCCTTTTTCAATTCTGAAACAACTTTTTTAGCTTTCGGCGGTATGACATATTTGGGCTGGAAATTGTTTTCAATATCCACGCCAAGCTCTTTTTTTGGCAGATCTCTTACGTGGCCAAAAGACGACTTTATAATAAAGTCGTTTCCCAAAAATTTCTGGATTGTGCGCGCCTTCGTCGGGCTCTCTACAATAACAAGGTTTTTCATTTTCTGATTTTTTTAATAATTTTTAATTCAATGAATATGTATTTGTCCCGATGTCCCGACAGAGTCGTGGACATCGTGGATCCGCGATTTATCATTACAAGCCTTGTGCCTATTTATTTTTAGTTTGCAGAATATACATTACCAGATAGACTGCGTATTTTACCTGAAATTTCCATTAATGCAAGCGTGGTTGCCACAGCCGATGCATTTAATTTTGTTTTTTCTATAATTTTATCTACATGCAACGGTTCATCTTTCAAGGCGTCTATAATTAATTCTTCTTCAGGCGAAT
>Ga0209777_10001141_pt1 | contig 39966 bp, 45 predicted proteins | sample FrelakmetHBP12HB_FD_187147 | JGI IMG/M metagenome (GOLD analysis project Ga0209777, IMG submission 187147) | Freshwater lake sediment microbial communities from the University of Notre Dame, USA, for methane emissions studies -HBP12 HB (SPAdes)... | ecosystem: Environmental > Aquatic >...
TGTCACGTAGTCGTGGCTTAGCACTGTTCCCATCGTTGAGGAATGGTTGTAGCCGACCATCTGGGTGTTTTGGCTGTACTTGCGGCATACGGTGTCGTCGATGATCTTGTACTCAACTGATCGGTCTATGTTTGATTCGCTAAGAAGCAGGGTCGTGGCTTGGTTGGCTACTGCGTTGATGTCCCATTTGGGGTCGGTTATGAATCTGTTGAGGCTGCTTTGGTTTTTTCTGTCGATGAAGAGTTCGTTTACGCTTTTGACGTCATGTTCTCTGTGGCCGGCAACCATTAAGCCTAGCTCGGTTCTGCAGAAATTCTCGTACTGCGGTTTGCTGAAGAACTTCTTGAATTTTGAGAAAAGGTTCTTAATCCTGCGCGGTACGCCCGCTATAAACCCAAACATGAACTATAATATGTAATCCGCTCTTAGAGATAAGCGTTGGACACAAAACAAGCCAAAAACGCAAACACTCAGATAAAATAGACGAGAAATAGCGCCCAAAGAAAAGAGAGGGCTTAAGGATTTACTCTTTTGTAGTAAGTTCCTTAAGCTGTTTTTTGTTTAAGCCAACATGTGGCTCTGCGTCTACGCGCTTGTGCACTTTTCCTTTCTTGAACATTATCACTGTCGGATAGTATTCTATTCCGTATTCTTCGCAAACATCAGGCTCTTCATCAACAATGACGCTAAGGCACTCTTCCGGATTGCTCTTTGAATACTCTTCAAATATTGGCAAAAACGCCCGGGAAAACGGGCACCAGGTCGCATAGAACAGCACAACCGCTTTGTCTTTGCTGTCTAACTTCTCGTGGAAAATACTTTTCTTTTTGTTCTCAGTTGTAATTTTTTTACGTGCGCTCATAATTACCTCACACTGATTTTTTTAGGCTTAACTGGATTTTTAATTTTGATAAAAGTATCTGAATCTAGTTCTTCAAAGGCTTTATCGAGCTCTTCTTCGGTGTTCATAACGATTGGTCCTCTCCACGCAACAGGCTCGTTTAACGGCTCTCCAGACACAAACAGAAACCGAGCGCCGCCTTGCGAGACTATTTTGACTAAATCACCTTCACTAAAAACTGCGCACTGACCCTGCAATATCTTCTTGCTCCCAATGTCTATTGATCCTTCAACGAGGTAGGCAAAAACCTTATCATCCTTAGGTGTGGTGCGCTCGAATGTTTTTCCGGCATCGAGCTTTACATCGAAGTATTCTATGTGTATTGCTAAGTCGCGAACCGGTCCTTCCGTTCCATCGACCTTGCCTGCTATGACTTTTATTTTTAAGCCATCTTTTTGGAGTTCTGGGATTTGTTGTTTTTCTATGCCGCGATATTTAGGGTCGATCATCTTCTTTTTTGCAGGTAGATTTACCCATAGTTGAAAACCCTGCATCAATCCCTCATATTTTTGAGGCATCTCCTGATGAATTATACCTGAACCAGCAGTCATCCACTGCACATCTCCAGACCTTATTACGCCTTTGTTACCCATGCTGTCGCCGTGTTCAACCTCTCCTGTCCACATGTAAGTAACAGTTTCCATTCCTCTATGCGGGTGCCAAGGAAAACCTTTGATGTAATCTTTCGGGTTATTCGATCCAAAGTGGTCTAATAGCAAGAACGGGTCAAGAGTAGAGCTTTTGTCGTTGCCCAAAACTCGTTTGAGCTTGACCCCAGCGCCCTCAAGGGTTACCAGTCGTTCCAAAATCTTCTTCACTTTTCTTTCCAAAAAACATCACCTTACATTAACTAAATAGTCTGAACTACATAATAATTTTTATTGATTTTCAAAAAAAATAAAAGATGACGTTTGAACGCCAGTTTTTTCGTTTGCTTCCGACTTCTATGTGAATTAAGATCCAGTTTCATTTGGGTTGTCTGATCTACTTGCTTAGTCCAAGCTGTTGCATGAAACCAACTACATCATAAAACAGTCTTTCTTCAACGATTTCGCCGTTCTTCCACGTGGCGACTGTACAGAATTCAAGCTTTGCTGTTTTCCCAGTAGGCTGAATAATCTTTCCGTCTGCACCTTTCATCGGTCCTTTCATGGTCACCGTCCAATCAGCGACAGTGCATGTGTGATTTTCATCACCGAAGGCGATCTTGTAAGGGTTGTTGACTAACCGATTGTCAAAGGTTTTGAAGAACTCCGTAGCCTCAACATCATGACTATGTCGTCCTACTGTAGGCAAGGGTTGGGCTGGCCAATACACTTTAACATCTTCTCTATGACGTTTCTTAAAAGTTTCCCAAAGCGGACTTCCAGGTCCAGCATTCCATGAATCATCAAGCGTTTTCATTAACTCAAGATTTTCTTTAACTCCCAAAATTAACCACCTATATTACTAGAAGCCTGCAAATCGATATAAGACTTTTCAGTCTGTTATTTTCCCGGGAAGCTTTTGCAAGATTTCAAATGAAGCAAATCACTAATTTGAATGAACTTAGACTACGTAAATTTTAGACAAAATAAATTCAAAACAGCCCAAACAAGTAAAATGTCGCCGGGAGGGGATTCTATCCCCAATTTCCAATAAAAAAAGGACGTTGCTTCAAAGCTGAGGACGAAAATTGAACTTACCATTCCGTGGAGACGTCGCCCGCAAATCTCCCATTTTTTAGGGGTGAATTATTTTGATTCAATTCTGAATCTAAGTTTGTTTAATATAATCTTAAATTTCTTTTGTCAAATCGCGTATTTTGTAAAGTTAAGTTGGTGTATCCTAAACTTTAAATTGGTCCCACTTCAAACAAAATAAGCAGAAAGGAGTTGTTTTAATTTGAATGATAAAAAGAGGCTTACAACTTCCCGCACGGGCACGTCAAACCAAGACTGGTGGCCAAACCAGTTAAACCTGAAAATTCTGCACCAAAATTCCCCATTGTCTAATCCGATGGGCAAGGAATTCAACTACGCTGATGAATTCAAGAAACTCGATCTAGAAGCCGTGAAGAAAGACCTCAATGCATTGATGACCGACTCGAAGGATTGGTGGCCAGCCGATTACGGTCACTATGGAGGACTCTTTATCCGGATGGCGTGGCATAGCGCAGGCACCTACCGCAAGGGCGACGGTCGAGGCGGTGCCTCCGGAGGCGCGCAACGTTTCCCACCTCTCAACAGCTGGCCAGACAACGTCAACCTCGACAAGGCACGCCGTTTACTTTGGCCGATCAAACAGAAATACGGCAAGAAAATCTCCTGGGCCGACCTGATGATCCTCGCCGGCAACTGCGCTCTGGAGTCGATGGGATTTAAGACCTTCGGTTTCGGTGGTGGACGCGAGGACATCTGGGAGCCGCAAGAAGACATCTACTGGGGAAGCGAAACCACCTGGCTAGGTGACAAACGCTACTCAGGGGACAGGAACCTCGAAAACCCGCTTGCCGCCGTGCAAATGGGACTAATCTACGTCAACCCGGAAGGCCCGAACGGCAACCCGGATCCGCTTGCCGCTGCCAAGGATATCCGCGAGGTCTTCGCTCGCATGTCAATGAACGACGAGGAAACTGTCGCCCTCATCGTAGGCGGCCACACCTTCGGCAAAACCCACGGCGCAGGCGCTTCGTCACATGTGGGTCCCGAGCCTGAAGCCGCCCCTATCGAGGAACAAGGCCTCGGCTGGAAGAACAAATTTGGCACGGGCAAAGGCGACGACACCATTACCAGCGGCTTAGAAGTAATCTGGACCAACACGCCAACTAAGTGGAGCAACAACTTCTTACGCATCCTGTTCAGCCACGAATGGGAACTAACCAAAAGTCCAGCCGGTGCAAACCAGTGGAAACCGAAAGGTGACGCAGGCACAGACACCGTACCGGATGCACACGACCCATCAAAACGTCACGCACCATCCATGCTAACCACCGACCTCTCCCTACGCTACGACCCAGCTTACGAAAAGATCGCAAGGCGCTTCTACGAGAATCCAGATCAGCTAGCAGATTCTTTCGCCCGAGCATGGTTCAAGCTCACCCACCGTGACATGGGCCCCCGCACACGCTACCTCGGCCCAGATGTCCCAGCGGAGCAACTAATCTGGCAAGACCCAACACCAAAAGTCGACTATAAGCTAGTTGAAGAGCAGGACATCGCAAACCTCAAAGGCAAAATCCTTGCCTCAGGTCTGACAATCTCGGAACTGGTTTCAACCGCCTGGGCATCTGCATCCACGTTCCGCGGCTCTGACAAACGCGGAGGTGCAAACGGAGCTCGAATCCGCCTTGCGCCACAAAAGGATTGGGAAGTCAACCAACCAGCTCAACTAAAAACTGCGCTGCAGACCCTTGAGAAAATCCAAAAGGAATTCAACAATGCACAGTCAAGCGGGAAGATGGTTTCACTCGCCGACTTAATTGTTTTAGGCGGATGCTCAGGTATCGAGCAGGCTGCAAAGAAAGCAGGTCACGACATAACCGTTCCCTTCAAGCCGGGACGTACGGATGCATCGCAGGAGCAAACTGATGTGGAGTCATTTGCCGTTCTTGAACCAGTTGCAGACGGGTTCCGCAACTACCTCAAAACCAAATACGTCGTACCATCAGAGGAACTGCTGGTTGATCGTGCCCAACTGCTGACGCTGACCGCTCCTGAGATGACGGTTCTCGTTGGCGGCATGCGCGTCTTGAACGCCAACTTCCAACAGTCCCAATACGGCGTCTTCACCAAGCGACCAGAAGCACTCACCAATGACTTCTTCGTGAATCTGCTTGACATGAACACAACTTGGAAGGCAACCTCAAAAGACGAAGACATGTTCGAAGGTCGCTATCGCGCAACAGGCGAACTCAAATGGACTGGCACACGCATCGATCTCATCTTCGGTTCAAACTCGCAACTCCGGGCCTTAGCAGAAGTTTATGCATGTGAGGATTCCCAAGAGAAGTTTCTGCATGATTTCGTAGCGGCGTGGAACAAGGTAATGAGCCTTGACCGCTTCGACCTCGCCTGGTCGTAGCAAGAGCTAGTGATAACACTACAGCAAAGTTGCTCACTCGAAACCAAAAGTTTGCCCATTCTGCAATCATTCAAGAAGCTACTTTGAAATCATGACTGAAGACTACTAAGCCTTCAGTGCCAAAGATAAGAAAGCTTAAGAAACAGGCGCACCTCTCCTTTTTTCAATCATCCACTCAGAGTATATCGAGGGTGTTAGATGAGGGAATTCTCGAAACCTGTTGTAGTAGTTTCAAAATGTATTACTTTCGAACCTGTTAGATGGAATGGCCAAATAATAGCTAGCGAATTCGTGGAAAAACTTAAGCCCTATGTAAATTTTATCCCTGTTTGTCCAGAAGTTGAAATAGGACTTGGCGTGCCCCGCGACCCTGTCAGAATAGTATTAGTAAACGGAGAAAAAAAACTCCTGCAACCCTCGACGGGTTTCGACTTCACAGACAAAATGACAAAGTTCTCGGAGTCTTTTTTGGATTCTTTGGATGCAGTTGACGGTTTCATACTCAAGAGTGCCTCTCCGAGTAGTGGTTTTAAAAATGTAAAAGTTTATCCAAGCATTGAAAGAGTCTCGTCAATAGAGAAAGCTCCTGGTTTCTTTGGGGAGCAGTTCTTCAGAAATTTCCAAATTTGGCAATTGAAGATGAGCGCCGCTTGCTTAATCCGAGGATAAGAGAGCACTTTCTCACGAAATTATTTACTTTAGCTAGTTTTAGAGAAGTAAAGAAATCTGGGAAAATCAGAGATCTGGTCAAATTTCAATCAGATAACAAATACTTGTTTACGGCTTACAATCAAACAGAGCTAAGAATCTTGGGAAAGTTGGTGGCAAACCAAGAACACAAACCTTTTGATGAAACAATGATGAGTTATGAGACTCACTTGCATTATGCTTTGGCGCGTACTCCCAGTGCTGGCGCGAACATAAATGTCATGCTAAAGATAATGGGATATTTCTCACATCAACTTTCAAAGGATGAGAAATCCTTCTTTCTTAATTCTGTCGATAATTACAGAGCAGGAAGGTTGCCGTTGAGTGCATGCTTGAACGTTTTGAAGTCTTGGATTGTTAGGTTCAAACAAGAATACTTATCGAGTCAAACTGTGCTTGAACCGTATCCAGAACCGCTTGCAGAGCTTGAAACTGTTTTCTCAGAGGTTGATGGAAAGAACTACTGGAAATAGAAAACATGAATAACTAGGCAACTTAATCAAAGTTGTTTTTCAAAAAATTGTGCACCCGCCAGTCTTTTATTGCCAAGGTAATTGCTTTGATGGCGCTTTTTTCTTTATCTTTGATCTCCAACATTACATCGAAATCGAATTGTTGAGTCTGTTTCAAAAATAGGTCAAAGTTTTCTATGTTAATTGTTTCGGTGTGTTGCCTTGGCGATTCATTTGGTTCTTGAGAGCTATAGTCAACCATTGGAATCCCATCTCTTTTTTCATGCCATGTCTTTGTAGTAAGTTTGAAAGATTCTTCAGTTGTCAGGTTCCCTGAATTGTTGAGTTTGTGATGAAAGACATCAAAAAGAATTGGAATTTGGATTTTCGCATTTATTTTGAGGCAGTCGTTCAAATCGTACAGTTTATCGTCGTTCTCGATTACTAAGCGGCGAATTATTGAATCATCAAACATGCCAAATCTTGTTACGAACCTCTCCATGCTTTCCTCTTTGTCTCCGTAAGCTCCGCCGACGTGGATTTGAATCTTTGCCGAGGTCTCCAGTCTCATCAGGTCAAGTATTTGGGCGTGATATTTGAGTTCATTTTTGCTTCTTTCGAAAATATCCTCTTTAATTGAGTTAATTAGGGTAAACTGGTCTGGATGCATTGAGATTCGCATTCTATTTTTGGTAATGAACTCGCCGATTTCTTCAAACTCTTCTTGGAAATGTCTTTGCCAGTTGAACTTATTTATCGGATGAGACGCAAAAGGGACCAAGTCTGAGGAAATTCTAAAAAAGAATAGCCTATGCTCAAGATTGAACTGCAAGATTCTTATCAAGCAGTCTAGGTTATTTTTCACTGTCTGCTTCAGTCGGGTTTCAGAGTAAGATTTTAGCCGAAAAGTGCTGTTTGCGGTGCAGTCAATAGTTCTATTGATACAAGGATAACCTATTCTCATTACTCATCCTTCTTCCTTAAACTTAATTGATCATCTGTCTTAAAGCTCTCCATTTTCGTAGTTACCGCAGAATGGTTTTGCCTGGATGATGAGTACTCTAAAAAAGGAGAAGGGATAATTTAGTAATTGTTGGTGTTAGAAATGACGAAGGTAGAGATGCCAAAAATGAAAGAAAGAGAGATCGAAGAACTAATTAGAGGGCAATTTCTTTGTCGAATAGCTTTCAAAGGTGACTTGCAGCCTTACATAGCTCCTTTTCAATACGTTGAATTTAATAATTCTCTTTACTTTCATTTCACAGATTACGGGAAGAAGATGAGTTTTTTCAAGCAAGAAACGCCAGTTTGCGTGGAAATTGAACGATATACTCCAAATCTTAGCGAATATGGGTTCGTGGTGCTTACTGGTAAACTAAGATTGGTGGAGAATCGAGAAGAAAGGAAACTGGCTATTGAAAAGATGGCTGAAGTGGGCAAACAGAAAATTTCAAAAAACTTTCTGTTGGCTCATGGCTTTTCCATGGGTTCCGATTGGAGCGATTTTACTGTAGACAAACCGATTTTAATAATAAAGCTTGATGAAGTGACCGAAAAGATAGGGCTCAAGTCGCCTTAGCATACCACTAAAACTATTGAGAGTAAGAGGCTCGGGTGGTTGCGGGACCGTCTGCGATTCGCCAATTTTTACGTTGAAGCGGGAGATATGGAAAAAGCATTTGACGATTTCTCTGCAGAGCCAGCTGAATAAACATAAGAAATATTAGTAGAGCATCTGGAAAGAAATAGATAAGGAGAAAATAAAAATGACCAAAGGGAAATTAGAGAAAACAATTGTTGATCCATATTTGCCCAGTAAGATCGTTCCTCCCGAGTATATTCGTGACGTTTTGCATGAAGCAAATAACGATTTCCCATCAATTGAGTTTGAATATGAACTACCTCACAAATGGTCTCTTGAAGAATATAAGAATCGATATGAGGAATTGGAAAGCCAGATGCTGGAAATTTTAAACTGGCGCCAAAGTTGGTTCGGAAAGCAGGAGCCAAAAAAATAGAAAGAGGACTCAGGCAAGATTAAATTTTAGCATGGTGTTTATTAGCGTGCGTATTAGCGTTGATAGAAGGATAGAGAGAAAGAATAGAGAGTGGAGGTTGAAACATTGACTCTTGTTAAAGTTGCTGAAACTTCAGAGATACCTCTGGGACAAATGAAGGCTGTAAAGCTTGCGGAAAAAGAAGTTTTGATAGCCAACGTAAATAACATCTATTATGCTATCGGAAATATTTGTACACACATGGGCGGCAACCTTGCAAAAGGAACTTTAGAGGGAAACACTGTGACATGCCCCAAGCATAAGTCAAAATTTGACGTCACAACAGGCAAAGTCATTTCCGGTCCAAAAATTCCTTTAATGCACCCAAAAATTAAAGATGAACCTGTTTATGTAGTGAAGGTTGAAGGGAAGGATATTCTACTTGAACCTCAGTAGTCAGTTTGAAGGATAGTCTCAAAATGGTTTGGGTCTCTGTGAACTTTCTTCTCTTTTCTTTGCCTTTACTTTTAGCACGCAGCACTCAGGGGAGTTCCGTTTGAAAAACTGCCTGAAAAACGGGTTTTATCCTATTGTAGTTGCGATCAAATGAGCCTTGGATTTGAACTGCTAATCCCTCGAGCATTGATGATATAGCTCCATATACCAAAAAGACGCAGGAAAGTGTCAGTGTGAGTCCACAAATTAACAAATCCTTAAGAGTAAGGCTTAGTCTAAAGGTAAACTGTAATAAGTGATGAGTTTTTATGGCAGATATAGTTGATACCGCAGTAGCGGCAGGCACATTCAAAACACTTGTAGCGGCTGTAACAGCAGCAAAGTTAGTTGAAACATTAAAAGGCAAAGGTCCATTCACAGTTTTTGCACCAAATGACGAGGCATTCTCAAAACTCCCCAAAGGTACAGTTGATGGTCTATTGAAAGACATTCCGAAGTTGACAGCTGTTCTAACATACCATGTCGTCGCTGGAAAAGTTCCAGCAAGCGACGTCGTACAACATCCAAAACTAACAACAATTCAAGGTCAAGATGTAAAGATTGACGCAGCAAAATGGCACATGCACAAGTCAGTCAAAGTCAATGACGCAAACATCGTTAAAGCAGACATCGAGACAGACAACGGCGTAATCCACGTAATCGACAAAGTCCTATTGCCAAAGTAGAGCAAAGCAAAAATACCTTCTTTTTTTCTTATTATTTTGTTTAATGGTGGACATTAGAGTGGAAGACATAGTAGTTGTCGATAACCTGCATAAAACTTATGGAAAAAATGTAATTGCTGTAGATGGCATATCATTTAAGGTTAAGAAAGGAGAGATTTTCGGCTTCTTGGGTCCAAACGGGGCTGGCAAGAGCACTACCATCAAAATTCTCACAACATTGCTGGGAAAAACCTCTGGAAAAGCCACAATTGACGGACTAGACATCGATGCCGACCAAGTAAAAGTAAGACGAATAATCGGCTACTCCTCCCAAGAAGTAGGCGTAGATGACGACCTCACCGCCCGCGAGAACCTTATGCTTCAATGCAGCTTTCACCATATCCCGACCGAAAAAGCAAAAACCAAGGTAAACGAGCTCCTTCAAACTATCCGACTATCTGAGGCCGCTGATAGACGATTGAAAACATTTTCCGGAGGAATGAGAAAACGTCTAGACTTAGCCTCATCCTTGGTTTCAGATCCAAAAATTCTGTTCTTGGATGAACCAACAACAGGGTTAGATCCTCAGAGTAGACAAGACATCTGGGAATATATCGTGAAACTAAATCGTGAAGGTATGACAATTTTCCTGACGACACAGTACATGGAAGAGGCAGACCGCTTAGCCAACCGATTATGCATAGTCGACCAAGGCAAGATTGTATCTGAAGGAACTCCCGCCGAACTCAAGGCGCAGGTTGGAGCAGACAAGATCACGCTACGGTTCAAAATGGATGATCACGAGGGCTGCGAAAAAGCCAAAGATTTAATGTCAAAACTCCAAGGAATCGAAGCTGTAGGTAAATGTGGAGACGGGATAGCTGCCGAAAACGGCTTAACAATAATGACCAAAAACGGCTCCGCTTTAGTCACACAGGTAGTAAGAGCTTTGGATGGAGCCGGAATCAACGTAGAACAACTCAACCTTTCAGCTCCCACTCTTGACGAAGTCTTCCTAAAGCTAACAGGAAAAACATTGAATGTAGTGGAACGCAAGCAAACAACAGGTGGATGGGGAAGAAGGAGACGATAAAAATGATAGAAATGCTATCCGAAATCGCAGCGATTTTCTCTCGCTGGAACAAGAAACTACTTCGCCAACCTATCTTGATCTTCTTTAACCTTATTCAACCGTTAGTATGGTTCCTGCTTTTTACACAAGCCTTCTCAGCGATCGGAAACATCCCTTCATTCAAGTTGCTTACAGGAACTAGCAGTTATATTACATTCTTCACTGCAGCAGTTATAATACAAACAATAGCTTCTTCGGCACTTAACACCGGTCTTGGTTTAGTTAATGATTTTGATAGCGGTTTTATGGATAAAATGAGGGTAGCTCCAATTAACAAATCCTCCATCTTGTTCGGAAGACTATTCAGCAGCGCACTTACCACAGTTCTCCAAGTAGCCATAATACTAGCAATTGGTTTAGTCTTGGGGGTAAACATAGCTTCAGGCATCGTAGGCGCGATAGTAATTTTCCTTCTAGCAGCCTTATTTGGAATTGCCTGGTCAGGCATATCCCTGTTTGTAGCTCTAAACACAAAAAATGCAGAAACAACACTATCCGTTGGCCTGTTAACAACATTTCCTCTGCTATTTCTATCTGCATCAGTAATGCCAATCGGACTACTACCAAGTTGGGTGCAGCAAGTCGCCAACGTTAATCCCTTTACTTACATATCTGAAGCGTTTCAATCCCTAATCATAAACGGCTTAGTCTGGCAAAAAATAGAATACGCCCTAATAGCAATATTCATCGTTGGTGTACTAAGTTTAGGCGCGAGCATCTTGTTGTTCAGACGAAAAGTATCGTAACTAAAAACAAAAAGCTTACAAATTTCGCTAAGGGTCTCAATTGATACAAAAAAAGAAAAGAGGTTTAGAGCTTTTCTGGGGCGCATAGGTTTTCTGCTTTGGCGGCTGTTCGCATGCAGCCTTTGCAAATATATTTCGCGTCTTTCACAAGTGGCTTTATCTTTTCCATGGGTACTTTGTCCTCTACCATTTTGCAGAGGTGTTTTTCATGACCTGGATGAGGTTGAGCTTTCGACAAAACATAACACCAGGTTCACAAGAAAACGATGTCGAATATAAAATTATGCGTTTGAAGCCTCCCTCAAACTCAGATGCGACAGTTAGGCTAATTAATCCAAAAGACTGATAGAGAAGAAGGAGAAGGAGGAATAATTATAAATTATAAAGAAAGACAGGAAATAATTGCTAAATCGCCTATATCTCTTGGATACCTAAAAAAGTTCAACATAGGCGCAGGTACACTGCAACTGATAAATGGAATAGTAATTCTTGCATTGACCTTTCTTTTAACTTGGCCTAAAGGCACAGACATCTACACCTTCTACCTCACATTCGCCCATGTCAGTCCTACAAATCCGGCTATTTTCGCAGCACCAAACCCGCAAGTTCTCTTCACCGTTACTCATCTAGGGTTGCTACTCGCTGCTTTCCCACTGATCTCTGCATTTGCACATTTCATGATTGCTTTTCCAAAAAACAAAGCCTACAACGAAAACCTCAAAAAAGGAATGAACCCTTACCGATGGTTCGAGTATGCTTTTTCAAGTTCTATAATGATCTGGATAATTGCCACTTTCGTTGGGATCTGGGATTTCTGGTCGCTAGCAATGATATTTGTTTTGAACGCTATGATGATAATGTTTGGATATCTTATGGAGTTGGTAAATCAGAAAACGGAGAAAACAAGCTGGTCATCGTTTATTTTAGGATGTATATCTGGCGGTTTTCCCTGGGTTGTCTTGTTTGCTTACTTCGGAGGTGCTGTAGCTTCTAGTGGAGGCAGTGTTCCAAACTTCGTTTATGTGATATTTGTTGTATATCTGGCGTTGTTCATGAGTTTTGCAGTCAACCAGGTTCTGCAGTACAAGGCTGTTGGGCGATGGAGAGATTATCTTTATGGCGAAAGAACCTACATTGTCCTTAGTTTCGTAGCGAAAACGGTTCTAGTTTGGTTAGTGTTTGTAGGGTTATTCAAACCATTCTAACCCCCTCCTTTTCTTTTTTACAAACGAGTATTTCTTAAGCCATTGCAAGCAAATTAATTAGAAGCCAAACCTGTTAAAATTGGTGTGAGAGTATGGTTGAAACAATAAAGTATGAAATCATTCGTGAAATAGGTGAAGTAGAAATCCGCAGCTACCCCAAAATCATAGTTGCCAGAGTAGAAGACTCATCGGACGCGTTTAATTTGCTTTATAGGTTTATAACTGGAGAGAACAGGCAAAGAGCAAAAGTGAAAATGACTTCCCCAGTAGTTTCTCAACAGGTTGAAATGACTTCACCCGTCCTTTCGGAAACAGGCACGATGGCGTTTGTAATGCCTAAAGAATACACTCTTGAAACTACACCGGAACCCTTGAACAATCGAGTGAAAATTGTGGAGATCCTAGCCAGACTAATTGCTGCCCTTTGCTTTTCTGGTGGCTGGTCAGAAGCCCATTTTGAAAAAGAAACACAAGACCTGTTGAAAACATTATCAGAAGCGAATGTCAAGACAAAAGGTAACGTGTTCACTATGCTCTACAATCCACCATTCATCCCGGGATTCCTGCGAAGAAACGAGGTTGCTATCGAGATAGAACAAATCACTTGAAGCTTTTCATAGAATGAAAAGCGATCCTGAATGCATGAGCCTTTTTAGAAAAAAAAGGCTTACTGCTTGCACATTAAAGTAGCGTCGCGCAGTCGTAAAGTCATCTTTCTATTCCGAAGCCAAATCTAGCATGATCTCCGTCTTTTTCCACAAATGTTTCTGCAGTTCTTCGTCGTATGACTCGGGACAAGTCAGTACTTCCTTTTTCTTAGTGAAACATTTTCCTGTTATATCCTTTACGTCGTCTGAGGAGGCTAAGTAAACTGACGTTTCCGCTCCCTTTTTGGCGCTGACCTGCATAGGACGAACCATTTTGAACATGATGGACGAACTTAGGCTGCCGCCGTTTTTTCCAAGATTAGTCGCGACAAAGCCAGGCATGAGCACGTTTGCGGTGACGCCGCTACCTTTCAGTCGCCTTGCCAGTTCATACGTAAACATCATTAGCATCAGTTTAGTGTTAGCGTAAACAGGTGCTCGGACTTGAGAATACGCTTTCGTCCCTCTATAGTTTTTCTCGCTTTGAAGATCATTAAGATCCACTTTACCATTCTTTGCAAGTCCTGAGCTTACGTTGATTATTCTGGAAGGTGCGCTAGATTTCAACAAATCCAGCAACTCTTGTGTAAGCAGAAATGGGCCTAGATAATTGACAGCCAGGGTGCGCTCAAAACCTTCCGATGTAACTTCTCGTTTATTGAACATAGCTCCAGCATTATTAACTATCACATCGAGTCTGTCGTATTTACTCTTAAATTCCTGGGCGAAGCGCCTGATTGAATCCATAGATGACAAATCGCAGATCATTATATCGATTGAGTTGTTTCCGGTTTGCTTCGCTATTTCCAGCCGTGCTTTTTCGCCTCGCTCTTGGTTTCGAACAACCATAATAACGTGGGCACCCATCTTCGCCAAGCTTAAAGCAGTTTCTTTTCCAATTCCAGAGTTACTGCCTGTTACAATACAGATTTTCCCCTTCATCTCGCTCATATACAAACATCCCGCCTAACCATGCAAGCGCAATACAAACAGTCGAAAACTGTTTCTCAAATACTTTTGCGTTCTTAAGCATTTCAACTCAATGTACTAATTGAATTGTTTTGCATAAGCCAGCTCAATCCATTCAATAATCGTGAGTCAATGAAGTTGCAATTCAGCAACAACTGAAGCCATACATGAAGACTCTCAAAGCACATTACAGAAGCGTTTTTAAGAGGCTGAACTGAAAAGGAAAAGCAACGTTTAGGAAAATGTGAGGTTTTATGTCCGTTCTTGATTTAATTCTCAACCGCAGGAGCATTAGACGCTATGAAGCAAAAGATATACCTGAAGATGTAATGAAACAAATTCTTGAAGCCGGCAGACAGGCGCCCTCTGCAGTCAATAAACAACCAATCCATTTCATAATCGTGAACGACCATGAACTATCAAAGAAATTCTCTAATTTACCATTCAACGGTTTCATCAAAGATGCTCCCGCAGTTGTTGTCGGATGCGCAGACATAAAATCGCTCTTAACTGGAAAATGGGCTGTCATTGACGCAACAATCGCAATGCAAAACATGGTCATCGCCGCCTGGGCACTCGGAGTTGGCTCCTGCTGGATAGGCGCGTTCGACGAGAAAAAAGTGAAAGAATCCCTAAAGATCCCTGACAAATGGAAAGTTGTAGCGCTATTAACGTTAGGTTATCCTGCTGAGCAGCCAAAACCAAAAAAGAAGAAACCATTAGAAGAATTGTTTAGCTTCAATACTTTCAAAGAATAGGGTCCCTGCCCCCCGTAATTTGCTGGTGTGGAATGCATTTCCATAGTTTTTCATATCGAAAGCAACAAACAAGCCATTAGGTTTCAAAAATGAATTCTACTACGTTATTGAGGTTTTCTGTGGCTGTCCTTATCTTGATTTCTGCAATTTTTCATATAGCTGTTGGGCTTTCCCTTTCTGCAACTGAGACTAGCGCTTCAACAATAGATATAATGTTTGGAGTAATTTACGTTTTTATAGGTATTGGCCTTTTTGTTGGTAAACGCGTGTTCAATTATCTAAGCTTGATTTTTCCTCTGGTAGACGGAATCGGTGGAACAGTCTCTCACATAACTAGTCACTCAATCAATCCGTTAATCGCTGCAGTAATCGATGTTGTCATCATTCTATGCTGTAGCTATCTCTTACTTGACAAGGACCCTCGATAGACTTCCTGAAAGCGAGCAATTCTAAAGCTTGGTGCTAAATAAGACATTTTCATTGAGAATTGATAGGTGAAAAGCCTTGGTAGAATTAAGTTACCACTCGGTAAATTCACAGTCAAATTAGGTAATCACAGTTCCCGCGATCAAAACGATCATAGTTGCAACAGTAATCAAAACATTATCGTCGATAGGACCAATTTCATATCTCTCCATAATCAAAGATGACTTTCTGCGATGAATCTCATGTCAAAGCAAGCTTCAAAGCTGACCCCTAGAAATCGACACATAAACTTCCCCTGTTAGGGGTTAATTTTTTAAAATTAAACGTACTCTATCTAGTCTATGGGTAGAAACTGATGGATAAAATAAAGGGGTGGCTAAGACTAGTAAGACCTCTAAACTGCATATCTTCCATCACCCCTTCACTTAATCGCTTATAACTTCTTTTCAACTATAGTTCCAAAATCGAAAAAAATGTTCTTTTTAGATGTCGACCCCAAAATAGCGGCTTCTCGTATTAAGAACAATCGCACTGACTTTGAAATGTTTGAGAATCTTTCCTCCTTAAGTAAAGTAAGAGCCAAAGCACTCGAATTAACACGCTTTGATAACTGGATAATCGTCGACTCAAACCAACCAACTGAAATTGCAGCTTTGAGCCTAAGAATCAACTTGTTAAGTTAAAGCCAACATACCGACCAAAATCTAGCTTGTCGGCGTAAGGCTTAAGCCCTTGCGTGACAATCACATTTTAAGTATCGATTGGAGGAACAACGATGAAATCTTTAGTTGTTTATTATTCTAGAACTGGAAACGCCAAGTTTGTTGCCGAAAAAGTCGCCTTAGAACTCAAAGCAGATACTGAAGAAGTTGTTGATTTGAAGAATAGGCGCGGATGGTTTGGCTTCTTAAGAGCCGGTTACGATGCCACTCGCAGCAAGGAAACAAAAATTGGGAAAATGCAAAAACTTCCGAAGGATTATGATTTGATAGTTGTCGGCACACCAGTTTGGAATAGCAGACTTACACCAGCAATCAGGACATACTTGAAGGATAATGATCTCTTGGAAAAGAAAGTAGCAATTTTTTCCACAAACGAGGGAAGGGGAAACGAGAAAACTCTTGCAATGATCAGATCCTTGATACCTAGAATAAATATTGTCGGAGAACTTGGAGTATCTAAAGCCCTTGAGAACCAAGCGGACACGGAAAGCAAGATATCAGCTTGGTGCAAAAACCTAAAGTCTATTTAGTCGGTGCGAGCATTGAGACGAAACGGGCTTTGAACGTAGTTAGGTCAGTTACGTACCCGTTTGGGATAAGCCCGGACCAATGCTATTTTCTAACGATTTACACAGGTGTTTTCTTTGACTTAATGTGTTCTGTAAACCTTGTTGAGTAACTAAGATTCATTGTTGGGCATTCATCAACGCAGTGACCACAACCGACGCATCGGATATCTTGAACGATCTTACCATTGATTGCTTTTCCTTTGATGTCAATGGACATTGGACAAGTCTCATTGCATTTGTTACATTGTACACATTTTGTGTTGTTAGTGTTTATTTTCTGGCCAGCTATTCGGGCAAATCCACTCAATACCGTTCCCAACGGACAAAAGTAGCAGTAGCCTCTACCAATAAAAGCAATCCAGAAAAACAAAGACACCATAAGCTCCCCGACAAGATATTTGTATGATTCAATTTTCGTTATTATATCGATATTAGGTGTGACGGTTATTCCAAGTAGGTATATTGCCCAATATGCGATAAAGAATAATGCAATTCCGAGAAATACCCATCTAAGAATATTCATTAATCGGAGTGTTCTGGGTTTAAGTCTCCTTCGTTTGCCAATTAATGGAATTGCGGGGTCAAAAACCTCAGCGGCAAATCCGTTGAAAAGACAGATTGAGGAGCATTGGAATCGGCGTCCGTAAAGCAGCGTTCCAATCAATACTACAAGGCTAATAGCGGTAAAGAAAGCTAAAGCTGATAGGATTCCGCTACTTCCCCACGAGGTTATAGTGCTGTGATATAGCGCTGAGTTATGGTTTAGTAATTGTAGCGGTGTGGTTGTCCATGGGAGGGGCATAGCGTAAAAATACAGGTTATAGTTGTTGACAAGCAGCGGAGTAACGACGTGTACGGCTAAAGCCGCGATTATAAAACCGATGAGATTTGTTTTCCTCATAGTTGTTCTTTTTGAAGAACCGATGATTTTTATGGTCAAAAATGAGCCGATCAGAATAAAGGCTGTTTTTATCCAGTTTTCGTATACCAACCAAACCCAATTAATAATTGAGGCAATGTTTTTAGGTGCTACGCTTGCATATCCATAATTAATGCCCGCTATTAGAATAGCGAGGATAATGTAAGTTCCAAGAATTGTTTTTAAAAATTTTAAGTAAATTGCGCTGTTTTTTTCCATCAGCAAGCGATTCCTGAGTCCTTATGTGTAAGGTCTAGTTATAAGCTTTTTCAAGCATTTTTCAAGCGCCGCAATACTGTCAATATAGAAAGAATATGTATCGACTTTCTAACCGTTTATCAATAATTGAAACCCAATAATTATCCGCTATTTTCGATAAAACTCTTAATAAGATAAGAAAAAATGCTTGATAATTATAACCCCTTTTTTAGTTTTCATCAAATGTCATAATACTTCACTGGTAAGACAGGTGAGGGATCCCAGCACCAATTTACTGGTAAAAAGCACACTGTATTATTTATTGAAAGGAACAACACGTTGTCCTTAAGTGGGTTACCTCTTTTTTAGCCTTGGAAATAGGTTCATTGCATTTTCTTTCCCGATTGCTGCTATGTCTTTTGCATTAAAGCCTGCGTATTCCCGTATGGCTTTAATCGTTAATGGCAAGACGGTTTCGGGCGCAAAAATATAATCCGTTCCGAACACGATTTTCGAAGTATCAACGAGCGTTTGAAGGGAAGAGAAAGCATGCGGGGAAGCCGATAGCGCAGTATCATAATAGAATTTTTTTTAGATAAAAGTCCAGTCCTTCGGACATGTTCTCCTTAACTTTTAGATATAGAGCAAGATGTTCCGGCATAGCTTCTTTGAGTTTAGGTACAACAGAGGAAATCAATCCAGCTGCCTTCGCAATAGTTGAACGTGCTCCGCTTACACTTTCAAAGGCAGAAAATATGATGCTTAATCTTGCAGCTGTATATGGAACTGTTCCACCCGCATGGGCAAGGATAAAACGTACATCAGGATACTTCTCTGTCAGGCCATTCAGGATCAGGGAGACTGCAGTCCTTGTTGTGTCGAAACATACATCTATCATCGATTCAGGAAACTCAAAGTGCGATTTTTCAATGCCCGAGGAGTAGCAGGATGAATGAACACAACTGCTTTTTGACGGTTAAGCTCGGAAAACAACCTGTCAAAGCGTGGATCACCCAGATAATACCCGTCATAATTCGATAAGAGCACTACTCCATCAAGTTTCAGCACTTCATAGGCGTACTTGAGTTCTTCTAAGGCAATGTCGACGTCCGGAAGGGGCAAAGTGGCGAAAGCACCGAATCTTTCTGGATAATCGCTAATCAATTCTGCACATATTTTATTTGTTTGTCTCGATAAAGCTCTTGCAAATTCCAGCGAAGGATCTTTATCTTTAAAGTAAACTCCCGGTGCAGAAATAGAAATCATAGATGTAGAGATGCCGTTTTTATTCATAATCTGGAGGGTCTTTTTTACATTCCAATCCGGAAATTGCACTCCGAGAGATTTTTTTACGCCCTTCTGTGATAGGCTTTCCACGTATTCTTTAGGAATAATGTGATGATGGACATCTATTAGTTCAGATATTTCAGCCATAATATCACCTTTGAGTCATCTTTAAATTAGTTATTATTTGTGGTTTCTTCTCCAACCGCAGTAGCCGATAAGTCCAGAGGGCAGTTACAAGGTCTATTGCTCCAAAGATGATTATAACTGGCTCTATCATTCCAAGCGCTACCAGCACGCCTAAGAAAACAATGAATGTGGGGCGCCCATAAACAGTCGTGCGTATAAACACTTTTGACTCGCTTCGTGCGCTAACGATGTAATATATGCCCAACCAAACCACAAACCAACCAGCAATATGTATCCAAACCTCACTGGTGGTTTTTATCCCCAAAATTCTTAAACCAAAATTAGGGACTAACAAGAACATTAAGCCCAAAAGAAATATGTAAATGCCATAAACTAACACACTAAAGGCGCTTCGACTCAACCCACTATACCCACCAAAAATTTAGTTACACATGCGCTTTAATTTACATCTATAAATCAATGTAGATTTGATTGTCTTTCACTGATATCTTGTACATCTGCATATCCTTTGCTCCACCCACTATCAGTCTTTTCGCACTAGAAACGTCCTTGCTTACTTTTCCACTTGTGACATCAAAGTGGGCATGATGTACTGGACAAATTACAACATTTTTCTCAAGTGTTCCACTTGGCAGGTAGCCATGCATATGAGAACAGATGGCATCCATAGCATAGAAATTCCCATCAACATTGGCAACGAGAATCTGTTTATCCTTAACAGTAAATCCTTTCATAGTACCTTTTGCTACGTCAGAGATTTCACAAACTTTTTCCATCTGAACTATTTCGACCTACTAGGCATTAAGCCAACTTGTTGCAGAAAAGAAACATTGTCGTAATAGTTTGATTCTCGGCTAAACTTGCCATTACGTACTTGATATATTGAAGTTCCACGTACTGCAAAGGTCTTGCCAGTAGCGGGCACTGCGTTTTTGCTCATGGTATTGTTGGCAAAAGTGCCAGTCATGACCCACTCATCACCCGCCCAGTCACCAGTTCCGAAGACAGACTTTAGCTCAAAATTTATGTCAGGATAATCAACTAACATGGTCTTTGTATAAGCGGTTATTTCCTCTTTGCCACGATTGGCTATTCCAAGAGGCACATTCTCTAAAACACCGTCATCCGCAAAGTAGGATATGATTTTGTCTGCGTCATGAGAATTTACTATTTTAATAAATTCCTCAACCATCTTTTTTGTATCCGTTACCATCTCAAACTCGCCTATTTTTTCGTCCTAAAACTATATTCGTGTGAACAGTAATGGACACCCTGGTGATTAGTTTAGTGGCGGATGCGTCCGCCTTTCCAAAAGCTATATCTAATCTGAGGGCTCAGGTTGGTTTATGCGTCGGCTTATCTTGGAGTTTAACAAACACGAAAGCTATGAAGATAGTACACCACAACTAAAAAATGTAAAAACATTAGAGCAGTTGCAGCTTCTCAGGCAGGACCAAGAAGAAATCGCAATGGTGTGTAGGGTGGAGTTTGAGGAGGCTGTTTCCAACGTTGAAGATTACTTCAAGCTTATCAATGATAATGTTTTTGAGGTAAAGCTTCTTGAACAAGAAAAAACAGGATCATACATAATCTTCGTCAAAATAAGGCTTACAAAATCGCCAAGATCGAGTTTTAGTTTTGTGCGAAACGAAGGCAAGTATTTTGTCTCTCGCGAAGTTCGCGAGGGGAAAGTCAAGTTGACTTTTCTGGGAAGTGTAGGCGAAATTAGAAAAATTCTTGAAGAAGTAAAACGATGGGGACGGCGCTACAGGATTGTCTCGTTGACTGATGCGAAGTTTTCGGTTGATTCCCCACTTAATGTTTTGACGGAGAAGCAAAGAGAGGTTTTGATTGCCTGCTATAAACTGGGCTACTATAACTTGCCGAGAAAAACCAGTTCTGAAGAGTTAGCGAAAAAACTCCGCCTTCACAAATCTGCTTTGGCGACGCACCGCAGAAAAGCAGAATTACGCATACTCACTCAGATGCTAAAGGAATAAAGGCCGTTGTTAGTTTTAGAGCACGCTTAAAACGCTCTCCCAACTTTTGGGTGAAGGGTACAAACAAGAAAAGGAGCATAGAGCGATTGCTCGCCTAAATTTCAGCACAGAGAGTATAGCCTCTATCTTAAAAAACTATCGATGTTTGTTTGAAGGTTAGTTTATTGTCAATTTCTTGGGTCGAGGTAAACGTATAATGAAAGCGGATCCTTTGCCTTCTTTGGCTCTCTCAAACAAAGCGTTGATTTCATGGCGGAACTCGAAACTTGAAACGGGTTGAGTCTCTCCCGGGCTCAGTCCTCAACAGGGATGGGCCCGTATTAGCTAAAGCTGTTTGATAAGAACAAATAAAGCAATTAGTCAATTAGTCCACAATTATTAAACGTGCAAATGGGGTTTTTTCTCGAATTTAAAGCAAAATAACTATGAAAATGGGCCGTACCGGATTTGAACCGGTGATCTTCGCCGCGTGAGGGCGACGTCCTAGCCAGCTAGACTAACGGCCCGCTGAATTCAAACTACATATTTATCCTTCATAAAGCCTTTCCCTTAGGTTAGCGGACAGTTAAGCGGTGTGAAACGTTGAAAAAACTGAACCTTGAATTGTCTCCTGACCACGAAAGATTCCTAACCTTCATGTGCTTCGCAGCAAGCGGGCTCGTCGGCTACTTCCTGACACATTTCTTGGGTTTGCTGCATTAGCAGCTAATTTCTTTGAGGCTTCAACCAGCGTCAGATGGCGCCGCGGATTTAGAAACCTTTAAAACACTTCATCTCATTTTTGCATGTGGTCACTCCCAGCAAGTGCCGAGGTAGCTCAGCCTGGGAGAGCGCTCGGCTGAAGACCGAGTCGTCGCAGGTTCAAACCCTGCCCTCGGCACCACAACATCATTTTGTCATCTGCTAGCGACACTTTCATTTTCTCTTTCTAAACAAAGAATATTCATCTTTTGCGCAAACATACTCATAGCCGAGTTCTATAAGTTCAGCGATTTCTTCGGGGTCTTTAGCGACTTCAGAACATTTGACCCGTTGTGTCTGCGCTCTACGCACAAGTCGTTATACCAAGTTCAGGACAACTTGTAGTTGAAGTGTTCGCTATGCGACGGTCTAAGTTAGAGACGTATGTCGATATTCTCAAGGTCTTAGGGCAAAGAGGACCATTAAAGCTGACTCACATCATGTACAAAGCCAACGTGAACTGCAAGATTCTGAAAGAATACTTGGATTTCTTGCTTAAGCAGGGACTTGTTGAGGAAAGAGTGGTCGGAAAGAACAGAGTGGTTTACGCAAGCACGCAAAAAGGGATAACCGTTCTTAAGTACTTCAGAGAACTGAACAAAGCATTGCCGATGATAGAGGAAGAGAATAGCAGGTCTTTGCCTCTTCAATACTAGGGCTAGCATAGACCTTGTGTTCTGGCGATATTCGGTATAGTATATTATTATACCGAATTACAAATTTCGTACCTGACAATTCTACGCTAATTCATCGAATCGGAGCATTTGCGGACTTTTAGCCTACCTTAACCAACAGAGAAAGGCGGCAGGAAATGTCAGCCAATTATAACCTCGTCTAATTTAGACTAAGTTTCGACCCGAATTCTCTATAGGTCTTCTTCCCCATCTTTCAACGCTCTGGGTTATCCCCTTTTCTTATTCCGCACCGAAGGCGTTTAATTGCGGGTTAGGCTATTGCTAAAGCACCAAAAAAACCCAAGGCATGCAAACCCACATCGTCTAAATTAGCCTAAGTTCCGACCGCGCGCGCTTTCATTTACAAGTTTGAATCTGAGATGGTTACATTCATATTTGACTTGGAGCGTCCCAAGTAGGTTTTCACATAAGGCTTTCTCAAATACCACCAACAAATAAATAGCCAAATTACCCAACCAACCGTATTTACTAACGCTGGAGCATAATTAGATGTTAATTTTAGTTCAGATGGAGCGGAAGCATACAAACTTGTTAATGCTAAATCATAAACAGCAACGAAAATAGGAATAATTAACGAAAGCCAATATGCGTATGATTTTCCTGTCCATAAACCGAACCCAGTCATAACTTCTGCAAAACCTAATACAAAGAGCACGATAATAACTAAAAATTCTATTGGAACTCCAAAAGCCCGCGCTATATCACCATTCAATCCGTTAAAGGAACCATAAATAGTGTATAATCCTGAAAGAAAAGATAAAACAGCCATAGCCCCTACTCCGTCAGGTCTTCTTGGTTTTTCTTCGCTCATCTAAGACAAGACCTTAAGACATTCATTTGTATTGAAGGCTTGAGCTTTTATAATTTGCCAACCATCGAGGCGGCAAAAAATGCATGTGATACTCTATGCGCGTGAGGTTTCGGAAAAAAGGGCTTTCCACCAGAGGTTTACAGTTGGCGGGTAGGAAAAGCGCTTCAAAAACGCGGAAACTCATGCCAAATGTACCCCGAATGTTGCACGAATGTGCTGAGCAACCTAACTTTCGAAGAAGCGAGCATTAGTTGACGCGCTTTGAACTAAATTTTAATCCTCCACCACCCAACTGATGGAATATTGAATACTGACTTGTGCTATTGACGCTGAAAATAGCTGGAAAACTACGCTGTTGACTTGAAGAAAAGCAGGGCAAGATACTTGATAGTACTTAATACCTAGTACTAAGGTAGGTAGGTATCTACCCCTTTTCTAGGCAGTAGCGCGGGCTACTTCAGGCTTTTCTAGCAAAGTTTCTTATATTTATTGAAACAAACTGAGCGAGTTAGAGCACGTATCAATAGCGTGCTACCGAAGAAACATTAAGGGATAAACATGAAAGTCAAAGTTTGGAAGCTTCTAGGTTCAATGCTCATTGCGATTTTTGCTTTGTCAGCAGCCAACGCAAGTGCAACACCTACTATGTCAAGTATGGCTGGTACGTATGTCGAACAAACTTCAAGCGGAACAGGATACAATATAATTCTTTATGAAAATGGCACGGGACTATTTAGTACATATTCTGGCACATGGACTATAGTCAACTCAACCACTTTCGAAGGCGTATATAGAATACTAGGCATAACTCAAGACGATTATTTCACAATCACAAATAATGGTTTCACCGCAGTTCAAACAGGAAACGTGTACGTTAAAACTACGTCTGCGTCATCAAGCCCAACTGCATCTGCTTCCGCTAGCCCGACAACTTCTGCAACTTCTACTCCGAAAGTACCTGAGTTCAGCAATGTGACACTCATTTCAGTGGCGGCGGCAATGGTAGTTGTGACCTTATCTGCAATTGTATTGAAAGCTAAGAAATCAGGGAAATAGCTTCAAACGTAAAAAACGCAAGAAACAGGGAACTCTAGAAAAAGTTACTCCTTCACTCTTTTCTTTGTGATTGCTAAAATCAGTCTTCGACACATAATATCGGGACAAGGCAGCGCGCTCCCTGTGTGCATAATGCTTAGCCAAAGAGCCCTCAAGAAAGACGTAGTTCATTCAACTTTTAAGGGGAAAGCAAAATTTTGATTAAACGCCTAGCTAAAAATTGACATCTAAACTAAAAAATCTGAGATAGTTTTGAATCATTCCCAGTATGCTGAACCATATCTATGTGACAGTTAATATTATTACCTAAATCAGCTAAAGAAAGGCAAGACTGAGGAAGATAAGATACTTGCCAAAACTCACTGCTAAGTTGGACAAGAATGATTTTCACAGAGCATGGATCTTCATCATACCAGAACACGAGGAAAGAGAGTATAGTCCTATTCAATCAATTCCACTTCTTACCAAACAGAACCTTTCAACAAGACATAGAAAAATGAAACAAAAAAACTAGCAATTTGGCCTCGCCAAGTTGCCATTAGTATTTTCGGAGATGCTTCATCGTAGATTGCTCTCAGTAATCTCATTCATTGAGGAGTGTAGTGCTAGCCAGAACGCCTTTCGGAGCTACACTTTGAAAGAAGTCTATTCATCCATCAGGGATCAACGCCTTTCCTTCTGATAAAAACACTTACTTGAAACTTTCAAACCTGTTTCTTATAAGTTTACAGAATGATTATGGGAAATCCTTAAGAAAGACAACGCTAACGCCAAATGTTATAATTAGCTGTTGAAATGTGACGACGGAAGAGATGTGCACTTAGGAGCTTGATTCAGTTGCCAAAGTCGTATTTTGATTCATTAAATCATTTCATTCAAAAGCGGTACAAGTGGGTCATCGTAGCCTGGGTGGTCGCTGTGCTGCTCTCGCTTGTCCTTATCCCAAGCTTCTTCTCATCCGTATCCTACAACCTTACAGGAGGGTTCGGAGCACCCCCAAACAGTGAAGCGGACAAAGCAGCCAACATAGTTAATGTCCAATTCCCAACCTCCAACGCAAGCGACCATAGCATCCTCGTAGTCGTTCAAAACGCCTCAGTCTATTCGGACGCATTAAGGCAAAGCGTGCTCGCGCTCAACCAAACACTGTCCAAAGACCCAAGCATCGGCAACTACTCTGGCCAAGAAAGCCTCTACTCGCTCGAAGCAAACCTGCTTAACGAGTCCTTGCCAGACATTATTGGTCAAACAGCAAGTCTTCAATCCAACGTAGCCACGATTAATTCAGGATTATATTCTTTGCAGGATAACCTATCTGCACTCAGCACAAATCTGTTTCAGCTACAATCAGGCATAAACCAAACAGCCCAACTGGTTTACGGCGCCCCGGCAGCATTCGTCGGCATCTGGCAGGGAATCGTTACCCAAAGCGTAACTGACCTGAATGTTGCAAACATGGAGGCGAACGCCACCACGTTTAACGTCACTTCTAATTTCGGCGGCGACGCCCAATCCATAGCGTACTACTCAGCATTCTTCAACGCCTGGAACGCCAGCTTCCAAGCGCTTCCCAACAACACATCGGTACCTGACAGGGAAGCATTTGCCATAAACCAAGCTGTCACGGCCTTCCTAAACAACCCACAGCTTGATTCACAAACAAGTCAAACGCTGAGCCTTGCCGCGTCGGGCTTGAACGTCACAACCTGGAATCAGCCTGAGGCAGTTGCGAACTTGACGATTTCAGCCATGGCATCAAGCATTCCCGCCGACCTCTCAGCGTCTTTGGGAGCCTCTCCAAGCGATCTCATTAATGAGCTACACAGCCTTGGACCGTCACCTTCAAACGCCATACTCGGAACCTATGCGATTTCGCTCTTAGAGGCCAGCTATTCTAACATGACCGCTGCAGACGCGGGATTTTCGGTTTCTGACCTAATGCAGTCCGCTTATCAACTCGGTTCATCTCCCAGCGATGCACAAATTTGGAAGCTGTCTTGTGACCTCGTTTCAAATGCTACGCAACTCACATTCGTTGATTCCCCGCTCTTCTCCATTAACAGCCTTTCCCTTAGCAGCCTCCTATCGGGGCTTTCGCCTAACGCAACATCCGCTGATGTGAACCAAGCCATCGACAACGTTATTGCAACTCAACCATACACAAATTATCCATACATGGCCTCCACTGCATTAACTAGAAATTTTGTTAATTCTCAGAACAACACCATGCTGGTAGTTTTCACCTTCTCATCCAATCCAGACGGTAGCACAATCGCCCACGTACAGTCAGATGTTAAGAATTCTAACCTGCAAACTCTAGGAACAGTCTATGTAACAGGAGGCCCCGTCTTAACCAAGGACGTTGCATCGGCATTCTTGCCTGCCCTCGAAGTCACGATTGGACCAGGCATAGGCATTTCCCTTCTAATCGTCGGACTGCTCTTCTTGGCGCCAATGGCAGCATTCATTCCAGTTTTGCTCGGCGGCATCTCGGTTTCAGTAGCGCTTGCCTCCATCTTCGTGGCAGTGGTGAAAATTGGTCATGGAAGCTTGACTTTCCTCACACCCACACTAACCATACTACTGATGTTGGGTCTTGCAGTTGATTATTCAGTCCTGCAGCTTAGACGCACAAAAGAGGAACGGCAAAAGGGCAAAACAATCGAGGAAAGCGTCGGCATCTCAATCAAGTGGGCAGGACAAGCAGTTCTAACGGCAGGCGTAACCGTAATCGTCGCCTATATTGTCATGGCAGTTGCCAACGTGCCCATATTTAGCGACGTCGGAACCGCCATAGCATTAGGAGTTGCAATTCTCCTCGCGGCATCACTTACGCTGTTGCCCGCCCTTGAAATTGCTCTTGGCGACAAGATCTTCTGGCCAGGACTAAACAAAAAATCCAAGGCAACTGATAACCTAAACACGAACAAACTAAGGCGCCTGGCACATGGGACACTGAAGCGAAAGGTGCCGATTATAATCATCATCAGCGTCGTAGCCTTGGGCGCCTTCGCCGTCATATACAATACACCCACTAGCGAAGAATTCCTGAAGCTTATTCCCAACTTCCAAAGCAACCAAGGCCTCACCGCTGTGGCTAACAGTTTCGGAAGCGGAACCATTACTCCAACTTCCATAATCGTCACCACAACAACACCGATAACCTACGGAAATGACCAGTTTAACCAGACGCTGCTCAACCAGATAGAGCAAATAACAGCTTCTGCAGCGGCCTCAAAAGGAGTTTCCACCGTCACGGGCATAACTAGACCCTACGGAAACGCATTCAACTACCCCGCTCTAGAAAACATGTCTTTGCCAACTCAAATGCAATACGCGAGTCAAATGCTTTCAACAATCGGAAAAGACAACAAGACAGTAGTCATCACGGTTAATCTTGCAGATTCCGGTTGGAGCTCAGCTGCCATCAACTCGCTAAGGGGAATGGAGAAAAATATCAACCAGCTGCCCCTCATATACGGCGTAACAGTTTATTATGGAGGAGAAACGCAGTCAACATACGATAGCCAAACGTTCATGGCTAACCTCATTCCTGAAGTTGTGATTATTCTTGCAGCCGCTGTCTACGTGATATTGTTCTTGCAACTGCGTTCCGCTTTCACGCCTATACGCTTGATAATTACGATACTCTGCAGCGTATTGTTTTCATTAGCCATAACTTCCGCCATATTCTACTATGCCCTCAACCTTCCAATCCTCGACTTCGGACCCCTCTTCGTCGTCGTCACCATGCTAGGCGTCGGAATCGACTACGACATATTCTTCCTCACCCGCATCCGCGAAGAAGCCCTCAACGGAAAAACCGACAACGAAGCAATCGTAACAGCCATCGACAAAGTCTGGGTAACCATCCTTGGATTAGGGCTAGTCCTCGCCACCGTGTTCCTCTCGCTACTGGTAACCAACATCGCAGTCCTTGCAGAAATCAGCCTCGCAGTCGCAGCAGCTATCCTGATAGATGTGACAATCGTCATTCTATTCTTTGTGCCTTCACTGATGGGTCTTGCGCAAAAACTCAACTGGTGGCCCTACAAACTCTCTAAGAACCAAAAAACAGAAAACACCGCAAACTAGGAACACAAGCAACCCGAACTGATCAACACTCAGCAGCCTAAACGCCATGAAAGTCACCCTGGAAATAAATTTTCCGTTTTTCCAAACCCAAACGTTTCCCTGCCTTAAGCTCGCCGGAACAGAGCGGCGATGACCGGGTTTTTTATATTTGGAAAAGACACCTGATAACGCATGTTTGAATACCTCGTCTTCGCCGCCGCTGCCGCCACGTTGCTAGCAGCATTTGTTTACATACGCTCGATGTTTAGAGGCGGCGCCAAACCAAATCGAATATCGTGGTTGATGTGGGCTATCGCGCCCTTCATCGCGACCGCCGCAGCTGTGACTAACGGCGTAGGCTGGTCGGTTTTGCCGGTGTTCATGGCAGGGTTCTCCCCTTTGCTCATATTTACAGCGTCTTTCCTTACCAAGAAAGCCTACTGGAAACTCTCAACATTCGACTACGTTTGCGGAGCGTTATCTGCTTTGGCTCTTCTACTTTGGTACGAGACTAAAGACCCCAACGTCGCCATAGTCTTTGCCATAGCGAGCGACGGAATAGCAACAATACCCACTCTTGCAAAGGCATGGAGGCATCCCGAGACAGAGTCTGTTTGGCCTTTCATAACGGGTATGTTTGGAGCCTCGTCAAGTCTGGCGGCAGCGACGTTGTGGACTTTCTCAGAGTACGCCTTCCCCGCATACCTGCTCATAGCAAACTTCATGGTCCTTGCAGCAGTCTACAGCAAGAAGCTGGGTCCAGCCCAATCGTCACCAACCCGCCAAGTTTTATAAGTCATATTCTGTTTTCAGTTACCGGGGAAAATCATGGAACTTGACGATTGCATTAAAGGTAGAAGAAGCGTTAGATCTTACACAGATGAACCAGTCTCAAAAGAGCAAATTGAAGCGGTCCTCGAAGCGGGGGTCTGGGCTCCGACCGCTATGCATAGAGAACCTTTGAGGTTTGTAGTCATCGAAGATAAACAACTAATAAAGTACGTCTCCGACGAAACCAAAATTCTGGTTCAACAGATGATGCCACCTTACGCCAAACGATTTGCCACTGCAGAAGACGTTGTCTGCTACAATGCGCCCGTGCTCATATTTGTTTGCGCGGAAAAAGACAAGCAATGGGACAACCTAAACCTGCTTGACGGCGTCTTAGCTACGGAAAATATGTTCTTGAAGGCACACGATCTAGGGCTCGGAACATGCTACATGGGGTTTGTATGTTTACTGACCAACAAACCGGATGTTCTCAAGAAAATCGGCGTCCCCGAGAATCAGGCAATGATGGTTCCGTTTATCCTGGGGCATCCTAAGATAAAACCAGGAGCAGACAAACGGAAAAAACCGAACGTTATAAAGTGGATTAAGTAACTCTGAGAAACAGATTTTCTCCAAAAAAGTTACTCACGGTTGCAGATGGCGCATATGGGGGTTCCCATTCGCCCTCTCCACCCCTAATCGAATCTTAGAAAAACGGGTTAAGCGACTTTCGTCTATTGCTTTCTCCAATACAGAATGTTGTCTCTGAACGCAAGTACCAGTTGCCCCTTGTTGCGAAGACAGCTGAGGTATGCCAAAGTTATCGTATGCATGAGAAAATACTGGTTGACCTTCCCCACTTCAACGTCATGACGGTCACACAGAGATTTCATCGCTTGCTCTGTTGTTTTCTCTTCTTTAAGCATGTCCAAAAGATACCCTTCTACATCGTTGATGATTTTTTCGTAGGCGTCGACCATCGGCACCGGGTCGTTCGCAGGTTCGCCGTGGGAAGGCACTAGCAATTTCGTGTTAAGGGCTTTTAGGCAGTTCAGCGTTTCCTTTTGCTTCTCCACATTCACTAGGTATGGGAGTTTGTGTTTGTTGAGGATATCTTCTGAGAACACGGCATCCGCAGAGAAAACAACGTCGTTGATTTTCACGCCGATTTGGTTTGGGGAATGCCCAGGAAGCCGCACGATTTCGACACGAATTCCGCCTACATCCAATGTTTTTTCTTCGTTTTTGATGATGTAGTCAACTTTCGACGGGGTTGCCATAACCAGCTTGTTCTGGAGCTCCACGGGCGGGTTAGCACCAGAAAACAGGCAAAAAGGCTGCAGGTAAGGGTGTTGAATGAAGTCGGCTTCAACTTCGGATGCATAAATGACGGCGCCGGTTTTGTTCTTGAGGTAAGCGTTACCTCCGCAGTGGTCCGCGTGGAAATGGGTGTTTATAATGGCTTTGAGCTGCAAGTGTTGGCTCTCGAGCAGACGCATTATTCTCCTACCTGTGTCATCGTCCACGCCGCTGTCGATGAGGACGGCTGCTTCGCCGCTTTTGATGACACCTATGTTAGTCACGTGAGGAATGTAGTGCACGTTTTCAGCGATTTGCTTGAGTTCCATGTTGTCGCCGCAAAATGTTAGATACGCCCACAATAAGAGGATTCTCTTCAATGCTCTTCCTAAGCCTTTTACTTTTGGAGTTTTCACTTTGGGGCGATGGCCTTAGTTGACTTTTTCCTCGCGTAAACAAACACTGGGAGGGCGGCCATGAATAGTTAGACTATTCGGGTTTAAAGTTCCATCGAAGTTAGGGTGAGGAGGCGTCGGCGTTACTGTTAAATGCGGTATTCTTCAACTATTAATCGGTGAAGCCATGCACTCCGAGAAAGGCGAAAGCAAACAATATCACATCTGTTGCGGAGCAGGCGACTTGGATGAAACACTGCTTGTTCCCGGCGACCCAGACCGAATTCCCAAGATCGCCAAGTCCTGGGACACCTCCGAGGAGGTAGCGAGCAACCGCGAGTTCCGCAGCGCCAAAGGCATATACCACGGCATGCACCTGTCGGCGCTTTCCAGCGGCATAGGCCCCGCCTGTATGGCCATCGTCGTCAACGAAGCTTCACGGATAGGAGTTAAGAACTTCATTAGGGTAGGCAGCACGGGCGCGCTGCAGCCGAATGTTAAGCCTGGAGACATAGTTATCGCTTCAGCCGCTGTACGCCTAGACGCCGCGAGCAACTGTTACGTCATCCCCGAGTACCCAGCCGTCGCAAATTATGAGGTGCTCTTAGCCCTTATCGAAGCTGCCGAGCGTCTAGACATCTGCAATTATCACGTGGGAGTAACGGCAACGACAACCGACTTCTACGCGGGACAAAATCACCCCACCCGAAAAGGACTAACCACCGAGGAGAACCTCATTCCAGCGCTGCAGAAGGCAGGGGTCCTGAACGTTGAAATGGAGGCAGCCACGCTCTTCACGTTAGCGGGCATCTTTGGACTCAGGGCTGGCGCTGTGCTAGCGGTCTACAACAGCCACGTCACGGGCGAGTTCAAGGCGCACGCAGGGGAGGAGAACGCCATCAAAATCGCCAACGAAGCCGCATTAATCTTGAGCGAATGGGATTCCAAAAAGAAAGAACAGAAAAAAAGGCATCTTTCGCCCGCAATCTTTTCAAGGTAAGAAAATCGCCGAAAACCTACGGCGTGGGTTCATCGCGCTCCTGCTGAGGAGGCATTTCAGGCATTTCCTGTGGCTTTGTTTCTTCGGGAGCAGCTTGTTCCTTTGTTGAGCGCATGACCACGCCTGCGACCGTGAAGGAGAGAGCCGCATACAGTAGGTATGGAAGCATCGCAGTCAAGACGGTATACTGGAGCACCTCTATGCCGACACTGCTACCGTATTGTGCGGTGATGCCTTCGTAGTTTACGATAGCAGCAAAAGCGGCGAAAACGACGAAGATGATGCCGAAGATGGAGGCGATTTGCCCGATTATCCTGATTTTAATGTTCATGTCTGTTTTTCTCCGGGTTTCTGTTATGTTGTAGGCGCCTTTTAAATCATTACCATAATTCATTGTCCACTAGGCGCGGGGCTTCCGAAAAGCATTAACGAGTAAAAAAGCATATTTCTTGTGGATGCGATGTTTTGTCTGATTCGCTTTCTAAGCCGAGTAATTGGGTGTACCGAATTTTCGATCGAAGAACAATATCGGTAAGAGCAAAGAATGAGCAGGCGCGAAAACTCGCCGCTGTGGATTTGGTGACCAACCTACCATTTGCTGTGGAAGTTCCTATGGAGGTTGCGTTGGAAAGTCTGGAAGTGGCAAAAGAATACTTTGCTTCGATGAAGGTTTACACTACGCAGAAAATCGAGGACGTGCCACCCGACTTCGCAGAGTTCTTCGAGGTTGTAGATGTAGATCACTCGATGGATGAGTTCATCAAGGCTTACTGGCTCTTTCCGAAAATGATAAAGTTCGAGCTCGTCGAGGCAGAACCGATATAGAGATCGGGCTTTCTGGTTGCTAGTCGATATCTGAGAGAACCTGCGGTATCTTGTCGTAGGGCGGCTCGATGATGGGGTCTTCAGTTATCCAGGTGTAACGGACGACGCCTTTGCGGTCGAGGACGAATATGCCGCGTTTGGACACCGTGTAGCCTTTGATGCCTGAAAAGTCGGGGGACTCAAGGTTGTAGGCTTTGATTACTTCGCGGTTAACGTCGCTTAGGATAGGGAAGGTCAGTTCGTTTTTCTCGGCGAAGGCTTTGTTTGAGAAGGGATCGTTTACGCTTATGCCTATCACTTGAGCTTTCAGGTCGATGAGCCTTGCCATGCTGTCGCGGAAGCCGCACATTTCTTTGGTACATACGTTGGTGAAGGCACCGACGAAGAAGGCTAAAACAACCTTCTGCCCTTGGAAATCGCGTAGGCTACGGTTTTTCAGGTTTGTGTCGTGTACTGTGAAATTGGGTGCGGTTTCTCCGACGCGGGGAGTATGGGGCATCTGCTTTGTGTCTGACATATCAAAAACCTTACTTAGGCGAATCGCCTATAAATCAATAGCGTTCCAATTCAAAGGCAAATGCGCAAGGACAAATCTTGTTCAGCTCACAGCCGGTACAGTTCGGCTTCCTTGCGAAGCAGACGTTTCTGCCATGGAAAATCAGCAAATTCGCAAAGTGCATCCACTTTTCTTTGGGGACCAGCTGCATGAGGTCTTTTTCGATTTTGTCTGGGTCTTCGTTCTCTGTTAGCCCTAGCCTCTGCGACAAGCGGCGGACATGGGTATCGACGGCCACTCCTTCGACTTTTCCATATGCACCGAAAAGGACGATGTTGGCAGTTTTTCGTGCTACGCCTGGAAGCTCCATAAGCTTTTCCATGGTTTTAGGGACTTTGCCGCCGAACTTTTCCAAGATGAGTTGGGCGGCTTTTTGAATGTTCTTGGCTTTATTGTGGTAGAATCCTGAGGATTTTATGTCCTGTTCGAGCATGGTTATGTCGGCGCTTGCATAGTCTTCCGGTTTTGTGTATTTCTTGAACAGTTTTTTGGTTATCTGGTTAATCGTGACGTCGGTGCTCTGCGCCGATAGGATTGTGGCGACGAGAAGCTCAAGCGCGTTAGAGTAATCCAAAGCGATTTTTGCGTCGGGGTACTCTTTTTCGAGGAGCTGGATGATTTTGGCTGCGCGCTCCTTGGGTTCAATGTAGACTTCTGGTCGTTTCAACTGTTTTCCTCCTTCTTTGCAGGTTTACCGTAAATCGTCGATACCGCGATGTTTGATTATGAGTTTCGCCGCTATTTTAAGTTGCACATGGGCTCAAAACTGACACTCTACCGACATCTTTAGAGCGACTGTGGGCTTCTTTTGTGCCTTGGATGATTGCATACGTTTTCATAATGTTTATGAACGAATCTCAACTGAATTTAAATTGGTCTAAATGCCTATTCATATTGTAAAAGAAAAGGTGGTGAATTGAAAAGGAAGAAAAACAGAATAGACAACTGTGTTGAACGTGCCTGAAAATGAGCACACATGATTGGGGCGTTGGCGAGAGAATTAGACAAGTGGTTTGACTTGGTGGGCCACGTGTCTTACCTGAAGCGTCATCCGAAGAAAAGTGGGTCGGTACCTCTTGCTGGTTCCGGGTCGCTTCACATTCTCCCGCCCTCCAACCTCGTTTGCTACTTGGTTTTTCGCCGCAAAACTTTTACCCAGAAGCGCCTGACTCTCTTTGAGGTGAACGCTGTGAGCATGAAACTGAAAGTGGACGGAAAAGAAATCCCGCTAAACGAGTTCGTCGAGAAGTACATGCAGGGCACACTCGTCGGCGGCATTTCGACTCTCAAAGGCATAAAAGAAGATTGGAAGAAAATCGAGTTAGAAATCACGAAGTAGGCGGGGATCCGGGGTTACCCGGAAAACTGCACTTTTGTTTTTATCTCCACGAAGAACTCCCGTTTTGCCTTACATATCGGGCAGACGTAGGGTGGGTCTTCCCTGAACACGACATAACCGCATTGCTTGCAGTACCACAATTTGGGTCCGATTTTGATCATTTCCTCTTTTTCTTCTTTCGCCTCTGTGGGCTTTTCTGCGGTGGATTTGGCTTCTTTGGGAGCGCTGGCGGCTTGGAAGGCTCTTGCTTGCTTGTCCATGGGTCTTCGTTCGGGGACGATGGGGAGTTCTTTTTTGCCTTCGGCGATTTCTCTGTTGACATATAGCCGGCAGTAGCAAGCGCCGTATTGGGCAACATCAGGATCGCGGTAGTCGCATGGGCAGATGATATCGCGGTCTAACTCGAATACTTCTGATGCTAAGCGGCAGGGGCAGGATGGGTAGCCATAACGTTCCTCGTTGGTTTTGAGCCCTTCAAGGAAAGACTGGAGCAGTCCCGCATCAGGAATTAGGTAGCAGCCGTTGGTTTTGGCATCCGCCTCGGCGCGCCTACGGAAGTCCTCTATTGTACCGGTCACAGTTCCAACTCCTTCTTGAGGAGATCTTTGCGGAAGCCCATGATGACTTTCTTGTCGTCAACGATGATGGTGGGGTAGCTAAGGGAGCCGCCCAAGTCCTGGATGTGCTTACGGATTTTATCTCTGTCGTCTTCTGTGCTGAGATCCACGTCGACGAATTCGAATTCGACGACGTTATCTTTCAGGTATTGCTTGGTCATCTTGCACCAGACGCATGTGCTTAGAGCGTACATGAGAACTTTGTGCTTGGTGTTTTTACCTGGGACTTTAGAAATGTTCATGACAAAATCAGCTCTGCTAGAGACTGTTGACTGTTGGGGCATATAACTTTTTAGCTGACTGGGTTAACCGTTTCAAGCGGGTCTGAGGTTTTCGAAGGCGTTCTGCACGACTTCTGGCATGGCGGGGTGGATGTGCATGCTGCGGATTATGGGAGCGTAGCTTCGGTCGGCGGTGTTCATGGCGTTTATGACTTCCTGAATCAGAATCGACGCCTCGGCGCCGATGATGTGAGCGCCCAAGATTTTGCCTGTTTCCTGCTCCACGATGACTTTCACAAAGCCATCCGGGAACCCCATGGCGGCGCCCATCGCCGTGTCCCTGTAAAGTGCGGTGCCCACTATAATTCTGTGTCCCTGCTGCTTCGCTTCTGCCTCTTTTAGCCCGACGGATGCCACCTGCGGTTCGCTGAAGACAGCGTGCGGAGCCGCGGAGTAGTCTACCGCTGCTTTGTGGTCGTGGACGGAGTTGTGCCACGCGATGCCTGCCTCGTAATTGGCGACGTGTTTGAACATGTACTTGCCGATGACGTCACCGAACGCCCAGATGTTCTTCTTGCCCGTTTCGAGGTACTCGTTGACTTTGACATAGCCCAGTTCATCCAACTTCACGCCTGTCCGCTCTGGCTTGAGCAGGTCAGAATTGGGCTGCCTTCCCGTGGCAACCATCAGCGCCTCCGCGCGGAACTCTCTTTGGCTACCGTCGGCGAGGTTTTTGGCGATTACGATTTTCTCGTTGCCGGCCTGTTTGACTTCCTCGGCTTCATACCCTGTGAATATGTCTATGCGTTTTTGCATTTCGACCTTGAGGAGGTCGCTGACTTCAGGCTCCTCGCTTTTGAGGAGTTTTATGGGTCGCTGGATGAGGGTGGTCTTGGTTCCGATGCCGGAAAAGAAATGCGCGTATTCAACTCCCACGTAACCTCCGCCCAGGATGATGACGCTTTTGGGCGGCGACTGCAACTCCAAAACGGTGTCGCTCGTCAAGTAGGGCACGACATCTAAGCCTTTGAGGTTTGGAATTTTGACCCTGGAGCCCGAGACTATGAATATGCGCTCGGCGGTGACGGTTTCGTTGCCTACTTTTAGGGTATAGTCACCCACAAATTCGCCTACGCCTTTGAACCACTTCATGTTGGGCGTCGCCTCCACCGCGCGGGCTTGGTTACCGCTGTCTTCGCTAACCAGGTGTTGCATGCGTGACATAATGTTGCCGAAGTCCATGGAGTTGACCTGCGCATTCACGCCAAGCTTAGCCGCCTCGCGAATCAGCGTAGCCACATCAGAAGGGTAGATGAGCATCTTCGAGGGAATGCAGCCCCGGTTGGTACAGGTGCCACCCATAGGTCCGAAGTCCACGACGGCGGTTCGAAGACCGCTTTCCAAGGCTATGCTAGCAATTAGCATACCGCTGCCGGTACCGATCACAAGAACATCGAAACGTTCCATAAAACCAGCCTCAACTAAGTAGGATGCGGCGCCGGAGCCAAATAAACCTTTCAAGCCATAGTGGGCCTCTGCGGTAATGGGACACGCAAGTCTTTTATTTTCCAGCTTGCATAGTGCTATTTGGCGATTTTATGGCAGCTGCAAAAAAGAAAGCGGAAGAAGAAAAGAAGAAAAAAGAATACTACGCAAAGAAAGAAAAGAAAGCTTCAGAAGTCAAGAAGAAGTAGACGCCTGCTTCAAGAACGCCGGGATGCACCGCGCGTCTTGGATAGGGTTAAACTTCTCAATTTCATTTTTCTCCAAAGGAATGGCGATGCGGGAGACCATGCCGTGCAAGCTGTAGGGTAAACGTATAAGGCGCATTTCGCCCGCCGTCACCCAAGCGTCGATTTCGAAGCCTAAAGACTTCACTTTCCCCGCCAGCTCGATTCTCGCCTCGGCGCTTAGAGCGTAAGCCTCTTCGTCAAGAACGTGGATATGGAAGCCCCTACCCGAATAAACTATCTTCAGCCGCATAAACTGCTTCGCCAACTGCTCATACAAGCCAACCGTCTGTTCCTTGACGAGCCCAAGCTCGATTTCGCAGAAGCCCAAACCCTGACCACGCGCCATCTTATCCGCCAACGTGCCATGAACGGGGCACGTTATGTTTTCAGGGTCTAAGTCGAACGCGAGTTCCTGCCCAATTGGAACGTCATCTTCGTCGTAACAGGTACGATCGTAATAGGCGGATTCAGGCACAAATTCTAATATCTGCCTACGAACGTCTGCCAGATTGATGTACTCGTCGATGATTATAGTAGTTTCCGCATCTTCCTCGTACTCCTTGGGGAAGATTTTGGTGTGCCTGCCGATGATGACAGCGAACTTCGTCTTACCTTGTCTCCCTGCAAGCCACGCTGCGACTTTGTCGTCGGGAAACTCGTTGGCGTAGAATTCCTTTCGCTCTTCCAACGTCGCGGGGCGCATACCTTTGGGCATGTAATAATGCGACATACAAACCAAACTCTAGAATGTCGTGTCTACTCAAAACGCTTTTGGCGCCCAAGCAAGCAAAAGCCTAATATTCCTGCGTCCCCGACTAGAAAACGGTGAATTTTTTGCCAATTGCCCCTGATTTTCAAACCAAACGAAAGGTTGTAAGCGAACACAACGGCCACAAAGTCTGGGGCGCCGCCGAAGCCGGCAAACTAGGCATCCACGGAACCTACTCAGCTGTCGACTGGGATATCTGCGTCGGAGACGGCGTATGCATCAGCGTGTGCCCAGTGTCACTCTACGACTGGGGACAAACACCCGGCGGAGAGAAACGCTCTGACCCAGCACGCGAGGCCGACTGTATCCAGTGCTTGGCGTGTGAGACGCAGTGTCCGACGGGAGCCATTAAAATCACTCCACCGCCTTAAGCGGTTTCTTTCTTCTTTCAGAGTCTCTTTTCTTCTTTGAAGAAATTCAAGAAATTCAGTTTGGTTGGAAAAAAAGAAAAGATAAAGTTTGTTGAGGCTTACTTTATCATCGCGGCAATTTTGTTGACGTAGTCCCAGTTGACGACGGTCCAAAAGCCTTCTACGAATTTGGCGCGGTCGTTCTTGTAGTCCACGTAATACGCGTGTTCCCAGACATCCAAATCCATGAGGATCCGAAAGCCAGGGTAGACATTGACGTTGTGCTTCTCCACCTGCATAATCAGCGGCCTGGAAACGCATTCCTGCATTGCTAAGACGGCCCAACCTGAGCCTTCGACGCTATTGGCTGCTTTAGAGAACTCCATCTTGAAACGGTCAAAACTTCCGAACTCCTTGTTAATCATGTCAGCTACTGCTCCGCCCGGTTTGCCGCCGCCTTTGCCTGTTGGTGCCATGCAGTCCCAAAACGCAGAATGCAGCATGTGGCCGCCGATGTGGAACGAAAGCTCCTTGAAAGTCGCTTTGGCATCGATTTCCACGTTATCTTTTCGAGCCTTATCGAGTTTCTCGAAGATAGCGTTGGCGCCGTTCACGTATCCCAGGTGGTGCTTGTCATGATGCAGCTTAAGCTGCTCCTCCGACATGAAAGGTGCAAGGGCCTTGTAATCGTATGGCAATTTCGGCAGGCTAAAAGACATTATAGTGTCGGTTTTGCTTTTACTAATCGTAAGATGTTCCATTTTACTCACCAAAAACCAACGTTTTCACAAGCAAGTTAAACCTAATATACCTTTGCTGTATCCTCAATGCGAGCCATACGAAGGCGTTTAGCATAGCTTATAACTTACTTTGAAGATACTGTTTTTCAGGAGAATTTTGTATGACTAAAACTGATGAAAACCTAAAAGCTGCTTTCGCAGGCGAATCCCAAGCAAACAGACGATACCTTGCCTTTGCATGGAAAGCCGACGAAGAAGGCTACACTCAGGCAGCCAAGCTTTTCCGCGCGGCAGCAGAAGCAGAAACAATCCACGCCATTAACCACCTAAAAACCCTCGGCGAAATCAAATCCACGATGGAAAACCTCAACATAGCTCTCGGCGGGGAAACCTACGAGTTCAACAAGATGTACCCTGAATTTCTCGGCATAGCCAAACAGGACGGCAACAAACAGGCAACATGGAGCTTCGACGTCGCCAACAAAGTCGAGAAGATCCACGCCAGGCTTTACCAGAAAGCCATCGACGCCCTGAAAAACAAAAAGGACATGGAAAAAGTCGACTACTACGTCTGCGGCGTCTGCGGAAACACCGTAGAAGGCTCTGCCCCTGACGTGTGCCCCGTCTGCGGGTCACCAAAATCAAAGTATTTCAAAACGGCTTAGCCCTCAGCCGAACCTCTCTTTCTTTTCTACCACGTTAATTCTTACCGGTCAATTTAGCCCGCAAACAATGCGGTCAATGGCTTGCACAATGCTGGATGCACTGCGGCACCAATTTGTTCAAAAAGTTCAAACGTAGCATGTTGCTGCGGCACCGCAATGATCCATCATACATGTTGCCCCGGCACCGCCCTGCATACCAGCTGCACAATGCCAAAAACCATTGACCGCACAAAAAAATCTTATCCCAGCAAACCAATAGCTGCGACAGCGCGTTCAGCCGCTGCCCTTCTCAACCGTACAATCG
>Ga0209777_10001142_pt1 | contig 39957 bp, 36 predicted proteins | sample FrelakmetHBP12HB_FD_187147 | JGI IMG/M metagenome (GOLD analysis project Ga0209777, IMG submission 187147) | Freshwater lake sediment microbial communities from the University of Notre Dame, USA, for methane emissions studies -HBP12 HB (SPAdes)... | ecosystem: Environmental > Aquatic >...
CGGAATTCTTAAGATTAAATGGCATCAACGATCCAAATGCCCGCGTACTAATATGCTGGGATCACATACCCAACCCGGGTGATTCAGATTACGACGACTACCTCATCCACAATGATCCGACCCTATGCACCGATCCGCCGCGGAAGTTGGTGCGCGTGGTCGCAACCGGTACCATTCAACTGGCGTTTCTGCCGGTGATTGGGATTAACCAGGTCCCTATCGCCGCCGAAGCCATATCAGAGACTGCCTCGGTGGCTGTGGCGCTGCTGATCGATCGCTCTGAGTCGATGACCTACACTGCCCCTCCTGCCACTAGCACTTTTCACGATCCAATGCGGGATCCCAGCGTGTGTAATAATTCGGCTGATCCGAATTTTAATCCCAATGATCCGAATTTTATTGATCCGATTACTCATACTAATACTGACCCATATGATTCTACGTATACCGGATATTGTCGGCCTTTCGACGAGGTAAAAAAAGCCGCCGTGAGTTTTGTCAATGATTTGTACTTCCCCTATGATTTGGTGGCTGTGGTGACTTTTGACCAGAATGCGAATCAGACATTGATAGGAACACCGCCATTGACGTCGATCTGGTCCAATAACAAGGACGAGATTATCAAGGCCATTAAAGGTTTGACAGTGGATCAGGGCGTAGGGGTCTACCCAAATGGACTTCCCTCCCGTTATTATGATCCTGTCACTGGCTATTACCTAGGATTGGGTTGCCCGTCGACTGATCCTGCTCACCAGGCCGATTATCCAGATATTTATCCCAGCCCAGCCCCATGCACCACCACCAATATTGGCGGCGGCTTGGATGCTGCCGGGGTATTATTTAATATAAACCCGCCTGTCCGACAGAATGAGCTGTGGGTGACCGTTCTACTGACCGATGGCGTCGCCAATGCCGGTTATTATGTTAATGATAGCGGAAAGACAATCTATTATTGCCCACCTGATACATGGAATAATACGAATATGCCGCCCAAATGCCATAACGGCTATACCAAGAGCAATCCTGCAAATCGCCACACGCCGAATACTGACCCTCATTATGATGCTGAGGATTATGCCTACGATGCTGCCGAATTCGTCGCCCACGATCAGAGTGCACTCTTGTTTACGATTGGATTGGGCCCCCAGGTTGTAACCCCCAGCAGCGTGGATGGCACAAAACTCGGCGAACTCTTTCTTCAATATGCCGCCGATCATGCCTGTGATCCAACAAATCTTACCACGATCTGTCCCGGCACATATACTTTTGCGCCCAACGGAGCGGCGCTTCAGGAAGTGTTTCGGAAGATCGCCGAAAATATTGCCACCCGGCTGTCGCACTAAGGATGATGAATATGAGATCTATTACCCCTGCATCATCTGTTTTTCAGAAGCGGTTTAGGCAGACATCCAGCCGCTCGCAGGGCGTGGTTGAGTTCGCTCTGGCTCTTCCCATCCTCTTGATGCTGTTGTTTGGCATCATTGACTTCTCACTCCTGTTTTCAGCCTGGCTCTTGATCCAGAACATGTCCCGCCAGGCGGTGCGTTATGCCGTGACCGGTGAATTCAATACAGTCTATTGTCCAACCAGTAATCCCACCTGTAAGACGACCAAAACCGATACCGTCGACCAGGATCTGGCCCGCCTGTACTCCATTCAGGACCGGGCAGAAAGTTTCATCTCCGGCCTTTTGGTGGATCATTCTCTGATAGATGGCCCTAAAACGCCTTTACCTTATCCTGCAACTGCTCAAACGGAACCCGGCTATCTGAAAATAACCGTCTGTTCTAGTCGCAGTGTATTAGCGACTATTGGAAAAATGGGATCAGCCACAATATACAGCGATTGTGCGCCATCTGATGACCCCGGCGGCCCGGGCGACGCAGTGATGGTCATGATCGATTTCAACCACCCATACATCACTCCCTTCCTGAACCAGATCTGGCCTATGATCCACCTTGTCTCGGCCCAGCGCGGGGTCATTGAGGAATTTCGTGTATCCCGGTTGGAAAACATGCCGCCGACCATAGTGGTGCCTTTCGTTCCTTCCGACACTTACCCCCCGACCAATACCTTCACACCCTCGGAGACCTCCACGCCTTCGGAGACCTCTACGCCTTCCACTACGGCTTCAATGACCTTCACGCCGACCCCCACTACCACCAAAACCCCAACGCCCACCCTGACGTCGACTTCCACCAGTACCGATACACCCACGCGCACCATGACGGGCACATCCACTTCCACGCCAACGAAAACTTCCACGCCATCTGCCACCCCGACGCGTACCAACACTGGCACACCTACGAACACCCCAACCACATCCAATACGCCTACGCGTACAAATACACCGACGATCACGAACACACCGACTAAAACGACTACGCTTACAGTCACCAGTACGCCGACGAAAACGAGTACGCCTACGAATACGAGGACGCCGACAAATACACCGACAATCACGAAAACGCCTACACGTTCGAATACACCGACGATTACGAGCACGCGGACAAATACACCGACAATCACGAATACACCTACACGTTCGAATACACCGACGATTACGAGCACGTCTACGCCATCCAGTACCCCGTCCAATACACCTACGCGTACAGTAACCAGTACGCCATCCAAAACGCCGACCTATACATCAACTTACACGCCGACGAGCACATTCACACCCACCAACACGGCGACGAACACTTCTACGCCCACCCGTACACCCACGGCTACGAACACGCCCACGCGCACCAATACGCCGACCAATACGCAAACGCCCACCCCGGTCACTCCTTCGCCGACACGCACGCCAACCGTGCCGTCACAAACACCTTCAAACACGCCGTGCTATGGGGGTTGTGGCTATGGGTTTGTGGTTCCACCCCCTGGTCATTCCAATAAACCACCTGCCGAGGCCTATCTTCGTTTTCACCAAAGAACGGACGCCTACCTGCGCTCTGCCCGCTATGCCTACGCTTTTCGTGTTTCGCACGCCAATTAGAACCATGTGCCCGAGTTGATGGATGCCAAAAGTGTAATTGAACAGGAGACCTGTGCCAGCCAATGGCAAGTCAGGCCTCCTGTTTTTTTATGACCAACACTGCCTGTTTATCTAATTTGCGGCGCCATTCCGAGCAGCGGATTCTCTTTCAGCGGCTTGGCAATCCCCTTTTCGACAGGCAAATTACGTCATATGCAAGTAGATATAGGATTCAAAGAACGTTGTTATAATTTCAACATCGTTTTTCTTCATTATATTTGGCTGCTCATTGTCAATAATTATTGCATGGAGCAATAAATTTATTAACAGTTGGAGATTGCGTTGCAAAAGCTGCTGAATCGGTTATTTCCCTGGCAGATACGTTGGAAGAGGGTTCTGGCCGAGGCATTGCTATTCCTGGCAGCCTATATCATTTGGCTGATCTTTCGACCTCCCGACTCCAGCAGTCGCCTTCTCATCGGCAACCTGGCGGTTCTGGCTCCATTAGTAACGTCTGTTCTGTTGACATTCATGGTGCTCCCTAAAATTAGCCCTCAGTCCCAGCCTACCTGGCGCTTTATTGGACTGGCACTCTTGTGTTGGGCAGCCGGGAACGGCATCCGGACCTTTTATGAAGGGTTGCGTGGAATTTCGCTCCCGAATTTTTCGGTGGCAGATATTTTTAATTTCCTTGCCTATCCGTTCTTTTTTTATGCGTTGGTGCTCTATCCTTTTGAGAATCGATATGCACCTTCTCGTTTCCGTTTCCTGCTCGATGCGACCATTACATCCGGCGTTGTTGCTGCGTTGGGCTGGCTGGTCCTGGCTCAGTCGGAGGTCTCCACCGGCCCTATAGCGCTGGTTCCGTTGGTTTACCCGATTGTTGACTTGATCTTGTTAATGATTCTTCTCAACATGCTTTTGGCTAACCGGAAAGCCCGCCGCACTACATTTATATGGGGGATTGGCCTGTTGGCATTCTTTATCTCAGATTATGTTTATAGTATGCTCTCTCAATTGAACAGCTACCAGGCGGGAGGTGCGGGGAGTCTTGGTTGGGTGGCGGGCGGCTTGATTTTCAGCCTTGGGAGCGTTATCGAGGCTGATTCGTCTCCTGGGAAGGGTCGTGCACGCGGCTTTGGTTTCGATCGAGGCGCTCGCCTGCAGAATATTCTCCCGGTCACACTCGTTCTGGCCCTGTTTTGGTATGTGATAGTAGATTGGCAGTTGAGTGGGAAAATATCGGTATTTGGACTGTGGATGAGCCTGCTCCTGGCCCTGGCGTTGATTGTACGTGTGGGCATCCGTGCTGGTGAAGCAGAACTGTATAAATACTGGCAATTGTTCAGCAGCCTGGCAGAACCGGCTTTCATATGCGATAAACACGGCAGGATCCTGCTGGCTAACCCTGCCATGGCCCGCGCTTTTGTCTTGCGGGATGAGAACCAGGTGGTGGGCATGTCACTGGCAGCCATCTTTGCTGACCAGGCCCTGCCGGACGATTTACTGGAACGCGCCTCCCGGCAGGAATGTACCCTCGAAATTCCGTTTAGTCCGCATCGCACCCCCTTCCTGCTTTCGCTGAGCCCGATCTTTTCCGAAGGCCGGAAGGTGTTGATCGCCGGCACAGCGCATGATTTAACAGGGCAGAAAAACCAGCAGGAAGCCGTCCAGAAGGCCTATAATGAGTTGCAAGTGGTCTATCGTCAGTTGGAGGAACTCAATGGGCAACTGGAGCAAAAGGTCGAGCAGCGCACTGGCACGTTACAGGAAGCCTACCGCCGGTTGGAAGCTCAGAATATGATGTTACAGGAACTCGACCAGTTGAAAAGCGATTTTGTTTCGATGGTATCCCACGAACTGCGCACCCCGCTCACCAGCTTGAATGGTGGACTGGAACTCTTGCTCAGTCGCAAAAGCCGCTCAGCTGCTGATCGTGAGCCTCTTACGCTCATGAAGGACGAGGTTCAGCGGCTGACACATTTTGTGGAAAACATCCTGAACCTTTCTGCAATGGAAGCCGGCCGTTTGGAAGTGCACCCGGGCCCCGTATCGCTTTCAGCCATTGTGGAGGATGTCTGCCGTCAGTTTCGCACCGTTCCTGGGGCAGAGCGGATCCGGATCGGCCTGCCGGAGGATCTGCCGCCCGTTCTCGCCGATTCGGGCTTCCTCGAGAGTGTATTTACCCATCTGGTGGATAATGCGTTGAAATACGCCTCTCAGGGAATGGTGATGGTGGAAGCCGTTCGACAGCGCGACCGGTTGCGGGTTCAGGTGACCGATTCCGGGCCGGGTATTCCCAGGGGAAAACAGCCTCTGCTTTTCCAGCGTTTCCAGCGGCTTGATGCCAGGGATTCTCAGTCGGTCTATGGCTATGGTCTGGGTTTATACCTCTCGCAACGCATGTTGCGCCTGATGGGGAGCGATCTTGCTTTTGAAGAACCTCCCGAGGTTGGCGCCCGCTTTTATTTCTATCTGAAGGTGGCGTAATGAAGACTAAAATCCTGCTGATTGATGATGACCCGACCTTGTTGCATCTGCTGGGTCAATATCTGCGCGAGTTCGCTTTCGATGTGGTTGAAGCATCGAATGGTCCGACGGGTTTACGGTTGGCTTATGGCGAAAAACCGGATCTGGTATTGTTGGATGTGATGCTGCCCGGTATGGACGGTTGGGAAGTATGTACCCGCCTGCGCGAACTGACTGATTTACCGATCATCATGCTGACCGCCAAAACCACCGAGGCTGATAAACTGCGCGGTTTCCATCTTGGCGTGGATGATTATGTGACCAAGCCGTTTAGCTTTGCCGAGTTGGTGGCGCGTATTCAAGCGGTGGTTGGACGGATGCACAGCGAGCATAAAGAGACCGGTTACATCGCTCACGGAGAGATCCTGCTGGATATGGAAAAATTCCGGGCGTCGCTTGCCGGCCGGACGCTTGAGCTGACTCCAACGGAATTCCGTTTGCTCGAAGCTCTTGTCCGACGTAAAGGTAAAGTGGCAACGGATAGTGATTTAATGAGTGAGGTCTGGGGCGCAACCCGCAGCGATCCAGCCCTCGTACGCCGCTACATCCTGATGTTGCGTAAAAAACTGGAGCATGACCCATCCCAACCTCTTTGGATACGGACCGTACGCGGGTTTGGATACCGCCTGGGTACTGCTCCCCTTACGCCACCGTCAATTGATGAAGACACGGATAAAAAATAGAGCCAGATGGCTCTTTATTACGTTCATCTCTTTTCATTTCTGAACGAATTTCTGATTTTCAAAGCCCATTCTTACAGGAAAAGAAAATAGATTGCGCTTAAGATTAAGAACGGTGCATAAGGGATGGCGGTAAAGGCTTTGTATTTTTTAGCGATCAGCATCCCGAGAATGATAATCAGGCTCACCAGTCCTCCGCCCAGGATCGCAAAGAACAGGCAGGCAAAAATCGCGCGCCAGCCAAGCAGCAATCCCAGGATTCCGGAAAGGTTTACATCCCCGAAGCCAAGCGCAACTTCATCGGCAGGTAAGCCGCGCTTTTTCGACATGCGTTTGACGAATAATTCACCGATGAAGTAGAACACCAGCATGATCCCGAAACCGGCTGCGCCACCCAGGAGCGTGGATATAATTCCATATCCAATGGATTGGGTTCCGCGCAGGAAGATTCCAATCCCCAGCCCTAGAACGGCGCCCGCGATACTGACAGGATGCAGGATTAACCGGTGTTCCAGGTCGATAACCAGGACGACCGCTAGGTACACCAGCAGGATGAATGCCAGCGGGAAGGGTAGCGTTTGACCCGGGAAGATCCAGATTAATACCGGCGCCACCGTCATCACGGCCTGGACGATCAATGTCCGCGCGCTGCGTCGTTTTCCGCAGTTCGTGCAGTTGCGGAAGAGCAGATAGTCGGACCATCCGAACTTCGTCTGGCATGTCAAACAAACTGGACGACTGAACTTATGAATGAAGGGCAACACATCAGCCAGGTAATTGACCAGCCAGCCGGAAAGCCAACCGAGCAGTAAGGGGATGAAGAGCGTGAAGTCCATTCCCCGATTATAGCCCGATTTTCAATCATCCATGCTGCAAAAAAAAAATTGCAGAAGTGAGATTGAAGATTTTGAATTGAAGAACGCCCTGACATGTTTAAACAGATACTTGGCGGAACAGAAAAATTACCTTACAATCTTGGTGCGCTTATATGCGCAGGAGGTTCCCATGGAGAAATTCATCATCGAAGGTGGAATTCCTTTGAATGGGCTGATGACACCGTCCGGTAATAAGAATTCAGCCCTGCCTATTCTGGCCGCAACGCTGTTGACGGATGAACCGGTCATCCTGCACAACTTGCCGGATATCCGTGACGTACGTGACATGCGCCAACTGGTTGCCAGTCTGGGGGTGAAAATGGAAGACTTGGGGAACAATTCCTGGTGCATAACCGCCCGGACCGTCCGTCCGGCTGACCTCGACCCGGACTTGTGCGCCCGCATCCGTGCATCCATTCTACTGGCGGGGCCGATGCTGGCCCGCACCTGTGAGGTGCACCTCCCGCCTCCCGGTGGAGACGTGATTGGCCGCCGGCGGGTGGACACGCACCTGTTGGCTCTCAAAGCCCTTGGGGCGGACGTACATTACCGCCGGGCATTTGACTTCAAGGCCAAACGCTTGAAAGGTGCCAACATTCTTCTGGATGAGGCTTCGGTCACCGGCACTGAAAATGTCATCATGGCGGCTGTCACTGCCAAAGGGACAACCGTCATTCGCAATGCGGCCTCCGAGCCGCATGTGCAGGAACTCTGCCAGATGCTGAATATCCTCGGGGCTGGCATCACTGGCATCGGGTCCAATACACTGACAATTGAAGGCGTGAAGAAACTCCACGGCGGGGAGTTTACCATTGGGCCTGATTACCTCGAAGTCATCAGTTTTGTCGGTGCCGCGGTGGTGACACACGGTGAAATTCGCATCTGCAAAGCCAGTCCGCAATATCTCGATATGATGTGCATAGTCTTCCACCGGTTGGGTGTGGATTGGGCGGTGGATGGCGAGGATATCATTGTCCCGGCAAAACAACGCCTCAGGGTTGAAACCGACTTGGGCGGGGCTATTCCTGAGATTAAGACCAACATCTGGCCAGCCTTTCCCACCGATCTAATGAGCATTGCAATTGTGGTCGCCACGCAATCGCGCGGCAGTGTCCTCTTCCACAATTGGATGTTCGAGGGGAGGATGTATTTCACAGACAAACTTAAAGGCATGGGCGCCCAGATCATCCTGTGCGATCCTCACCGCTGTATCGTCAATGGTCCCACCAGGCTCTACGGTGAAAAGCTCGAAAGCCCCGACATCCGCGCTGGGATGGCCATGCTCCTGGCTGCCCTGGCTGCTGACGGGAGTTCCACCATCCGCAACGTCGGGCAGATTGACCGGGGTTACGAACGGGTGGACGAGAAATTGCGCTCTCTGGGCGCTAAGATTGAACGGATTACCGAGCGGTAGGTACGACTTCAGTCGTTGGTTGTAAGGTTGAGCGGTGGTAACGACTTTAGTCGTTGGTTTCATGGTGAATGAGCATGAAGTCGCCGTCACGGCAAAATAACGAAGACTTTGTGATAAAAAAGAGACGCTTTCAAAGAGCGTCTCTTTTTCATTCCTATTAATATCTTCTTATGGTTTCGGTTGCGCTGTCACTTCCATGAATTGCGTCACAGCTTCGCGCAGCATCCGCTCTGGCAGCGCGCCTACCTGGCGGTGGATGATCTTGCCGCTGTAAATGAACAGCATGGTTGGGATACCTTGCACACCGTACTGGGTTGCCCACTGCGGATTCTCGTCCGTATTGATCTTGGCTATTACGAGCTTATCACCCAATTCCCGGGAAATTTTCTCCAACATTGGGGAAACCATTTTACACGGACCGCACCAGGGTGCCCAGAAATCTACGATGACTGGCAGGGGGTTTTGCAGGACAGCTTTTTCAAAAGCAGCATCGGTTACATGAATTGGTTCGCTCATTTTTCCTCTTTGAATATTAATTGGCGGTTTCACCGGGTTTTAAAATACGATATTCGGATGTGATCTTGGCAGATTTGCCCAGCATGATCCCAACTGAACAATACTTTTCTTCGGAGAGCTCAATAGCCTGTTCTACATCTTTGGGCTTGATGCCGTTGCCCCAGATCAGGTACGTAATGGAAATATGGGTCCAGATCTTAGGGAAATCATTGGCTCGTTTACCACTGACCTTTACCTGCATTTCCGCCAGATCTACACGCTTCTTCTGTAGGATCGAGAGAATATCCTCCCCTGTGCAACCGCCAACGGCGGCCAGTAATAATTGCATTGGGCTGACACCCGGCTTCCCATCCAGTTGACCCATTTGGACGGTTCCACCAATCGCGTTCTGGCCAACGAAAGCCATTTCGCCTCTCCAGGTTGCAGTGATTTCGACCAGGTTTTCACTCATTATTATTCATCAGACTCCATATTTGCGCCAGTATATCATAAAACATTTACGGCTCTGATTATTAAGATGCAAAGCGTTGGAAAAAGTTACTTTGAATAGATGTTTCATGACTTGGATGATAAGCGCCGCCTGTTTGACAATTAGAACAAATGTTTTATAATCATTGCGTGGCAAGAGTGACCATGGGCATCTAGCCGCTTGTTCTTTTGAACTTTGACAGCTGAACATTTCATAGAAGTCCGTTCGTAGGGGTTGGCAGTTGCTCCTGACCGAGGCGGCTTTTGCAAAGCACCCCTGTGGGGCAAGCCGCCATCGGACGTTTCGGCGCCATTGCGAAGCATCCTCGTGGGACGAGGCGCCGAAGACCATCACATCATCCCGGTTCTCCTCCGGGAGAGAGGGTTGTTTGTTTTGAAAAAAACAACCTCGGGCTGGATCTTCATGTCCATAAATGAACTTAATAATGACGAAGCCCTCGAAGAGAATATGGGAGCAGGGAGGGGTTGATTGTTCCTCCGTTGTTCCTCGAAACAAACAACTAGCCTAGGCCTGGTCGAGGCGGCGTCATACCATCATGTGTCGAAGCGGTGTTCGCGAAGCAGCCCCGTGGGCTAAGCCGCTATCGACCAGTTTGGCGACGCGAGTCGCCGAAACCCCCGCATTGGGGCGAGGTGGAGGTTGGGATTTTCAAGCTTTCACAAGATACTGCGTAATTTGCAGTAGACTTTAGGAAAGCCCTGTTGTACTGTGTACTTGAAGTATAATCTGCCCGATATGCCAGACCTTTTCTCACGTTGGAGAACCGGACTCTCACGCAGCAGCAAGGCCGCCTTGGGGCGGCTGGCTAGTCTGTTTGGTGCGACGGAAATCAACGGTCAGACCTGGGATGAACTGGAGAGCCTGCTCATCCAGGCTGACTTGGGATTGGAAACGACCGAGTCGGTGCTCGACTCGCTCCGCGCTGCTGTGCAGACGCAAGGACTGACCAGGTCGATCGAACTCCAATCCTTGCTGGAAGCTGAACTGCGCCTCCGGCTTGACCTGCCTTCCGGATTGGACTTCTCATCTAGGCCAACGATCATCCTGCTGGTTGGCGTGAATGGTTCCGGCAAGACCACCACGGCTGCCAAACTGGGCCGCCGCTTTGCTGACGATGGGAAACGCGTCCTGCTCGTTGCGGCTGATACCTTCCGCGCAGCCGCCGTGGACCAATTACAGGTATGGGCCGAACGGCTGGAATTACCCATCGTGGCCGGGAAAATGGGCTCCGATCCCGGGGCAGTTGTTTACGATGGTATCCAGTCAGCCATCTCCAGGGGTTATGACCTGGTCCTGGTGGACACGGCTGGTCGTCTGCACACCCGGTATAATTTGATGGAAGAACTTAAGAAAGTGTCTCGTGTTGCCAGAAAGGCACTCGTAGGCGCTCCGCATGCCGTCTGGTTGGTGATGGATGCAACCACCGGACAAAATGCCTTGGTACAGGCGAGGGCTTTTAAGGAAGCCGTGAACGTGTCTGGCATTATCCTGGCGAAACTGGATTCATCGGCGCGCGGTGGAATGGCCTTTGCCATTCAACGCGAACTTGGCTTGCCAATCATATATGCCGGCTTGGGTGAGAAGGCTGAAGACCTGACGCCTTTTGACCCGGATGCCTTCGTTAAAGGGATTCTCGGTGCATAGTCTCGAAAAAAGTCGAAAGGATATGAACATGCAGGATTTAATCAATCGTTTGCAGACCGCAGGGGATGTACTTCGACAGTTAATGGTGCGTCTTTGATTTACATGCCAAAGAATCTCAACTTGCGGAGCTTGAAAAAGAGATCAGCGCCTCGAACTTTTGGGACGATCCCGCTCATGCCCAGCAGGTGAGTAAGACTGCCGCGGGTCTGCGCGAGCAGGTGGACGACTGGCATAGTTTTGAACGGCGGTTGAAGGACGCAGCCGAATTGGCTGGCCTGGACGACGAATCCTTGCGCGCGGACCTGGAAACTGAAATATCTGGCCTGGAAAACGAACTGGAGAAACGCTCTTTTACAGCGATGCTTTCCGGACCATACGATACTGACGATGCCTTGCTTGCTATCCATGCTGGAGCTGGTGGCACCGACTCGCAGGATTGGGCAGCCATGCTCATGCGAATGTATCTGCGCTGGGCAGAAAAAAGTGGTTATCAGGCCGAGGTCCTTGACTCGAGCGAAGGCGAAGAAGCCGGCATCAAATCTACCACAATCAGTATCACCGGGAAATATGCTTACGGTTATTTGCGCTCGGAAAAAGGCGTTCACCGGTTGGTGCGCCTTTCGCCTTTTGACGCTGCACACCGCCGGCATACGTCTTTTGCTCTAGTGGAGGTGCTCCCTCAGGTCGCGTTCGATAGCCCTGAGGTCCCGATTGACCCGGCAGATTTGAAAATAGACGTTTTCCGTTCTTCCGGCGCGGGCGGGCAAAATGTTCAAAAGAATGCCACTGCCATCCGTATCACCCACCTTCCAAGCGGGATTGTGGTTACCTGCCAGAATGAAAGATCGCAAACACAGAACCGGGAATTTGCCATGCGAATTCTGCGGTCCCGCTTGTTGGAGATAAAGAAGGCTGAGAAAGATGAAGAAATTGCCATTCTGCGCGGCGAATATACCAAGGCTGAGTGGGGCAGTCAGATTCGTTCGTATGTGATCCATCCTTATCAGATGGTGAAAGATCATCGTACTGAGCATGAAACTGGCAACACGCAGGCGGTGTTTGATGGTAACTTGGATGAGTTCATGGAAGCATATTTGCGAAAGTGCAAATAGTTGCAAAATCGGGCTTGACGCTCGTGGGCTTCGCCGATATAATCAGCCCGCTTAACTGGAATCATATAAAGGAGTAAGGAATGCCCCCACAACCAAAACGTAAACTGTCTAAAGGTCGCCGCGACCGCCGTCGCGCTCATGACGCACTGAAAGCTTCCAATCTGGTGGCTTGCTCTAATTGCGGAACAATGATCCTGCCGCATATTGTTTGCCCGAATTGTGGTTTTTATAAAGGCCGCGAAGTAATCGAGGTTAAGAAAGAAGAAAAAAAGAAGTGAAATACTAACGAGCCGTAAATTACACGGCTCGGTTTTATTCTGAGATAAATATTCTATTCGTTGGCGCGCCAGAGTTACTGGCGCGCTCCTTCTTTATGATAATGGTTTCACATGTCAATATTTAGAAAAAGATGTGACACCTGACCGTGAAATAGAAAGGATATATAAATTATAATAAGGTTAAATATTATTCCGTCGGGAAAATTGACCATTGCTTCGTCTTATAGACAGGAGAAACATATGAGTCTGAGTCAAGTCGCAATTTCGATTCCCACATCGCCGACCTTAGCGTTGAACGAGGAAGCCCGGCTCTTGCGTGAAAAAGGAGAATCGGTTATTCATTTGGGCATCGGTGAACCAAAGAACAAGACCCCCATCACGGCCATCCTGAGTTCGGCAGCCAAGTTAAGCAGCGGAGATGTAAAATATGTACCAACAGATGGGACGCCCTCTCTCAAAAAGGCTATTGTCCGTTACAGCGAGGAAAACTACGACAGGGTGGTAGCACCGCCGAATATTATTGTCTCGGACGGAGCCAAACAGTCGCTTTTTAACATCCTCTTTACTTTATGTAATCCGCAGGACGAGGTTATAGTCATCGCTCCATATTGGGTGAGTTACCCGGAGATGGTCAGGATGATTGGGGCCATCCCGGTTATTGTGACGCCCGAAGACGGTACATTCGTACCGCGCTTTGACGAGATCGAACGCGTGGTTGGTTCGTACACCAAGGCAATCATTGTCAACAGCCCGAATAATCCTTCAGGAATGATCTATCCTGAAGACTTGATTAGCAAAATTGTGGATCTGTGCGAGCGCAAAGGTATCTATATGATTTGCGACGACATTTACCACAAACTGGTTTTCGATGGCAAAGTGGCGGTACCGGCTTGTAAATACACCCAGAACGACGTGGAAAACTCGAAGATCATTCTTGTGAATGGTGTGGCAAAACTCTACGGAATGACAGGATTTCGCGTCGGCTGGGTTATCGCACCCAGGAAATTGGTTGAAATCATGACCAACGTCCAGTCACAAACAACCACTTGTGTTTCGCCAGTGATGCAGGCCGCCGCTGAAGGTGCGTTGAGCGGGATGCAGTCCATTGTCGAGTCGTTGCGTTTGTCTATCCAGAATAATCGTGATGTTCTGATGCAGGAATTGCATTCATTTACCGATGTTCATTGCGTCAAGCCACAGGGTACTTTCTATGCCCTGCCAGATTTCAAAGCCTATTGTCGCAAGAGCGTCGCTAAAAATTCGGTCGAACTCTGTCAGTTCCTTCTTAAGAAAGCACTTGTGGTAACTGTACCGGGCAAGGAATTTGGCATGGAAGACCATCTACGCTTGAGTTATGCCGGGACGGTCAAGGAACTGACCGAAGGCATTGAGCGGATGAAGTGGGCACTCGATCCGAATGCCCCCGGCGAAATTTACATTGGCGACCGGAAACTGGTGAGGGACTGGCTATAGAACCTAATCCACGGTTCATTCCTTTTAGGAAATGGGAGTGACGGAGAGTGAATGATGAATAATATATTAAATATTAAGACACCCGCCGAAGGACAGGCCGCGGCAACCCGCGCTGATTACGGTTTGGATTATATAGGCTTAGGCAACCTTCATGAAGTTTACTGGAATCTACCAACCGAGGCCTTGTACGAAGAAGTGATTTTTCGTGGCGAAGCCAGTATCTCGCATCAGGGGCCAATCGTCGTCAACACCGGCAAGCACACTGCCCGGGCAGCCAGTGACAAGTTTGTGGTCCGCGAGGCCACAACCGAGGAAAATATCTGGTGGGGTCAGTATAATCGGCCTTTCGATCCGGAGAAGTTCGACGAACTGTTCACCCGCCTCCAGGGTTATTTGCAGGGGCGCGATGTCTTTGTACAGGATTGCTACGGCGGCGCCGATCCCGATTACCGTTTGCCAGTGCGTGTAATCACAGAGGCAGCTTGGCACAGCCTGTTTGCTCGTAATATGTTTATAAAACCGGAGACAGCCGAGGAGTACCGTCGTTTTGCACCGGAATTTACCATCATTGCTGCTCCTGGCTTTAAATCCTTTCCGCAGATAGACCAGACGCCCACCGAAACCTTTATCGTGCTCAACTTCGCTCAGAAACTATGCATCATCGGAAACACAGGCTATGGTGGAGAGATCAAGAAATCGGTCTTTACCCTGCTGAACTACCTGCTGCCATTGCAGGATGGCGTTATGACCATGCATTGCTCGGCTAATATAGGCAAAGATGGCGATGTGGCGCTATTCTTCGGCCTTTCAGGGACAGGGAAAACGACTCTTTCCGCGGACCCGAACCGGGGTTTGATTGGTGATGACGAACACGGTTGGTCTGACAACGGTGTGTTCAATTTCGAGGATGGTTGCTATGCCAAGGTCATCGAACTCTCGCCGACTGCCGAACCGCAGATCTTTGCCTGTACCCGCCGCTTCGGGACGGTGCTTGAAAATGTGGTTTATGATCCGGTGACCCGTTATATTGATCTGGATGATTCTTCCCTGACTGAGAATACACGTGCTGCCTATCCGCTGAACTATATAGAGAATGCCATCCCTGATAAGCGCGGCGGGCATCCCAGGAACATTATTTTCCTGACATGTGATGCCTCCGGCGTGATGCCCCCGATTGCACGATTGACCGTTGAACAGGCCATGTACCATTTTATTTCTGGCTACACCTCCAAGATTGCAGGGACGGAAGTTGGCTTGCGTGATGAGCCGGAGATCACTTTCAGCGCCTGTTTTGGTGGGCCGTTCATGGTTCACAAGCCGGCTTACTACGCTGGACTGCTGCGCCGGAAGATAGAACGTTATGGGGTCAAATGCTGGCTGGTCAATACCGGCTGGGTAGGCGGACCATATGGTGTGGGCAAACGCATTAGCATCCGGCACACTCGCAACTTACTCACTGCTGTTCTGAACGGTGAACTGGAAAAAGTTGAATACTATACAGATCCAGTGTTTGGCTTTGAAGTCCCGAAGACATGCCCGGAAGTGCCCGAAGATGTAATGTATCCCTCCCATTCCTGGCAGAAAGAGACCGAATACTGGAAGAAATACAAGCAACTAGCTTCCCGTTTTATTGATAACATGAAGAAGTTTGAAACAGACACACCTAAGGAAGTGATTGGAGCAGGACCGAAGATTTGAACTGAAAACCCCCACCTCAAAAAAAAGGTGGGGGTTTTGTTCAACATTGCAAACCAATTCTGGGTGTTCAGGATCTCATTCGAAGTGGATTACAATACCCAGGCAATCATCAGCACTAGGATGGCAATCATCAACCCGATGTGCATAAGCAGATTACTCTCCCTCACCCAGCCGTTTGGGGGAAATTGAAGAACGAAGTTTATCACGATCAGGAATATCCCTATGAGTGGAAGGAGTCCTTTGCGCGGGGTGAGGAACTCGGAAAGTATATCGATCGTTTTATTCAGCCATTTGGAACAACATCTTCCTCCTTTTCTTTCTCCCCCGGCTTTACCTGCCAGGGCTTGTACTGGGCTACAAGCCGTCCTGGAATGCGTCCCTGCATTAGCACACCTTTCCGTCCATGTTCTAGGCGTTCAACCTGACCTAGCTCGTGGAAAAGCGAGATGAGTTGTCCCTGCTGATAGGGCAGGCGGACCAAGATTGGGGAAAGGGTTTCATACAATGTACTGCGGAGCATATCGAGCAAGTCGCTGATCCCTTCGCCGGTCCGGGCGGAAATGGCAACAGATTGCGGGAAATGTTCCACCGCCCTGCGAGCGGCTGTCGGGTCCGATAAGCGGTCAATCTTGTTCAGGACGGTGATGACCGGAATGTGTTCCGCCTCAATTTCTTCAAGCGTCTCGTGGACAGCTTCGACCTGGTTCATAGCGTTCGGGTGTGAAATATCCACCACGTGCAGAAGCAGATCCGCTTCTGCAATTTCTTCCAATGTTGCCCGGAAGGCGGCCACCAGTGTGGTAGGAAGTTTCTGGATAAAACCAACGGTATCGGTAAATAACGCTTGATAACCGCCGGAGAGTTCGACACGACGCGTGGTTGGATCGAGCGTGGCGAACAATTGGTCGGCTACGTAAATATCCGACCTGGCCAGCCTATTGAGCAGAGTGGATTTTCCGGCGTTGGTGTAGCCGACGAGTGCTACGGCTGGGATTCGGCTGCGTTTGCGTTGGACGCGGTGGCGCTTCCGGCGTGCGCGCACTTTTTCGAGTTCATCCTTGAGATGGGCAATTCCAAGACGGACGGCGCGTCTGTCCACCTCCAACTGGGTTTCACCAGGACCGCGCAGGCCCACACCGCCTACTGAGCCGGAACGTCCAGCACCGCCGCCTGCCTGCCGAGCCAGGTGCGTCCACTGGCCGGTCAAGCGCGGGAGAAAATACTCGTATTGTGCCAATTTGACCTGCAATTGGCCTTCGCTCGTGTGAGCGTGCTGAGCGAAGATGTCCAAGATGACCGCGGTCCGGTCGAGGATGCGAACATTCTCGCCAATGTGCTTTTCGAGCTCACGTTGGTGGCGCGGGGAGAGTTCGTTGTCGAAGACAATCACCTGAGCCAGGGAATCCTCGGCAAGGGCTTTGAGTTCCTCTACCTTCCCAGATCCGATAAATGTCTCCGGATTGGGACGGTCCATTTTCTGGGTCAGTTCGCCAACTACTTCCAGGCCAGCAGTATTGCATATCAAGGAAAGTTCCGTGAGAGAATCTTCGAGCGTCAGGAAATGTTCCTTTCCGTGTACTTCTACGCCGACCAGAAAGGCGCGTTCATGTGGTGGGGTAGTAGGTGTAAGGTTTTTCTTTGGCATTTAGTGCTCCTTGAATTAATTAATGGATCTAATGTGCAAGGCATGTTGTTCTTAACAATCTTATTTTTGCGATTCAATCCATGCCCACAGCGTCTCGCCCACAGCCTGCAGGCTTTGTGCAGATACCTTGTCCAAAGTGTCGGAAGCAGTATGCCAGTAGGGATAATCAAAATCAATAATATCTACTGCCGGGATCCCTGCCTCCAGGAACGGGGAATGATCATCAATCATATCGTATTTTGGTGAAGGGATGAAAATTTTCCCATATCCCAACGCGGCTGCTTGCGCCCAGATTTCCGCCGTTAGTGTGGAATCCGAATTACGCTCGATGTAAATATTCAAATCTGCGTCACCGACCATATCCACGATAACAGCTGCCTGGGGTTTTTCAGTCAGTGCGGCGACGAATGCCTGCGAGCCCATAATCCATTGCCGGTCATCCAATCCCCCGTTGTCTTCGGCGTCAAAAAAAACCAGGCGGACTGGGATGCTGTCAGGTGGAAGTGAACGCGCCAGTTCCAGCAAGACGGCAACGCCCGAGGCCCCATCGTTGGCTCCTGGCACCGGTCCGCTGCTCCCCGGACCCGGGTCTCGATCTGCCAGTAGACGGCTATCATAGTGTGCTCCTACAACAATGTATGAGCCGAAATCTGAGCGAGTTGCGATGATGTTTTGAACAGAAAATCCCAACCATGTAGTTGCCTGAATTTGAACATTCCAGCCGACTTTTTCCAATTCCTGCTGAATATAGGTAATAGTCTGAGCGTGGGCAAGACTCCCTGGTGTGCGCGCACCGAATGACATCTGAGCAACCACATCCTGATATGCCCGTTGTCCGTCAAAATGGATGGTGGACCGCCTCGAATTGTAGACAAGCCAACTTATAAGCCCGATCAAGAAGATTCCCAGGAATGTAATGATAAAAAACCGTAATTTACGTGTAGTCATAATAAAAATCCGTTTCTGACAAAAAAACTTTTCAAGATTGCCTTATTGCCCATGATTCCAGCCACTTGGTAATTTGACAAGCAAAGAACAGGTCTTTACGGGTGTGTGATTAGAGAAAAGGGAGAAGGAATTTTGGCACTGCGACGAATGTATTGCTACGCAATTATTAACGGACGAATTCAGCCTATTCCTATCTCATGATCGTGCGAAAGGTTCGGTTCTGTTCGGGGTATTTCAGGTTGGCCTGGAAATCGAACCAATCCTCCGCCAATCACAATCAAACCAAGTTTTGATTTCGTTAATATTGTACCATTTTGGGTTTTTATGGATGTGATATATAATCACAAATGAGGAAATTTCTAATGCCAAAGAGTCAAATGGATCTTCAGTTAAAGGAGACCAGCCAATTAACGGGGGCTTACTGGGCTACTTGGCTGGAACATACAAATGAATGGGAAATGCTTGCCTCTTATAAGATCAACCTGCAGCAGCGTGCTGTTCTCCTAAAGTACATTCAGCTGCCGCCGTTGAAAACATGGTTGAACAAGAGTTTGACCGGTAAACGTGACCGGTCCCGCCTCAGGTCTCAGGAGACGGGTATGCCTGGTAATAAATTATATATATTCCCAGACCAGGTGACTCAACGCGCCATTCTTATTGGTGCAGATGAGCTCTCGGATGCGGCGCAGCGGTTTTGGAGGGTGATCGCGCTGGGCAATTCAGGCCGCTCGTTCTTTGACCTGGCAACCGCTCCTGTTCCTTTGAATATTGACTTGGTTCCTTATCATTTGCCACGCGCCTTAGATCATATTCTGAACCTTATCACGCAAACTACCATATGCCAAGGGGGGTGGCTGGCAATCCGTTCTGGTGATTTCCTTGAAATTAAGGTACATTCAACCTGTATGGAATACCAGGGTACGCGGCTATCCATTGATGCAAATCCTCTCCTGCGTAAGATAATCCAATCCCGACAGCCTCGTATTGTGCGGAAGAATGATGCAGAATGGGCGATGACACCACGCCTTGGATTCTCATCTTCGACGCGTGTTTGGACTGCTCTCCCGCTGGTTATCGGGCAGCGATTGATTGGACTGGTGGCATTGTGGAGCAATACTCCTTCGCAACCCGCCGCATGGGAGAAACTAAAGCAACTGGCGGGTAGAATTGCTCCATCGGTAGAAGGCAATATTACATTTGCTGACCTAACCAACCACTTGCACAGAATGGCGATGCTTAATGATTTTGCTGTAACGGTATCTTCCCCCCTGGATATGGAACAAATCGTGCAGCGAACGTTTGCACTGCTGAGACGTGCTTTTAGCACCGAGCGTATTAGCATGATGATTTTATCCTCCGATGGAAGCGGAGTCCAAAATTATTATGATCGCGATGGGGTGATCGTTGCCAAAACGACGCCGACCGCACTCATTCCTCGAATGGTTGAAAAGGGCGATGTTTATCGCGCCGAATCAATTGTATCAGAATCAAATTACAAACCAGTATATCCGGGGTCGAACTCCGCGCTAGTTATTCCTCTTAAATATCGAAAACAGTTAATCGGTGCGTTGGGATTGGAAAACGTGAAGGAAGGTGCATTTACCATTTACGACGAGCATTTACTGGTGGTGATAGCCAGTTATTTGGCTGGTCTCTTGGAGAATGGACGATTGAGGCAGGAAGCAGAAGCACGGGCACGAAACTTGAGTCTAATCCATGAAGTTGTTGAGCAGGTAATTGGTCTGAAGGATGTTCGTCAGGTTGCGCAGATTGCCGCAGAATTAATGGCGCGGAATTTTGATTATGAGCTCGCTAGTGTTGCACTGGTTATGAGTCCCGAAAACGAATTGCAGATTACTGGAATTGGCGGAAATGCGGCTGACTTAGCTCAGCATGGGCTGAAGTATATGAATGCAGCCAGGAGAGATGGAATTGTAATGCGTGTGGCAGCTACCGGATGTAACCTGCTGGTTAATGATGTCAGTCAGGACCCTTTCTATCTTCCCATTCCGGATTGGGATGCTGGTTCTGAAATGTGTGTCGCCCTAAAAGATGGCGATCAAATCTTGGGCGTAGTTGACGTTGAGAGCCGTCGGAAAAATGCTTTTTCGCGAAACGACTTGCTTGTACTAGAATCATTAGCCGGTATCCTTGCAAGTGTGATTTCCAATGTGGGGCAGTACCAGAAACTCCAGGTGACGGTTAATCAGCTTCGGGCCACCCGGGAAGAACTCCAGGAACGCATTGCTGCACAGCATATGGCAGAGAGCCGGCTTGTCCAGGCAGCTAAACTTGTGGCCGTTGGCGAAATGGCTGCCGGGATTGCTCACGAGTTGAATAATCCATTAACGACCGTTTCTGGATTTACTGAACTGACCTTGGAAGAGTTGCCATTTGATTCCCCGCAGCATGCAGACCTCGAGATAGTACTGCGCGAAGCGCACCGGGCGCGCGACGTGGTGCGCCGATTACTCGATTTTGCCCGACAAAGCGAGAGCGTGCGGGCTCGTTCAGATATGAATGAAATTGTGACAGATGTGTTGGCATTGGTAAATCATCTTTTGCACACCAGCGGGATACAGATATTTACCGACCTTACCAATGGTCTCCCTTGGGTTTCAGTAGACCGTAACCAGATAAAGCAGGTAATCCTTAATCTGATCCACAATGCCTTGCATGCCATGCCGGATGGTGGTGAATTACATATCGCTACGTTACGCCATAGCCGTGATCATCATGATTGGTTGAAAATTGACGTCACTGACACAGGTACGGGAATCTCACCGGAAAATCTAGAGCGCTTATTCGAACCATTCTTTACCACGCGTGCGAAAGAAGGTGGCACGGGACTTGGCCTTTCTGTTTCTTATGGAATTGTAGCAGAACATGGTGGTTTTATAGAAGCAGAGAGTAAAGTTGGGAAAGGTTCGATATTTTCCGTCTGGCTTCCAGTTGAGGTGGATTAATGACAGATACGCATATATTAGTTGTAGACGATGAGCCCGGCATTACCTGTTTGTGTGAACGTTTGCTCAAGCGAGCGGAGTATGGGGTTACTTCATTTACAGATCCGATCGCGGCAGTAACATATATCGAAAAAAACAAAATCGATTTACTACTGGTTGACATCCGTATGCCGGAAATCAGTGGTTTCGACCTTATTGCTCAAGTCAAGCAGCGTCAGCCTGATGTAGCAGTGTTGGTTATGACCGGTTTTGGAACGGTTGAGACGGCTATCCAGGCTCTCCGTCAGGGCGTGGACGGCCTAATACTTAAACCCTTTGAAACTAGCGAAGAACTAGTAAAAACCGTTCAGCAAGCCCTCGACGATAGTCAGAAAAAACGTGACATTGCCCTCCTCCAGGCATTACGTCCACTTTTCGATATTACTGAAACGTTTTTAGCAGAAACCCGCCCGGAACGTCTTGTTGAACTTGTAATCAGCGCACTTTGTGGACATCTGCGTTGCAATAATGCCGGATTTTATCAATATTCTAAAAATGATAACTCCTTACACCTGCTGGCCGGTCGTGGAATTACACTTTCTGGTGACATCAGTGGTATCGAGAGCGGCTTGGTCGGCCGTACTGATGCCATCGGGACTCCATTCTGGGTCAATGCCAGCGGACCAGGTGAGGCGGAACTCCAGGCTGCTCTGGCTGCTTTGGGATTAAGCTCTGCTCTGAGTGCACCAATTTCACGTCTCAGCGTACATGGGGTGTTATATGTCGGACGAGACTCTGATGTTGTTGGTTTTCGTGAAGTGGACTGGGAGATGTTCCTACTCATGGTGCGTGAGGCGACGGTCGCTATGGAGAATGCTCGTCTCTACGAAGAATTACGCGAATATGTGCGGCGAGTGGAAGAATCGCAGCAAGCGCTCATTCGCGCTGAAAAAATGGCGGCTGCAGGCAGGCTTACCGCCTCCATTGCTCACGAAATTAATAATCCCTTACAAGCATTACAGAATTGCCTTCACCTTGCAACGCGCGCTGAGCTTCCAGTGAAAAAGCAACGCGAATATATTGATATGGCGAATCACGAATTGGTTGGCTTGATGAACACTGTCCAGCGAATGTTGGATTTTTACCGTCCAGGTGGCGTGGATCCTCAACGCGTGAATCTTGTAATCCTATTGCGGCGGGTAATCAAATTGCTTTCGCCGCAATTACAGACGCGTGGTATACGCATAAGTACGGGATTTGCGTCCAAGTTACCTTCCATTTTGGCGGTGAGCAGTCAATTGGAGCAAGTATTTATTAATCTGATCTTGAATGCTTACGATGCCATGCCAGAAGGCGGTGAACTGCGAATAAGCGTACGTACGGTTTGGGATATGGTTGAAATTCTTGTTCAGGATACCGGTCCTGGAGTCTCAGAAGAAAATCGGAACCGCATATTTGAGCCATTTGTGAGCACAAAAGAAGGAGGTACGGGACTTGGATTGTCCGTCAGTTATGGTATTATCGCTGCTCATGGCGGCAGCCTTGACCTTGTGACCGATCGCGGACCCGGAGCCTGTTTCCGGGTCACATTACCTGTAAAGGGAGAAACATGACAGCCAATGCTAACATTCTTGTCGTAGATGACGAGCCGGTAGAGCGGCAGACCTTATCAGAAATCCTTCGTCTTGAAGGATATCATGTAGCTGCTGTAGCGAATGGGGAGGCAGCTGTGGATTACGTGCGTCTGAACCCGGTGGATTTGATCCTTCTGGATTTACGCATGCCCGGCATGAGTGGGCTGGATGTGATTAAAGTGATTAACCGCACAATGCCTGAGGTCGAAATTATACTATTTACTGCACACGGTTCAATGGAATCAGCCATTGAAGCATTGCGTAATCGCGTTCAAGATTATTTGTTAAAACCGGCTTCGCCTGCTCAGATCCTTGAGAGCGTAGCACGTGGTTTAAAACGGCGGACCGCTAGACTACAATCACGAGAACGCCAGGAAATGGCTCTTATCACCAATGAACATGCCATTGTTGCATTGGGTGACGGCACGGTGATTGATTTCGGAAGGCGACGTGTACGGTCTGGCTCGCGGACTGTGTTCCTGACACCCGCAGAAGGGAGACTGCTAAGAATATTTGCTGAAAATATTGGTAAAGTATTTACGCATCGGGAATTAGTATTACTTGTGCAGGGTTACTCCACTTCGCAACAAGAAGCACCCGAAATCCTGCGGCCACTCGTGAGTCGGTTACGGCAAAAATTAGCGGATATTCCTGCGTTGATGCGGCGAATTGTCAGCGTGCGGGGAACCGGGTATGTATTTGAGAATGAGTAAATCTGGGATCCGCGATGAAATAATAATGTTCACCTTAATAAAAAAGATGAACTTTTATAAGTTAATGGACGAATCCTTTGATAGTTGGCTGACTATTATTCTCAGAAGGCATGCAGGTCTCCACAAAAGGTGGAAGACGGACCAGGAATAAGGAGGGGATCTGGTGCGCGTTGCCTAACTTATCTCCCAGACAGAATCTCCAGCCAGAATATTACGGATTTGGTCAGGGAAACGGTCAGGGTCAAGAGGTTTTCCAAGAAAACCGTCGAAGCCGGAGTCGCGAGCCTTGTTCATCTGTTCAATGCTGGCCTCAGCAGTAACTGCAATGATCGGAACTTGCTTTAATCGTTCTGATGCCCGAATCTTTTTCAGCGCACCAAAGCCATCTTCGTAAGGCAGACGGATATCCATCAAGATCAGGTCAACGCGCGGAAGTGTGTCGGCATATTCGACTACTTCGTATCCAGAGGTTTTCCACTCGCAATGGATGCCCAAATACCCCAGCAAACGGGCTATCAAAACGAAACTCGATACATTGTCCTCCACAACAAGGACAGTACAGTCTTTGGGAATTGTAAATTTCCGGGCAACCTGGCTATCGGAGACGGGATTTTGGAGAGTATCTTGTAAATCGGGCATGTCTACCTTTTCTTTAGGTAATGTTCACCTTGCTGAGGAAGAAGATCGATATCAAATAACTTTTGAATGTAACCATCACAGCCAGCTTCAAGAAAATTTTCTCTATATCTGCGCATCACAATGGCGGTCAGTGCTACAATAAGGACATTCTCATAACCTGGCAATGAGCGGATACGGGCGGTTTATGAGTAGCCGTCCATATCAGGCATGTGTATATCCATTAAAACCAAATCCGGGTGCAGGGATTTGAGCACTTCCAGCCCTTCTCCTGCGTTCCCGGTCTCCACAATTTCATAACCTTCTGCCATTAATACGCGCCTGATAAGCATCCTGTTATCAAAATCGTCCTCAATGTTGAGGATGGTTGCAGAACCCATTTTTTATGCCTCCGATGAATCATTTTAGCATCTGAAGAAAAGTGGCGCATAACAGCATCCTTGCAATCTCTAGCAGAATAACTTGCCGGAAATACTTGAAATCCTTACAACCCAAGTGGAAAGTATGCTTTTGAAGTGGATCGAAACTGGAGAAAAACAATGGCTCAAGATGAAGACCTGAAGATACGGGCATTGAATACTTTGCGCTTTCTTTCGGTGGATATGGTACAACAGGCAAATTCCGGACACCCGGGACTGCCAATGGGTTGCGCCGCGATTGCGTACACAATCTGGACCCGTCACCTTCGTCATAATCCTCAGAATCCGTCATGGCCTGACCGGGATCGTTTCATTCTCTCCGGTGGTCACGGTTGCGCATTGTTGTATTCGCTTTTACACCTGACCGGTTATAACCTTACGCTGGAGGAATTAAAGAACTTTCGGCAGTGGGGCAGTAAGACACCCGGTCATCCTGAATATGGGCTCACACCCGGGGTGGAAGTGACCACTGGCCCTCTGGGACAAGGGTTTACAAATGGTATCGGAATGGCGATTGCGGAAGCACATCTCGCAGCCGAGTTCAACACATCAGCCAACGAGGTTATCAACCACTATGTTTATGCCATCGTCACCGATGGCGATTTGATGGAAGGGATTACTAGTGAAGCCGCCTCGCTGGCAGGTCATTTGCGTCTGAGGAAGCTTATCTACCTTTACGACGATAACCATATCTCCATCGACGGTTCCACGGATATTGCCTTCACAGAAGATCGTGCTGCCCGGTTTGCCTCCTATGACTGGCAAGTGCTGCGCGTTGCGGATGGTAATAATGTTGAAGAAATAGACTCTGCCATTCAACAGGCAAAAACCGACCCGCGCCCATCACTTATTGTGTGTCGTACAACGATTGGATTTGGTCTGCCGACCCGGCAAGGCACTAGCAAAGCCCATGGCGAACCACCCGGCGACGTGGAATTGAACGGTGCGAAGGAAAAGTTCGGCTGGCCAGTGAAGCCGCGTTTCTATATCCCCGAAGATGTGATGAGGCATTTCCGTCAAGCGTTGGAAAAAGGCACGGAGTTGGAAGCTTGCTGGAGATCCGAAATTGACGCGTTCCGGGATTCACAGCCGGAAAAAGCCGCCGAGTTAGTACGCCGAATGCGGGGAGAGCTGCCAGTAGACTGGAAGTCGGCCATTCCAGTCTTCCCGACAGATGAGAAAGGGATGGCGACGCGCGTTGCATCAGGGAAAGTGATCAACGCGATAGCAACGAAAATTCCCGAGCTCATTGGCGGCTCGGCAGATCTTGCCCCTTCAACAAAAACCTGGATCGACGGTACCCCAGCGTTCGAACCAGAAACCCCAGGCGGGCGGAATTTCCATTTTGGTGTGCGCGAACATGCCATGGGTGCTGCCGTCAATGGAATGGCCGTGCATGGGGGTGTCATCCCGTTTGGTGCTACCTTCCTGGCCTTTGCAGATTACATGCGCGAACCCATCCGGCTTTCAGCGCTCTCGCGCTATCCAAGCATCTGGGTCTTTACCCATGACAGCATTGGTGTTGGAGAAGATGGGCCTACCCATCAGCCGGTGGAGCACCTGGCGACCTTGCGTGCAATACCAGGAATGACGGTCATTCGTCCAGCGGATGCCAATGAGACAGCGGTGGCCTGGAAAGTGGCAGTGGAACGCCGCCACGCGCCGACACTTTTGGCATTGACCCGTCAAAACGTCCCTACGCTCGACAGGACCCTATTCACCCCGGCTGATGGCCTGGAGCGCGGCGCTTACGTACTGGCTGATCTGGGTGACGGTGACCCTGAGTTAATCCTGATGGCATCCGGCTCGGAGGTAAGCCTTATTGTCGAAGCGGGCATCCGGCTGGCAGCGGAGGCCGTCGCCGTCCGCCTGGTTTCATTTCCATCATGGGAGTTGTTTGCCGGGCAGGACCAGGAATATCGTGAGAGTGTTTTTCCATCCATGACCAAAGCCCGATTAGCTGTTGAGGCTGGCATTTCGATGGGTTGGGAACGATGGGTGGGAGAGAGGGGGGCTATTTTGGGAATAGATCGATTTGGAGCGTCAGCCCCTTGCGAAGTTGTATACCGCGAATTTGGATTATCAATTAGAAACATTGTCAAGCGAGCACTTCAGTTGATAAGATAAGCCAACTTCGCGTAGACAACATATATCATATGTAATACCATTTTTTTTTAGAATGGACAATACAAAACAGTTGTAATCGTAGAAACTAAGTGGAAAACCAGCCATTCTTATCATTGCTAACGATAAGGCGATCAGAACTTCCACAAGGTATAACCGTAGCCAGACTTCAGATATTTATCAATTGAAGAACGCATATCGTTTTCATCCACCCAAAGGAGAGGAATCTGCGAGCGTTGACATGCAAAACCGTCTTGCCAGGCTTTCAGCCCAGAAGGGGAAATCTCCAGCGAGAAGGTTTCGCGATCCACTGGAAGCCAGTCTGCTAAGTTGTGTTCACCATAGATCAAATATGGATAATCAGCATAGTGCCAGATTTGAACACCCAACTGTTCAATCGCAGTACGGGTCAGTGTGTGATCCCGATGTGAACCGATCGCCAGCGGGGCAACCAGTTCGCAGATCTCGGGTAGATTTTTGCGGATGAAATCCGTCACCGTTGGGATGAGATAGGTTTCGTCCGGTTCTAAGGGTTTGAATTGATCCTCGTTCTCTTTGATGACAGGCTCACTGGACATGGGAAGGTATCTATAAATGTTATCCGGGACTGTGTAGCGGCGATAAACCGAGGTACCCAAGATGCCGCAACAGGCGGCGTCTTCCAAGCTACGTTTACGAGGTACATCCTTACCGATGTTCCAGAACCCATGCAGGAGTTGCGCATATTCAGTGAGCGGTTTATCAGCGGGTGGGTCCCAAGCGCAGATGGTCCAGATCTCAACCCGGTCGCCGCGCCGGGCTAATTCCCAGACCAAGCCTCCAGCCGAGAGCGCTACATCATCGAAATGGGCGGAAAGGAAGATCCAGGTTTTCATTTTACCCCTTTGATGTGGGCGTCCAGTTCTTTTTGCGGAACCTTGATGGCAAACACGATTCCGCCCAATAGGAATAGGATGGCTGAAATGATGAAAAGCAGCATGAAGGTGGTTTTTGTCATTGTGACTAGGATGACGCCGAAGATGAGCGAGGCAAGTGCACCGGAGAGACCAGTAGATAAATTGTTATAAGCCATGTATTGCCCGGCCTCGTCCCTGGGCGCCAGGTCGCTGGCCAGTGCAGGAGCAAGCGCCATAAGGGGTCCGGTTGCTGCAGAACGGATAGCAGCCATGACCAGGAAGAGGATATAGTTGCTGGTCAACCCCATGAACAATGTAGCAATTGCGCTGACGAACATCGAACCCAAGAGCAGTGCCCTCCTACCGATTTTATCCGAAAGGATGCCCGAGCCGACTGCCGATAACATGGTCACCAGCAGGCTGATGCCGCCCATCGTCCGAAAAGCGGCATCCGGGCTGATGGTTGGAAAATATATTTCGAAGAAATAACGGGCGAAGAACTGCAGGCTGTTGAGACCCATGAAAGCCAGAAGAACAGCGAGTACCAACCAGAAAAAGACTGCCACGCGCGTGCGCACCTTGAACATATCCCGCATGGCTTTCAATAAGCTGATGTGTTCTGAAGGAGCAGCTGGTTTGTCTTTTCCCCGGATGACCAGGGCATTGACGATGCCAGTCAAGGCAAAAATCCCGCCGACCAGCCACAAAGCCGCCCCGGTTTGGCCATTCTGGTTTAGCACAGTGATCCCGACAATGCCGACAGCTGAGCCGAACATGGTGAAGAACCCCTGGATACCGGAGGCGGTACCGCGCTGGTTTTCGGGGACCAAATCCACCAGGAGGGGCCACCAAGCGCCATTTCCAACGTTGGTGAAAAATTGCATTCCACAGAAACTGATGACGATGATAGGCAATGCCAGCGGAAGAAAAGTCGCCCGCAATGACGGTGACAGAAAAAACGATGGCAATCCGATTAGCGGGAGGGTGAGCAAGGCGCCGATCAAGATAGCCGGTGTGCGCCGTCCCCATTTACTGGTAGTATGATCACTGATAATGCCCGCGAGAATACTGACGGTGACCGCCAGAAGCGTTCCGAAGAAGCCAATCAGCCCGACGGCAAATCCTTTGCCTTCCGTTATCACCTTTTCGACCAAAGTGGGCAACAGGACGCTATTGTATGAAACCCAGACGAGGTTGGCGCCCAGCATCAGGGTGCACATGCCGAATAGGAATTTGATTGATCTTTTCGCATCGGTACCGTTGGAAGAGGCCATATATTCTCCTATAGGATGATCCCGGATGTCTTTTTCGCAGGAAGGACGAGTTAGTGAAAGCCGTGGTGCATTCCTGGTTGTGCAGCTTCCGGAATCCCTGTTCGCTTGAACACTTGCGGAGGTCAATTGACCTCCGCAAGGTGTATTGCCTAAAGCATTAACTTCTGCAACTTCATCAGGTCTTCCATTGCCCCCTTGACCTGGATCTTGCGCGTCATATAGGCCGTAGTGCCATTGATCTTCTTGTCCATGATACCGGCCAGAATGTCGGTTGCGATGGTCACGATGATGTCCGGCTTCTCAACTGTTTCCTGGCTTAGGGTCGCGGACGTGCCATTCACCGCACGAATGAGCCAACTCTCGTTCGTGTCGGTGAACTTGAACTGAAGGGTCTTAGTGAAACCCTTCAGGGCAGCCTGCACGCTGGGGTTGGTGAAGCGATCCACCATTTTCTGAAGATACGGTTTAATTTCTGTCATGGGATTCTCCTTTTGATTTTTTTCTTAGAGGCGGCTGTCTTGCAGCCGAATGACAGGCATGAGAACCTGTCTAATAGCTTCATATTGTAACAAGTTTGTTCCCGTTCCTTGCGGAATAGTATGCTTTTTCAATTACCTTCACGGCATAACAGCAGTCCAGAGGGTCAACGGTCGGAGGACGATTCTCTACGAGAGTGCGGACGAAATCCTTGACTTCCTCCACGATTGAGAAATAGTGCCAGCCCATCGGGTCATATTCCGGACCATCAACTTGTGTACCATTAAAGTCAACCGGCTCGGTGTACAACCTGACAGGTGGATTCACCAGCTGGTCAACGATCAAAGACCCGGTTGTGCCGTACACTTCCAGCCGTTCGCTGTGGGGGACCTCAGCGGTGAAGGTGAAACTGGAAAGGAAGTCCGCGCCGCAAGCCAATTTACCACGCACATCAGCATTGTCCTCCACTTCGCTGCCCACCTTGTAAAGTTGCGAGGTGAAAGCGACTAATTCCCTGATCTCGCCGAATAGCCACTTGAGCAGGTAAAAGGTGTGCGAACCGGAGTCGACCAACGCCCCGCCGCCTTGGCCGCGTCTCTTTCCCCAGAAGTTGTCAATCGACAGGCGCACCCTTTCGTTGGCAGGAAGGAAGGTGCGGACGAGGGTGATGTCGCCGAGTTTGCCAGCCTTGATAATTTTCTCTACTTCGATGTACGCCCGGATGTAATGGGTATTCTCCGCCACACCAAAGTGGATACCAGCATTTTTCGCTGCTGTGTAGATTTCCATGGACTGCTTGTATGTCACCGCCACCGGTTTTTCAAGCAAGAGATGTTTCTTCGCGGTGATGATGTCCATTGCCACAGGGTAGTGGAGGTGGTGGGGGAGCAGGACATCGATCAGGTCGATGTCGGGGTCGGAAATCAACTCGCGATAATCGGAATAGATCTTGGCGTCAAACATGGTCGCCAGGTTTTCAGCGTTCTCGTGGTTAATGTCGCAGACAGCAACCACCTGCGCCAGGTCCGGCACTTCCTGGAATCCGGCGGCGTGGTTTGGGGCGATCAGCCCGGCGCCAAGGATGGCGACACGAAGTTTATTAGCAGACATCTAAGCATCCATTCCAATCTAGTATTCAGGTCTCGATATGGCAGCGATGTTCGAGTAGTCCGAGGGACGTATCGAGACCCGCTGCCTACTCTCCCATCCACGTACCAATACTAAAATTTCCTCTCGATAATATCCACCGGCAAGGTGCCGAGTTTCTCCGGATCGCCATTCGTAACAACGAAGGTCTCCTCGTCGCCGATCATTACGGCCTCCTCGCTAAACGAGTATAGTTCAATGTTGAGCACCATCCCCTTCTGGATGACAGTCGGGTCATCGGCCATGATCCAGTGTTCGTCCACGTGCACGCCGATGCTGTGACCGACGTGCAGGAACATTGGGTCCACGCCGATCTGGGCGTACAGGTCGAAGGCATGGGCGTGCAGCTCGCCGAAGGTCTTGCCGGGCTGGAGCGCCTTGCCCATTTCAGCCACCACCCAGCACAGTTTCTTGTGTAATTCCTTCAGCGACTCGGGCACTGTCCCGGTGTAAACCAGTCGCCGGTTGTCGGAAATATAGCCCTCGTAGATTGCGCCCAAGTCGAGGGTCACGATCTGGTTCAGCTCGAGAGTCTCGTTCAACGCAATTTCTGGGTTGGCCGGTCCGAACGCGACCGTGACGTGATCCACACCTTGAGCGCCGTTCTTGTGCAGACGCGCCTTGGCCTCTTGGATAAGTTCCAGGCGGGACATGCCAGGATGCAGGACATCCGCCAATTCCAACACGGTCTTGTCAATGATGGCAGTGCTCCGGCGGATGCGCTCGATCTCCGCGGCGGACTTGATTAGCTGCAAATCGTGGATCAGGTCGTCAGCTACGACGATTGTAACTGGCTTGACGTTTTCTTCGATGATCTTGAGGAAGAAATACGGGAAGGTCGAATCGACCCCGATACAACAGCCCGGCTTGAGTTTCTCCTGGACGAAGGCAGTCAACTCGCCGAGTGCCATGTCGTAAGTAAAGAACGAGCGTACGTCTTCTGTGCCGTACTCGATACCCATGGAGGCCTGCGCCCAACACAACAAGCTCAGACTCCCATCGCCGCCTGCGTAGGAGAAGAAGGGCAACTGGTTGTGCAGGGCGTAGATGATGGGATTGCCACTGCCTGGAAGGCACGGATAACCAGTGGTGTAGAAGACATTCTCCGGCGAGGAAAAGAAGATGCCGTCCAAGCCGCGGGTTTGCATGAGCGCGGTCAAACGGGTATGGTCAAGGCCGATGGGGAGGAAGGAAAGTTCAGACATATTTTTCTCCATAAATTAGGTGTAGGAGCCAATGCGTAACGGCCTGAGCGAACACGTAGGTTTGCTTCTACAAAATAGCTGGTTTCCCCGTCTCGATGGATTTGGCAACCGCCTCTGCCGCCTTCAGCGCGTACAGCGCGTCTTCTGGATCGACGCGAGGCGGTCGGTCTTCGTTCACAGCCATAACGAAGTCCCTTACCTCTGCAATCATGGAGTTGAACTTCCAAGCCATTGGGTCAAATGGCACATCCTCTACGACCGTGCCATCTATATCGCCCGAGCCCAGATAGTATTTGACCACCGGGTTAGCCAATTGATCAATGATCATCCCGCCCTTGCTACCATAAATTTCGACGCGTTCAGTCCAGGGAATCTCGAATGTACAGGAGGTGTTTAATTGGAATTCAGCCCCGTTCGACAGATGACCGAGGATTAAGCCGTTGTCTTCCGCCTCGCCCTCGGGAACGAGTTTGGATGCAAAGCCGAGAACATCCCGTACGCCGCCGAACAGCCATTTGAACAAGTAGAAGTTATGGACCGACGAATCCAGGATGACACCCCCGTAAGGTGCTTTGCCGTGCCACAAGTTCGGGTCTTTGATTCGATAGACCTCGCTCCCGGCAATCAGTGTCCGAACAGACCAGATGTTGCCGATAATCCCCTGTCTGAGGATTTCTTCTGCTTTCAAGTAGGCTGTGACAAAATGAGTGTTCTCCGCCACGCTGAACTTCAACCCCTTTTGCTTTGCCAGCCCAATTAGTTCCTCACCCTGATCCGATTTGACCGTGATGGGTTTTTCCACCAACACATGCTTGCCTTTTTCTAGAGCGGCTTTGGTGATCTCATAGTGCAGAACATGAGGAACGGTGATATCCACCATTTCAACACGCGGGTCAGCCAGTAGATCCTGGTAGCGGGTATAGCCTTTGACCCCTTCGTACATTCCGATACGATTGTTGACTTCTTCCTCGTTGATGTCGCACAGTGAGACGATCTCACAGACCTCCCCCATCTCCGAGTATCCCGCTTCATGTGCGTAGGAAATGGATCCCAGACCGATCAACCCAACCCGAACCTTTTTATCTGCCATAGGCCATCCTTTCAAGTGACTGTGTTTTTGTCAACCAAGTCGAACTATAGCATAAACAAATTTTGAGCGCAATAGGACAGGGCCAGGAGCGTGATTTTCTTCAGTTGCGCCTGAGCCGCGATTATGCTATATTGACGACAGTTTATTCTAGTGGAAGGACTTCCCATGCAGCCTCTCATTATCATTGCCACTCCCAATGTCTGTTGGCTGAACCCGGATGTGGATTATCCACGCACAATTGATGCCATTGCTGAGGAAGCCCACCTATGTTATGAGAACGGCGCGACCATCCTTCACACTCACGCCGAGGGCAAGTGGAAAGAGACTATCGCGGCTGTACGCGCCCGATGCCCGATTATCGTCCAATGTGGCATGTCAAGTCAGCCCATCGCCGACCGGATGGACATCTTTAAAAACAAAGGAGACATGGTCTCCATCATCCTGAATCACCACGACGAGGCATTTGTCGGGGCGGATTTCAACGTGCTGCATCCTAAAGAGGAGTTGATCGAGTACGTTCAATTATGCGAGCAGTATGGCGTTATCCCGGAATGGGAAGTCTGGCACGCCGGGTCCATCTGGAACCTGAACTACCTGATAAGAAAGAAAATGCTCAAACCGCCCTACATCACCACCTTGTTCTTCGGCTGGCCGGGTGGGACCTGGAGCCCGCCTACCGTCGAGGAGTATTTGTACCGCCGGAAGTTAATGCCGGAAGGCTGCGCTTGCAACGTCAGCATCATGGACAAAGGTCAGCGAGATATACTTACCGCTGCCATCATCAACGGCGACCACGTGCGTGTCGGGACGGAGGATTATCCCTACAACCACAACGAGGAACAGGTCACCACGCACGAACTGGTCAAGGAAACCGCCGAGATGGCACGTGCCATCGGACGACCTTTAGCGACGGCTAAACAAGCGCGCAAGATGATCGGGCTGTAAAGGCTACGTAACGTTGTTTTTATTACCAGTATTGGAGGATAAGATGACCGATAAGAAAGTCGTCATCATCACAGGGTCGGCGCGGGGTATCGGCGCGGCGACAATGAAGGTCTTTACCCAGCATGACTATACCGTTGTCGGATTGGACATCCTGCCCGAAGGCGAGGGGACAGCCGAGGAAATCCGGAAAGAGGCTGGGGATGCAATCTTCATGCTTTGCGACGTGGCGGATGAGAAACGGGTTGCAGAGTGCATCGCACGAGTTGGTGAAAAGTATGGCCGCGTGGACGCGCTGGTTAATAACGCCGGGGTGGTGCTGGTCAAACCTTTCGACCAGATCACCTGGGAAGAGTTCCAGCGTACGATAAACATCAACCTGGGTGGGCACTTCCTCCTATGCAAGTACGTTCTTCCTTACATGAAAAAGCAGAGGTGCGGTGCGATTGTCAACATGGGCTCGGTTTCGGGGCACGTCGGGCAGATGGATCACGTAATGTACGGGGCGACCAAGGGCGCCATTATTGCCATGACAAGGGCTCTGGCTTGGGAGCTGGCACCATACAACATCCGAGTCAATTCGATAAGCCCCGGCTCGGTTGACACCCCCATGTTGCGAGGAGACATTGACCTGGAGTCGAAGCGCACCGGCGTCCCGTTTGAGGTGGTCAAGAAGGAGCGCGAAGCCGAGCAGGCTTTTAAACGTTGGGCCGACCCGCTGGAAATCGCAGAACCGATTTATTTCTTGGCCAGCGATGGCGCCTCGTTTGTCACCGGTAGCGATTGGCTGGTGGATTGTGGCTGGGTGGCAAAATGACAAGGAACGAACACTTTCTTGTCACCGGAGCAGCGGGGTGCATTGGGGCTTGGGTGTTACGGAACCTGATGTGGGATGGAACCCCGGCCACAGTGCTCGACCTGGATAAAAAACACCACCGCCTATCATTGCTCTTAACCGATAAGGAGATTGCCTGCATCCAATTTATTCACGGTGATGTTTCAGACTATTCCACTGTAGTGAACACCATCAAGTCTAGCGGAGCAAACCGCATTATTCACCTGGCCGCGCTGCAATTGCCCTTCTGCAAAGCGGATCCGGTTGGAGGAGCGCGCGTCAACGTAGTCGGAACGGTCAATATCTTTGAGGCCGTCAAGCGCCTTGGATTGAAGAACCTTGTTTATGCCTCCAGCACAGCCGTCTATGGAATGAGCGAGGAGTATCCCGATGAACCTCTGGCGCACGAAGCTCCACTCAAGCCCCATTCACATTACGGTGTCTACAAACAAGCCAATGAAGGTACCGCCAGCGTCTACTTCCGTGATGACGGCATCAACAGCATCGGCCTGCGCCCCTATGTAGTCTACGGCGCGGGGCGCGACCAAGGGATGACCTCCACCCCGACCAAGGCCATGCTGGCTGTCGCCGCTGGGCAACCCTATCATATCAGTTACGGCGGGCGTTACTGCTTCCAGTACGGCGACGATACCGCCAAAGTCTTCATCCAGGCCGCTCGGGCAGACTTCAAAGGCGGCGAGGTTTTCAATATCGGAGGGGATTCTGTCAGCACGGTGGAGGTGATCGAATCCATTGAGGATGCAGAGCCATCGGCCCGCGGCCGGATCACCTTCGACGACATCCCTCTGCCTTTCCCACCCGAGGTGGATAACCGCGCCCTCGTCAGCGCCATTGGACCCTTGTCATTCACTCCATTAGCGGAAGGGGTTACCGAAACCTTGGATATCTTCCGACACGCCCTTGCTGAAGGGAAGATAAAAGCAGAAGGATAGAAGTATCTTTGGAGAACCGGTGTAACAACTAACCTAGGAAGAAGAAGCAATGAACCCGAAAATTGTCACATTTGGCGAAATCATGCTCAGGCTTTCCCCGCCGGGACGACTGCGTTTTGGGCAAACCCGCAGCTTCGATGCTATCTACGGTGGCGGCGAGTCCAATGTGGCCGTTTCCCTGGTCAACTTTGGATTGCAAACCGGGTTCGTTACACGCTTGCCGGCAAACGAGCTGGGTGAGGCTTGCTTGCAGTTCCTGCGTCAGTACGGGGTTGAGACAAGGCATATCCTGCGCGGCGGGGATCGGCTGGGTATCTACTTCCTGGAGAATGGCGCAGCCCAGCGCGGTAGTAAAGTGGTCTACGACCGGGCCGGTTCGGCGTTCGCGACCATCGAGCCTGGCATGTTCGACTGGCCACAAATCCTGCGAGAAACCACTTGGTTCCACTGGACAGGCATCACCCCCGCCATCTCGGAAGGTGCCGCGGCGGTCTGCTTGGAAGCGGTCAGTACAGCCCGTGATCTTGGTCTGACAATATCCTGTGACCTGAACTACCGTGCCAAACTGTGGAAGTGGGGTAAATCGGCCGAAGAGGTGATGGACGAATTGGTAGCATTGTGCGATTTGGTGGTAGCCAACGAGGAGGACGCCGAGAATATCTTTAGCATCAAAGCGCCAGACACAGACATTACTGCCGGCAAAGTGGAAGCGGAGAAATACATTCCGGTATGTGAGCGCTTGGCAGGTCTATTCCCTCGCCTTCATACAATCGCCATTACCCTACGTGGCTCTCTTTCAGCCAGCCACAATACTTGGAGTGCGGTACTCTGGCAGAAAGGCACGTTCAATAGCGCCCCGACCTATGACATCCCGGATATCGTGGACCGCATCGGTGCCGGCGATAGTTTCGCCGCCGGCTTGATCTATGCTCTGAATCGGACAGACCTCGATCCGCAGCGTTCTCTGGAGTTCGCCGTGGCGGCTTCGGCTCTCAAGCACTCAATCCTCGGTGACTTCAACCTTGTGACCGTAGCCGAGGTGGAAGCCTTGGTTGCCGGGAATGTCTCCGGGCGAGTTAGCCGCTAGTAAAAAAAGGAACTTTCCATGGCCAAGTACACACGTCTGCAAGTACTCACCACCATAATTGAGACCGGCCTCGTTCCGTTGTTCTATCACGATGACCCGGATGTGGCTGCCAAAGTCATCACTGCCTGCTTGGACGGCGGGGCGCGTTGCATCGAGTTCACCAACCGCGGCGATTGTGCACACCTGGTCTTTGCAGAAATGATAAAACGCTTCCGTGGTAATAACGAACTCATCCTCGGCGCTGGTACGATCCTCGATCCAGCCACAGCCGCCCTATTCATCCAACTTGGAGCGAATTTCATCGTCGGCCCCAATCTCAATGTAGAAGTGGCGCGCTTGTGCAACCGGCGGAAGATTCCCTACACACCCGGTTGCGCCACTACAACTGAAATATCGGATGCCGAGGAACTCGGCGTGGAGATCTGCAAGATCTTCCCTGCTGGAGAGCTTGGAGGTCCTGCGTTTGTCCATGCCGTGAGGGGACCCATGCCCTGGGTTCGCCTGATGCCAACTGGCGGTGTTATACCCGATAAAGAGAACGTCACCGCCTGGATACAGGCGGGGGTTGCCTGCCTAGGGATGGGCAGCAAGCTCATTTCCACTAAACGCGTCGAATCGGGTGACTATGCTTCGATTACTTACGATGTGAAGCAGATCCTAGATTGGGTCCGCGATGCCCGCAAAGACGCTCCTGGCATTTGAGCGGGGTTCTATATCTTTCAATCAAAAGACTATGACTTTGACTATACAGGAGTTGAATTTAGATATCGTAGGTTAGGTTCTCACTTGATCATTCACAAAGGAGATAGCCATGCTATTCTCTCTCGCAAAAATCATCGAGGCGCGCCAAGTCGATCAATATGACCTGCATATGAAATATATCAGTCCGCATATGGCGCGGGTGCAGCAGATCATTGGCTTCGATAAAATATACACGCGCGGTGAAGGAGCCTACCTGTGGGACGCAGACGGGGTTCGCTACTTAGACCTGCTGGCCGGTTACAGTGTCTTCAACTTGGGACGTGAACACCCGGTAGTCAAGCAGGCGATGATGGAATATCTTAGTCTTGAGAGGCCGACCCTTGTAAAAATCGACTGTCCATTACTGGCCGGTTTGCTGGCGGAGGAGCTGGTCAAGCGCATGCCACCGGGAATGGACGCCATTTTCTTCGCCAACTCTGGGGCCGACGCAGTAGACACAGCCATCAAGTTCGCTCGTTATGCCACCAAACGGCCGCGCGTCGTCTATCTAGACCATTCTTTTCACGGTCTAACCCTCGGGACGCTCTCGATCAATGGTGGAGAAGGTTTCCGGAAAGGCTTCGAGCCGCTCATCCCCGCCACTACTGCGGTGAAGATGAACGACCTGGAAATGATCGAGCGCGAACTGCGCAAGGGTGATGTGGCAGCTTTTATTGTCGAACCCATTCAAGGCAAGGGTGTCTACATCCCAGATGATGATTACCTGCCCGAGGCTCAACGTCTGTGCCGAAAGCATGGCGTACAGTTTATCTGCGACGAGGTCCAGGTGGGTCTAGGGCGCGCTGGAAAATTCCTGTGCTGCGAACACTGGAACCTGGAGCACGACATGATCACCATTGCCAAGTCGTTGGGCGGCGGGTACGTGCCGGTCAGTGCGGTTATCATGCGACGCGAGATCAATAACAAGGTTTTTGGTCATCTAAAGCGCGCCCAGGTCCATTCCACAACATTCGGCCAGAACGACATGGGTATGGCTGCCGGCCTTGCAACCTTGTCCGTAATGGACGAGGAGAAAATCGTTGAGCGCTCGGTTACCGTGGGAGCAAAACTTCTTGCCAAACTTGCTGCCCTGAAAGACAAGCACGAGATGATTGCCGATCTGCGTGGCAAAGGTTTGATCATTGGCATCGAATTCCACCAACCGGGCAACATCGCGCTCAAAGCCGCCTGGGCAGCCATCGAAGCTGCCGAGAAAGGTCTCTTCACGCAATTAGTGGTAATGTCTCTGATGCGCGACCACCACATGATGACCCAGGTGGGCGGTCCGGGTGTCAACATCATCAAGCTGCTGCCTCCGCCCATTATTGGCGATGAGGAGGTGGATGCCATAGTCGATGCCTTCGACACGATCATGGACGAGACCAAGAATCTAAAAGGCCGTGTCTGGGCAACCAGCGGTGAACTCATCAAACAGGCTATTAGTGGATGAGCAAACAACTGGGCGATGATATGTATTTAACGAATTGGATAAATCGGAAGACGTAAGATGAAAGCCTTTGTCACAGGTGGAACCGGATTTGTTGGTGGTGCAGTCATCCGTAAATTGCTTGCAGGCGGGCATGATGTTTGCGCATTGGTAATGCCTGGGACAAATACCCGTATGCTGGATGGACTGCCCGTCGAGCGAGTCATTGGTGAGTTGAGCGATACAGCCATTCTGCAAAAAGGAATGAATGGTTGTGAGTGGGTTTTCCACGTCGCGGCATTGTACGCTTATTGGGGTTATACCTGGGATAATTTTTACCAGTCCAATGTGGAAGGCACGCGGCGGGTAATGGAAGCTGCTCAGTCGTCTGGTGTGAAGCGCGTTGTTCACACCAGCTCGATTGCCAGCCTGGGCATTCCACGCGATGGGACACCTGGTAAAGAAGAAACGCCTGTAATGCTGAAGGAGATGCTCAGCGACTATAAGCGCTCAAAGTATCTAGCCGAGGAGGTGGTGCGAGAATATGTTGCTCTGGGCTTGCCGGTTATCACCGTCAACCCGGCCGCACCTATGGGCGTAGGCGATCACAAACCCACCCAGACTGGTAAAATGATTGTAGACTTTCTGAATGGCAAAATGCCCGCCTACGTCGATACCGGCTTGACCATAGTGGATGTGGATGATGTAGCCAATGGGCATTTATTAGCCATGGAAAAAGGTAAGGTAGGCGAGCGCTATATCCTTGGTGGAGAAAACCTGACTCTTAAGCAGGTTCTGGACCTGTTGTCTGAAGTTTCAGGCAGACCCAAGGGCAGAGCACGCATCCCGCGGGCGGTGGCGCTGACATGGGCGTATGTGGACACCGGCCTTGCTCGTCTGGATTCCAAACACATCCCGGCGGCCGCACCCGATGCTGTGCGCGTATCCAGCCGGAAAGAATATTTCAGTTCCAACAAAGCCACGCGGGAACTTGGCTATACTTTCATCCCGGCCCGTGACGCTTTGCGTAAAGCGGTTAATTGGTATCGGTCCAACGGCTATGCTCCATAACCTAGTCTACTATGAATAACTAACCCTCAATGAAGATAAGGAGACTAGGTTATGGAGCATA
>Ga0209777_10001143_pt1 | contig 39903 bp, 31 predicted proteins | sample FrelakmetHBP12HB_FD_187147 | JGI IMG/M metagenome (GOLD analysis project Ga0209777, IMG submission 187147) | Freshwater lake sediment microbial communities from the University of Notre Dame, USA, for methane emissions studies -HBP12 HB (SPAdes)... | ecosystem: Environmental > Aquatic >...
GTGAAAGAGCAAGCAGAGGAGCAAATTCGCGAAGAACAGCTCAGATTATGGAAGGACGACAGCGAATGACATTGTCAAGAGTTGTCGTCTTTTATAAGGCCACCGACAAGGTCGGTGGTAGTTTACTTAACGAGAATGTTTAATACGTTCAAAATCTGGATTTTCTCCGTTATTGAATTCAGTCTGTTTGAGACCATCAGACAATATTTTGTATACTATATAGTCAGTGGTTGCTTCTGAAATTTCAATAATAAAGTCTTTAAATTTAATTCGTTTAGCTTTAGGTTTAAAAGTAAGATTTTGATAAAATGAAGGTTTGGCATAATCATTTCTTGAATACTCTCTATATGTAATATTCGTAGAAACATTATTAATGCCGGTATAAATCAATTCATAATTAATATAACCGCATGTATTACCGCTATAGTTAATAAATGAATCGCATAAAAATTTTTCGTATTCAATAGCAGTAGTTTCATAACCTTTACACACATAATAATCTTTTACTTTCAGTATGTTTTGCCCTTTTAAGGCTGTATAAATTTCCCCTATCTTGTAATTAGTTGCATAAGAATGTCGGATTAATTGACATTGATGACCACACCCAGAAACAAAGGATATTAAAACAAGCAAAACAAAAGACATTATAATATGCTTCATAAGAACTCCTTATGCCAACAATTAATATACGAACCTCGTTTTTCCGATGAGTGGAACATATAATAGCACTATTCATTTTTTTTAGAAGAGAAAAATATACAGCCTCATTGATAACAAGTTGGAATATTGCATTTTCTTTGAGATTGACGATTTGTGGGCTATGGAAATAAAATCTAAAAATATAATTATTGAAGTTTATTGACATACGTTAATATGATTTTTTTCCAAACTATATATCCGTCTCTATTTAGATGGAGACCATCATTTGAATATTTAGGTGATAAAATATTGTTCTCTGATAGTTTCTCGTTGACATCAATATATTGAATGGATTTCAATTTACATTGTTCAACTAAAAAATTATTTAGTATTTCTACTTTATTATTCCTTTCCATCGTGTTTGTATTCAATGTTGATTGAATAAATAATTGAACATTATTAATCAATATTTTGTCTATTATTTTTGAGTAGTTTGTTTTGATAGTATCCATACTGATATTACGATTGATATCGTTGATACCTATCATTAGAAAGATACTTTTAGGTTTTTGATTTATATAAAAATCTAATCTATTCAATACTCCATCTGTTGTATCACTGTTTATACCTCTGTTTAAAATATCGTTTCTACCTAAAAGTTTATTCCAGTCCATCCCCCTTGTAAGAGAATCTCCAATGAATACAATCTTATTTTTACAATCAAATCTTCCATAAAATGAAATAACTTGACGTATATTGGAGTTGAGTTGTGAAGATAAACGGTAATAAATCCTTGAAGGATAATTTTCCCTAAAAAAGATTAGACTGAAAAGTATGGCAAATATTATTGTTGATATTTTCCAAATATTTTTCATTTTGACATCCTCGGATATTTGTACCACATTTTAATCTAGCGTTCAGCCGTTTTTTGATTATTAGAAATTGAAATGTTGTGTAAAGAGGGAAAATAAGAAAAACAACATTACAGGATGAAAGATTTACAGCCGATCTTTACACATGATGCCAAGAAAACTTCGTCCCATGACAAATTAACCTTCCTTTTCATTTTTCTACACAATGAGGAATATATCGCGCATTGCCTTTAAGGGGAAAATCCCTTTCCCCCCGGCATGAGAGACAAGGTCGCGACTCTTAAAAAACCGCCTTTTTCATCCTGTTTGCTGGGGATAGTGCTTGGGAATGTTATTTTCTGAATGATTAGATTATTGAAAATACTTTGTAAGTATTTGATTTTATTTGGTGGGCGATGTGAGATTCGAACTCACGGCACCTGGCTTCGGAGGCCAGTACTCTATCCAACTGAGCTAATCGCCCTTGTAAAAACTTCGCATAATTTTCAGTGTTGATATCATCTTTGGTTTTAAAATGGAATTATTTTTACTTTCTGGACAAATTACTGCCTTGTTTTTTTGAGGTATGGTCTTTCTCCAGATAATAATTGATCCAGGATGAGGTTTGATTAAGATCCCAGTTGCAGGGCTCGACAATGCCTTTCTCCAGTTGCGCTTCCTCCCCGTGTTTCTTCAACCGGGCATACGCCCGGACATAGACGCACTGCTTTTTTCCGGGATAGACTTCGCACCACCCCTCGAAACTCCCGCCGCAGGCTCCGTTGCGCTGGTTCTTCGGACATTGCGACATCGGGCAGAGATAGGCCACATCGATGAGGGCGCAGTCACCGCAGTCCTTGCAGTCAAAGATCATAACCTTGGTTAAGTGTTCCAGTTTATGAAAAATGTTCTCCATCTTTGTCCCGGCCACTCTGCCGCTCAGTCCCTTCATGACGCCGTAAAGTTTCTTTTCCGGTTCAAACATTAGTTTATGGAAGAACCGCGAAAAGCCGTAAGAGCATTCGATCTTAGCATCGAGCGGGCGAAACTGCCGCTCAGCCGGCTTCTCCCGGTTAAGACCAGTGTTTGGGTCATGCTCAAAATAATAAAAACCGCCGGAAATTGAATAATCGAAGTGCCGGATAAGGTCGGTCCACTGGGGGGAGAGAGTTTCCCCCTGCTGGATAATTTCTTGCACCTGTTCATATTTAATATTGTGTCCGCCGATATGAACGCCGCTATAGCCCATCCCTTTCAGTACTGCGTACATCCGGGCGGCGCGCAGTATTCTGGCTCCTTCTCCCTTATCGGGATCGTTTCGCTCCCGATCAATTTCCGCCAAAAGTTTATCAGTGACTACAGAGCCGGGCAGTTCGTTGCGGTTCATCATTTTTGCCGCGCCATAAGGAAGGATATAAATATTTCCCATAAGCGGAACTTCGAAATCATTTTGTTTCATAAAGAGCAATACTTCATGAAATTTTCGGGCATCGTATCCCAGTTGCGTAACAATGAATTGGGCGCCGGCATCGATCTTTTTTTTCAGTTTGTAATACTGGAGCATCTGCTCCGCTTCGGTCGCCTTGAAGGGAGAAACAACAGCTCCGGGGGAAAAATCGCTGGGCTGGTGACGGACGACACCTTTGACGCCTGGATACTCCAATCCCCGGTTCATGTCCGATATCAGTTGCAGGGTATGGATCGGGTCCAAATCAAAGACAGGGGCAGGTCTCCCAAGGTAGCCGGATACAGGATAATCACCGCTCATAACAAGAAGGTTTCTGACACCTGCCCTATCCAGAGCATAAAGCTGGCTTTCTATTTGATTGCGGTTCTTGTCTTTACAGGTAAAATGAACGAGGGGCTCAATGCCCAGCTTCAGAATTTCACAGCTCATGAAATCGGCGGACATAGCCGGGGTTCCTCCCGGATTGTCTGTAACGGTCAGAGCATGGATCTTCCCGCTTTCAGCGGCCTGCTTGGCATAAGCCAGAGCCTTTTCTTGGGCTGCTTCCCGTGCACCCCTTCCCGGTACCAGTTCCCAGGTGACAGGGAACACGGAAGGATTCAGTAAAGCCTCTTTAAAACGATTTTCCCGCATAGATATCCTCTAGCTATCCACCCTTATCTTTTGTACAGAGAAAATGACATTATCAAAAGAGCTTGTCAATATCTTTTCTATCTAACAGTTGCAGTTCCTGAACAAATTTGCTATTTTTCATCCATGATGTGTAAAGAAAGAAATATTTTAAAGGAATTTATTTATTTCCTGACAATTTTTATTGTAAGCTTGACTTCCACAAACTCTTATGGCTCTGTAGAAATATTGAATGTTCGCCATTGGACGGCGCCGGATCATACACGAATTGTTCTGGATGTGGATGACGAGCCAGATTATGAAATTAAAGAAAGTGAAAATCTTCTCATTTTGAATTTTAAGGAAGCCTCCTTCTCTAAATCAATACCAGCCAGAATCATCATTAATAAACCCGGAATTAAAAAGATAGTTTTTCATCACATTGATGAAGATACTGTTAAAATCGAATTTGTTCTGGATAAATACCAAAAAATTGAAGTTTTTAAATTAAAAAAGTTTCAGGATAAGTCCAACCGGGTTGTTGTGGATATTTTTTTGGAACAAGTCTATAAAGAAGAAAAAACAACGGAACAGTTTCCCGAACCAAAACAGAAAAAAATAATTGTTATTGATCCTGGGCATGGTGGTGAAGATCCTGGAGCGGTAGGAAAAAGGAGAACTTATGAAAAAAATGTCGTGCTCTCAATTGGCCGTGAAATCAAAAAAGCCATTAATAAAATGCCCGGATATCGCGCAGTATTGACGCGTGATGGCGACTATTATGTTTCTTTCCGCAAACGGCTGCAAAAGGCTAAAGATTTGGGCGCCAGTCTCTTTATCAGCGTTCACGCGGACGCGGCCAGAAACCGCAGCGCCAAAGGCAGTTCCGTATATTGCCTCTCCACCGGCGCCGCCAGTAATGTAGCCGCAAAATTGTTGGCCAATAATGAAAACTTATCCGACATTTTAGGCGGCGTTCCCGAAAGCGAAGGCAACAATGAATCCAATCAGATCATAATGAATATGTTTCAAACCAATACAATTAATTTGTCGAAAATTTATGCAGGCATTGTAATGAAGCATCTTGATCCGGTCAATTATTTAAAATATAAAAGTGTTCAGGAAGCGCCTTTTCGCGTGTTGAAATTGCCGGATATTCCGGCGGTATTAATAGAAACAGCGTTCATATCCAATCCTCAAGAGGAAAGTTTGTTAAAGCAAAGTAGTTTTCAAAAGAAGCTGGCTACAGTAATAGCATCCTCAACAAGAGAGTATTTATCAGGCACTGCCGCAGCTCCTCAAAGTGAGGATGCATCTAAAAAAGACGATGAAACCGGCAAGGCAAACAAAAAACAAACTGATAATGAGATAACTACCGCCTATTATAGAATAAAACGCGGTGATACGCTTTTTTCAGTGGCGGGACATTTCAATACAAAAATCGCGGTGCTTTTAAAGTTGAATAACTTAAAATTGGAAGATCCGCTTTTTGTTGGCCGGAAAATCATGGTACCGGTAAATAAAACCGGAAATGAAGAAAAGATCAGCGGTGCCGCATTAAAACAAAAGGATAAGTCCAACGTTCGAAAAAAGTCGTCAAAAATTTATACGGTTAAAAAAGGAGATTCTCTCTTCCTTTTGGCGAAAAATAATTCGACAACAGTGCAAGAGTTGCTCAAACTTAATAATATGAAGAGCACTGATCCATTATTATATGGACAAAAGATAAAGCTGCCTTAAAAAGCAGGAAACATTTGATGAAATATAAAAAACTGATTGAATTAAAAATCATCATTATTATTTTTTGTTTAACAATAGTGGCCCCCGCCAACGCCGCTGGATTTATTTTTAATTGGCAACCCTTAGTCGTCAATGCTGATTTGTCATTAAAAAGTCCAAGCAAGGAAGTTTTAATTAAAGATTTATCTGCCGCTGATATAAGCATACTGATCCCTGATGATTCCAGAGATACATTTTCCCTAACTCCTGATCAAAATAATGACTCAACACCAAAAGCAGAAATAAAGTCCGCACCAGGCAACATTAAAGTTATTCTTTTCCCGGCAAATACGTTCATTACTACCAGAGGTAAAACGTATACTAACAGCGATGATGAGCAAGTATCAAAAATTATCAATGCTATGACATCTTTGCTTTACGGTGATTCGAAAATTAAATCTTTGGAAACAATTGGTAAAATCATTGAACCGCAGATAAACTTCTATTTCGAATTCTAGATATGTCTTAGTTAAATTATCAGACTAATATATACAGTCAAAAACTTATTTTTTATATTTTCTTGACATACAGAATCAAAATCTCTATATACTCTCTCACGAAAATGGAAATTCTTATCAAAGGAGAGGAACATCTCTTTCTCTGGTAAAAACCGGCAGAGGAAAAAAGCTTCTCCAAACTGATGGCCTGGCTGATTAATATGGTCGCTATTTTTGAATGAAATGTGACTGATTTTCTTTCACCATACAGCAATTATCAATGAATCGGGTTAGGTAAAATGCGAAGAAGCCTCAAAAATAAGTCAATATCCGGGATGCGAATAGTACAGAGATGTTCCGGTTTCACCATCTTGGAACTGGTTGTGGTGCTGATCATTCTGGCAGTTCTTATGACAATCGCGACCTCCATCTACTTCAATTACATCAACAAGGCAAAATTTACCGTCTCCATCAGTGTACTCGATACCGTTAGCAAGACTCTTGAATCCTACTACTTAGATAACAACAAATATCCCGAAAGCATCGATTTCACCAGTTGTGTCGACGAACAGGGGCATCTGGTTTTCCTTTCGGGCTTTTGCGACCAGATGAAAGAAGATATCTATTCAATAGAAAGTTACTCCATCAGCGGCACCAGTTACGTTCTGACTGCTCGAGCAGGAGATAACAAACATACACTCCTGACGTTAGCGGGAGGCAAAATTACTCAATAAGGAAACTGATCATGACTTTTCAAAAACGTAGAAACTATTATATAGAAAAGAAGTTTCAGACAAAGTATTTGCTTCTGACCCTGCTTCTTCTACTGACATATACCTCTGTCTTTGTCATCATCCTTTTCGCCCCGTACATTTTTACGCTTTACTTCGATAATCCTCTGGCCGAAAAAGCTGAAGCATCAAGGGTATTACTCCTTCTCCACCGCAAGGTCTGGCCAGCGATCATGGGAGTTATTCTATTATTCGGAGCATTGAGCATATTTATTTCTCACAAAATCGCAGGGCCATTGCATCGCCTGAAAAAATCTCTTTCTCTGATAACCGAAGGAAACCTGGATGTAAAGGTCAAGCTGAGAAAAGGGGATGATCTCAAAGATCTTGCGGAACATGTTAATATACTGGTCGAAGAGTTACGGACTGTTGTAAACGCATTCAGGATTGATTACGATTTGCTTTCCGACTATATTTTGGAGATTGAGCGCGATATAAAAGCGAATGTCTTCACCGAAGAATCAGGAAGGAAAATTATAAAGAAAGTCCAGGATAGCCGAAAGAATATTGAGGCGGCTCTCGAAAAATTCAAGATCCAGCGATAAACTGCGGGTTGCCGGACATAGATATTGCACAAGTTTTAAAATGTTTTGCCCTGCCCCCATCTCCTGACAGGAGATGGTAACCATCTAATTTTAATTAGTAGATTTGGTTGAATTGCCAGATACAGAGATGTAATCCAAAATTTCTTTATTAATCTATATTCTCTTGACATTGGCTTAATAATGGTTTATTGGTTGAATCACTGAACCAATCATCGTTTAAAAATGACGGTTCATGCCGTTTAGCTTTCCAAGGATAAATAGGCGGCAGGAAGGTCGTAATTTATAAGCGAAATAATATCAGAAGGAGGCTCACCATGCCGGCAAGAGCTGTCTTTGCCCAGCCAATTACCCGTTCACGGCTCCACGAGGAAATAGTGACCATCATCCAGAAGCAAATCATGAATGGTACTATCATACCGGGTACCAAGCTGCCATCTGAACGCGAAATGGCCAAGACCTTCAATGTTAATCGTACAACCCTGCGCCAGGCCCTGAGCAAGCTCGAAAACCTTGAACTGCTCGAAATCCGCCACGGTGACGGGATCTATGCCAAGAACTTCCTGGATAGCGGCAACATGGATCTGATCAAAGCCGCTGTTAGAATGGACGAAGACAATGCCACCCTCTTCAGTTTACTGGAGACGCGCCGCTTAATGGTGCCGGAAATTGCCTATCTGGCGGCGCAAAGGCGTACGGCCGCCGATCTAAATGAACTGAAGCAGGTTATTTTCAAAACAGACATGACCATGCTGGAGCGGGACATCAAGGTACACCAAATTATAGCCCGTTCTGCTCACAATCTGTCGTTCACGATAGGTCTCAATTTCTTCAATCAGGTTTTCCGGGATTACGGTTATCTTTATTTTGATGACGAGCGCAACGTTGAGCGCTTCAGCGAATTTCACAAGGAAATCTATGAAGCCATTAGAACCAGGCAGCCTGAAGAAGCCCGCCGAATAATGAAGGATGTACTTTATTACGCGGAAGAAGCCGTGAAAGACAATCTTAAAGGTAATAAGCGACGAAAGGGGTAATAAGGATGCAGCGGTTTATAGAGAATTACATCAACGAGCATTTTGATGTTATCGTCATCGGCGGAGGAATTACCGGGGCCTCTGTCGCTTATGAGGCAGCTACAAGGGGATTGAAGGTAGCCCTGCTGGAGAAGAAAGACTTCTCGTGGGCCACATCGGCTGTTACCTCCAAGATGATCCACGGGGGCTTGCGCTACTTGGTCAACGGCGAAATCGGCCTGGTGCGCGAATCCTTGCGCGAACGCCGGGTGCTGGAGAATATCGCTCCCAATTTCGTCTACCCTGCGCCTATGATGATGGTCCATTACAAAACGCCGCTTAAGAACAATAAATGGGTCGTCAAGATTGGTATGTTGATGTATGACGCCTTATCCTATGACAAGAATTTCACCTGGGATGCCAGTAAGAGAATTCCATTACACAGAACCATTTCCAAAGAAGAGGTTTTGCAGAGTGAGCCGCATGTCCGCGCTAAAGGACTCACCGGAGCCTCGGTTTTCTATGATTGCAACAGCATCTTCCCAGAACGGCTGACGCTGGCCTTCATCAAGTCCGCCGTAGCCTATGGCGCAAAGGTAGCCAACTATTCCCAGGTACAGGGGTTCATCATGGACGGACAAAACCATGTAACTGGCATCAAAGTCAGAGACCTCTTGAACAACACCGTGCACACGGTTTCCAGCACAATAACAATCAATTGCGGCGGACCGTGGGCGGATATCGTGCTCGGATTGGCTAAATCGAACGGGAGCAGTGTAGCAACGCTTCGCCGATCAGAGGGTATTCATATCATCACCAAAAAACTTCTGCTTTCCGGTAAATATACTGTCGGCTCCATGACCCCGAACGGACGTCACTTCTTTCTTATTCCCTGGCGCAACCACACTCTGATCGGCACTACGGACAAGCCCTACACCGGCAATCCGGATGAATATCGCGTCACCAAGACCAGCATCCTGGAACTGATCGACGATGTCAACAGTTCTTTCGGCGACGGCCATCTCAAATATGCGGATGTACAGCATACCTACGGCGGTCTACGCCCCCTAGTGGAAAAAGATACTGGTGAGACTTACACCTCTTCACGCAAGTATGAAATCTACGACAATAAGGACGACGGACTCGACGGCTTGATCACGGTTGAGGGCGGCAAATATACCACCAGTCGCAATTTGGCTGAGAACTGCCTCAAGATCATGGCCACAAAAATGGGACGCTCTCTGGGTAAGAGCATCACCGATAAACATTATCTGGCCGGATGTGGAATTAAAGATTTAAAGGCCTTCTTTTATGCAGCCCAGCAGGACAATAAAGATTTCAGCGAATCGACCCTTAAGTATCTTAGCTGCAACTACGGCACCGAATACGCCGATATCCTCAATCTGGCCCGTGAGGATAAGACTCTAGCCGAGACGCTCAATGCCGACGGTGAGATCCTTGCCGAGGTCACATATGCCGTACGTCATGAAATGGCCCGCACCTTATCCGACATCATCATGCGTCGTAGTGGTATAGGCACGTTGGGTAATCCCTGTGAGGATGTATTGCTCAAGGTGGCGGCTATCGCGGCCAAAGAATTGAACTGGACATCGGAAAAGATGGAGCAGGAAATCAAGGCCACTGTCGATCTTCTCAAGATACCAGAGGCTTAGCGCATCGCTCTAAATATTTTAGAAAAATAAAGAAGAAAAGGAGCACAATATGTCAGAGTCAAAACAATTCAGACCCGACTGGACGGAAAATGCCCCTGAGCCAGGGACATTCAGGTCCATCGCCAAGTACGGAGATCCGCAGCATTTCAAACATCCCAGTGATGCCTGGGTAAGGATGATGAAAGAGGAATTCCGTATGAGCGATGCCGATTTTTCACAAAAACAGTATGAAGGGAATACCCCTGTGGTTTTGAAACGCCCATCAACGCTTAAGTCCGAACAGCTTACGGCACTCGCGGCTATTGTGGGCAAAGAAAATGTCGCTCTGGACGATTACAGCCGTGTCAAATACTCCTCGGCCAAGACCTCCGAAGAGATAATGGAATTAAGAATGGGAATTATTCGTGAGGTGTCCGACGTGGTTGTGCATCCGCGCGACAAACACGACGTGCAGAATATCATGGAGTACTGCTATAAAGAGAATATTCCAATTACGGTCTTCAGCGGCGGCTCGTCCTGTAATTTCGGATGTCGTCCGTTCAAAGGTGGCGTATCCCTGGTGATGAGCACACATATGAACAAGCTTTTGGAATTGAACGAACTCAACCAGACCGCCCGCGTACAGCCGGGCATGTTCGGGCCCGCCTACGAGGAGGCACTGAATAACGCCCCCGAACGCTTCGGCAGCAAGCGCCGCTACACCTGCGGCCATTTTCCGCAATCGTTTGAATATTCCACTGTGGGTGGTTGGATAGTAACATTGGGCTCCGGCCAAGCCTCAACCTACTACGGCGACGCCTACGACATCGTGTTCAGCCAGGAATACGTCACCCCTGTCGGCACCTTCAAGACACTGGATTACCCGGCCACAGCCACAGGCCCCAAGGTTAACGACATCATGAAGGGTTCGGAAGGCACCTTCGGCATCTTAGTCGAGGTAACCATGAAGATCTTTCGCTATATGCCCGAAAACCGGCAGCGCTTCAGTTTCATGTACCCCACCTGGGAGGCCGCAGTGAACGCCAGTCGCGAAATCATGCAATCCGAGTTCGGCAAGCCCGCCATTTTCCGCATCTCCGATCCGGAGGAAACTGATCGTGGTTTGAAACTATACGGCATGCCTGGTTTTCTGGAGCCGATCCTTGCCCTCCGCGGATTCAAGCCAATGAAGCGCTGTCTGAGCCTGGGTAATGTCGAAGGCGATAAGGACTACACCCGCTTGGTAGCGCGCAAGATCAAGCAAATCGCCCGCCGACACGGTGCCATGTACCTTACAGGTTATGCCGCGCGCAAATGGGAACATACCCGCTACACCGAACCGTATATGCGCGAGGATCTGAACGATTATGGCATCCTGATCGATACGCTGGAGGCCAGTGTCACCTGGGACAACCTCCATCGCCTACATGAAGGGGTGCGCACCTTTGTTAAGAGTCGCCCCGGAACCATTTGTATGACGCATGCCTCACACTTCTACCCGCAGGGAACAAATCTCTACTTTATTTTTATCGCCCGCATGGATATGAACGAATATGTTACCTTCCAGAGCGGCATCGTCGATCAAATGGTGAAATTCGGAGGTACGATGAGTCATCACCACGGGGTGGGCCGCTTGCTCGCACCCTGGATAGAAACCCACCTCGGGAAAGAACAGATGTCGGTCTTGCAGGCCATCAAAAAGCACTTCGACCCGCACAACATCATGAATCCAGGCGGTCAGCTTGGACTGGATGAGATTCCCCAGCGGAGATGAACAGGGGATAAAAAAATCAAGAAGGAGGATTTTAATGGTGAAAAGAAATTCTACTGAAGTTATGCTGGCGGATACACGCCCTGGTATTGCACAGGCAGTGAACGCAATCTTCGAGCATTTCGGCGGAGGCGGAACTCTCTTACGCTCCAGCCGGGATGTCTACATCAAGGTCAACGGCGTGGGCACCGAGGCTTTCGTGTATACCGACCCGGAGGTGCTGCGCCAGGCCATCCTGTATTTCCAGCGCTGCGGGGCGCGCCGGATATATGTCATGGAGAACTGCACCCAGGCCAACTTCACGCGCATGGTCTTCCATGTCACCGGCTATACGGAGATCTGCAAGGAAACCGGTGCCGTGCCGGTCTACCTGGACGAGACCGCGACCGTCCCGGTCTTTCTGGAAGGCCTCGAGGAATTCATCGATATCTCGGCCTTCGTCTATGAGCGCCTCATCGAGCAGCGTGCTGAAAACCTCTACCTCTCGATTCCCAAGCTCAAGACGCACTGTATGTCGCAGGTGACGCTCTCCATCAAGAACCAGTTCGGGCTCGTGCACCAGATGAGCCGCATAGCGGACCATAACTACCGCATCCACCAAAAGTTCGCGGACATCTACCGCGTCATCCGGCCGGACTTCGCCTTGATCGACGGCCTGATCGCCACGACCCACGGCCACTACCCCTCGGCCTACAACGCCTCCAAGTGCGTGGTGCCCTACGACCTCCTCATCGGCGGGCCCGACCCGCTGGCCACGGATGTGGTGGGGTCGGCCCTGATGGGCTTCGACATTAAGGACGTCAAGCACCTGGAACTTTCAAGTGCTACAGGGATCGGTCAAGGCGATATTGCCCAGATCAATATCGTTAACAAGCCGCTGTTCGATGCCCGCAAGAAAAAGCTTACCTGCGAATTGCTAGACGACTATCCGCCGGATATAACTTTTCTCAGGGGCAAGGAACGCTGCTGTAAAGAGGGCTGCCGACGCAATACTGAGAATTTAGTCGAGATGATCTACCGCGATCACGGCGGCAAGGGCGGCTTCACAATAATTATGGGCAAGGGCATCGATAGGCAAGAGGTCGATCGGATTACCGGCCGGGTACATATCGCCGGCAGCTGCGCCATCCAGGATTACGGCATGGCCCTTCAGAAACGCCTGGGCAAGCGTGCCGTGACCATGAGCCCGGGCTGCAACAATCTGGCGCTGTCCACCGCCGGCCTGTGCAAACACATGGGCGTCAACCCGGTCCAGATGAGCAAAGCGGATTTGCTGCATTCCGCGCAGCTCTTCATCACGGCCAAGCTCAAGGGATCTCGAGCCAATATCGTACCATTGATCTAGCGCATGTGAGATCAGCCGAAATATCATGACGAGAAGGTAGCCATGCAGAACACTGAAGCAATAGAGAAGGCAAGGGAGGTGCATATGCCGCAACTTAATAACAAATCTAAAGAATTAATCCTGTCAATCGACGCGGGTACTCAGTCAATAAGGGCAGCCCTTATTGATGCAAGTGGAAATATACTGCATATAGTTAAGACGTCAATCCAGCCTTATTTTTCAGAGCATCCCGGTTGGGCGGAACAGCAGCCGGATTACTATTGGGAGGTGTTTTGCAAGACAACCAGTCAACTGCTGCAGAATGCAGAAACGATTGTAAAAGAGATAACAGGAGTCACACTTACAACGCAACGGAGCACAATGGTAAATGTGGACGAAAACGGAAATTCACTCCGGCCGGCAATTGTATGGCTTGACCAGAGAAAGGCCGATTCTTCAAAAATTCTTCCAGGGGCATTGCGTCCTGTGTTAAAAACGATCAATCTTCTGGATACAGCCGAGGGAATAATACAGAACTGTGAAGCGAACTGGATATGCCAGCAGCAGCCTGATATTTGGAAGAAAACTCACAAGTTTTTGTACCTGTCAGGATTCTTCACTCACCGGCTCACCGGTGAATTTGTAGACTCGGTTGCAAACAACATAGGATATGTACCGTTCAACAACAAAACTTACCAATGGGCGGGAAAATACGATTTTAAGAGGTGGATTTTCAAGATTGAGCAGGAAAAGCTTCCCGATCTTGTAAAGCCATCGGAAATTATGGGGCAGATTACAAAGAAAGCATCCTTGGAAACAGGCATACCGGCGGGATTGCCGGTCTTTGCCGCGGGATCAGACAAGGGTTGTGAGATATTGGGTGCCGGATGCCTCACTTCCGAAATAGGATGTTTAAGCTTCGGGACTATCGCTACTTTTGATGTAGCCAGCCCCAAGTATGTTGAGCTCCTCCCGATGATACCGCCATTTCCGGCGTCCGTACCGGACACGTATTATACAGAGGTCTCAATAATAAGGGGATTCTGGATGGTAAGTTGGTTCAAGGAAGAGTTCGGCCTGCAGGAGTGTATTATTGCTGAAAAAAAGAATGAGGCTCCCGAAAAGTTTTTTGATTCGCTAATCCAGAATGTACCGGTTGGTTCTATGGGATTAATGCTTCAGCCATACTGGTCTCCGGGATTTGGCGCAGACCCTTATGCTAAGGGATCAGTTATTGGTTTTGGTGATGTGCACAATCGTGCACACCTGTACCGCGCTATACTTGAAGGACTGGTCTATGGCCTGAGAGAAGGCGCTGAACTCACACAGCGAAAAACAAAAGTGCCGGTAAAGAAACTCAGGGTTTCCGGCGGCGGTTCGCAGAGCGACGCGGCAATGCAGATCACTGCGGACATTTTTGGAATGACAGCGGAAAGACCTCACACCTTCGAGACATCCGCGCTGGGTGCGGCAATTGACGCGGCTGTCGGCCTTAAATTATATCCGGATTTCCCTTCCGCTGTTAAAAGCATGACCAGAACAGGCAGGGTATTTGAGAGTTCTTCTGAGAATCATAAACTCTACGATGATCTTTATAATAGGGTTTACCGGAAGATGTACGGACGCCTGAAGCCTCTGTTTAAAGAAATCAGAGATATAACCGGTTATCCGCCAAAAGGTTAAGAATATGGAATAACTTTAAGAGGACGGAGAATTTCGCTGCTTTTATAAATATGATTTTTAATTGGCAAACCGGAGAAATCAAAATAATTGGAATAAAATTATTAAATTTCGTTTCGAACATGTGAATAAATATGAGTGCGCCGCAATCAGAGAGATCCGCGTTGGCGAAGGCGGTTCGCGCAGCGATATTGTGGTGCAGATTGCTGCCGATATGTTCAATCTGCCAACCGTGCGCATGGCGACCTCTGAGATATCGGCACTGGGGGCTGCCATGGCAGCGGCCGTGGGTACGGGAATGTATGCCAATTTTGAGGAAGCGGTGGCAGCCATGGTACGAAGGGGTAAGATATTTGTGCCCAATCAGCAAAACCATAGCATCTATTCGCAGCTGTTCAACGAAGTTTACAAAAAATCATTTGACACAATGGAACCCATCATATATCTCAAGAGGGCAAAAATCACCGGGTACCCGCCGGATGATTAAATACTCATATTTGCCTAGTATGCTCTGTTTCTATGAGTCTATGCGGATAATGTCACATACAGATTGGAAGGGTTTGAAAAAGAATCGAAATCAACAACGAGTACCACTTCGAATAAAAATATTTTGATCCTAATAATATCATGAACCCGGGCGGACAGCTCGGACTGTATGGAGGAGGTGACACAATGGAAAACCGAAAAAAAAACGCGGGAGAAATGATATTATCGATTGACGCGGGAACACAGTCAATACGGGCGGCCTTGATCGATACCGCGGGAAATATCATTCATATCGTGAAACGCCAGATAGAACCTTATTTTTCGGCACATCCGGGGTGGGCGGAGCAGGACCCTGATTACTACTGGAAGACTCTCTGCGGTGCGTGCAAAGAGCTTCTCGGCGGGGCTGACACGGCGGCAAAAGAGTCGATAGCTGGCGTTACGCTGACCACACAGCGCGCCACCATGATCAATATTGGGGCTGATGGCAGGCCCCTTCGCCCGGCATGTCTCTGGCTTGACCAGAGAAAGGCGGATTCGGCCGGAATCATCCCCTCCATAACCAGGCCGGTGTTGAAAGCGATCAGATTATTGGACAGGATCGAAGGCGCAGTGCAAAACTGCGAAGCAAACTGGATACGCCAGAACCAGCCCGATATCTGGAGCAAGACCCACAAGTACCTTCTCCTCTCGGGATTCTTCACGTACATGCTTACGGGCGAGTTCGCCGACTCGGTCGCCAACAACGTCGGCTATCTGCCAATCGACAATAAGACATATCAATGGGCCGGAAAATTCGACATTAAGTGGCGGCTCTTTCCTATAGAGAAAGAAAAGCTCCCGCGGCTTGTCAGGCCATCCGAAGTGCTGGGAAGCATTACCGGGCGCGCTGCGGCAGAGACCGGGATACCCGAGGGACTGCCTCTGTTAGCCGCAGGAACCGATAAGGGATGCGAGATGCTCGGCGCAGGCTGTCTTACACCGGAAACCGGCTGTCTGAGCTTCGGGACGACGGCCACCTTTAACACAACTACAAAAAAGTACATAGAGCTCTTGTCCATGATTCCGCCGTACCCCGCCGCGATACCCGATACCTATTACACCGAAGTAATGGTCTATCGAGGCTTCTGGATGGTGAGCTGGTTCAAAGAGGAATTCGGAATACTGGAAAAACAGATTGCCGAGAAGAATAACATTGCTCCCGAAAAACTCTTTGACGCGCTCATAGAAAAGATACCTCCAGGATCAATGGGGCTTGTGCTCCAGCCCTACTGGTCACCGGGAATCAACACGGAGCCGTACGCGAAGGGATCGATAATCGGTTTCGGCGACGTGCACAACAGGGCCTATTTGTATCGCGCCATCCTCGAAGGTTTGGTTTACGCCTTGAGGGAGGGCGCAGAATATACCCAGCGGAAGACGAAAACGCCCGTCACCAAGCTTTGGGTGTCGGGCGGGGGGTCGCAGAGCGATATGGCGATGCGGATAACGGCAGATGTGTTCGGTCTTCCCGCGGAACGCCCTCACACATTTGAAACATCTGCACTGGGAGCGGCGATCGATGCGGCCGTGGGACTCGGACTGTATACTGATTTCCCGTCTGCGGTGAAAGCCATGACCAGAGTTAAGGAGGTGTTCGAACCTATTCCAGAAAACCACCGGCTCTATGACCGGCTCTACCGTGAGGTGTATCTGCACATATACCCGCGGCTGAGGCCCCTTTTTGAAAGAATCCGCGATATCACCGGGTATCCGAAGTGACAAGGCACCTGTCGTTCATTCCCGGACTAGCCGGTGCCACTGTGGAAGAAGGCATAATTACCGGTAATTTTCCCGCACTTGCCGAAAAAATATCTTCCAACAAAAAAGTTAATACAGAAGGCTTTATCGACGCTATAGCCGAAACAATATAAATTATCATCAAAGGCGCTTCTTTTATGAAACCCTCCCGCAGAATACCCCGTCCTGTGGACGGGGATGAATGCGGTGCAGGGGTAAGGGGGATGCAATTCCCCTCATCCAGTTTTTTAAGATGCCCCGCCCTGTGGGCGGGGTAATTCACTTGCCGCGCTTTTTTGATGGAGATGTATTATCCTTTTTCGACCGCTGGGGCAGATTATATTTTTTCTCGCGCAGGAGGCGGGAGATGTCTTTTTGTCGTCTGGTTACTTTTTGTCCGGCCATAAAATATCCCCGATTATTCTAAACACATTCCTCTTCCAGTGGAAAAGTAAACGCCCTTCTCAAGATATTTATCACTCACCCCCACCCAGTGCCATATAGAGCATCACCCGATTGACAAGCCGGGCGAGGTGAAGAGCTATCAATCCCTGTTGTGCGCCATAGAGAGAACGTTGTGCATCGAGGACGCTCAGATAGCTGTCAATTCCCTTGGTATAGCGCGCATTGGAGAGGCGATAGGTTTCTGCAACAGCGTCGACCAGCGATTGCTGCGCCGCTATCTGTTGCTCCACTGTGCCCCGCACGGCAAGGGCATCAGCCACTTCCCGAAAAGACGTCTGGATTACTTTTTCGTATTGGGCCACGGATATTTCCTTCTCTACTTTTGTTACATCGTATGCCGACCACATTCGGGCGTCAAAAATCGGCATAACAATCTGCGGCGCGAAACTCCACGTGCCCTGGCCGGCTTTGAAGAGCCCTGACAAATCGGCGCTGGTGGTTCCGATAGCGGTCGTCAGGGAGATGCTGGGGAAGAAAGCGGCACGGGCAGCGCCGATATTGGCGTTGGCCGCCTTGAGTTGATGTTCCGCCGCTATTATATCCGGCCGGCGCAAGAGCAGTTCAGAGGACAGGCCGGAAGCAATCTCTTTGGGCGGTTTGATACTACCCAGCTCCGCCGGCAGGAGAGCTGACGGCAGGGAAGAACCGGTCAGAAGATTCAAAGCGTTTTCATCTTGCGCTGCCAGTTGTGTGTAGCGAGCGACATGTCCTCTGGCAGTATCCACCTGGCTTTGCACTTGCCGCAGGTCCAACTCGGACGCGATCCCCACGTCATAACGTTTCCGGATCAACTTGTAGGAAGTTTCCTGCGCCTCCAGAGTAGAGGTCACCAGTTTGAGGTTTTCCCTGTCCGCCGCCAGAGTCAGATACGCCTGCGCTACCGCGGACACCAGCATGATCTGTGCACTGCGGTGGGCATCCTCCGTGGCCAGGTATTCCTCTAACGCCTTATCTCTCAGGCTGCGGATGCGGCCGAAGAAGTCAATTTCCCAGGAACTGATGCCGAAATTGACGCTGTATTGTTCGGAAGTCATCGCGCTCCCTGTGGTCGATAAATCAGCCGGCACTAGTGCTTTGCTCACGCTTCCGACAGCATTGACTGCCGGCAAAAGTTCGGCGCGCTGAATTCCGTAAAGCGCCCGCGCTCTTTCAACATTCAAAGCAGCTATTCGCAGATCACGGTTGCTGTTCAGGGCAGTTTCAATGATCTTTTGCAGACGTTCATCGGTAATGAACTCTCGCCACGGCAGCGCCGGCACTTCAGGCGCAGATGAGGTGATATTCGTTTCATTGTATGCCGCACCGGCCGGCCAATCGGCAGGCACGGGAGAGGCAGGTCTCGTGTATTTCGGAGCCAGCGTGCAACCACCCAGAAGGAAGACTACTATACTCAAGAGAAGAGACAGGTTTCTTTTCATATCATTTATCCTCCCCTGATTGATTTGCGCCGCCTGTTTGGGCCGCTTTATCCTTCCTGCGTTTGCCAAAGGTTTTCTCGATCAACACATAGAAGAGCGGCGCAAACAAGGTCACGAGGAAAGTGGCAGTTACTACTCCACCCAGCACACCGGTGCCGATGGCCTTTTGCGCGCCCGCGCCCGCACCGCTCGCCAGCATCAGCGGCATGACCCCGAATCCGAAGGCCAGCGAAGTCATGAGAATGGGACGCAGCCTAAGTCTGGCCCCTTCCAGCGTCGCCTCAATCAGGCCCATTCCTTGTTCCACACGGGCCTTGGCGAACTGGACGATCAGGATGGCGTTTTTTGTGGTCAGTCCCAGAATAGTCAAGAGACCGATCTGGAAATAAACGTCGTTAGGCATCCCTCGCATGCCGGAAGCAATAGCGCCGCCGATCGCCCCCAGTGGGAGAGACAGAAGGATCGAAATGGGAACGGTCCAACTTTCGTACAGGGCAGCTACGCACAGAAAAATGATCAAAATCGAAAAGGCATAGAGCGGGGCGGCTTGGGCGCCGGCTTGCCGCTCCTGGTAAGAAAGCGCCGTCCAGTCAAAACCGATCTCCTTGGGCAACTTCGAGGTTAAATCTTCCATGGCCTGCATCGCCTCACCGGAACTTCTGCCCGGCGCCGCCTCTCCCCATATCTCTACGGAAGAGAACCCGTTGTAACGCTCCAGCTTGGGAGAACCGAATGCCCAGTGCCCGGAGGCAAAAGTGGAATAGGGGACCATGTTGCCTGCGGTATTGCGCACATAGAGTTTTTCCAGATCACCGGGCAACATGCGGTAGGGAGCGTCGGCCTGAATATCCACGTGTTTGACCCGTCCGCCTCTGACAAAGTCGTTAACATAGGCGCTGCCGAAAGCTATCGAAATAGTGTCGTGGATGGCAGTAATAGGAATACCCAAAGCGCCGGCCTTTTCCCAATCCACATCAATCCGGTATTCGGGAGAATCTTCCAGTCCGTTGGGCCGCACCCGGGTCAATCTCGGATCCTTGGCCGCCATGCCGAGTAGCTGGTTGCGGGCCGCCATCAGACCATCATGGCCCAGGCCGCCACGGTCCTGCAACTGGAAATCAAAACCCTTGGCATTGCCCAGTTCAATAACCGGCGGCGGTGTGTAGGCGAATACCCTGGCATTGCGAATTTGTGAAAACGCCCGCATGGCCCTGTCGGCCACGGCGCCGGCTCTCAGCTCCGGTCGGCGGCGCAGCTTCCAGTCCTTGAGCTTGATAAAGGCCATACCGATATTCTGCCCCCGGCCGGCCTGATTTTGACCGCTAATCGTCAGAACGCATTCCACCGCGTCTTTTTCTTTCGATAGAAGATAATTGTTGACGGTCTCCATTACATTCTTGGTTTGTTCCAGCGTGGAACCCGGCGGAAGCAGGGCCTGAACAAACATTATTCCCTGGTCTTCATCCGGCAGATAACTCTTCGGCAAATGCAGAAATATCCATCCCATTGCCGCCACGATAAGTAGGTAGAAAAACACATAGCGCACGTTCTTGTTTAACGAGTGACCGACCATTTTCAAGTACAGGTCCCGGAACCGGAAAAAGGCGCGATCAAACCATCTGAAAAACGGACGAAGGAAAGATATTCCGCCTTCCGCCGGTTGATGCCCCTTGGGCACCGGCTTGAGTAGCGAGGCGCAGAGGACCGGTGTAAGGATCAAGGCCACCAACAGCGAAAGGAGCATGGCGGAGATGACGGTAATGGAAAACTGGCGGTAGATGACGCCGGTCGATCCGGAGAAAAACGCCATCGGCCCGAACACCGCCGACAGCACCAATCCGATGCCGATTAGCGCGGGGGTGATTTGTTCCATGGACTTGGCGGTGGCCTCTTTGGGTGAGATTCCTTCCTCACTCATAATACGTTCGACATTTTCCACCACCACGATGGCGTCGTCAACCAAAAGGCCGATGGCCAGTACCATAGCGAACATGGTCAGCATGTTGATGGAGAACCCGAATATCCCCAGCACCGCGAAGGTGCCGAGAAGCACTACCGGCACGGCGATGGTTGGAATAAGGGTGGCCCGCATGTTCCCCATAAAAAGGTACATGACCAGGAATACCAGCAAGATGGCCTCGAAAAGGGTCTTGGCCACCTCCTCAATCGCCACCCTGGTAAAAGGGGTAGTATCGTAGGGATAAATAACCTTCACGCCGTGGGGAAAGTACCGGCTTAATTCCTTCATCTTAGCCCTAATCGCATTAGCCGTATCCAGCGCATTGGCGCCTGGTTCCTGCCGGATGGCTAATCCGGACGCAGGCATGCCGTTATAATAAGTAAAGGTATCAGCGAGATCGGTCCCCAGTTCCGTCCGAGCTATGTTCTTTATCCGTACGCTGGATCCGTCCGGATTGATGCGGACGGGGATATTGGCAAACTCCTCGGGGGTCTTGAGCAGGCTATGGACGACTATGGCGGCATTGAGACGCTGACCCGGCACCGCCGGCGCGCCGCCGAACTGGCCGCCGGAGATCTCCACGTTGTAGGCTTGCAGCGCAGCGATCACATCGTCCACCGTCAGGCCGTAATCCGTCAGTTTGTTAGGATTAAACCATACCCGCATGGCGTATTCGCCGCCGAATCCTTCCACCTCTCCAACGCCTGGCACCCGCGCCAGCACCTGCTGTATGACGGTAAGAGTATAGTCTCTCAAATCAATATCACTCATACTGCCGTCTTCGGAAACCAAACCTAAAATCATCAGGTAGTTCGCTGTGGATTTACGAACCGAAATGCCCCGGAGCTGCACCACCTGGGGAAGTCTCGCCATCGCCAGTTGGAGCTTGTTCTGCACTTTGGCCCAGGCGAGATCGGGATCGGTTCCCGGATTGAAGGTCAGCGTGATGGTAGAGATACCGGACGAATCGCTAGTGCTGGCCATGTACATCATTTTATCCAGCCCAGTCATCTGCTGCTCGATGATCTGCGTCACGCTGTTTTCTACCGTCTCTGCCGAGGCCCCGGGATAAAGACAGCCGATCCTGATGGAAGGCGGGGCGATGGGGGGATACTGCGTGATAGGCAGGTTGTAAATCGCGAGGCCGCCCAACACCATAATAATCATGGCGATTACCCAGGCAAAAACCGGACGTTCCAGAAAGAATTTTGATAGCATCGTGCGTCTCCGTTAATTCGATTTTGCCGGCGGCGGTAACACATTTTTACTTTCGCCGCTGTTTTTCCCGCCGGTTTCAAAAGGAACAGCTTTTACGGAAGCGCCGGGTTTTACCTTTTGCATCCCTTCGATAATCACCCGCTCGCCGGGTGCAAGACCTGATGAAACAAGCCACTGATCTCCGATGGCTCGATCGAGCATAAGCATCCGTAATTGGACATTGCTCTGGGCGTCCACAATCAATGTGAGCGGGTTCCCTCTCGGATCGCGTGACACGGCCTGCTGGGGAATGAGGATGGCCTGGTTATCGACACCTTCCTTCACCACTGCCCGGACGAACATGCCCGGCAGCAGAACGGCTTTCGGATTAGGAAAGACAATCCGCAGAATGACCGATCCGGTTGTCGGATCGACCTTGACGTCGCGGAATTGAAGTATCCCCTCCAATGGATACGCTGCACCGTCTTCCATTATGAGTTTAACCTTTTTTTGATTTGCTCCATTTTGATTCAGACGGCCTTCCTTCAAACCGCGCCGCAATCGCAGCACTTCGGCCGTGGATTGGGGAACATCCACGTACATGGGATCCAGTCGTTGAATGGTTGCTAAAACCGTGGGCTGCTGCGCCGCCACAAGGGCGCCCTCCGTTACGTTGGATTTTCCGATGCGGCCCGAGATGGGCGCGGTAATAGAGGTGTATTTAAGATTAATGCGGGCCGTCTCGACGGTGGCCTGCCAATATTGAATATCCGCTTGAGTCTGCTTCAGCGCGGCCACCGCATCATCGTAGTCCTGCTGGCTGACCGCTTTATCGGCCAGCAATTCCCGCAAGCGATCAGCCTTCAGCCGGATCGCCGGCAAATTGGCCTCGGATCTACTGAGAGCGGCCTTGGCGTTATCGAGCGCCGCCTGATAAAGGGCGGGATCAATCTGAAAGAGCGCCTGGCCGGCCTTGACATCGGAGCCTTCCGTAAACAGGCGCTTCTGGATTATACCGCCTACCTGAGGACGCACTTCAGCTACTAAATTGGCGGACGTCCGCCCGGCCAATTCAGTCGTGATAACCACCGGCTTCGATTGTATCGTCACAACGGCAACTTCAGGCGTCGGCGGCGGGCCGCCCGTTTTCTGCTTTCCACAACCGCCAATAATCAAATAGACAATGAGAATGACAGCAGCAATCATCATCCCTGCTCTGTTATTTCTTTTCATTCGACACCTCTGTTATTTTAATATAAATATTGCAACTATAATCCACATACAACAAAACTACGGCCAAATAGTTCCCATGGCCCTTTGCAGCTTGGCATAATTTACATTATAATCGCCCAAAGCATTAGCGTATTCCGATTTTGCTTTTGTCAATAAAGTTTGGGCATCGAGAACCTCCGTTGAGGTAGCGACTCTTTCTTTATATCTTTCCTCGGAAATGCGGAAATTCTCTTCGGCCTGTTCAATCACTTTCTGCCAAACAACAATTTGACTTTCCGTTTCCTGCAATATCAGGTAAGCATTTTTTATTTCCAAAGTAATTTGGTCATTTAATTCTTTGGACGCTTCCAGCGCTTGATTCTCTTTGGCTTTGCTGGCATCGACCCTGAATTTCGTTTTGCCCCATTCCCAGAAATTCCAACTGGCCACCGCCATCACGTACCAGCTTTCCGTGTCTTGATAGTCACTACCGGAAACAGATGGATTATCGCCAAACCTTGAATAATTGCCAACCAGACTTAAAGTGGGGAAATAATCGCTTTGCGCTATCCGAACTAATTTTCCCGCCTGCGCCGCCTTGAGTGATGATATTTTGAGCTCCGGACGTGCTTGCTGGGCAACATTCAAACATTCTTCAAACGATTGGTTCAGTGGATGATAGGCCAGAATATCCACTACTTCTACCGGCGTAAATATTTTGCGTTTCAAAACCGTATTAAAACTGGACTTAGCCAGTTCCACCGCATTTTTTGCTCTGACCAGGGCTTGCTTTCCATTAGCCAACTCGACCTCGGCATGCAGCAAATCATTTTTGGGAATCATACCCACCTTGAAATAATTTTCAGCAACATCACGATGGGCGCTGAGCATCTCGACCGACTGTCGCGCCGCATCCTGAATCCTCTGCGCCCGTAGAATGTTGAAATAAGCAACTTTTACTTCCTGCACCACGTCTTGATATTTAGCCGTTTCCTCTAAATGGGCGGCATCTTCGCCAATACTGATGGCCTGATAATTAGCCAGAATCCCGCCACCCGCAAAAAGCGGCTGCTTTGCTTCTATGGCCCAGTTATAATTATTCTGAGTTCCTGCTATTAGCTCCGTGCCGTTTGGAATAATAGTGTCTAATGGAAAAGGAACACCAACAAACTTCATAAAAGGAGCTTCGTTCAATCGTGTATAGCTATATGAAGTGCTGAACTTCGGCAAAAATCCGGTAATGGCTTCCCTTTTCTGAGCCGTAGCGCTCTTTGATCCTTCCTTGGCAATATTTATGACTATACTGTTTTTTAAGGCTGTATCAATACTCGCCTCCAGCGTTAAAGGCTCTTCGGCGAAGACCAGATGTGGGAAAAAAGCAACCGTGAAAAGCGTTAAAGCAATTATGCGCCAATTTTTACTAATCATATTTTTTCACTCCATTTAAAAAAATGTCCAGAATAAACCCCTTTTTAGAACTGAGGGACTCTTTTGCCGGCACTAACATCCATTCCATTGATGATGCTCTGATCAAGTGAAATAATGCCGAAGCCATCTCATGCGGCGGCAAGGCACGTAATAGGTTTTTTTTTATACCATCTTTTAATAAATTTTCAATGAAGTTTATATGTTTAAAATAATCATCAATAAGTTTTTGGCGCAGCGATGTCATAGCTTCCGATAAAGCGGCATTTTCTCCTTTTATAAATAACCGGCAAAAATCTGTGTTTTTCTCAATAAACTGCAAGTGCGCATTAATCAGCGCTCCAATTTTACCGTTTATATCTTTGGCCGCGTTCGTTGCTTTTCTAATTTCAACGTACATCAAATCGAGTTTTTCGCTGATCATCGTCGTGTAAAGATTCTCTTTGCCTTCAAAAAACTGATAAAGCGATCCGATGGAAAAACCGGAAGCACTGGCAATTTCCGCCACTGTGACGTTATGAAATCCTTTCGTGGCGAATACTTTTTCCGCCTGTTTCAGAATTTCCGCCCGGCGCATATTAAACTCGCGCTCTTTTCGTTCCAATCTTTCCATTTATCAGAACCTTATATTTTTGAATAATCATTCAAAAATTGAATATGGATTCAAACTATAGAATATTTATTATTTGTCAAGGGGAATGTGCAGTTAGTAAAAAAATCTTGACAAAAGAGAAAATATTAATACAATTGTTTTAAAATATTGTTTTAATCTATTGTTTAATTTATATGAATTATAAAATCAAAGAAAAGCCTAAAGTTGAATTGATCCTGGAAATCGCGGGAGAAGTCTTTGCAGAACAAGGTTACCATAAAGCCACGATAAGGGACATATGCAAACTTTCCGGTGTTAATCTTGCGGCAATAAATTATTATTTCGGCGATAAAGAAAGATTATATCTGGCCGTTTTAAAATACTACCGTGAACTTGCCATACGAAAATATCCTCTTACTTTCGGCATCAATGAAACGGATACTCCCGAAGAAAAACTCAGCAATTTTATTCATACTTTTATCTGCCGTTTTTTGGAAGAAGGAAAAACGTCATTATTCGGCAAACTTCTTGCCCGTGAATTTACTGAATCTACCGGGGCGTTGGATGTTTTAGTGGAAGACTTCATCAGGCCAACGTTCATTAAATTATCCTCCATCGTTAGAGAAATTGTGGACGATAAAACACCTGACAAAAAAATAGAACTTTGTGCTATGAGTATTATCGGCCAATGTCTTTATTTCCGCAATGCCCGGCCTATTGTTTTCCGGCTGCAACATAAAGAAGGATATACGGACAAAGACATAAAAGAAATAACCAAACATATAATAAATTTTTCACTAAAAGGATTACTTAACTATTAACACACAAAAGATGCAGAACTTAATCCGCAGCAATGCCTTGACATTATCAAAAAGGAATAGGAGAAATCTGGTATGGATCAAAAATCAATGGTTGAAAAAAAAACTGGACCGCATTTAACCAGAATTCAAAGCTTCTCCCATTTTATACGCCGCCATTGGGTAATAATTGTTATAACTTGTGTCATCATCATTGCGGGCATAATATTCATCAGACCTATTATGATGAAGTTTGGTACAGGTAAAAAATCTGATAATCAGCGTCCCCAACCCGTAACAGCCGTAATGACAAACAAAGCCGACTTTGATGTATATCTGAAAGGGTTAGGTACTGTCATTCCTGCAAACACCGTCACTGTCAAATCTCAAGTCAGTGGCCAGCTCATGAGCGTGCACTTTAAAGAAGGACAACATGTCAATAAGGGCGACCTCCTTGCAGAAATTGATCCACGGCCATTTCAGGTTCAACTTATGCAGGCCGAAGGGCAGCTTGCCCGTGATCAGGCGTTTCTGAAAAACGCCGAGAGTGATCTGGTGCTTTACAAGCAGTTGATTGCTCAGGATTCTATTGCCGCGCAACAGGTCACGACGCAGGAAGCATTGGTGAAGCAATATCGAGGCGTAATTGAAACTGACAAGGGGCAAATTGCCAATGCTAAACTCCAGCTTATTTACGCCCGCGTTATCGCCCCGATTACAGGACGCGTCGGTTTGCGGCAAGTTGATCCCGGCAATATGGTTCAGGTTAATGATGCGAACGGTATAGTGGTAATTACACAACTGCAACCGGTCACAGTCGTCTTTTCACTGCCTCAGGACAATTTGACGATTCTGATGAAACGCTGGAATAGCGGGGAATCCTTACCTGTCCAGGCCTATGATCAGGAAGGCAAGGTATTGCTGGCCAACGGCAAACTGCTAGCAATTGACAACCAGATCGATACTACAACAGGAACAATTAAACTGAAGGCAATATTTGACAATAAGGATAACAAACTCTTTCCCAACCAGTTTGTTAATGTTCGGTTGAAAGTGGATACTCTTCACGATGCAACTGTAATGTCCACTGCTGCGGTACAGCGCGGAAGCATCGGCACTTTTGCTTATGTGGTCAAGGATGACAAAACCGTAACGGTGAAAATGTTGAAGTTGGGACCTGCTGAAGGTGATAATGTAGTTGTAATGGAAGGCCTGGTGCCTGGAGAATCGGTGGTGACCGTCGGAGGTGATAAACTGCGCGAGGGTACTAAAGTAGAGATTATAACGCCGGATGGCAAAGGGACGTCAGGCCGCAGAGAAAAAACAAACAATGCTCCCGGACAAAAACGCCGGCAATCTTCAGAAACAAAGTAAATTATGCCGGCTTTGACTTTCTTTTACATAATTTCTGTCCCAGGATAAGATAGGCAATATATGAATCCTTCGCGTCCTTTCATCTTGCGTCCCGTAGCTACATCATTGTTCATGGCAGCGATTCTGCTTGCGGGCATTATCGGTTATCATGTACTGCCGATTTCCGCGCTGCCTCAGGTCGATTACCCTACTATTCAGGTTGTGACACTTTACCCCGGCGCAAGTCCGGATGTTGTTACTTCCTCCATTACTGCGCCAATGGAGCGTCAATTCGGCCAGATGCCGGGGTTAAACCAGATGTCTTCGACAAGCTCGGGCGGAGCATCGGTAATCACTCTGCAATTCAGTCTCAGCCTAAATCTTGATGTCGCTGAGCAGGAAGTGCAGGCGGCTATTAATGCCGCCACCAGCTTTCTTCCCACAGACCTGCCGATGCCGCCGATCTACAGTAAAGTCAACCCGGCTGACGCACCGATTATGACCCTGGCGATAACATCCAAAACTTTGCCGTTGCCGAAGGTTCAGGATCTCATCGATACGCGCGTAGCTCAGAAGATATCACAATTGCCGGGCGTAGGACTGGTCAGCATCAGCGGCGGACAAAAACCGGCGGTACGCATTCAGGCCAATCCCAAAGCACTGGCAGCATATAAGCTCACTCTGGACGATTTGCGCACTACAATCGGCAATGTGAATGTCAATCAGGCTAAAGGCAGTTTTGACGGTCCCGAGCGCGCCTCCACAATCGACGCCAATGACCAGATCAAGTATGCCGCGGAATATGAAAAAGTCATTATTGCTTACCGTAATGGCTCTCCGGTGCGCATTACAGATGTAGCGGACGTCCGTGATGACGCCGAGAATGTAAGCTTGGCTGCCTGGCAAAATCAAACTCCGGCTGTTATCGTAAATATTCAGCGTCAGCCGGGTGTCAATGTCATTGAGGTTGTGAACCGTATAAAGAATATAATTCCGCAATTGCGTTCATCATTGCCCGGTTCGGTTGACGTTATCATGCTGACCGACCGCACCACAACAATCCGTATATCGGTCAATGATGTTCAGTTTGAACTTTTCCTGGCCATTGCTCTTGTCGTTATGGTCATTTTCCTTTTTCTGCGCAATCTATCCGCAACGATTATTCCGAGTATCGCCGTGCCGCTATCGCTTGTTGGGACATTCGGGGTCATGTACCTTTTCGGTTTCAGCATCAACAATCTGACCTTGATGGCTTTGACGATCTCGACCGGTTTTGTCGTGGATGACGCCATTGTTGTCATAGAAAATATAGCCCGTTATATCGAACAGGGCTTGTCCCCAATGGAGGCCGCCCTCAAGGGTTCGGCGCAGATTGCCTTTACAATCATTTCGCTTACTTTTTCCCTGATAGCCGTTCTGATTCCTCTTCTTTTCATGGGAGATGTTGTGGGCCGGCTTTTCCGGGAATTTGCGATCACCTTATCAGTCGCCATATTAATTTCGGCCGTTATTTCGTTGACGCTTACACCGATGATGTGCTCCAAACTGTTGCGGCATGTGCCGGAAGAAAAACAGGGACGTTTTTATCACCAAAGCGGCTTGTTTTTTGAAAGGACAATTGCCAGTTACGGTAGGATGCTCACGTGGGTTCTTGATCATCAGAAAGCTACGTTGATAGTAGCTATTTCAACGCTGGTGCTGACAATCCTTTTGTATATCGTCATCCCCAAAGGTTTCTTCCCTGTGCAGGATACGGGCATGATCATCGGCATATCAGAGGCTCCGCAATCGATTTCATTTTCCGCCATGGCCGCACGCCAGCAGGAGTTGGCTAAATTGATTCTGCAGGACCAGGCGGTGGAGAGCCTGTCGTCCTTCATTGGTGTGGATGGAACAAATGTAACATTGAACAGCGGACGAATGATGATAAATTTGATACCGAAGAATAAACGCAACATTGATGCTTCCGGCGTTATCCGCCGTTTACAGAAAAGGCTTGCCGCGGCGGAAGGTATAACCCTATACATGCAGCCGGTGCAGGACCTGACGATTGAAGACAGGGTAAGCCGCACGCAGTATCAATTTACACTGGAGTGCGCCGATCCTGACGAACTCGGCCTTTGGACTGGCCGCCTCGTCGATCGCATTTCCCACTCGCCTTATCTTAATGATGTGGCCAGTGATTTACAGGATCAGGGGCTACAGGCTTATGTGGACATAGACCGCAATGCGGCCGGTCGGCTCGGTATCACGACTGCCGCCATTGATAATATCATTTATGACGCTTTCGGCCAGCGCCTTGTTTCCACTATATTCACTCAATCAAACCAATACCGCGTGGTTCTGGAGGTAAAGCCTGATTATAAAAAAGGACCGGAAGCCCTGAACGATTTATACATAACTTCCCAGTCGGGAACACAGGTTCCTCTGGGAGCAATCGCGCGGATATCGGAAAAACCAACGCCGCTTGTCGTCAATCATCAGGGGCAATTCCCCTGCGCCACAATTTCTTTTAATCTGGCTCAGGGAGCGTCACTGGGAAACGCCGTCTCGGCTATCGAAGGGGCAGAGCGCGAAATCGGCATGCCGATCAGTGTCAAGACCGGTTTCCAGGGAGCGGCGCTTGCGTTTCGGGCTTCGCTCACCGGCACTTTATTTTTAATCCTCGCCGCCATCATAACGGTGTATATCGTTCTGGGCATTCTTTATGAAAGTTATATTCATCCGGTAACGATTCTATCCACTCTGCCTTCCGCCGGAGTCGGCGCGCTGCTGGCGCTGATGATTTCCGGGAACGACATGGGAATAATCGGTATCATCGGCATCATACTGCTTATCGGCATAGTGAAGAAGAATGCCATTATGATGATTGACTTTGCCCTTGATGCCGAGCGCAAAGAGGGAAAACCGCCGCGGGAAGCGATTTATCAGGCATGTCTGCTGCGTTTCCGGCCGATTATGATGACAACAATGGCAGCCATACTTGGCGCGCTGCCACTGATGATCGGCACCGGAGTGGGATCGGAGTTGCGCCATCCCCTGGGCATTACTATGGTGGGCGGGCTTATTTTGAGTCAGATACTGACACTTTTTACAACTCCGGTAATTTATCTGGCTTTTGACCGCCTGAGCCGTCGCGTCAGAGCTCGAGTATTCCGTCATTCAGTAGCAACCGATAACATTGATGGGACTGAATCATGAGTATCTCCACTCCTTTCATAAATCGTCCTGTAGCAACGACCCTGATAACGCTGGGTATTGCTTTGGCCGGCCTGGTTGCTTTTAACCTTTTGCCGGTGGCTCCACTGCCGCAGGTTGATTTTCCAACAATATCCGTTTACGCATCGTTTCCCGGAGCCAGCCCGGAAACAATGGCCGCCACTGTGGCCACGCCTCTGGAGCGGTCGCTGGGACGCATTGCCGGCATCACGGAGATGACTTCGTCAAGCTCGCTTGGTTCAACAAGAATTACTTTGCAATTTGATCTTGACCGGGATATCGATGGGGCGGCGCGTGATGTGCAGGCGGCTATCAATGCGGCGCGCAGCCTCCTGCCTTCGGGATTGCCCAGCAACCCGACCTATCGTAAAGTAAATCCTGCGGACGCCCCTATCCTCATTTTAACTCTTACCTCGGATACAATGACCAGAGGCCAGCTCTATGATGCGGCTTCCACTATTTTGGCGCAAAAACTGTCTCAGATAAAAGGCGTAGGCCAGGTAAACGTCGGCGGCAGTTCGCTCCCGGCTGTGCGGGTGGAATTGAATCCGGCCATGCTCAACCATTATGGGATAAGTCCGGAGCAGGTGCGCTTGTCCATTGCCGCTTCCAATGCCAACCGTCCCAAGGGTTCCGTGGAAGCAGGCGATAAACACTGGCAGATATACGCCAATGATCAGGCAAAAAAAGCGTCCGATTATATTCCGCTGATTGTGTCCTACCGCAATGGAGCGGCAGTGCGTCTTTCGGATTTAGGCGAGGTGGTCGATTCAGTAGAGAATGTGCGCAATGCCGGTTTATACAACAGCAAGCCATCCGTCTTGCTGATCATATCCAAACAGCCCGGCGCAAATGTCATCGAAACAGTTGATCGCATCAAAGCAATTTTACCGCAACTTCAAGCCTCCATACCTGCGGCGATTAATTTAAAGATTGCTTCTGATCGAACCCCGTCAATCCGTGCATCATTGAATGAAGTTGAACGCACCTTAATGATCTCTATTGCGCTGGTGATTCTTGTTGTCTTTTTGTTTTTGCGCAATATTTATGCGACATTTATTCCCAGCATTGCCGTGCCGGTTTCACTGATCGGCACCTTTGGCGTTATGTATCTTGCAGGCTACACATTGGATAATCTATCGCTCATGGCGCTGACTGTTGCCACCGGATTTGTTGTTGATGATGCTATTGTTGTTCTGGAGAACATATCCCGCCATATCGAGGCAGGTATGAATCCTTTTCAGGCAGCATTGCTGGGAGCAAAAGAAGTAGGCTTTACCGTGCTTTCGATGAGCCTCTCGCTAATAGCCGTTTTTATCCCTATCTTATTGATGGGTGGAGTTGTGGGCAGGCTTTTCCGCGAATTTGCAGTTACGCTTTCCGCGGCCATCATAGTTTCTCTGGCTGTATCTCTGACCACCACGCCGATGATGTGCGCCCGCCTGCTGCGATCGAAAGAAGAACTCGGCAAAGGATGGTTCTATCGAAAAAGTGAGCAGATATTTGAGGCTGTCCTCGGTTTTTACCGGCGCTCACTTGGTTGGACACTGCGGCACGGCCGGCTGATGATGGCTATACTATTTGTTGTTATCTGCCTGAATGTTTTTCTTTACATCAAAATTCCCAAGGGTTTCTTTCCTCAGCAGGATACCGGTGCTCTGGTCGGCACGATCCAGGCTGACCAGAGTATTTCTTTTCAGGCCATGCAGCGCAAGCTTATCAGTATAATGGACATTATTCGTGCCGATCCGGCAGTTAGCAGCATAGCCGGTTTTACAGGAGGCAGTAACTCCGGTTTCATGTATGTTGCTCTGAAGCCGGTTCGTGAGCGCAAGGCTTCCCCCGATCAAATAATGGCGAGACTGCGTCCCAAGCTGGCACACGAAGCGGGAGCAAGACTTTTTCTTCAGTCGGTTCAAGACATCCGCGTCGGCGGCCGGGCGGGCGGGGCTACCTATCAATATACTTTGCAAGCCGAAGATATTGCTGAGTTGCGGCTGTGGGAGAAGCGCATCAAAGACGCATTTAGTGAACTTCCCGAATTGACGGATGTAAATACAGACGAACAGGATAGAGGATTGCAGACTTCCGTTGCCTTCGATCGGGATACGGCCTCGCGCATGGGCATCACGCCAGCGCTTATTGATACGACATTAAATGATTCCTTCGGCCAGCGTCAGATATCAACAATTTATAATCCTCTCAATCAATACCATGTCATTATGGAAGTTTCACCACCCAATTGGCAAAGTCCGGAATCCCTTAAGGATGTATACCTTATTATACCCGCCAATGCGGGGCTTCCTAATGGTGCGCAGGTGCCCCTTTTGTCCTTTGCCAAATATAGCTTGACTAATACGCCGCTCGCCGTCAACCATCAGGGGCAATTTGCCGCATCCACAATTTCTTTTAATCTTCCTCTGGGAGTGTCGCTTTCTCAGGCAACAGTGGCTATTCAGAAAACAATGGCTCGTCTCGGCGTTCCCGGTTCCGTAAGAGGAAGCTTTCAGGGAACGGCCAAAACATTTCAGGAATCATCACAGAGCATGCCCTGGTTAATTCTGGCGGCGCTTATTGCCATATACATTGTGCTGGGAATACTCTATGAGAGTTATGTCCATCCGGTCACAATTTTATCTACACTGCCCTCCGCCGGTGTGGGGGCATTACTGGCCTTAATGATATCCAATACTGAGTTCAGTATCATGGCTTTGATCGGAGTTATTCTGCTGATCGGCATTGTCAAGAAGAATGCCATTATGATGATTGACTTTGCTCTGGACAGGGAACGAAAAGAAGGAAAAAGTCCTGAAGAAGCAATATTTGAAGCCTGCCTGATGCGATTTAGGCCGATTATGATGACGACTATGGCGGCGCTTTTCGGCGCCCTGCCTTTGATCTTGCTTACCGGAGAAGGTTCCGAATTGCGCAGGCCTTTGGGAATTTCTATTGTCGGCGGACTGATTGTCAGTCAGATTCTCACACTATATACAACTCCTGTCGTTTATTTATACCTTGACCGTTTCCGGCTGTTTTGTTTAAGGGTATTGAAACGGAGGCCGGAGAGTTTGCCCCAACAGGTGTTGGAGAAAATTTAAAGAGGATAATTATGAAAAAATTATTAGTATTAAAAATCCTTCCTGTTATCTTAGTGGTGATATCCGGCTGCTCCGTCGGACCGGATTACAAACGTCCCGACGCACCGATACCATCATCTTTCAAAGAGTTGAAAGGATGGCGCGAAGCCCTGCCCCGCGATCAGGAAATCAGAACAAAGTGGTGGGAAGACTTCGGCGATCCTATTCTGAACTCACTGGAGGAACAGATAAATGTATCGAACCAATCGATTGCTCTGGCGGAGTCTCAATATCGTCAGGCACAGGCGCTGGTGCAGCTAGCCAAAGCTAATTACTTTCCGACAGTCAATGCGGGGGCGGCCTATACCCACACGCTGCCCGCCGGAGGTGCAGGAACCTATAGCGCGGTAGACCAGCATCAGGTTTCTCTCAATGCCGCATGGGAAATAGATTTATGGGGAAAAGTGCGGCGGCAAGTGGAATCGAGTACCGCATCTGCCGAAGCGTCTTTTGCTGATTTACAGGCTATGCGTTTATCGATGCAAGCAGAACTCGCGCTGAATTATTTTCAGCTGCGGATTTTAGATGCCCAGAAAAAAAATCTAGAGGAAGCGGTTGCTGCATATGGAAAAGCTCTAGAGCTTACTCAAAACCGTTATAAAGCCGGAGTAGTAGCCAAGGCTGACGTTGCCGCAGCCCAGACCCAACTTGAGTCTACTAAAGCCCAAGCTACAGATGTAGGTGTACAGCGGGCGCAATTGGAGCATGCCGTTGCAATCCTAATCGGTCAACCGCCGGCCGATTTTTCTCTGATGCCTGTTACATTTGTTGCGCCACAAATCAAAATTCCAGTGGCTATTCCTTCCGATCTGCTGGAACGCCGGCCGGACATTGCGTCAGCAGAACGCAAGATGGCCGCGGCGAATGCCCAGATAGGAGTTGCTAAAGCGGCATATTACCCCACCCTTTCTCTTTCCGGATCATTGGGATATGCAAGCACAGAACTGGCCTCGCTGTTTACATCACCAAGCTTTTTCTGGGCGTTAGGCCCGACCGCTCTGTCGGCAACTTTATTTGACGGCGGGGCGCGTAAAGCACAAACCGAGCAGGCAAGGGCCGCCTACGATGGAACAATAGCCTTTTACCGGCAAACAGTTCTTACGGGATTTCAGGATGTTGAAGACAATTTGGCCGCCCTGCGCATACTGGATGAGGAAGCGCAGTTTCAAGAACAGGCAGTAAAATCGGCACAGGAATCGGTAACACTGACTATCAATCAATACAAGGCCGGAATTGTCAGTTATTTGAATGTAGTTACCGTCCAAACGATTGCTCTGACAAATGAAAGATCCGCCATCAATATCAGTGGCCAGCGCTTAAACGCAGCCGTCCTGCTTGTCAAAGCTCTTGGCGGCGGCTGGAGAGCCCCGGAAGCACATGGGGTTAATCCCGCGATTTTGAATTCCCCCGCACCATCATGGGGGGAGAATGCGCCGTGATTCGCAGTTATGCAGACCGGAGTATATAGATGTCTTTTCCAAATCCTTCGATGAACTGGACACGAACCAAAAAGGCAAAATCAGAACTTGTTTTTAGGTATTAAACCGTGATTTTAAACTTTTCAGCGAGTCTTGAAAAACGAAGTAAACTTTTTGTAATAGCCGTAGGATTTGCGCTCATCGGTGTAACAGGTATCCTTGACTTCCTGACGGGTTATGAGTTCGCATTTTCGCTTTTCTATTTGATTCCTATTTCTCTAGTCACCTGGCTTACGGGCCGGCGAGCTGGAGTAGTGGCGTCCCTTGTCAGTGCCTTAGTTTGGCTTATTTCTGATGTGGCGGCAAGGACTTCCTACTCGCATCCTCTTATCTATGCCTGGAATACCCTCATGGAATTCTTTTTCTTTGTTATAGTCGCTCTCCTGTTGTCAACATTAAAAAGCGCATTGGACCATGAAAAAGAGTTAGCCAGCACAGACTATTTGACAGGCGCAGTTAATTCACGCGTCTTTTATGATTCGCTGCAGACGGAAATTAACCGTTCCCAGAGATATAAAAATCCATTTACTATAGCCTATATTGATCTTGATAACTTCAAGACCGTGAATGATGAGTTCGGACATACCACAGGTGACCAAGTTCTCTGTTTTGTAGTCAATCAAATTCAAAAACATTTGCGGAAAACAGATGTGATTGCACGGATCGGCGGCGATGAATTTGCTTTGCTCTTGCCAGAAACCAGCCAGGAATCCGCGCAAGTTGTCCTTTCTAAACTTCAACACGACACTTTAGCGGGAATGCAACAAAGCAATTGGCCGATAACACTTAGCATTGGTGTATTGACGTGCATTGCACCAAGTGAAGCAAAAGAAGTAATTAGAATGGTCGATGATTTGATGTACTCGGTAAAACGTGGCAGTAAGAATGGCATCAAATACGCCACTTACACGGACTAACCCGTGCGTCCCACCAATGATGCTCCCCATACAGCTAAAGCATGCGTTCCTTTAGAAATTTGTTTAAGAATAAAGACTGGAAGCATGATAAATATTTATGTATGATAAATTGAACCATTGTGTAAATATAATAGTAACAACAGCGATAATATGAAACGGGAAATAGCAGATCTGCGCGAAAGCCTTATCCTTATCGGCGCCATTATCATGCTGGTTGGTTTGGGCAGTTCCATCTTGATTTATCGGTCAGCCGGCAATGATTCGGACGGTGTTTTGGGTTATGAAATAATAGATGGATCTGCTTATCCGATCAGGTCTGAAGATTCCAGAATGTATAGGCGTGATTTGGAACTCTACGGCGGAAAAGCAGCTGTGGTTGTAGATGATTTCAGCCGTTGGTTTGTAGGACTATGGCATGGAAAATCACTCGCCTTCACAGTAGCCGGCATTAGCATTTTTATATCCTTATTATTTTTCTTTATTGCCAATCGTTTGCCATTTATCTTAAAATCTGATGCCGACAGTGAAAACAATAAGGAATGACTCTATTAGAAAATTCATTATATCATTAATCTAATTCTCTCCTCCCTGCATATTTATTACCCATCTGGATACCAAGAAGTGGATACATTTTATCCGCTATCGCTTAATAAATTCCAGTATCTATTAAATAATATTTATTAATATCAAATGCTTGGCATATATTATTCTTATTGGCATATTTCCTGCTGTTCATATGATCAAAATATTTTTATGAAAGGAGTTTTAGAAAATGAAGAAAATATTTATCGTTATTGCTGTACTTATCGTATCTGCAGCTGTTGTGGCACCAACATATGCTCTTCAGACCGATAAGAAACCTGGTTCCCACAAAGAATTCTGTTTAAAAAACCATCTCAATCTTTCCGATAAACAATTAGCCAAGATGAAAGAGCTGAAAAACCGCTTCCATGCTGATACGAGAGATTTGAGATATGATCTCGAAATTAAGCGGATAGAAATGCGTAAACTTTTTACAGATCCCAAGACAGATGATGCAACGCTTCTCGCCAAGCAGAAGGAAATAAACGACCTTCGCCAGCAATTATCGGAGAAGAAAGCTCAGATGAAAATCGAGTGGCGCAAAATTCTTACACCGGAGCAAATTGCGAAACTGGATAAGATGCCTCACAAACGGCATGAAAGAAGATGGGCAAATCATCATCACCCGATGGTCAACGACCAGCAAAAGGATAAAAAGGTTCAAAAAGCAAAAAAAGAATAATCCGATAAACGTTTTTAGCGGTACCTGTGAGCTTAGAGGTGGCAGCAATTTGTGAACAGAAATAAAAGAACATACTACATGCGTAAAGAAGTCATTATCTTGTTTTGCGCTTTAATTGTTGCCATCTTAGTAAGCTGTGAATCATCATTATGGAAACAACCTGACCGGTCATACACAATTGCCAATGCAAATTATGATATATCTCTTCTATCTGCAGAAAAATCCATTGGAAATGAAAAGGTATATGAAAAACAAAGAATTGAAACAGTCCTTGAGGAAGGAATTCGAAAATTTTATTTTGAAGATGAGATGGTGGGAATAAAATGGCGTCCAACGCCTAATGATATAGGTTTTGTTGTCCATAATAAAGCGGATAATCCCGTGAAGATTGTTTGGGATGAAGGAAAATTCATTGATGAAAATGCTGTAACACACAGATTACTACATTCTGGAATCGGCTATGAAGAAAGAAACGATTTTCATCCTCCCACTATTATTTACGCAAAAGACACTCTTGAAGATTTCATATATCCAGCAGATTATTGGCTGAAAGAAGAATCCGGTAAAAAGTCTCATAAAAATCAAGATTATTGGAAGAGAGGGTCGTTCCTGCCGACTCATATCAGAGGAACCGCAGATGAATTAAGAACGAAGGCTGAACCTTTTGTAGGTAAAACCTTTCAGGTGATTCTTGCTCTGCAGATTAATGGCGTTCGAAATGATTATGTTTGCACTTTTGTAGTCAATAAAGTGGATGTAACTGAAAAGGAACAACAACCGGAAAAAAATCCTGAAGATAGAACAGGAACAAGAAGAGGTAGCCGAAGAGGTGCATTTTGATCATTACCTATCACATGATTCTTAAATAAGTATTTTATAATATGTATACTTTAAGGTCAAGAAATTATGAATAGCGGAATAAAAATCAAAGGTAAGATACAAAAAGGATTTGGTGAAGCATCACATACTATTCCGAGGCAAAAAAAGTTCTTTAAAGAATATATTAAAGACATTGATCATTATTACAATGGCACGATCAATTTACTAATGGAAAAGCCAATTATCATATCTTGTCCGGATATTATGACTGAACCTATCGAATGGACAAAGGGATTTAAAGAAAAATTTTGGTTCCTGAATATTAAACTGGAAATAGAGACTCCTTTGCAAAATGTAGTTTTCAATGGACTTATATATATTGCGCAAGGGTCGCCACACTTTGCCAATCCATTTTACTGTGAAATATTAGCTCCAAATATATATGGCAACGATTTCAATATTTTTGGAATCATGAATAAACTTTTAGCGCGATATACAAACATTAACAAATATAAATATTTCAATATCATTATTGATAAACCCATAACAGAGGAAAATGGCCTATTAATCATATAATAGCCTCTATATTTTGTGGTATTACCGACGATAGCGAAGCCTTGGTTTCATTGGATTTGATAAATTGATTATAGGGACCTCACATTATCGATTTTCGATAACATAGATTCAATTGGAGCATATTTCTGTGCTGAGTTTTCTACGATGATATAAACTCTTTCAATCGTTAATCTTCACTTTTTTGACCCCATGGTTCTTATTGAGTAGTAGGTTGGAGGTTATTAAATGTTTGAATAAAGATTGGAACTGAAGCTAGAAATTATATAGATCAACAAAATCTAATCACCGGGAAGGAAAAAACAATTATGATTCATGGACGGGAATTTCCAATTGCTACATCTGATCCATTTAACAAAAATCATTTCAAGCTGGTGGAATGGATAAAAAATAAGCCTAAGGGAAAAGTTTTGGATTTTCCTGCCGGTGCAGGCAGATTGCCGTGGATGCTGCACAATGAAGGATTTGACGTGACTGCGGCGGATATCAACATTGATAGGTTCCGCAATCCTGAAATTCCCATTTTTAAGGCCGATATTGACAGCAGATTCCCATTTAACGATAGTTCTTTTGATTATGCGTTTTGTATAGACGGACCTGGACACGCGGAAAACATATATCATTGTTTCCGGGAATTCAGCCGAGTTTTAAAAAAAGGAGGTTTTTTTACATTAAGTTGTAAAAATTATTCCAACATTGAATCCAGATTACGCAATGTTTTTTATGGCGTACTGGAACCGGTAGAACCATACATCAAAAAAGGCGATAAAATTAACGGCCATATAAATCGGCCTCCCTATGCTCTTTTAAAAATGGCCCTGCAATACGCTGGCCTGGAAATAGAAACAATCCACAATGATAAAATATTATATAATCAGTTTCTGCTGGCGCCCGTTGCCTTGAGCATCGGCATCTTCACACACATCAAAGGGGAAAAAGGGAAAAAGAAATACTAGCTTGATGAATCCAACTCCTTAAAAATTCTCATGGGAGGAAACTCATTAATAATTTCCGCCAGAAAAATAATATGATTTTTTAACAATTGACATGAGGTATTTGGCTATCTTTTTATCCATTGCTCTCTTTCGATCCGTAATCCTCAATTCTTCTATGTAAAAAAGCAAGACCCTTTCTTTAATAAGGAAAGGGACCAATATTCTTTTATAAAATATCGGGTGCATAGCAATCTTTAAAATCAATCTTTTATCAGCAGACAGGCCGTTAAAAAGTCGCTACATTACCTTGGTCAGGTT
>Ga0209777_10001144_pt1 | contig 39891 bp, 47 predicted proteins | sample FrelakmetHBP12HB_FD_187147 | JGI IMG/M metagenome (GOLD analysis project Ga0209777, IMG submission 187147) | Freshwater lake sediment microbial communities from the University of Notre Dame, USA, for methane emissions studies -HBP12 HB (SPAdes)... | ecosystem: Environmental > Aquatic >...
GTATACGTTGAAACACCCGATGCCCGTTTATCCCCCGAACAGCAGGAGCGTCTCACGAACACGCTGCGGATGGCGGGGAGAATGGGAGCTAAAGTAGCCACTATCACGGGAAACTCTGTTGTTTCGGCGGTAAGAGAATTTGCCGGTAAGAATAATATTACCAGGATAATCATCGGCAAATCACAGAAAAAATGGTGGCGGAGGCTGTTTGGCGGGTCAATCGTGAATCAGCTCATGCGTCACAGTGAGTATTTTGATGTTTATGTCATCGGCAGCCGGGGAGAATCCCCGCTAAAAGAAAAAGGCAAGACCTCGGAAAGAGTACGTTCTATCAACTGGCGCGGCTACCTGTTTAGCCTGGCGCTGGTGGCACTGGCAACCTTACTGGGTCAATTAATACATAATCTAGTTACTCCTACCACCATAGCCATGCTGTATTTGCTTTCTGTCGTTATTACGGCATATTTATGGAGCCTGGGTCCATCTATTCTGGTCTCCTGCATCGGCGTGCTGGCATTCGACTTCTTCCACGTTCCACCGTTTCTGACTTTTAAGGTGGCTGACACGCAGTATATTTTCACTTTTCTCGCTTTGCTTGTTGTTGGCGTGGTCATCAGTTATTTGGCGTCGCGTGTCCATCAGCAAACCGAGTCGGCCAGGCGCCGCGAGAGTGAAACAGCTGCCCTTTATGCTTTAGGGCGAGACTTAGCTTTATCTAATGACCTCAAGTCTTATATCCAAGCTATTATTAAAAGGGCCAAAGAAACATTCGGAGATAACATCACTATTTACATACCTGACCTTGAAAACAAGGAAACCCTTAAACCGTACGCTGATATCCCGAATTCAATTATCGATGAAAACGAATTTGCCGCCGCTACCTGGGCCTTTCAGCATCAAAAAATAGTAGGACATGGCACGGACACTCTCCCCAATGCTAAGGCGCGCTATTTACCGCTGGTTACCGCAAGAGGAACAGTGGGAGTAATGGCGATATCGGCGATTAATACCGTTGGCGGGTTGACTATTGAGCAGGAACGACTTCTGGAAGCCTATGCCGACCTTGCTGCGGTTGCCATTGAGAGTATCAGGTTGGCAAATGAGGCACAAAATGCGCAAGTATTACGGGATACGGAAAAACTACAGACCGCTCTTCTCAATGCAGTTTCACACGACCTGCGTACACCACTGGTATCTATTATCGGCGTTTTGAGCAGTCTTCAAGAAGAAGGGATGCACCTGGATGGTGCCGCTAAGAAAAATCTGATTCAGGTTGCCCGCGAGGAAGCTGAGCGGTTGAACCACCTGATAACCAATCTGCTTGATGTATCAAGGATTGAGGCCGGGGCGATAAAAATATCCCGGCAACAATCCGATGTGCAGGATTTGGTCGGCACTGCCCTGGAGCAGCTAGGCAGCCGCGCGGGCGCCCGTCCGGTTAACATGGTAATACCAGCAGAGTTGCCGTTTATATCGGTGGATTTTGGCCTTATCGTTCAGACACTGGTCAATGTTCTAGATAATGCCCTGAAATATTCACCGGACGATTCTCCTATCGATATTAAGGCCCGACAGGTTGGCCGGGAGATGCAGATTGAAATTGCTGACCGGGGCATAGGTATTCCCCCGCAGGACTTATCACATGTCTTCGATAAGTTTTATCGTATACAGCGCCCTGATAATGTAGCGGGCACCGGGCTCGGTTTATCTATTTGTAAAGGTATCGTCGAGGCGCATGGTGGCCGTATCACGGCCGAGAATCGTCCGGGCGGCGGTACCATCATCAGGCTGGTGCTTCCTGTCGCTGAGCCCGAAACGGGTAATACGGAGAAATCACATGCCTAACGAACGGGTGCTGATAGTCGATGACGAGCCAGCAATCAGGAGATTCTTGCGAGTCACCCTGACAGCCCAGGCTTATGACACTATTGAAGCAGCGTGCGGGCAGGAGGCTCTTGTAAAAGCTGTTGCTGATAAACCGGATATCATCGTTCTCGATATAGGTTTACCAGATATCAGTGGTATCGAGGTAACCAGACTGCTTCGCCAATGGATACAGGTGCCGATTATCATACTATCCGTCCGGGGGGCAGAAAGTGATAAAATCGCGGCGCTGGATGCCGGGGCGGATGACTATTTAACCAAACCCTTCGGTGTGGGGGAACTACTGGCGAGACTCCGTGCCGCCCTACGTCGCGCTGCTCAAACAACCAGCGAACCTGTTTTCACAAACAGTAGTTTGAAAGTCGACCTGGCACGAAGGCTAATAACCGTATCAGGACTTGAGGTACAACTGACGCCAACCGAGTACGAATTGCTGCGCGTGCTGGTAACTCATGCCGGAAAAGTACTAACCCATCACTTCCTCCTGCGGGAGGTGTGGGGAGCAGAATATGGCGAGGAATTCCATATGTTGCATGTGAACATCAGCAATCTACGCCGCAAGATAGAGCCTGACCCCACGCGCCCCCAGTTTATTATTACTGAACCGGGTGTAGGTTATCGGCTGAGAACTGAATGATGCAAGAAAGCTGCGGAGAGATAAACAGTTTATATGCGCTGGTATATTATGGTAGGTAACATAACATAAAGTTGGCGACCCTGGGGGGTCGCCGGCAATAGGCACATTCAGGGCTCACCTTGTTTTAGATACGTCCTGCTTGCCCAGGAGTATGAAATTATTAAAATAATCAGAGTTGTAATACGGGTGAACTTGAACTTATCACTATTCTTAATTCTTTAAATGTTAAGCTGAAGAAAATATGAATGTATTTTCTTCTATTATTTAATTGAGCTACCGGACTACCGGCTCAACCAATTCAATTGATTGTTCGTCTGCGTCTATTTCAGTTAATATTCCTTCTGGCATAGGCATGCAAATACCGCCATGGCCGAAATCAGCATTACCGATAATCGGGAAACCGTAATCTTTGGTGATTTCAAGGATTGTTTCCCTAATATCGGGTAACAGACCTTCATAGTCCTTCTCTTCACAATTGACTAGTTTCCCAATTACCATTCCTACCACATTGTCGAAGATCCCCTCAGCCTCTGCAATAACAAATTGTCGTTCAATTTCATGCGGTTGCGTCTGGAAGGCTTCCCAGAACAGGATGATGTTCTCCAATGAAGGCCAATAACTAGTGCGGTAGAGGCGTGAAATCGCTCCGAAATATCCTCCTATTAATCTGCCCCTCGCCTTGCCCGGCCGCCAGCATTCCCATTGGGTAAAAGCCTGCATCTTTCCCAGAGGTTCCTTGCAGGTGCAACACTTGATAAATGAATCGATATTGTATCTGGTGATCGGGTTGTTTTTATCGGCACCAAAACCGAAGGTCAGGTCAAGCCCATATATAGACACCAAGTTTGCCTTAGAGAGAAAAGCCAGGCTCAAATGGCCGATGTCACTCATGCCACTGAAAATCTTAGGATTGTTTCGTATCGTTTCATAATCGAGCAGTTTTAATATTTGCACTACCGTATCGCCGCCTATCAGACAGATAATTGCTTTTGTTTCAGAGTCCGTGAAAAAATCCATTATTTCCCGGACTCTGTCGCTAGGAACAGCAGTGGTATTCCGATATTTTGAATATACTGTCGGTCCGACTTCAACATTGAACCCAAGTTCCCGTAAAGTGGAAATACCATTCTTGACTGCTTCCTCATCGATAATATGCATTGACGGGGCAACTATCCCAATTTTATCTCCAGTTTGTAAGGCAAACGGTTTAACTAATTCCATAACGCCCTTTTAGTTCAAAAGATTGATGTTTTGTTCCTAAGATTAGGCATCATCAGGGCACTGCTCTTTTATACTTTATGCTATGATTTGAGCCCTAACTTTTTAGCTATAGTTACCGCGTTCTCAGGATAGGCCTGTTTCAATACCCGCAAAGCTCTTAAGGTGACCCACTTGCTGGGTTGCCCTTTCTTTTCTTGTATCTCCGCCAACTCCTTGCCGGTTATATAAAGTCTCAAGGAGTTATGGTACCAATAAAAGACTTTCTTTTCTTGTGTGTCTGCCAACTCCTTGTAGGTACGTTCCAGCAGCCAGCGTCCTTGTTGGTTTTGCTTACTAATGACCAGATCTAACGCGTTGGCTAACTTGGGATTCTTGGCTTGCCCCAGCGCTATCAGTACCTCCAGGTTTTGAAGCACATCGGCTTCACTGCGGAGAGGATAACAGAACTTGAACCAGGTTGAGCTAGGCCTGTTCCCCCTGCCAAAGGGGTAATCGGCGACCGCCGGGTCGTGGCTCAGGAGAAAGTCCACACCCCGTTTGATAGCCTCCTGCATGTTTTTAGTCCGGTACGCCGGTGGTACTTTGCTCAAGGCAATCATCGCCTTTATTGCTCCCCAGGCGCATGGCATATTGGCATTACGGCCGGAACAGGCGAACGGAGGAGATTCGCGGCTCGAACCGTTAGCCGCTCCTTCTCCGGTAATAGCCTGCGCCAGCCATTCCATCGCTGTCTGCAAGCGTTGGTCGTTAAGCCAGCCTAAGTCTATTAGAGCCGCCCCCATGCTGCCCGTGAAGCAATAGCTGAAGCCTCGCGTGACTTTCAATGACAGACCACCCAGACGACCATTGCTGGCGATGTATCGGGAAAGTAGAAACTCGCAGCCGGCGCGAATGCGCGGGTCAGCTCCGTCTGCCCCGAGCTGCGCCAGGAAAACGAGAGCCGGCATCGTCCCGGTGTACCTGGGTCGTTCTCCCCAATATCCCTCCGGATGCTGCGCCGCCAGGATTACTGGCACCGGTCCGCTTGTCATGATAGCCGCTCTCGCAGCTTTGACTTCTTTATTGTTCTCGTCCCGGCCGAGGATATCACGCAAGGTATAATAGCGGATGGCTGGCTGGGTCTTATCGTTCTCCAGCAGCCACGGAACCGAGTCTCCATTTAGTTTGTCTTTCCAGCTAGGCATGGTCAATTATTGACTTTTACCTCAATCTTAGTCAAGCCGCCGCATTGAATCATAATAAGTGTTACCGAAAAAGGTATTGGAGAGAACGGTGACACGACGCAGCATTTAGAGTATGTCCATGCAATACGAGCCAGGTATATACGGGGTTCAAAACTGGAGAAGGGGAAAATACTGAATGAATTTGTGCAGGTAACCGGTATGCACTGTAAAGCAGCTGCCCATTATTACTGAAGCTATGGTGAATGACATACTGGAGAAAACCCGTGCCATGCTAGATACCACGGACCGACGGGAACTAAAAACAGCATTATTTCACTTTATTGAAAGAGCAAAGATTGACGGGCGGGATGTGACCATAGAATATACGTTTAAAAAGCCTTCGACGGGAATTGTGCCTACTAATGGCGACCCCGGGGGGTCGACGGCAACAGGCAAAATATTCAAAGCCCACCTGGTTTTAGAAAAATATGTTTTTCCAAGGAATATAAGAATAGAACGTTAATTTTCCTATTTCTAGTACTTTGAAGCCCCTATCTCTTCCATCTTACCGGTTACAACGAAGACTACACGCTCACAAATGTTAGTAACCCGGTCGGCGCTGCGCTCCAAGTTATGAGCTACCCAGATAAGGCGGGTGGCCCGTGTAATGGTTTTAGGGTCCTCAACCATGAAGGTGAGCAGTTCGCGGAATACCTGGTCGTAAAGTTGGTCGACCATATCATCCTCAGTGCTGATTTTCTTAGCCGCCTCGGCATCACGGCTGACAAAGGCGTCCAAACTGCGGCGCAGCATATCTACGGTCTTTTCCGCCATGCGGGGGATATCGATAAGCGGCTTTAGCGGTGGCTCGTCTCCAATCATAATCGCAATCTTGGCTATTCCTTCGGCGTAGTCACCGATTCGCTCTGCTTCGGATATTATATTGAGCACCGCTAAGATGATACGCAGGTCACTGGCCATCGGCTGTTGGGTAGCGATAAGTTCAACGCATTTCTCCTCGATTTCAAACCGCTTCCCGTTTATTTTTTTATCATCCGCAATTATCTGGTGAGCTAAATCCAAGTCTCGGTTTTTAAGAGCTTCAATCGAGCGTAAAATGGCTTTACTTACCATGCTTCCCATTGCCAGGATATCATCCTGGATTTCTCTCAGTCTTTTATGAAAGGCTGTCCTCGTCTCCATAATGACCTCCTCAACGTTATCCGAAGCGTCCGGTAATATAGTCTTCGGTGCGTTTGTCTTTAGGATTGGTGAAAAGCTGTGCTGTCGGGCCGTATTCAACCAGCACTCCAGCCCGGTCCGGTTCCATCATCATGAACGCTGCCGTATCCGATACCCGCGCCGCCTGCTGCATGTTGTGGGTGACGATGATGATAGTGTAGTCTACGGCCAGGCTCCGCATCAAGTCCTCAATTTTCAACGTGGCTACCGGGTCGAGGGCGCTGCACGGTTCGTCCATTAAGATGACCTCCGGCTCCACTGCCAGCACCCGTGCGATGCAGAGTCGCTGCTGCTGGCCGCCGGAAAGAGCCAGACCGGACTGACCCAGCTTGTCCTTGACTTCATCCCATAACGCGGCTTGATGCAGGCTTTTCTCCACAATTTCTTCAAGCTCGCCGCGACTTTTAATACCGTGCCGTTTTGGGCCGAAAGCCACGTTCTCGAATACCGACATCGGGAAAGGGTTGGGTTTTTGGAAAACCATGCCCACCTTCTTCCTGAGCTCGACGACGTCAATTTTAGAGTCATATATAGGTGTACCATCAAGCTCTACATTACCCTCCATCCGCGCCCCGTGGATAAGGTCGTTCATGCGGTTGAAAAGACGTAGCATGGAGGATTTGCCGCAGCCCGACGGCCCGATGATGGCGGTAATAGAGCACGATGGAATGTCCAGTGTGATGTTTCGCAAGGCCTGGAAAGACCCGTAGTAAAGGTTAACCCCCTCCGCTTTAAGCTTGGTAATGCATTTATCCATGGGCCTGGTGGAAATATCCGGCACATTAAGGTTAATATTCATCGTTATTTCCTCTGTCTCGTTTTAATTCTAATGGCTGCCGCCAGGATGTCGAAGGAAAGCACCACTATAAGTAATACCAGGGCGACTCCCCATACCGTCGTCTTGGGCATATTGGGAATATGCGCGGATACGGTATAAAGATGGTAGGGCAGAGCCATAAATTGGTCCAAGGGTGACTGCGGCAGCTTGGGGAGGAGGAAGGCCGCTCCTACCACCAGTATCGGCGCCGTTTCCCCGGCGGCGCGGCTTATCGCTAAAACTGCCCCGGTGATGATGCCCGGCAGGGCCTGGGGCAAAACTATATGCCTGACCGTCTGCCATTTGGACACGCCGATGGCAAGGCTGCCCTCTCGGTATTCTCTCGGCACAGCTAGTATTGCCTCTCTAGAGGTGGTAATCACCATCGCCAGGGCCTGGGCGGCTAAAGTAAGGCTGGCGGCCAGCAGGGACAGCCCGAAATGAAATGCCATTACGAATACGCTCAAGCCAAAAAGTCCGAAGACGATACTGGGCACGCCGGCCAAGTTCACAATGGCCAAATTAGTAAGCCGTGTCAGCCAGTTGTCCCGGGCGTATTCCGTGAGGTAAATACCCGCCAGCACCCCTATCGGCAAGGCAAAAACAAGGGTACCGAGCATGAGGTAAAAAGTGCCAATGATGGCGGGTAAAATACCACCCGCTCTGCCTGCCTGCGATGGAAATTGGGATATAAAGCCCCAGCTTAAAGCGCCGCCACCCTTGATAATAGTGTAGATAATAATAAACAGGACGGGAGCTACGGTGATAGCCGTAGCCAGCCCCAGGAAAGTAAAAGCGGTACGCTGGGATATTTTACGCGAGTTTAAAACTGTCTTTGTCATGTGATTCACTACCTCGCGAATTTCCTTTTCTGCCGTTCCAGCACTCGCTCGGCGATAATATTAACGGCCAGGGTTAAAATAAACAGGATGAGTCCGATAGCAAACAGGGCTTGATATTGCAGCCCGCCGCGGACGGCGTTACCAATACCGGAGGCAATCGCTGATGTCATGGTCGTCATGGGGTCGGTAGGCGAGGCCGGCACAGCCAGAGCGCCGCCGGCTACCATCAATACAGTCATCGTTTCACCGATTGCTCTGCCGACGCCCAGCATAATGGCGGCAGCTATACCGGAGAGGGCGGATGGAATACAGACATGCCATATCGTCTCCCACTTTGTCGCGCCCAGGGCATAAGATGCCTCCTTAAACTCCCGGGGTACGGCGTGCAGGGCGTCTTCGGAAACGCTGACGATAATCGGCAGACTCATCAGCGAAAGCATGATAGCGGCGGTAAGTCCGCACAACCCCGTATTAAGGTGAAATAGACTCTGGACAAAGGGTGACAGCAGCGCCAGCCCGATAAACCCCATCATTACCGATGGGATGCCGGCCAGTATTTCAATAATGGGCTTAATTGTTTCACTGACCTTGGGAGGCGCTACCTCGGACAAATAAGCGGCGCAGGCCACACCGACGGGCACGGCTACAACGGTCGATATCAGCGTAATCATCAAAGTGGAGACAAAGAATGGCGCGATGCCAAACGTAGGCGGGTCGGAGACCGGGTACCAGTGCGTGCCGAAGAAGAATTTCCAGGGAGGGGTATGAGCAAATACGGGCAAACCCTCTTTGAGTAATATAAAAATAATACCCAGCAGGACTACTATAGCCAGCAGCCCCGCCAGGAATATCCATCCCTCGATGATTCTTTCGCCCAACCGCAGCCGCCGCCTCAGTCCTTTATTCGTGACTTTAGCGGCGGTGGGGGCAATATCCTGTTGCGCCATTAACTTTTATTTTACTCCTATTTTTTTAGAGGTACGAAACCGGCGGTGAGGACTTCCTGCTGGCCGACTGTGGAGAGGCAGTAATCGATGTAAGACTTGATTACGCCGGTAGGCGCCTCGTTGGTGTAGTATAGGAGAGGCCGGGATATGGGGTAGGTACCATCCAGTGACGTTGCCACGCTGGGTTTAACGGCCGTATCGTTACCTGTTTTCTTGATACCGATAGCTTTTACCGTATCATTCAGGTAACCCAGCCCCGTATAAAAGATGGCGTTGGGGTTGCTGGCTGTCTGTGATACCCCTTCTTCCGTCGAAGGGAGCATCAGCACCTTGCCACCGTATTGCAATGTTTTATCTGCTGAAGGCAGTCCCGCCATTTGAACTACCGTCTCCAGGAAGTAGGTGAAAGTACCAGAGTTGGTATCACGGGAGAGCACTAATATCGGCGCATCTTTGCCGCCGACCTCTTTCCAGTTGGTTATCTTGTTGGTGTAGATGGCAGAGAGCTGAGCGAAAGTCAGTTCCGAAACCGGATTGGCCGGATTTACGACTACGGAAAGCGCGTCCGTGGCGACCTGAATCTGATAAGGGTTAACCCCTTTTGCTTTAGCCTGGTCTATCTCGCTCTGGGTAATCGAGCGCGAGGCCTGGCAGATGTCTGTGGTGCTGTCAATCAGGGCAGCGATACCGACTCCCGAACCGGGGCCGCTGACGGCGATGCTGACTTTGGGATTAGCCTTCATGAAGTTTTCCGCCCAGACCGAGGTTAAGGGAGTTATCGTATTCGAGCCGATTACTTTAAATGAACCGGTGAGGGCGGGTGTTGTAGTGGTTGGGGGAATGGTGGTTGATGGGGTAGTTGTCGTGGTTTTCGTGGTGCTGCTGCAGCCGGCAAAAGTAAGGGCGATAACCAGTACCAGTGCCAGGGGTAGGAACCATTTTTTAACTGTCTTGAACAATATTTTCTCCTTTTCGCTTACTTTTTTCATCTCTTTCTATGATTAATTGTAAGCCAGGGAGTTTAAAGACGGATTAAGGGTATGTTAAGGTTTTGTTAAATTTTAGGTACTACTAGCGGGGGAGGCTGAAAGTAAAGGTGGAGCCCTTGCCCTCTTCGCTTTGAGCATGGATATCGCCACCGTGGGCTTGAACAGTGTGCTTGGCGATTGCTAATCCCAGTCCGCTCCCGCCGCTAGTTCGCGCTTTATCCGCTTTGTAGAAACGCTCAAAGACGTGGGGCAGGTCCTCTTTGGAGATACCGATGCCGGTATCGGTAACGCTGAAAGTGATTGACTTGCTGTCGTAGCCGGTAGAAACCATTACCCTACCGCCGGGTTTATTGAACTTAATTGCATTGTGGATGAGATTGATAATGGTCTGCCTGATTCTATCCTTATCCGCCCGCACAGGCGGCAAATCAAGGGACAACTGCTTGAGGAATTTTATCTGCTGTCTTTCCGCTAGTGGATTTATCTCCGCGACGGCTTTGTCTATTAGCACATTCAGATTAACAGACTCCATTTTCAGTTCAGCCTGGCCGCTTTCGATGCGGGAAAGCTGGGTTAGCTCGGTTACTATCTGCGTGAGGCGGTCAGCCTCGCTCTCAATCCTGCCTAGGAAATCCCTTGCCACTGTTCTATCATCTATCGCGCCGTTTAGTAAAGTTTCCGCCATAGCTTTGATACCGGCGATGGGTGTACGGAGTTCGTGGGAAATATTGCCCACCAGTTCTCGCCGCATCGTCTGGAGATTTCTAAGTTCGGTCAGGTCCTGAACCAAGAGGAGAGCTCCGCTTAATACACCGTCTTTATCGATGGGGACGGCGATAGCCCTTAGAAACCGTCTGGCGATGCTGGACTCGAACTGTATATTTTGCTCTTTGCGTGTTTTAAGGCATAACTTTAATATCTCTTCGACCTCATGGTCGTGGACTACTTCGATAATGGGTTTATTAACAGAATCTTCTGCCTTGAAACCAAAGAGTTTACCTGCCGCCGGGTTGGTTAACATCACATTCCTGTCAGAGTCCGTCATAATAACGCCATCGGTCATACTAGCGAGAATGTTAGTAAGCTTAGCCTTCTCCGTGGAGATGGTCTCCACCGTTGTCTTAAGGTTGGTAGCCATTTCGTTAAAGGCCTGGGCAAGCTGCCCGATTTCGTCTTTCGTTGACACAGTTATCTTTTGATTCAATCGTCCGGAGGAAATTCCCTTCGATGCTTTAGTTAGCTGCCGGATAGGTCGCGTCGTGGTCCGGGCGATAAGCCAGGCTGCCAGCACCGCCAGTACAGCGATGATAACGGTTGCCAGGATTATTGTTCGCGTCACATGATTCACTGAGTTTTCCACGGTGGTTAGCGGAAGCGCTACCCTGGTTATCCCTAAAAGTTTACCCTGGCTATTGACAGGCACAGCCACGTACATCATGGACTCCTGTAGAGTAGTGCTGTAGCGAGTACTCTCGCCGATGCCAGAAGCCAGCGCGTCCTTTACCTCAGGGCGCGTGCTGTGATTTTCCATGGTTGATGGATTTTCATCAGAATCACCTAAGACTGTGCCATCTGGAGCAATGATAGTAATACGGGTATCGATTTCTTTACCCAGTCTCTTGGCTAGTACATCCGGAGTATCGCCCTGTCCCAGTAAGGACAGTAGACTGGCTTCGGCCGTAATCCGTGCCTCTTGCTCTAGTTGAAAACGCAGGTTATCAACCTGAGAATGCCTGACTGAATGCGTGAGGTAAATTCCCAGCACTCCCATACTGACTACTATCAGAATGATGAACGAGATGGCGATACGCCACTGAAAACTGCGCAAATTAGCCCTCCAGTTTGTATCCTGTGCCACGGATAGTTACCAGGTGTTTGGGATGGGTAGGGTCTATTTCTATCTTCTGTCTTAGCCACCTGATATGCACATCAATTGTACGAGAATCGCCGGCAAAGTCATAGCCCCAGACCTTTTCCAATAGCTGCTCCCGACTGAACACAAACCCCTTATTTTTAGCCAAAAAGGCGAGAAGGTCAAACTCTTTCGGCGATAGTTCCAATACTGTCCCTGAAAGCGACGTATGATGGCGGGCAATATCGATTTCCAGAGTACCAATTTTCAATGCTACCGGCTCATCTACCGGCGACGCTGCCACCATTTTTGTGCGCCGGAGCATCGCTCTGACACGGGCCAGAAGCTCCCGCATGCTGAAAGGCTTTGTCATGTAGTCGTCCGCACCGATTTCAAGTCCCACTATTTTGTCCGTCTCGTCAGTTTTGGCTGTCAGTATCAGAATGGGAACTGTCATCTCTTTGCGGAGTATACGGCATACCTCAAAGCCATTTATCTTGGGTAGCATGATATCCAGGATGATAAGGTCGGGTTTTTCCCGACGGGCAACCTCTAGAGCCAGCTCACCGTCGCTGGCCGTCACTACAGTGTAGCCGTCTTTGCGGAGATTATACTTAATTGTCTCCAGTAGATTAGCGTCGTCCTCGACAACAAGGACTTTATTCTCAACCATATTACACTCTATGGCCTAGTATAAGACTAAAAGCAGAGTTCATCAAATATTATTTAACTATAGGAAAGAGGGAGTCCTTGACGGAAAAATAAAAGGCCGACACAATGGTAGTAGAGGATAACTTCACATAAAGTTGGCAACCCCCCGGGGGATTGCCGGCAGTAGGCATATTCAGGGCTCACTTGATTGTAGATAAATCAATACTGAAAAGGAATATAGATTTTATGATAAAATAGATGAGAATGGAAAACTCAGATATTTCGCCAGCAGCACTTAAACACTGGGAAGAATGTCTAGCTCACGACCCTGGAGGTGTATTAAATTACTTTTGGCCATTGTTCTATGTATATCCTACTCTTCAAAAGCAGGGTTTGTCCGGCCAGGTTCTGAAAGAAAGAATGTGGAAATGCTTTAAGAAAATACTTTAGAGGTGGAGCGCGAGCGATCCTGATAAAAAAGCTAATCTTTCAGATATATTTTGGATAGTTCACGCGGCTTTCGTTGTGGATATTGATGAATTCCTTCAATGGTCAGAGTTGGTCATGAAGGCGATAGAGAATGATTTTCAGCGATTTTCTGGAAACGTTAAAGAGATAACTAATATACCTCCCGAAGAAGTCGCCGCTTTGCTTTTAGACCCACCTAATAAACTCACTTTTCCTCTAAGACATCCTATCTGGAAAGCACGTGGAGTAGAAAATGTAGGTGAGTGGAGGGATTTAATGGAACAACGTGTACTCCGAGAAGCTGATAATATAACTGAAATTTTCAGAGTCTTTGCGAAAGCAATGAACAATAAATTTCAGGGGAAAAATGACAAAGCGAAAAAATATTCAGACGAAAGTGATATAAACTGGATTCAGTGGTGGCACCATTGACCGCCCCGGCTTTCAAGAAATGTACGTAACGGCAAAGGATACCAAGCCGCGGCCATTCGACATTGTTTTAACATGGCGCTCTAACCGTCTATTCAGAGACGTTGAGGCTAGATTAGCTTACTCACGGCTATTTAAGCGTGCGGGGGTTAGGCTGGTAAGCCTACATGAGCCGGAATATGAAGGCGCATCCGGTAGATTAGCCGAGACTGTATTTGGCGCGATAGACGAATACTACCGAGCCCAAGCGTCAGAGGATACTCTTAGAGGCTTAAAGATAGTGGCGCGAATGGGTTATTCCACGGGGGGAAAACCGCCTACAGGATACAGGAATATCAGAAAGCCTACAGGCCGGATTAAGTCTAATGGCGAACCTGAAATGCGCACGTCATGGGAACCAGACCCGATATTAGCATCAAAGATTAGGCAAGCGTTTGAAATGTGCGGCCAAGGCAAAACTAGTGTTGAGATAGTCGAAGCTACCCATATAGTAGCTGCTAAAAATGGATTATCCACTTTGCTACGTAATAAGGCTTATCTCGGGGAGCGCATCTATAACACAACTCGGAGAGCGTCTCTCAGCGAGAAAAAAACACACAGACTAAGGAACGCACCAAACGAATTTGTTATTATAGCCGATTCTCACCCGCCGATAGTATCTAGGGATTTATTCGACCAAGTCCAGGCCGTGTTGGATGCTAAAAGACCCAAGATATCAGGGCGGCGTAAGCACTCACCCAATGTTTATATTCTGTCAGGTCTTTTATTCTGTAAAGAACATGATTGCGCCTACGGTGGGCACACTACGGGCGAACGGATGTATTACGCTTGTGGCAATCGTAAAAAGCTAGGTAAAAAGCTGTCGCCATGCTCCTTATTGAAGAAAGAGGCGATAGAGAATTTTATCCTGGACAATCTTAAGGAAAACGTGATTACTCGGGAAGCTATTAAAAAGGGGCTGGAATACATACAGGCCGAAGATGTAAAAAACCACCTAGAGGATGATATAGAACAAAAGCAAGTAGAGGGACAAATAGCAAAATCTAGTTTGGAGTTAAATAGATGTTATGCAGCAATTAAGAGCGGTGTTAATGCCGAGGCAATAGCGGAGCCTGTCAACGAGCTGCACGAACGAATTTACAAGCTGAATAAGAGACTAACCGAGATTCAAATAGAACGGGGAAAGGTTTTGAAAATCCCTGACATTACTGAAGCTATGGTTGATGACATTATGGAGAAGGTAAATGCCATACTAGAAACGACTGACCGTCAGGAACTAAAGGCTGCACTAACTCACTTTGTTGAACGGATTATAATAGACGGACAGGACGTGACTATCGAGTGGAATACCTTTAAAAAGCCTACGTTAAGGATTTTGCCTGTAATTGGCGACCCCGGGGGGATTTGAACCCCCGATCTCCACCGTGACAGGGTGGCATGTTAGACCGCTACACCACGGGGCCCAACTAGAGTTTATCAGAGCCTATATGTGGTGTCAAGGCAAACCAACCCTGTACGAAAGTGTTGCAAAACCGATACTAAAGTGGCACACACCAAAGTCGGATACGCCGCGGTTTATAAACCCGTTGCGGCCCCCGACGACCCCACACGAAAGTGTCAGTGTCACCCCGTCCACGGCAATAAGTGTTGACACTTATTGCCGTTTCGCATTCCCCGGAGTGGTGGTAACCTCTAAAGCGTTCCAATGGAGGTTATACCATGAGGACGGAACAGGCACTCCTCGAATTCCTCGCCAGCCGCGTTGCGGCTAACCTTAGCCCCGCCACTATAGGGTGGTACAAGGACAGGCTTCTGCCATTCGCCAGGTTCTGCCCTACCCTGCCGCGCCGGCCGGAGCCGGTCGAGAGCTTTCTGGCAACCATACAGGGCAGCCCGGAGACGAAGTATGATGTCTACCGGGCGCTCAAGACCTTCTTCAAGTTTATGAGCAGCCGACGGCGGCTGCCCAACCCCATGGAGCAGGTCCAGTCGCCGCGGCGTCCCAAGACGCTCATGCCGACACTGGAACTTGGTGAGCTGATGCGTCTTCTCCATGCGGCGGAAAGCCCGCGAGACAGGGCGATAATAACCCTCCTGATGGACTGCGGGGTTCGGGCCGGCGAGGTCTGTTCCCTGCTGAAACACAACATCAAGCAGGAAACTATAATCGTTCGCGGCAAAGTGGGCTGGCGCGAGGTGCCCGTTTCCGAAGAAACCAGGCGCCTTCTGCTCCAGATCGCCACCCTGAGTTCGGATGACTACGTATTTCACGGCCACAAAGGCCCTATCACCAGGCACCTCATTTATGCCATAGTCCGCCGTACACTTGAGAAAGCCGGCATCAAGGGGCCAAAGATGGGACCCCACCGTCTGCGGCATGCCTTCGGAAAGAACTTCCTCGTCCAGGGCGGAGACCTACGCTCTCTCCAAGAGATAATGGGCCACGCCGACATAGAGACCACCCAGAAGTACGCATCACTCAATCTGACTGATATCATCAAGAAGCACCAGAAGTTCAGCCCGTTGCGGGCGGCTCATGCCGCAGCCCAGGAAAGTCTGTTTGATACCGATGCTGCACTGAGAGAAGCCGAGGCCATATTGCTGAAGGCAAAGGGGGTAAGCCACGAAGGGGAGGACAATGGGCAAACTAATTAGATTTGGTCAGGAAAACAAGCGATGTATTTGCGAACGCAGGAGGTGATGCAATGACAACTGAGGTTCAGGTTAAAGGTCTAGACGAATTTGCCAACTGGGGATTTACCCTGGAGCACCCCGATGACCACCTATTGCTAATGATGCACGAGGGTGAGCAAGTAGCTGTCTTTAGCCAGACAGGAGCTACTAAGGAGGGCCTACAGGCAGAATGTGCCGACCACCTAGTTACGAAACATGGCTGGGACGCTTGTCTCTGGAGAAGAGGAAAGGAGGTAGGTGAGTCAGATAAGACTTAAGCCGTCGGTAACCTCGCAGGAAACTCGGCGGCTTGGATAAGGAGGACCGGGATGCCTGTAATCAAACTAATACTAAACGGGTACAATGCCTTTTTCGACCTGCAGGGCAGGGAGAGCGATATCATTCATCGCACGAAACCCTTTACGGTGGCTGCCTTAGCCAGGGGAATGAAGACTGGCCACCCCAGCCTGGCCATCCGGATTGACCTGCCTGACAGCAAGGTGCTTATCCAGGAGACAAGTGTGGCCGCTTGGCTAGCCATCGCCCGGGCCCTCGAGGGGAAGTTTGAGCGGAAGTTAAACAAGCACGACAGCCAGGGAAAGGAGGATTGATGAAGACACAGGCGGGCTTTTGAATTTATATCCCTTGCAGATACCTCACGCGTTACTATACTTCGGCGAGGATATCTCAGAAGGGAGGACTGGAGATCAAGATGGCTGTAAAGAAACTATCAATTGAGGGGAACACGCTGCAGGTGGAGTTAGACGATTTGGAGGCCACGGTTCTATCAAGAGCATGGATTCTGTCAAAGTCCCTGATTGAACTCACCCTCTTGCTGGTTCCCGAGCTCATTCTGGGTCTAGCTGCCTTTGATAGAAACCAGATCAGGGAGTTGCAGGAAAGGCTCAGCCGGGGCGAAGATCCGTTTTTGGCCTTCCCCGCAGCTGGTCTGGACCTCCAATTCTTCTTGCGGAAAATGAGAGAGATTAAATGGCCCACTAATGAGGAGATTTTCCAGGCTTTAGCCTGGACATAATATAGGAAGGCGAGCGCAGGCCAGCCTATTTGATTGAGGCATTAATGAGACGAGCTGTAGCCCGGGGAAGAATGTTTCCCCAGAGCTTTTCTACCGATAGGCGATACGGGCGCCTGTCATTAAAGGCCGTTGGCCTCTTTCCCCTGATGTGGTCCAATGCCGATGACCAGGGCCGGCTCTGTGGTGACCCCGAAGAGATTAAATACAGCTGCTGCCCGAATATCGACCACATCACCAAGCAGGATATCCCTAACCTGCTTAAAGATCTCCAGGATAACAAACTCATACTTTGCTACAACACCCCAAAGTCCGCGGCTATCCAGATGCTTGACTGGTGGGATGCCAACCACAAGATGCAGTGGGCATGGCCATCAGATTATAAACCGCCGGAGGGCTGGCAGGACCACCTGCGTTATAAAAAAGACGCTAAAACAGTATTTACCCTAAACTGGCCTGTCTCAGGTGAGGATATAAACAGTTCTCAGGTGAGCGATAATAGTTCCCCAGGTGAGTACTCGGGTGAAGAAACAAAAGGCGCTCAGGTGAGCGATGATAGCCGCTCAGGTGAGCGCTCAGGTGAGACAACTGAAACCTCCCCCTTAACAACCCCATCTCTTTTAAAACAAAAGAGAACTAAAAGAGGAAGAGGAAGAGGAAATTCACCTGAGGACTCAGGTGAGCGCTCAGGTGAGAAACCCTCACCCTCACCAGTTGTCTTATCTCGACAGGAGAAGGGGATTTTTGATAATCTCGTAAAAAATTTCCGCACGGGTTGGGGCAAGTTGGAGCCGCCGGATTATAAAAAACTTACACCCCGCGAGCCTGGTTACCGGGAGGAGGCTATGCTGCGAGACCTGGCTATTGAGTTATCCGCCGCGGGCGGCTGCCAGGACGATATGATAAAGAAAGCCTTTGGCGAGGCGGCCGGTTCAGGTAAGAATCATATCAGCTACGTCCGCGCCGTGCTACTTGACTGGCTTGGCATTGAGAGAGTGCACTCGACATAAGGAGGCGTAACCGAATATGGAACTCACTAGGACCATGGCCATCGCAGATGAAATTATGGGGCTGCTCGATGGGAGCTGCGATCGCAAGGAGATAGCCGGCAGCATACGGCGCCGCAAGCCTGACGTCGGGGATATCGAGATTCTGTGTATCCCCAGGTTTGAGGGGGGTGCCGACTCCCTCGACCGCCGGGTGCAGGGCTTAATGTTTCAGGGCGTCCTTGCCCTTCGCCTGAACAAGCTGGGCCGCAAAGTCTACGGCCCGAAGAATAAGCTCCTGCTGCATGTCCACTCAGGGATCGGCGTCGATATCTTCTCGACAACCGAGGAGTGCTGGCCGGTGTCCTTAGTAGTGAGGACCGGCGGCAAGGTAACCAACGTGCGCATCGCCACGGCCGCGCTGCAGAAGGGCTGGCACTTACAGGCATATGGGGCGGGATTTTCTACTCCCCAGGGAGATGTAGTCTGCAAGTCGGAGAGGGAAGTTTTCGAGTTTGTCGGCCTTCCCTACCTCGAGCCCTGGGAGAGAGACTAAGGATAGGAGGTAATTTATGAGACCAGGCATTAGTGTCATAAAAACGGAAAAGACAGTTAGCCAAAGCTTGGCCGACCTGCGCAGGGTCTTCAAATCCTGGGGTATTGAGGAGTGGGAGCCGGTGCCAGATGAAGACGGTAGGTCCTACTCGGTGAGGTACCTCAGAAACAAGCAGTGGACGGAGATTAAGTCCCAGCTTCAGCCGAACAAGGCCATGAACCTAAGAGTCTGCTTACAGGTGATAACTTACCTCAAGCTGTGGGAGAACCGGGGTGTCACTGGTATCGCCAAAGGTGTCACCTTCGTAGGCGGCGGCTTGGTGACTACGAAGGGCGGCGCCAAAGAGGACTACGAGCAGAGCTGTGCCGTCCTCGGTGTTGACCCCGACACCTCTCTGGAAGAGGTGGACAAGGTCTATAGGGTCAAGGCGCAGTACGCGCATCCTGACCGGTTCCAGGACCCTGCTGAGAAGAAGCAGGCCGAAGAGCGCTTTAAGCGAATTCAGAAGGCTTACGAATATATTCAGAAAGTGAAAGGACGCAAATAAAGAAGGAGGAAACCATGCCTGAAGAAAAAGGGACCACACCCAAAATCATGAGCATGCCCCTACCGGAAATCCTCGACGAACTGGAAAACTACATCCAGCGGGTTGAGGAAGCTGTAAAGGCCTCCCAGCAGGCAGCTGAGGAGTCCCAGACCGCTGCGGCTGAAGCCAAGGCCGCCGGTCAGGAGGCAGCCGTCGCCGCCCGGAAAGCGGCAGAAGCGGCCGTAGCCAAAGTAGGTCAGGCTATGCAGGATGCCTTCACAGAAATACGTGCTGAGATGGCCGCAATCAGGAAAATCTCGGTCGAAGCTCTAACGATTGCTAAAGCCATGAATGTCGGGATCGTAGCGGCGGTCAAGGCATACAATGAGGAAATTGAGAAGATAGGCTAATGAGGTGGAGAAATGTCCGTGCAAGAATTAACCCTGCCGCGAACCGGCATTGATAAAGGCAAGCTCATCTGGACGTTGAAGGATTTACCGCCGCTACTGGTCGGGGACAATCTGGCTTTCAAGGCTGAAGGCTACCAGGTGCCTCTCGTCAGTCTAATCGACGCAGAGTCCTATCACTGGGCATTGGTCGGTAAAAGGCAAGTTGACGACGAGATTAGTATCGGTGATTACGGCGTTCACGATTCGACGAGCAAAGGCACTACGTCACATCTGCTCTCGGAATATCAGACTCGTCACATGCGTGTCTACCGCCCAGTTCTACCGCCCGGTCAGCAAGAAGAGCTGAAGGACAGGTTACTCAAGCGGTATCTGTACTACGGTGACCAGAAATACGACTACTTCGGCGTTGCAATGGTCGGTGTCTGGTGGATTGCGCACAAGGCAAACCCGAACATCGAGTGGTTCGTGCACAACAGCAGCAAGTTCTGGTGCCTGGAATTCAACTTCGTTGTCTGGAGAGATTTCGGGCTACTTCTGGTTCCGGAGAGCGAGCCGCCACATCCCGGTAATATGGAAAAAAGTCCAAACCTGAAGCTAATCTGGGGAACCTACTAGCGGCGAATTCTACCTCTTCAGGGACATCCCGAATAATGAACCCATCGGGATATAAACCAGTACCCGGCCGGCCTCATCCAGCCCGGGCACTTTAAGCCAAGCGCTGGTGACCCAGGCGCCAATACCGATAAGAATACAGGCGACGGCTCCCCACCAGGGAATCGGCGATTCCCGCCTGGTCTTGGGGTTTTCCTTCAACTTCTTCTTGCATACAGGGCAATCCCCCGAATTGGGTAAAACCCGGCCCTTGCACTCCGAGCAGTAGCCGTAGGTAATGGGCGTCCGCGGGTACCTGATTGCCCGAGTCAGGGCGTAAATTAAGAATCTGGGGGCCGAGTCAATCTTTTTCATTAGCTCACCTGTACTGTACCTTCAAATGTATTCTCACCAACTATAACAGCGCCGACTAACGCCTTTACGTTAATAGTGTAGTTATAGAGCCCAAGGGCAGGTGGTGCATTGCCAAATGATACCTGCCCCCCCGCATATGGCCAACCAACTGAACCTGGTCCTGGCGGGAAGTAGTAATACTGAGCGCCGCTTGGCTCTCTAGTTTGTGGGGTTGTGGTGTAGGCGCCGCCACCTACTGAAGTCGCTCCCTTGGAGAGCTGCCAGGTGACATTGATTTGACCGCTACCGCTACCTTCTACTTCTGGTATTCTGTGGGCGGCATTCCAAGAAATAAAATGCTGAGCTACAGCATAGTAGCTTGTCCCCCACCATCCAGAACCTGCAAGAACAGAAATAGGAGAAATGGTTGCTCCTGTAAAGACTATTGGGTATTGCGGTGCAATGGCCTTAAAGCTCCCGCTCTGCCCGTCAACCGAGACCTGATAGGTCTTGGCCGTTGTTGGGGTTACCTTAAAGGCCACTGTCTTTGATTCGCCTGGTTGTAGGGTAACAGTTTGCTCAGCTATAAAATCACCTCCCAGTTTTACCGTGTAAGTCCCAGCCTCACCGCCGGTATTGGTAACCGTGCAGGATATCGTCACGACCTGCCCCGTGTTGACTTCTGCGGAGGAAATTACCAGGTCACTGACCCGGAACTCTGTGGTCGGGGGCTTGTACCACGACCAGTAGATATTGAGAAACTCGGGTAGAGGCGGCCCCTGCCAGGGTTCCTGGGGCAGCCAGTATTGCAGTTCGTGCCCGAGAATATCAGCCATAAAAATCCCCCTCCATTTACCCGATTATTTGTCCAAAAGACCTAACAGGTACTGTGAGAGGTAAGCCAAAGTAGAGCTTGACCACATTACCCGGAATCCCAGCCAAGCCAGCATAGATAAAATCATGGGAGAGCGCGTAACAGTAACTAAAAATTGCCGAGGTCCAGTTCTGGCGGGTAAGCATTGTAGCCGGGTCTAGCTCGATTACCTGGGCTGGGGCTGTCTCCAAACCAACATAGATATAGCCGCTGTCAACGGTGAGTGCGCGGCATTTATTCTGCCCTGACTCTCCCGTCCAGACTCTAACCGTAGTCATCGTGACCGGGTCTATCTGAACCATCTTCCCCGGGGAAATCCACAGGGCTGCATAGAGATAGGTGCCATCGAAAGCGACATCGATACATCTCTCTTCACCTGCTGCTCCTGTCCAATGACTAACTTCGGTCATCGTGACCGGGTTTATTTTATAAATCTTAGCCAGATTACCTGCACCAAGGTCACAACCGGCGTAGATATAAGTCCCATCAGAACAAAGGCAAGGACCTTGAGTCAATAGACCCTCGTATGCGCCCGTCCACATTAAACCTTGAGCCATCGTGGCTTTGGTGATTTTTACTACCCTGGAGAGACCCGGACCATAGTTTACGCCAAAATATACATAAACTGCATCATAAGTGAGACTCTTATAACCGGCATTTGACATCCAACTTGAATCTGCGGCCTCCCAGATGGAGACATACTGGAATGGGTCTATTTGTATCTTCATGAGACGAGCATTATCCCATTGCCACGTCCCGGTATTTTTCCCGTGCCCAAAAAAGAGATAGGTACCATCAAATATCAGAGAGTATGGACCCCGTCGTCCTGACAATGGTCCCATCGAGTCTATGGTAGTAAGTTCAGCGCACGATAACTTATACAAATAAGAATTGGGAGAACCGAGCGTGACGAAAAGATTGGTATTATCACAGGCTAGTGCTGTGGCGTTATTCCCAGCTGGTGCTGTCCAGGTATCTATGAGGTAACTCCTCAAAAAGGTCGCAGTAATATTCTTATTACTATCCATGGTGACGGTGAGCGGGTTATCGCTACCGCTCGCGTCACCACCCCAGTGGTCGAAGAGCCAGCCAGCTACCGTTGATGGTGTGAGAATCACCTCTTCACCCGGGTCATAGGTCACCTTATTCGGGACCTTCGTAACAGTACCATATCCCGAGACATTGACTGTCAGGTGATATTGATATAGAGGGACGAATGTGGCGGTAATGATTTTATCCCCGTCCATGGTGATGGTTGTTGGGTTGACCGAGCCTGACAGGGCACCACTCCAGTGGTCGAGGCCCCAACCCGCATCAGGCACGGCCGTGAGAGTCACCACTTCATTGAGTTCATAGTAGGACTTATCCGGGTCTTTCGTTACGCTGCCGTTTCCCACAATATTGACCGTCAGCTGGTACAAAAGCTCGAAAGTAGCCGTGACATCTTTGTCGGCATCCATGGTGATGATTTTCGGGTTATCCGAGCCAGAGAGGTCACCACTCCAGTGGTCGAAGCGCCATCCCGGGTCAGGCATGGCCTCCAGGGTGACCGGGGTGCCGGAAGCGTAGGAACTTTGGTTAGGGACCCTGGTTATACTGCCATTACCTACGACGTGGGTGGTCAGGGCATAGGAGACTCCTCCAACTCCAATTTTCACGACCTCTGCGGGGTCGATAGAAACGCCGGCATAGATATAAGTACCATCCGAAGCCAGGCCGAAAAATGAATCTTCACCAGTCCCGCCCGAAAGACTGTCGACTGTCGACATGGGCGTGGTCGTTTTGTCTATTTTAAGGACTATACCTGGATTGGGCCAATCCCCGATACAGCCATAGATGTAATTCCCATCCGATAAAATACTGACAGGATAGGTTGTGCCTGTCCACCTTTTTGCTTCCATCATGTCAGCCGGAGTTATTTGAGCGACTGCGCCTCCCCCGTTACTGTAGAAACTAGCGTAAACATAATTATTATCTAAGGCTAAACTTTGAATTGACTCGTCGTCGAATTCACCCGCCGTATATCTTTGATATTCCAGCATGGTAGAGGGGGTTAGTTGAATGACTACGCCAGGGGTTTGATAGAGGCCGACGTAAGTGTAAGTAGCATTAGATTTTAGAGCGCCTACGGTGTCGCCGGAGACACCCGTCCACCTGCTCAATCCCAATCCGCCTACTTCCAGCATCGTCGCGGGGTTTAGTTGAATGACTATACCGGGATCAGTACCGAGGGCAACGTAGACATAAGTGCCATCCCAGGATACATAGTAACCGTAGGATTCACCGGAAACACCCGTCCACCTGCCATTTCCCACTCCGCCCATTTCCAGCATGGTAGCTGGATTTAATTTTACGACTGCGCCAGGGTCAGTACCAAGGCAAACGTAGATATAAGTACCGTCCGAGGCTAAATCATTGATATATTCACCGGAGACACCTGTCCATCTGCCATTTCCCACTCCGCCCACTTCCAGCATGGTAGCTGGATCTATTTTAACGACCACACCGGGGTCAGTACCGAGGGCAATATAGATATAAGTACCGTCAAAGATTACGCCATAATCAGTGGCTTCACCGGAGACACCCGCCCACTTCGGTAAGACAACATTCATGGAAATTGCCCCCTAATACCTGAATACATTTAGTGAGATGGTGACAACTTTAATGGTATCGGTATCGAGCACGGTAAACATGAAGACGCTTTTCAGAATGAAGTCCTTGGTCCAGCCAGATAATACTGCATCTTCTACCTTTGATACACCTGCAAGCGTTGGGGGGGAGCTGCCGACTATCGAGGTGAGACCACTGGGGAAATCATCCAGAGCGCACATGGCTATATCCACATCAAACAGGGTGGGTGCAGCATCCGCGACCACGACTACATTCTGGATAGCAGCGGCAAAAGGTACAACCAGATAGCCGAAGGGATTACCGGCAATTACCTGTGTGCCGTCACCAAATGTGTAGGTAAGGGCAAGCGTCTTCGCCCGGGATAAGATAAAGTCCGCCATCTAAATCTCCACGAAGTACTCAACACCTTCGTTGGCCACAGCCGCATCAACCCAGACCAACGAGGCGTTACTGACTCTGAGCTTTATAGCCTCATCGGAAGCCAACGTTATCCTCTCATTAGCGTCTGACGCGTTTGCATTGGAGTTACCCACATAAATATTACCTGTGTTCGTGGATTTAGCTCTGACAACCAGGTCAAAAAAGCCGGGAGGAATGATTATGCTGCCCAGCTGCTTGGCAGTACCGGGTGTAGACACATTCCGTTGATGATGCACCCAAGCATCACGCTGCAGAAGCGGGAAGAATGCCGTCAGCGACGCGGCTCCCCCAGGAGCACCTGGGCCACCGAAACCTGCCGCCAGGACAATGCTGATGTCCTTAAGAAGCTTGATAATCTGCTCGACTTCTCTCCATGGGGCCTCTTGGGGAGTCGAGAGGGGTGGCGGTGGGTTGAACCTCTTTTCTTCTGCGTTCATTTCTACCACCTGCCCCCTTAATTCAGCGAATAGATGAACGTTACGAAGCAGTTGGCCAGCGCCGCGCCAGCGTTCACCACCACCTGCACGAGGCCGAGAAACTCGATGTCCTTGAGGAAGTCCTCCATGGTCGAGATGCACTCCCCCATGGCGACGTTGATTCGCAGTCGCGGAATGAGCTGCGGTGGCACCGGGGCAGGGACTAAGCTGGTGACGGAGGGGGTAAAGGAATCGTTGAACACCAGGTCGGCGTCGGCGAGCGCGGCGACATTATTAATGAATATCGCTGAGGGCTTGCATTTCGATATCAGCTTCTCCGTGACGAGCGTCCGGGTGGCCACATCCATTTGGACTACTATTGATGGCATCTTATACCTCCTCTACCAGCGAAGCTCGCTGTAGTATTTTATCGTTTTGGCCCGGTTGAGCTGGTCCTGATTGGGGTTGGCTATCTGGTTAAGATAGCACTTGTTCACGACGAGGCCCACGACTACCTTGTCGAAGTCCACCCCGTTGTCCACGAACAGACGCATGATGAACGGCTCCATGTTGAAGACGGAGTAGAAGAAAATCCGCTTGTCATCATAGGGACTGTCGGATGGTTTCTTGGCTCCCAGATAGCGCAGAGTAGCCGAAAACGGCAGGGCCACCGGGGGAATCATGTTGGGTTGCTCAAGACGGCTTACAGGCTCGCCGGAGGGGATGTAGAAGATAGCCAGCATGTTGGCTACCTTAAAGCCTATCTGGGTCTCGTACAGCGTCTTGGGGCTCATGGGGTAGAGGTTCTCGTTATTGGCCGAAAGGGTGTTGGAGAAGTCCACGTCGCGGAAATCGTTGGCGGGTATCTTGTAGGACAGATCATGGTTCACCGGGTTGGTCACCAAGACCTGAAAGAACTTCCCTCTCGTGATACCCTGCTCATCCTGAGAGGTCACGTGGGATAAAGTGGCGGGCCAGGCATCAGAGAATTTGACATAGTACCCGGGCTGGAGGAGCGCGGGAACCCCAGGCGACACATAGGCCAATGGAGACGGTTTTAGCTCAATCATCTTTTTCCTCCCAATTATTCTCTACTCTCTCGCGTCATCAAGAGTAAAGATGATTATTAGCCGGCACGAAACCTGTCGTGCTCGGGATATTCTTTTTACAAGGGCCATGGGGAGGGGGAGCAAACCCCTTCCCCCGTCATTTACCTTGGTTTAGGCAGGGACTATATTTGCGCCATTGTCAATAGGCACATAGATAATTATGTACCTGGTCGAACCTGCCGTAGCACCCGCCGTCGTGACTACAGAAATATTACCTGGCTGCATGTAGAGGCCATCACCCTGATTGCCCGTTGCCAGCAGACCACCCCTGATACCACCCAGCTTTGGGACACCCACGACAGCTATCTGGAGAGCATCGGTGAAGTTCCCGGTGATGGTATAAAAGGTGAGGACATCGTTGCCGGTAATAGCGGCGGCAGCACAGAGATCTGTCGTGCCGATAGAGTGTTGGAACTTCAGGGTGGGGGTACCACCAGCCTGGAGAACCGTTCTGATTCCGACGAGATGCCTGACCAGCACCAGACCACCCGCGATGGTGAAGATAGGCAATGTTGCGTTGACCGGGTCAGCAGCGGCGGGCCTGTACACTTTCACGCCGACCCCACCGCCAGCCTTAGCCTGCCACAGGTCTTTAAGCCATCTAAAATCTTGCATCTCTAATACCTCCTTAGTATTAGGTTACCCCCGCTGTTAGCGGGGTCTCCGGGGAGTACTGATTATTAGCACTCCCCAGGTAATATTGTTGACAGTTTAAGGATGCTAGCTGGTGGCCAGTGCCCGGAGGTTGGTGGCCGTCTTGATCCACAGCCCGATAGGCCGGAGTTCGTCGGAGCCGTTCTGGTAGTACCGGACGGTGACCAGCCCATTTTCTCCGGGGTAGATAAACAGCGGCTGTTTCAACTCCACCACGCTCTCCCCGTAGACGAAATTCGCCAGTTCAAAACCGAGGTTCTGCACGTTGAAGTTCACACCCAGATACTGTAACTGGTAGGCAGAGGTGCAGGGTGCGGCCGCAGTGTTGGCGAAGCCCAGCAGGGCGATGGCCTCAGTGTTGGCCGCCGCCAGCGGGACGCCATGCGCGGCGACCCAGATATTCTCGATAAAGTTACCAGGAGCCGGGGGTGCGCAGTTGAGGCTGGGGAGGTTTCTCACCCAGCTTACTCTGGGTGTGGCGCCGTTGACATCCGGGTCCTGGAACTGCTCGGCGCGGAAGAGGACGGCATCAAGCTGGTTGCCACTGCCGACGGCGCCCTTGAAACCTGACCGGGTATTGTAGTTGACTACCCTCACCAGCTGGGCAAGCTGCTTGGCGTTCTTGGCGTAGAGGTTCTGGATAAAAGGGGACTGGAGACGCAAGGCGATATCCAGTTCGTCGAAGAATATCTTCAGGTCGGAGAAGGTGATTTCAGCCATCAGGTGGGTAAACTCGCTGCCGTCGGGGCGTTTTGTTATCAGGTCCTGCTGCGGGAGCTTGTTTGCAGAGTCCTGATACAGCGGCACCAATGTCCCATTCGCGTCCGGGACATTAACGAGTCTGGCCGCATCGACTACCGAGATGGGTAGAACCAAATTATCGTAAGCCATTTTTTAGAACCCCCTCTTTTCGATTATTTGCTGTGATACTTTCCCCACCGGATTGGGCGAAGCATGGTTCTTTGGTTGACCCGGTGCCTCCCTAACCTCTGCCGCGGTGACGTACCGGCGACCCAGTGCCGCCCCCCCCGGAAGTGTGGGTAATGTGGGTACCACTGGCAGGTCGGGGAGATCCATGGGAAAATCCGGAAAGGTAGGGAGCTTACTGTCGAAATCCAGTAGCTTGGTAGATATCTTCGGTGCTCCCGCCGGCAGTTTCGTCTCTATCGCGGCGGGTAATGCCGTGGCAGCATCTAATAGTGCTTTGGGATTTTTATAAGTCATAATTACACCTCTTCTGTGGTTAGATTTCCCTTATTTCCTGAAGATTTTGGGCATCTCGACCTTACCCTTGCCGATCTGTTCGAGCGGATGGTCGAGAGCTTCCATGATGCCTTCGCCAACGGTTTTAGTGCTGCCGATTACACCCTGGCTGGCGAAATTGACCCCGGCATCAATGGCGCCCTTGGCAACATGGTCAATGGTGCGGTGTGGTCCTTGCATGCCCGTTACTCCGGTAAACGGCTTGTCAAGAGCACTCATCACCGACTCGCCAACACCTTTGACAGCGTTGACTACGCCATTTCCCAGCCCATCAACACCGTTTGCGATGCCATCCGCAATATTACCGACTACTCTATGAGGATATTCCATGCCACCCTCCTTTTTTAGGGGTGCAACCCCCGCTAAAAAGGGAACGGGGCAAGCGCTCAACCTTTCAGCGAAGGTTGCTTGCCCCGTTCCTGGCGGTCAGCTGCTGACCAAAAAGAAAAGGCGGTCAGCCAAAACTCAATGGTTTCAGCATCTGACCGCCTTTACAACGTAATTGTTGACACAAACACGGTAATTTGTCAAGTATTATTTACAGACACATCACCTCCTTTAACTTCAAAAAATCGGCAGGACAAAAGGCGGCGGGGGGAAGGGGATTGTAATGTTAGGCCGTCGTCTTACATGTGCCGTTGGTTCGCCGAGCAGGACAGCATTTTCATAATTAAACCCCAGGCAAGATTTTATCAGGTCATCCTCCTCGGCCGCAGCATTTCTTGTGTAGCCTTCACGCTCTATGTCGAATGATTCCTGGGCCGTTTTTCCATCGAGTAAAGCGTTCAGCCCATCGATTACCGGCATCAAACAAACGCTAGCCAGCTTGTCCGCCCAGGGCGTCGCGGCATGGTCCTGATCCATAACCCAAACATAGTCGTCCTTATATCCCAGGAAAGCTACGGCCCCGTTTTCAATCAGGTCGGGACCCAGAAGCTTTCCGGTCTGGCAGGACAGGAGCTTTATCACCTTCCCCCTGACCTCTACAGGATTATACTTCCCGACTTCAAGGATTACGTTTTCATTCTGTCCGGTAAAACTGGATGCATCGCCGTGACCTGTTCCGATGATAATGTCGGACTGTGGAGCGGAAAGCTGGAACGGCAGCCGGCGAGCCAAAAAGGAGAAAAGTTGAACAGGCTCCACGCGCGGTGCTATGTACCTCAGCAGGAAGCCGCTGGCTGACCTGGTTGGCAAATCGAAAGCGCTCATTACAACCGCGGTAGGCACTCACTTACTCCTTGGCCACGATTTTTTTCATGAACTGGAAGAATTGAGGATTTGTGGCCAGCTCATTGGGGATCTGGTCCACAGGAACGGCATGGGGATACCCCGTCCCCTTGCCGAGGTTAACCAGTATTGGCTTGGAGTTTTCACTTCCTAGACCGGTTTTCCTGTATTGCGCATACGCCTGGGCAGCTTCCCGCATCGCCTCGGGCGTCGCTGGTTTGCGGAGTGCTTCTTTTACTTTTTCCCATTCTTGTACCATGTTACACCTCCAAAAGCTCCGACATTTCTATCCTATCGTCGTCAACTCTCGACAAAGACTTTCTTAAATGAAGAGCGGTTGCGAAAGCACTGTCGGCGGTATCGTGGCAGGCGGATGCTGTTCTTTGAGTATTAAGGTTCACAAGGTTTTCAGCCTGACGCCAAACTTCGAGCGCTTTGTTGTATTTCCGCCGTGCTTCGTAGTGCTCCTCCCAGGGATCAGGGACTAATCTGATAGGCGATCTAACTATTACCATTTCTGCGGAAACAATGAAAGGCCATGCCACTATTTCCGCGGAAACAACGAAATTCCTAACCAATCTTAGTCACCCTCCCCAGCTAAACATCGTACTGATAGACTCCACCGTTCACTTTGTGAATGTGGCTGTGGCTGAATGGCCGTAACTATCCGTAGCTTTTAGAGTATAAGTTCCCGCAGGGTCATCGTCGTAGAACGAGCCGCTACCAGAGCCGCTGGCATTAGCGCTCGCGGTAAGATTCCCGCCCGTTTGTGTTACCGTTAAAGTGACTGTCGCATTCGCCTGGAAGCCGGAGAAGGAGAACGACACAACCCCACCTGAGTAACTGACGGTTAAGGTTGCCGCACCGCCCCTTCCACCGCTTATCGTAAATGTGGCTGTGGCCGAGTGTCCGTAACTATCCGCGGCTTGTAAAGTATAAATGCCGGCAGCGTCAGTATCGTTGAATGAGCCGCTGCCAGCCCCACTGGCGTTAGCTGTTGTGGTGAGATAGCCGCCCGTTTGCGTTACTGTTAAAGTGACGGTCGCATTGGGCTGGAAGCCGGAGAAAGAATAGGAGCAAACCCCGTTTGAGTGACTGGCGGTTAAGGTTGCCGCACCTCCTCCCCCTTTCACTACGGTGAATAATATAGTTGACTCATCCCAGTGACCGCTTACCCCGTCCAGCATCACGTAGGCATGTAGCGTTTTGCCATTCTGCCAATCCGTCGGGATGGGAATGCTTGAAGCATTTACCGTCACGACCTGGTTGGGAGCTCCGGCAGGAGAGGTTACCCATTGCCCTTCCAAGGGTGAGTCGAAGGTTCCCGTTCCCTCAATATCCACCCTGAAGCGCGGTGTTATGCTCGCAGTACCGGCATTCTTCCAGGTTATCTGTACGCTAATGGGCTGACCAGAGTTGATGCTACTCTGATTGTTATTATAGACCACTGATTGCTTGGTGACGGAACCCACTCCCCCTTTTATCACGGTGAATAATATAGTTGACTCATCCCAGTGACCGCTTACCCCGTCCAGCATCACGTAGGCATGTAGCGTTTTGCCATTCTGCCAATCTGTCGGGATGGGAATGCTTGAAGCATTTACCGTCACGACCTGGTTGGGAGCTCCGGAAGGAGAGGTTACCCATTGCCCTTCCAGCGGTGTGTCGAAGGTTCCGGTTCCTTTTATATCCACTCTAAAGCGCGGTGTTATGCTCGCGATTCCGGCGTTCTTCCAGGTTATCTGTACGCTAATGGGCTGACCAGAGTTGATGCTACTCTGATTGTTATTATAGACCACTGATTGCTTGGTGACGGAACCCACTCCTGTTATTGAGATCGTAAACGTTGCCGTGGCCGAGTTCCCTGCACTATCCGTAGCCCGCAGGGTATAGTTCCCTGAGGGGTCAGTATCGTTGAATGAGCCGCTGCCAGCCCCGCTGGCGTTAGCTGTTTTGGTGACATACCCTCCCGTTTGCGTTACTGTTAAAGTGACGGTCGCATTGGGCTGGAAGCCGGAGAAAGAATAGGAGCAAACCCCGTTTGAGTGACTGGCGGTTAAGGTTGCCGCACCTCCTCCCCCTTTTACTACGGTGAATAGCATGGATGCTTCATCCCAATGCCCGCTAACTCCGTCCAGCATCACGTAGGCATTTAGTGTTTTACCGTTCTGCCAGTCCGTCGGGATGGGAATACTCGAAGCATTTACGGTCACGACCTGGTTGGGAGCTCCGGCAGGAGAAGTTACCCACTGCCCTTCTAAAGGCGTGTCGGAGGTTCCGGTTCCTTTTATATCCACTCTAAAGCGCGGTGTTATGCTCGCAGTACCGGGATTCTTCCATGTTATCTGTACGTTGATAGCTTGGCCGGAGTTAATATTACTCTGGTTGTTGTTATAGACCACCGATTGCTTGGTGACAGCACCTGCGCCGCCTCCCCCTTTCACCACGGTAAATAGTAGGGATGATTCATCCCAGTGACCGCTTACCCCGTCCAGCATCACGTAGGCATGTAGTGTTTTGCCATTCTGCCAATCCGTTGGAATCGCGATGCTGGAAGCAGTGACTGTTACTGTCCCTCCGGCAGTTCCGGCGGGGGAGGTCACCCACTGCCCTTCCAAAGGCGAGTCAAGGAGTCCCGTTCCCTGAATATCCACCCTGAAGCGCGGTGTTACGCTCGTGGTACCGGCATTCTTCCATATTATCTGTACGCTGATAGGCTGACCGGAGTTAATATTGCTCTGATTGCTGTTGTAGACCACCGATTGCTTGGTGACGGCCGCTACCCCTTCTCCCCCCTTTACCACGGTGAATAACGTAGAAGCCTCGTCCCAATGCCCGCTTACCCCTTCCAGCATCACGTAGCAATGTAACGTTTTCCCATTCTGCCAATCTGTCGGGATGGGAATGCTTGAAGCGTTTACAGTTACGACCTGGCCAGGGCTGCCGGCAGGAGAAGTTTCCCATTGCCCTTCCAAGGGTGAGTCGAAGAGACCCGTCCCCTGAATATCCACCCTGAAGCGCGGTGTTATGCTCGCAGCGCCGGGATTCTTCCACGTTATCTGTACGCTGATAGGCTTACCGGAGTTAATATTGCTCTGATTGCTATTGTAGACCACCGATTGCTTGGTGATAACAATTTTTTCAACGGAATAGGCATCTTGAAAACGCTGGCTGTCTATCTCGGTGCTATCTTGAAGCAAGAATAACTGTATGTCCTTGGAGGTTATTTCGCTGTCGGCTGTGGTTTCTACCTTAATATCGATGGTCTCGTTGGGTTGTATCGTGAACTGCGGGACTGTAAGCTCCTCCACGAGGTCACCTGGTGTACTCCAGAATGCCCCCTGGTAGATGCTGACTTTACCGGTGGCTGTTATCGGAGTAGTAGCACTTGACGTGATTGAGCAAATGATTGTTAGCGGATCACCCGGGCCGACCTTGGTAAAAGTTGTCCCGTTTATCTTCGGTTGAGAAAAGGTGAGATATTCTGAAACTTTCCCGACGTCAACCCTCATCGCGTCGCTTTCAAAAAGAGTTGGAAAGACGCCGATAAAAGGTAGAGAGATTGGTGCCGGCGAGGCCAGTACCGAGACCTGATAAATACCATCCTTCGCCGGCTGGAAGCTAACGGTGAAGCTACCTGTTATCGGGATCGGCCAGCCCCTGTTGTAGCTCGTCTCTTCGGCAATTTCTGGTTTATACCACTCTTTTCTCCGCACTCTGGCATAGACGAAGGGCGGCGCCCCGACAGCACCAAACATCTTGACGTTCCCCTCAATTTTATAGGCACTTCCGACCACACCGGTCTCAGGTAATTTTTTTGTTATCTCGACTTCGACTAGTCCAGCCATAGTTGGCCTCCTTTAAAGCTTCTGGCCAGTAACTACCTCAAACTCACGCCTCAGTTCCTCTTTTATCCCTCGCTTGGGAATAGTTTTCCAGGGCGGCTCTTCGATTAAGCGATCGACACCCCTCTTGATAAAGCCTGGCCAGGAAATATCCATACTGGCAGGTAATGGTGGCCCCTCCTTTGGACTTGCGGGCTTGACCAATATTCTAGCTACGTTTGAAATGGTGTCACTGTTCATAACGTCAACCTCGCTTTGTCGGTGAGTATCTCGAACGGCACTATTCCGACCCTGATATCTACCAGGGATTCAGCTTTATTTTCCATATCTAAAATCCAGTCATCGATGCTGAACGGTCCGATGTGGTCGGTTTTCTCTATATACTCCGCGTTAGCCTCGACATATATACCATAAAGCAGCGGGAGCGGGAGGCCGTTCCTCACGGCGAAGTGCAGGACTCTCCGGCCGTCAGACGCCTCGGTGCTGAAATCGCCATAAAAGCGGAGTATCGGCTGAGGTGGTCTGGCTACGAACTCGGCTATTTTCTCGCCAAGGCTCTTCGGCCGATCCGATTCCCTTAGTAAAATCATGAACCTTTCACCCCACATTAATAGAATATCAGCTCAAAGTCATTGTCTCTTTGGATAACATATGAGTAACTATCCACCTGGTCACCCGTGTTGAAGATATTTATCCCGCCTCGTATTTCCGCCGTGGGAAAGTGGGTGTGCCCAAGGACTACGGTATGGTAGCCGTGCTCTACCGCGTAAGCCCTGGCTTTTTCGTGAATTATCGCGATGGCTATAGAGTATGTATCCTTGTCTCCGGCCCATGCCTTGGCGGCCAGCCAGGTGAAGAACGCAGGCGGGAAAAGGAATGGGAAGGGGTTTTTCAAATAAATCGGGTCAAGCGGAGTTCCTGTAATTAAAGCAAGCCAATCCCACTGGTGTCCGTGAGTGAAGTAAACCCCGTTTTCAGCAAAAGACGGGACTATCTTAACCGGTTCGATAAGAGAGGCAAAAAGCCCCAGGTTCCAATCGTGGTTGCCCGGAACACAGGATACTGGTTTTTTAGTAGCTATTTCCCGGAACTTTGCGGTGATATCTGAGTAGGGCTTGACCGAGTTGACTATCGTCATGTTAGACCAGAGCAAGTCTTCCCAGTCCCCCAGCACCAGGAACTCGTCAGCGTCATCATCTACCAGATTAAGAAAGCCCATAATCCGGTTGTAGTCAGATACCTCGTTACTGTTGTGGAAGTCGGAGGCTATATAGCGCTTCATAGCTAAATTCCTCTCGTTATTTGAGGCTAGTGAGGAACTCCAGCAGGTCCTGCGGGGCATTTTTCATTATTCTCTCGATGCGCTTGAGCAACTTCTCCAATTTCTCAAGCTTTTCAATAGGCATCGAGTTGATTTCCCGGATGAGCATCGCCACCTTATCCAGCTCGGGGGCATTCCGGGAAACCGCCTCGGCGGCGACAAGGATATCTTTGACCAGGCGCATCCGATTGGCGTCGGGGAATTTGTCCAGCACCCCGGCCACCTGGGAAAGAGGCGGTAAACCGAGTGTCTTCTCGACCTCCGCCTGAAGGCTCCGGACTTTCTCCATAACCATGGTCACCTCCTCCTAAAAATAAAGACGGGGCAAGCCTCGGTTGCTTGCCCCGTCTTTTGATAAGTGTAATGCGACACCTGTTCTCTGTCAAGATTTATTAAGGAAGGCTTCCGCTGTCCTTTGAAGAAAAGTAGCGGTAAGTGGTTGGCATTCGATGTCAGAAGGCAGGTCATGCCCGCGCAGATATGGAGAGAGCTCAGTTATTAGTTTGGCCACCAGCCGGTCGCCAACGTTCGGCGTGAAATTTGGTAAAAATTCTACGTCGGCCCCGGTGGACAGGGATATGGGCTGTTCCAGGTCTTTAAGTGTTGGCGGAGCCGGATGGGTGAGGTAATATATTCCCGTCGCATCTTGCTCCATCAGCCTGGCGATATTCTGAGTCACAATGTCGATCGGTATCAGGTTTAGCTTGCCCTGGGGATTCCCGGCGACTCTTATTTTGAATGTAAGCGGCGGGAGTTTTGTCCCTCTCTCGAACCACCGCTTGGCCTGATCGAACGCCCTGATGCCAAGGTAGAACCCTGACATTGGAGGCAGTCCCTCGACCTTGCTATCACCGATGAGGATGCTGGGCCGTAAGATAGTGGCTTCTATTTCTGGATGTGCCAGTACAACATCCTCCGCCATTTTTTTGCTGATTTCATAATGATTCTGGCCGAAAAGGTAGGCGGTGGAGATATGATAAAGCCTGGGGATACCGCTCTTTTTCACCCATTGCACTACGTTCTGGGTTCCCTGGCAGTTTGTTGCATAGAGCCTGTCTTTGTCGCTGGGTTTGAAGCTGAGAAGCGCCGCGGCGTGAATGACGGCATCGATATCCTTGGGTACATTTTCCAGCCCGAGATTCGGCAGCAGGATGTCGCCCTCGAGGGGGATAAGGTTTTCCGCCGGCGCGGGGGGATGCCGCGACAGCGAGTAAACACGGTGACTTTTCTCAAGAAAAGTCTTTGTCAGAGCTTTCCCGAGGAAGCCTGTGCCGCCGGTAATCAGTATAGCCATCGCAGTAGGGAAATACCTCCGGTCATGCCCGGCCCGACCGATAAAACCGCAGCATAATCACCCGGGTGTACATCTTCACCCATCAGCCGCTTTCCGGTAATGCCAACGCTTGTCGAGCTGGTATTCCCGAATTCCCTCAAAGTTCCCCTCGAGAGAGTCACCTTTTCCTCGGCTATGCCCAGGGCATCCCTTATGTTGTCGAGCACGGTATTGCCGGCCGCGTGAATTACCCACCATCTTATATCATCAACACGCAGTCCCTGGCGCTGCAGCACGGCATCGACCGCCGGCTTAACCACCAGTGGCGCCAGCTCCGGTACCCGCCGCGACAACATAACCCTAAGCCGGCCATCGCGCCAGGTGTAGCCGAGGTCGTTGATGAATTCGGTATTGGTATGTGTTTCCATGTCGACAATAAAGGGATGACGGCGCTCATCATTAAACCCCACCAGGGCGCAGGAGGCCGCATCGCCAAAAAGGGCGTTGCTCCGCAGGCATTCAAAGTGATTCTCCGGGTCTGGTCTGCCGGCAGGCTCCGGGTAGTAAGTACAAGAGCAGAGCTCGCAGTTGACCACCAGGGCTTGCTTGCCGGTGGCCACCGCGAAATCATAGGCTCTCCGGAGTCCGGGGAAGCCGCTTTCACACCCTTGCCCGATGATGTTCGTATAATAAGTGGATGGTTCAAAGCCTAACTCTTTTCCCAGGTAATGGGCTACTGTAGGTCCCGGGGTAAATCCTGTGCAGCTCCCATAGATAACACAGGAGATATCCCCGGCGCTGCGGCCGTCCAGGCACCCGTTTATCGCCCGACGGGAAAGTTCGACGGCCCCAACCTTGTATCTCTCCTGCTGCTCCTGCCAGCTGAGCTTCTTAGCGTCGTAGGGCGGTACCCAGAGATGCCTTTTCTCAATCCCGCTCTCTTTGAAAACCCTCCAGAAGCGCTGCGGGTAACCGAGCGCCGCGAAGAGTTCTTCCTGGGTGTAGCTTTTATCCGGAACAGCGAATCCAATTGAGATGACCTTCGGCTTATCCGTCATTTCAGTCTCCAAATATCTGTCCGATAAGCATGAGTACCGGGTAGCAGGCGCCTATGATTACGATTATGCCGGCCGTCTTCCGGAATGATTTCTTGAGGAATACGGCGGCGGCCATGAACAGCGGGACCAGCACGAAGGTGAGCCAGGTCAGCGGCGCCAGGATGCCGACGGCTATCAGGAAGAGCTGCAGGAGGTAGACGAACATAATCCAGGCCAGCAGATAGAATCCCAAATCGACTCCATATTCCCATACCTTGTAGGCCACGCTTTTGACACCCTTTTTCAGATTTGCCTCCGCATCCGGATATTCATCCAGGGCCAGGCCGAGAAAAGAGAGTATGATGCCGGATGGCGCGCTGGCCGCTATCCCTACCCACCACTCCGGAGCCGGCGTCACGGAATACATCCCGATGAGAGCCGCCAGGGGGCCGGCGCCCACAAAAAGAGCGAGTTCATGAGTCCAGTTGAACTTTGCCTTTGAGTACCAGAAGGTTATCGACATTGAGAGAGCCCAGACTGGCAAGATTGGCCAGCCGACATTGGCGACAAGGTAACAGACCGGTACGGCCGACAGCACGTACCAGCCTACCGCGTTCAGGAGTACCTCCCTGGGCGTAACAATCCCGGCCTCGATGATGTTCTGGCCACCACAGTAATCTTTCTCGGCGCTTCTATCTTCAATATCGCCTTTGTCCAGGCCGGTCCACGAATAATCGAGGAAGCTGTTAAAGGAATGGCCGCCGGCCATCACCAACAGGCCGGCAGCCAGCCCTATCCAGGCGTTGGCATCGATACCGCCGGCGAGGACGGCGCCGAGAAGTAGATTGCTACCAAAAAACGGGGCCGCAAACCATCGGGGTAGAGTCCAGAGGTGAGCCTTGAGTTTTAACACCAATGGAGGCCTCCCATCACCAGCAGTGAACTCAAAACTATCGTATAATTGTCGTCAAGCCACCCATGACTCATCGGCGTAAACCTCTCAACCAGGGTGGCGACCACGGCGCCAACAACCCCTATCCAGAGCGGCTGGTAGAAGCACCAGGCAAGTATAAGGCAGACAACAAGCATGGCCACACTTCCCAGGTTTCCTTTGAACTCTCGGTGATAAACAACGCTCCTGGTCAGACCAGTCACGGCATCACCGTAGGCCATGAAAAGAGCCGGCAGAATGGCCAGCCACCTGTCATCCAGCCATACCCACCCCACCGCGATACTAACCACCGATACCGCGGGGAACCATACCTCGGCGAAGGCTGTAGGTCTGCCGGTGCCACCGACCCCCCTGAATAGATTGCTCTTGATAAACCTGGCTCCAAGAAGTAATGCCGTGAAGGCTACCGACAGGATTAACGGCCACCGCCACGAATCAAACAGCAGCGCGAAAATCAGAAGTGCCGTGCCTCCAGCCATGTGGCCGATCTTCCTGGAGAGGTACTGTGGGACTTTATGGTCGTAGAATATGTTCGAGCACCATAGACCGACCAGAGCTGCCCCGGCAGCCAGAACGGCGAACGGAATTTCAGCGAGCACCGCTACCTCCCAGCACCAGGCGCATTTCGTTCAGGAACTGCTCAAACGCCTGGGCAAATACCTCGGTGGTATACAATATCTTTTTGTTGCTGGGCCGGAAATAATCGCGGCCGATCGCCGTCCGCGGCGAGAGGCTGCCGTCGATAACGTCGAAGAGCACCTCATCACCGCTGGGATAGTTAATCACGTCGCCATCTATCAGAAACTTGTCCAGCTTTTCGTAAGTTATCGATGGTTTTCCGTCCAGCAACTGGAGGCGCTGCCCCTTGTACTGGAAATACAAAACGCAGCCCTCGGGACCGGTCACTCTCAGCTCCGCGTACTTGTTTTCCATATCGGCCAGCTTCTGCCTGGCATCTTTGGGCAGACTGTTAAAGAAATGTGATTGCCGCGCCATGAACCTTCGGAACATATTCTCTACCAGAGCCATGCTACAACCTCCTGGCAATGCCTTTGAATAACTTTCTCTTGAGTTTTTTACCCAGCGTCAGGTCCTTCAGGACCACGGGGGTGGAGCTGATAATCTTGTCGGCCAACTCGGAAAAATAGGGTTTGAGTCTCTTCACATCCCCGCTCTGCGGTATGGATAGAAGAAACGGTATCCCCGCCTTTTTGGCGATCGCCTCCAGGTCAACCCTGGGAGATAAGAACTGATATTCTGTTTCGCCATGGCAATTGAGGAAGCCGGCCTGATTGACGACCAGGCCGACGATGGGTATTTGCTTTACCCGCAGCAGGTCGATGGTCCGGACCAAGCCGGTGGTGGCGATAGCGGAAGGCTGGGAGACGATAAAGACGCCGAAGAGGTCCTTAGTCCGGTCGAAGAATGAGAACATCTCCTGGCTCGAGCTCGGCGGCAGGTCGAATATCTGGTAATCCAGGGGCTTCGGCCAGGTCACTTTATCGTCGGACAGCATCTCCGTGACGCGGCGCCATTTGCTTGAGGCCACGACATCATCGATCTGCGTTCGTATCGCCTCCAGCTCATCCCGCATTACCACGGGTTCACATTCCAGCTTATGCTGGAGTTCGCCAATCTTTTTGACGGTCGCCATAAGCTCGGCGTTTTGGGAGCCATCCCACAGGACGGCGTTTTCCTCGCCGACGAAGCTGGCGATAGACAGGAGCCAGTAGCCGTTTACTTCGGGGACGATTATCTTCTCATTAACATTGTCCAGTCCCCAGCGCGGAGAATGCTCAAGCCCGAGAGCCGAGTAAAGATTGCTGCCGGTAACATCAAGGTCGACGCAGCCGACATTGTATCTTTTCCCCACCAGGGCCAGGCTGAGCCCGGCTACCACCGTGCTTTTGCCAACACCACCTTTAAGGGCAAGGACGGCTAACTTCTTCACAATAAACTCCAAAAAGAAACGGGGCAAGCTAACGCTTGCCCCGTTGCAATTTTTCCCGTTATTCTTTTCACCCATTCTAAAACAAACATCGGCTAACCGTCAAGGGCTTATGAGTGTCAGCCGGAGAAATGTCACCCCTTAATCAATATACTCAAGGCTGTTTTGTCGCTTTCCCCAGGGATACTTCTTGCATTTTGTCGTAAAGAGTATTAGAATTTCAGAAAAAGGGAATGGGGCAAGCGACCCTCAGCGAGGGTCTGACTTGCCCTTCTTTTTTGGAGGTAGCCATGGAAGAGAAAGTAGAACCCACGGAGGTCCCGGCAGCACCGGAGCAGGCGCCGGAAGCCAAGGCCGAATACGACCTTCACATAAAAGTCCCGGCGGACATGCGGCAGAAGCTCAGAGATTGCGCCGAGCTTGCATACAAGATGGGCGATATCCCCAAGCCGGACCTGGTCAACCTGATGAATCTTTTTATCAGCTGGGGCATGGCGGTCCAGAAGAAGAAGTGGCTCGACCGGTTTGGCTACAAGTAAGCGGGGCTAAGCCGAGCAAAGCCGTTGTTATAGGAGGAGGGCTTACTATGTGTAGCGAGTACCCCGGTGAGGTTCAAACGGACTACCCCCGTGGAGTCCAATCGTAGC
>Ga0209777_10001145_pt1 | contig 39851 bp, 39 predicted proteins | sample FrelakmetHBP12HB_FD_187147 | JGI IMG/M metagenome (GOLD analysis project Ga0209777, IMG submission 187147) | Freshwater lake sediment microbial communities from the University of Notre Dame, USA, for methane emissions studies -HBP12 HB (SPAdes)... | ecosystem: Environmental > Aquatic >...
CCCGCCGCACAGCAGCCCCAGGCCACCCAACCGGCAGCTACGCAACCGGCGCAGCCGCCTGCCGACCAGGCGGGCGCGCAGCCGCAGGAGCAGACTCCTCCGGCGGAGGAGTCCACAAGCGCCAAGCCGAAGGTCAAGAAGGGCAGCGAGCAGGACGTGGATTCCATCGGCAACCGCGGCATGGGCGGCCGCGGCATGGGCAACTGGTACTCCCTGGAATCCGAGATTCGCATGGGCAAGCAGTACGCCCAGATGGTGGAGCAGAGCTCACGGCTGGTGACCGATCCGGTCATCGTTGAATACATCAACCGAATCGGCCAGAACCTGGTGCGCAATTCTGATGCCAAGGTGCCCTTCACCATCAAAGTCATTGATTCCGACGAAGTCAACGCATTTGCGCTCCCCGGCGGCTTCTTCTACGTCAACACCGGACTGATTCTGGCGGCCGACGACGAGGCCGAGCTGGCCGGTGTGATGGCGCACGAGATTGCCCACGTGGCCGCGCGCCATGCCACCCGGCAGGCGACGCGCGCACAGTGGGCGAACCTGGGCACCATTCCGCTCATCTTCGTGGGCGGCGGCTTGGGCTACGGGCTGTACGAAGCGGCCAGCATCGCCCTGCCTCTGACGTTCATGCACTTCTCGCGTGCCTTTGAGTCGGAGGCCGATTACCTGGGCGTGCAGTACATGTACAAGGCCGGCTACGACCCGCAGGCCTACGTGCAGTTCTTCGAGAAGCTCCAGGCGCAGGAGAAGAAGAAGCCCGGCACGATCTCCAAGGCGTTCGCCTCGCATCCCCAGACTCCCGACCGCATCGAGGCCTCGCAGAAGGAGATCGCGCAGATCCTGCCGGCGAGGGACGCCTACATCGTCAGCACCAGCGAGTTTGACGACATCAAAGCTCGGTTGGCGACACTTGAGAACCGTCACAAGCCGCAGGACGACACTAAGGGACGGCCTTCGCTGCGTCGCGCCAGCACCAGCGACACCAATAACACGCAGACCGACAAGACCGACGACCGCCCGACGCTCAAGCGCCGCGACGACTAGTTCGCTGCACATTGATCTTCCGGCCGCGCCCGTGCGCGGCCTTTGCTTTGAGCAAAGGCAAACGGGGCCGGCACTGTGCCGGCCCCGTCGTGCAGAGAATCGATCTGCCTAGAACATGAACAGCAAGCCTGCGCCGTAGCGGACGTTCTTGTCCTGGTACGCGCCTCCGAAATGAGTGATGACGTAGTCTACTTCTGCCGGGCGGATCCAGACGTGCTTGGCGACCTTGAAGTCCAGAGCGCCGCCGGGAGCCATAGCGAACGCGTTTTCCGTCGGAAAGGGACCTTCGCCCAAAGTGGCGCCCCCGAAGAGATAGTGAACATTCATCCTGGCGAACTTGCCCACGGGGAGTACGTACGACGGGCCGAAGAGGTAAGTGTAGAGATGGCCAGGACCCGCCATAGGAAATGTCGCATATTGCCCGCTGAAGTCGGCGAGCACGGCGAAGTGCTTGGTGACCATGAACATGGGTTGCACTTCAAAGCCGTTCGCGTTGAGGTTGAAGGGGCTACCGGCGTGAAGGAACGAGTAACCGGCCTCAATCCCAACCTTCTGGGCGAAAAGAGCCGGCGAGAACGCAACCAGCACGAGCAGAACAAATACCAACTTACGCATGTAAATTCCTCCCCCTTCGATGTAACGGAAGCCCCTACCTGCTCCTCAAGTGCCCGATCGCAGGAACGACAGGCCTACGAATTTCGGAAGCAGTGTTAAGTAATTCCGCCTAGTTCTGAGGATAGCACCGCTTGCAGTGCCAGGCGATGGAAATCCTTGGCTCGTCGATGTGCGGAGGGACGCTGCACATGCCGAAATGTCTGCACAGGAACTCGGAGAATGGTAACGAAGGTAGTGCTGCCAGCGGACGTGCGACGTTGATCGAAGTCAGGGATCTATCAGCAAACAGGGCCGGCGCTGTGCCGGCCCCGTCGAGCTCAGGCTGAACAGATTAGAACTTGAATACGACGCCTGCGCCGTAGCGGAAGGTGTCCTTCTCCCACGCGCTGTAAAAATGAGTGATGACCCAATCGAACTCCGCCGGGCGGATCCAGATCTTCTTGGCAACCTTGAAGTCCAGTGCGGCGCCGGGTGCCATGGCGAATGCAGTGTCTCCCCCTGGACCATAGCTAACGCCGCCGAGGAGGTAATGGACGTTGAACTCAGCTGACTTGCCGATCGGCATGACGTACGCCGGGCCGCCCATGTACGAGTAGACATGGCCACCGCTCACATAATGGCCACTGAAGTCGGCGATCACGGCAAAGTGCTTGCCGGCATAGAACATGGGCTGCACTTCAAAGCCGTTCGCGTTGACGTCGAGTCCGCTGGTACCGGAGTGGATGAACGAGTAACCGGCTTCAACCGCAACCTTCTGGGCAAACAGGGCCGGGGTGAATGCAAGAAGCACGAGCAGAACAAATACCACCTTACGCATGTAGACTTCTCCCTTTGTAGATAGCGGAAGCCCTTACCTGCTTCTCAGGTACCGGATGGCAGAAGGGACGCCCAGCACGGGACTTTCGGAAGCAGTGTTAAGCAGTTCCGCTTAGTCTTGAGGATAGCATTACCCGCGGCGCCTGGCGATGAAAATCCTTCGCTCGTTGAAGTGCGGAACGACGCTCAACATCCCAAAAAGTTAGCACGCGAAATCCAAAAGAAGTGAATCCGGTAATAACGCCACCGAGTGCGAGCGATGACGCCGAGCACAAAGGCTTTGGATGTGAAGCGGGTTACTCGTGAGCGGCCGCTATCCCGGTTCAGGAACCATCAGCAAGCAGGGCCGGCGCTGTGCCGGCCCCGTCGTGATCAAACTCAACCTGCTTAGAACATGAACAGAACACCCGCGCCGTAGCGGAAGTCGTTGTTGGTCCTACCAATATAGCGGGCGTAAACGTAGTCGAACTCGACCGGGCGGATCCAAACTTTGTTGGCGACTTTGAAGTCCAGTCCGATCCCGGGCGCCATGGCGAAGCTGTTGAGCGTGTCGCCGCAGCAACCGAAGTTAGCGCCGCCAACAAGGTAGTGAAAGTTGAACTGGGCGGACTTGCCGACCTTCGCGACATAGGCCGGGCCGCCCATGTAGGTGTATTGGTGGAAGGTGACACCCATGGCGCTCGCATAGGTGCCGGTGAAGTCGCCCATCACGGCAAAATGCTTGGAGAGCTTGAACATCGGCTGGATTTCAAAACCGTTGCTGTTGAGGGCGGGCGTGGTGTCCATGCGAACATACGAATAACCGGCGTAGATGCCGACCTTCTGAGCGAACAGCACCGACGAGAACAGAAGCAGCACGAGTACTACGAATGCGAATCTGCGCATCTAAATTCCTCCAATCGAATTTAACGGATGTTCTTACCCGCTTCTCAAAGGCTGGCTTCTGAAAGCGCCAGCCTCAGGAGCCACGAAACTGGGGTAAGTACGTCCGCCTATTGCGGAGGTTACCACTTACAGCGGGGGTGCAACGACAAAATTCTCCGCACGCTCAGGGCCGACAAACGGAACCGCAGGAATGGAAAGGCCGCTCGCGCTCGAACCGATAACCTTGAGAATGCTGAGCGGTGACCACGTATCCAAAGAGCCCTCGTCCATTCCGGCTCGAATCGTTGACAGCGGCGCTGCGGCTGCACCGCGCACAGGCGGGGAGGCGAGGGCCCCCATCGTCAGGCGGACAATCATGTAAACTACTTTTCAGCGCGTGGCCCTGTAGCTCAGATGGATAGAGCAGCGGTTTCCTAAACCGAAGGTCGGGTGTTCGACTCACCCCAGGGCTACCATTCTCATCTCATTGAAATCGCTCAGGAATGCGGCAGAGGATGCCGGGCGATTTCGCCAAAACGTTGACACCCAGTTCCCGGGGACTCCGATCCCAGACGGTCGCTTAACTTTCCAGTCTCGCCGGTCCCACTTCCGCTGACGGGGAACACCCAAGAACGAAGGACTTTCGGCGTCACACTTCGCGGGTAATGCTATCCTAGAAAGTAAGCGAAACTGCTCAACACTGCTTCCGAAGTTCCTAGGCTGGTTGTTCCTGCGACCCGGCACTCGAGAAGCAGGTGGGCTCTGACGTTACATCCAATGGGAGGAATTTCCATGCGTAAGTTGGTATTTGTTCTGCTCGTGCTGGTTGCGTTCTCGCCGGCTCTCTTCGCCCAGAAGGTTGCAATTGAGGCCGGTTACTCGTTTATCCACGCCGGTGCCCCCTTCGACATCAACGCGAACGGCTTTGAAGTGCAGCCCATGTTCTATTTCGGTAAGCACTTTGCCGCAATCGCCGACTTCAGTGGCCATTACAAGTACGGGGGCCATATTTACGGGTATCGCTTCGGCCCGGCGTACGTCATGCCGATCGGCAAGTCAGCTGAGTTCAACGTCCATTACCTCCTCGGCGGCGCTACCCTTGGCCCAGGGGGAGGAAGTGCATTCTCCATGGCTCCCGGCGCCGCTCTGGACTTCAAAGTCGCCAAGCACGTCTGGATTCGTCCGGCAGAGTTTGACTGGGTCCTCACTCATTTCTTTTCGGCCTGGCAGGACAAGGACTTCCGCTACGGCGCAGGCGTCGTCTTCAAGTTTTAGTCTGCTTGCCTGTGTTCGACAGGGCCGGCAGAGCGCCGGCCCTGTTTGCGTCTACTCAAAACGGAGGCCGCAAACACAGCGCAGCCAAAAGACCCACCTACTGCGGACGCAGTCGTCGCGGCGCACTGAGCAGCGTGACCAATACGTGACCAATGGGACTCAACAGGCCCTCATCGGACCTCGCCGGACGAACTTGAGTCCAGGTGAACCGAAAGAGGTGGACGACTGTTGACAGATGCGTTGACAGATAAGTGCCGATTGTCCTGATTACACGCACTTGCGGCAACGGAATCCGACTCACAAGTTGCTGATACGACTGAGGTGGTAGCCCTGTCCAACATTTCCTAAACCGAAGGTCGGGTGTTCGACTCACCCCAGGGCTACCATTCTCATCTCATTGAAATCGCTCAGGAATGCGGCAGAGGGTGCCGGGCGATTTCGCCTTGGCCGCCCGCTGTCAAACTGCGTATCCTTTTCCATTTTTCAATTACACGCTTCTTGGGCACTTTGAGTGATTCTGGGTTTGCCATGTTCATCGCTCCATTTAGAACTCTTGAGAACCGGCCTTTTGCGCTTCCCAGCTATTTGCCCTTCCATTTGCCACTATTCCAACGCTGGAGTTCGCTACCTGGTCTTTCCCTTAATAGGACTTACCCGTTGTGAAACGAACGCCGGGGGCGGTCACAACCCGAAAGCAGAGGGATACCGAACGTCACCGCGAATTCCCTCCAGCGCACCTCCCGAGAGTTCCAGCGCCATGAATACCTCGGGCGGGAACGGACTAGCCAAGTAGCGCGCCTTATCAGAAGAGAAGCCAAATCGAGGGTAGTAATCCTTGTGTCCGAGCACGATGACGATACGTTCACCCCGAGCGCTTAGTTCATTCAGTCCATGACGGACCAATTGACTGCCGATCTGATGGCCTTGATGGTCCGGTAGAACGGCCATCGGAGCCAATGAAACTGCCGCCACAGGCCCTTGCGCTGTTTCAACCGACATGCGATTGAACAGAATGTGGCCGACGATTTGGTTGCCAACCTCTGCGACGTACGACGCCAAGACGGCCCCCTCTACCCACAACCTGTCTATTAAGTCTGCTTCGTCGGAACGTCCGAAAGCGGTTTCGTTGACGGTCCTGACCTGCTCTCGGTCATAGGGTTGCTCGTCCCTGACGCGTAATGGCGCTTCTGTTTCCATCGTTGACATCCTTTCTTGTTGGGCGACCGGCACGCAACCGGAAAAGCTTTCTGTGTTCGTTGGGTTCAAGTTTGTCGCACAAAGGACCCTTCTTGAGACATGATCCGGAATTTCCGTTTTGGCCTCGAAAACGGCCCCATAGTACATCCGGCTCGCTTGTTCGCGACACCGTAAGACCGATTGGTCATCAGGAGCACTCCCGATGGTCTTCATCCGCAGCAGCACAGCCCAAAGTTGCCCCATTTGTGGCCTACTCTTGCAACACCTCTCCCTTACCCCAGCCAGTTCACAGACGGATTCCGCTGCCAATTGGACCACGATCCACCTATCCCGTCGGTATCGGTAGCAGCGCGATCCGGCCCTGTCTATCGCTCCGTGCTCGTTGCAGTGCACGTCCCGGCTCACCACCAAAAGTGGTGAAGCAACTGGGATCTTGATGCGGCAATCCTCCGGGGGACTTTTGCTACTTTTCAGGCTGCTTTTCCTGCTCCACCACCGAATTCTTGCAACTTACACGGTCTTTCGTTCGCCGATTTGGTTTGGGCTTGAAAACTCACTCCCGAGCAATACAATGCAAGCGTGACAGAAGTCAAAAAGGAGATTCCAGCTCAGACCTTGCCACATCAGCCGAGCGTGACCAATACGTGACCAATGGGCCGTCACAAGCCCGCATCGGACAAGCTTGGCGTCCGGCTGAGCGAGAGGTGCGGAAAGTGTTGACAGATGCGTTGACAGATAAGTGCCGATTGTCCTGATTACACCCACTTGCGGCAACGGAATCCGACTCACAAGTTGCTGATACGACTGAGGTGGTAGCCCTGTCCAACATTTCCTAAACCGAAGGTCGGGTGTTCGACTCACCCCAGGGCTACCATTCTCATGACAATAGCGAAGGCGATCTCACTAGCGGTGCTCTGTGCTGCGGCCGTCGGTGCCGCCGCGGCGCAGACTCCGCAGGAGGAGAGCGTGGCGCGGCAGCAGATCACCTCGACGCTCCACCAGATGTACGAGGCGGAGAAGCGCAGGGACCTGCAATTCGTGCTCGCGAACCTGGCGGAGGACTTTGCCGAGGTCGCCGGCGACGGCGGCATCTACCACCGCGCAGACATCGAGGCCGGTTGGGCAGACGTCCAACTGAAGGACTACACGCTCACAGACTGCGTCTTCAAGCTGATAAACCGCGACGCTGCCTACCTGAGCTGCCAGATGCAGGTGGAAGCGACCTACAAAAGCCAGCCGTTCCCGAAGGCCTTCCGCGTGACCTACTTCTGGACGCGTCAGGAGGGCAAGTGGCTGCTGCGCTTCGAGCAGGGAACGGTGATCCCAGAAGCGCCGAAGAAGGACTGATTGCAGCCCTTGGCCCCGACGCCAGCGCCAAGCATGTTCTGACGAGCCGCCCTGCCGGGGTCGCAACACCGTTCTCTGCGATCCCTACGCCGTCACCAGCGCTCCGGCGTGTTCCAGCTCCTCCATCACGGCAATGGAGAGCCGCCGGATGCCCTCACGGATCATCTCCGGTGAAGCATTGGAGAAATTGAGCCGCATGTGGGCGCCGGTCTCGCCGCCGCTGTCGCCACCGGGGTAGAAGGCCTCGCCGGGGACGAAGGCCACGTCCTGCTTCAACGCGGCGCGGAAGAGGCGCTCGGAGTTGCATCCCTGGGGCAGCGTGACCCAGAGGAAGAGGCCGCCCTCGGGGCGCGTCCACGTGACCTGCGGCGGGAAGAACTCGTCGAGCGCCTTCAGCATCACGTCGCGGCGCTCGCGGTAGATGCGCCGGATGGTCTGCACGTGCTGGTCAATGAAGCCGTCCTTCGACACTTCGTACGCCACCATCTGGATGAAGGTGCTGGTGTGCAGGTCGGTGCCCTGCTTGATCTGAACCAATTTGCTGATGACCTCGGTGGGCGCCACCATCCAGCCCAGGCGTATGCCCGGCGCCAGCACCTTGCTGAAGGTGCTCATGTAGATGACGCTGCCGTCGAAATACCCTGCCTCATTCTCGTTCTTGCTGTTGAGCACCACCAGCGGCGGCAGGTGCTCGCCGCTGTAGCGCAATTGGCCGTAGGGATCATCCTCGATGATGGGGATGCCGTGCTCCTCAGAGAGCTTCACCAGTTGCTTGCGCCGCTCGAGCGAGAGGGTGACGCCGCCCGGGTTCTGGAAGTTCGGCAGGATGTACATGAACTTGGGGCCGGAGCGCAGGGCGCCGTCGAGCAGTTCAGTGCGCAGGCCGTCGTCGTCCACGGGCACGGTGACGTACTCGGCGCCGAAGAGGTTGAAGGCCTGCAGCGCGCCCAGGTAGGTGGGGGTCTCCACCAGGATGCGGTCGCCGCGGTTGATGAGCAGCTTGGCGATGAGGTCGAGCGCCTGCTGCGAGCCCGAGGTGAGCAGGACGTTGTCCACAGTGGCCTTGATGCCGTAGCGCGACATCTGGGCCACGATCTGCTCGCGCAGCGGACGGTAACCTTCCGTGGGGCCGTACTGCAGGGCCGTCGCCGGAGCCTCTGTCAGCACCTTCTGGCAGGCCTCGCGGAAACGCTCGGCGGGGAAAACCTCGGGCGCGGGAAGTCCGCCGGCGAGGGAGATAACTCCCGGTCTTTCAGTGAGTTTCAGCAGTTCGCGGATGATGGAACTCTTGATGATGTGGGTACGCTGCGCGTACCGGTGTGCCCACGGCGTGGCCATGTAAACCCCCGAGTGAACCCGGAAGTCTGCCAGCCTCTTGTTACATCTGTCTGTGATACTTGATACATGCGCGTGTGTGCGGAGCCGGAATGGGGCACACCAAGGCGAGACCTCCGGCTGAGGATTCCCGGTAGGAATTGCATTTATACTGTTGCCGTGCCCAAGTTCTCCATCGTAGTGCCGTTCCACAACGAGCAGGAGAGCGTCACCGAGCTCTATGACCGGCTGAAGGCCGTCATGGAGGCCAACGGGGAGCCCTTCGAGTTCGTCTTCGTGGATGACGGCAGCCGTGACCGCACCTTTCCGCTGCTCAAGGAGATCGCCACCGTTGACAGCCGCGTGGTGGTGGTAAAGCTGCGCCGCAACTTCGGGCAGACCTCCGCTCTCGCCGCCGGCTTCGACCACGCCGAGGGCGACTTCGTCATCGCCATGGACGGCGACCTGCAGCACGATCCCGCCGACATCCCGGCCTTTATCGCCAAGCTCAACGAGGGCTACGACATCGTGAGCGGCTGGCGCAAGATCCGCGTGGATAACTTCTGGCTGCGCCGCTTTCCCTCGTGCGTGGCCAACTGGCTGATGGCAAAGCTGAGCGGCGTGGATCTGCACGATTTCGGGACCACCTACAAGGCGTACAACCGCGATCTGCTGGAGCAGGTGCCGCTCTACGGCGAGGGAATGCACCGGTTCATTCCGGCGCTGGCCTCGTGGTACGGCGCGAAGATCTGCGAGATTCCGATCAAGAACATCAATCGCGGGCGGGGCGGCTCGCACTACGGGCTCTCGCGCACCATCCGCGTCTTCTTCGATCTCATCACCATCCGCTTTCTGCTGCGGTATATGGCGCAGCCCATGCACTTTTTCGGTGGCCTGGGAGTGCTGGGCATCGGCAGTGGCGCGGCAATCGCGACATGGATGATCGTCCGCAAGCTCCTGCTGCACGAAAACGTGATGGACGTGCACGGGCCGCTGCTCATCTTTGCGGCGGTGCTGCTGGTGAGCGGCGTGCAGCTGCTGGCGCTGGGGCTGCTGGGAGATCTGCAGGTGCGGCACTTCTACGAGCCGAATGCCGCCACGCCGTATCGTGTGGCTCGCGTGTTGCGCAGTCGGTCTGGGGAAGAGCACGAGATACACGAATAAGGGGCAGTTGCGCAGGAGGCGGTCTGGACCCAGGCCGCTGTTGCATTTGGGCCTCGGGGCTGAAGCGGTTGCGGCAGCGGTCCGCGAACTTTGGAGCGGACCCTGCACGGGTGAACCATGGACGGCCACACGCTTTACTTAACGTACCTGGGCACGGTGCTGTTCTTTGCCATGGGACTGGGACTACTGGCCAGCAGCCAGCGCCGCTCCCGAGCGCTGCTGTACTTCTGCGCCTCTGAGTTTTTCTCCGCCGGCCGACTGCTTCTCCGCGGGCTGGAGGACACGCTGCCCACCTTCTACTCCAGATTTCTGGCCGATGTCCTGCTCATCTTGATGTTCCTGTTCGTGTACCTGGGGCTGGCCAGCTTTCTGCAGCGCGCGGTTCGACTCAAGCCGATCCTGTGGATGCTGGCCGCATGGCTGGCCGCCTACGGCCTCTTTTACGCGCGGCTGCGCGACTACTCGGTCCCCGTCGCGGTCGTACCGATCCTGATCTTCTGCGCGGCCTCCATCTCCATGCTGCTTTCGAGCCGCATCCCGGAGTTCCGCGAGGTCGCGCGGGTGACGGCCACCCTGCTCTCGAGCGTAGTGGTGGTCGTGCTGGTGCGCACCGCGCAGTTCACCAGGTATGACCACGGAGTTCCCTATGCCGTGGTCCGCCGCTATGCGCAGTTCTCCGTCGGCTCCACCGCGCTCCTGATGTTCCTTGAAGCGTGCCTGGTGGCCTGCTACATCTGGTTCTTTGTGGCCAGTATCTATGGCGAGCTGAACCGCCTGGTGCGCACCGACTGGCTGACGGGAGCGCTGAGCCGGCGGGCGCTGGAGACGGAGGCACAACGCGAAGTAGAGCGCAGCATCCGCTCCGGCGCAAACCTCGCCATGATCCTCTTCGACGTTGACCACTTCAAGACGCTGAACGATGACTACGGCCATTCCGCCGGCGACGCAGCGCTGCGCGGCATGGTACGCCGGGTCCAGAGCCAGCTCCGCACCTTCGACCTATTGGCCCGATCCGGGGGCGACGAGTTCACGGCATTGCTGCCGGGCACCGACCTGGCGGGTGCACGCGAGGTGGCGGAACGTGTCCGCCGGGCGATTGAGACTCTTGCCGTTCCCGTTGAGGGCACAACCCTACGCTGCACCGCCAGCTGCGGGGTTTCGCAGCTGGGCCGGGAAGAGAACAACTTTGAGGCCCTGCTGCGCCGCGCGGACCGCGCTTTGTACGACGCCAAGCGAATGGGCCGCAACCGGGTGGTAGTGCAGAACTCCGAAGCCGACCGGGAAGGCTCGCACCCCAATCGCAGCTGAGGCAGCCGTCCTCCGGCGTGTGTCCTTATCTGGTTCCCGAACCGGATTTTTTCCGTTCTTTCGACATGGCGCCGAGGCGGGCGTGGTACTACAATACCCAGTCCGGAAGGTGCCGTCATAGCTCCAGTCCGCGCCCCCGGCGAAGCAATTACAGCGGAGTCAACATTATGGCTAGAGCTACACAGACACCATTGCGCCTTGCTACCCGCATGGCGCGCCTCGGCACGGAGACCGCCTTTGAAGTCCTCGTCAAAGCGCGCGCATTGGAAGCGAAGGGCAAAGACATCGTTCACCTTGAGATCGGCGAGCCGGACTTCGATACCCCCGGCAACATCGTGGAAGCCGCGGTGGATGCCCTGCACAAGGGCTGGACGCACTATGGCCCATCCTCGGGACTGCCGGAACTGCGCCAGGCGATTGCCGCCGACGTGGCCGCCTCACGGCGTTGCAAGGTGGCTCCGGAAGAGGTGGTCGTTGTCCCCGGCGGCAAGCCCATCATCTTCTTCACCCTCCTTGCGCTGATTGACGATGGCGACGAGGTCATCTATCCCAACCCGGGCTTCCCGATTTATGAGTCCATGATCCACTACATAGGCGGGAAGGCCGTGCCCATCCGGCTGCGCGAGGAGCTCGACTTCCGCTTGGATATCAACGAGCTGGCCGGGCTCATCAACGATCGGACCAAGCTCCTTATCCTGAACTCGCCGCAGAATCCGACCGGCGGCGTGCTCACCCAGCAGGACATCGAGGACATCCACCGCATCATCGGCGACCGCGACATCTTCGTCCTGAGCGACGAGATTTACAACCGCCTCATCTTTGAGGGCGCGCACCATTCGCTCATGTCCTACGAAGACATGCGCGATCGCGTGATTCTGCTCGACGGCTTCAGCAAGACCTACGCCATGACCGGCTGGCGCATGGGCTACGGCGTGATGCGCCCCGACCTGGCGAAGTGGGTCGCCCAGTTGATGACCAACTCCAACTCCTGCACCGCCAGCTTCTCGCAGCGCGCCGGCATCGAGGCCATTACCGGCGACCAGAGCTCGGTGACGAAGATGTGCGACGAGTTCAAGCGCCGTCGCGATTTCTTCGCCGGGCGCATCAACAAGATCAAGGGCTTCAGTTGCCGCGTCCCCAAGGGCGCGTTCTATATGTTCCCCAACATCACCAGGACCGGCTGGCCCTCGAAGAAGCTTGCCGACGCCCTGCTGGAGGATGCCGGCGTGGCGGCCCTCAGCGGCACCGCCTTCGGCGCATACGGCGAGGGGTATCTGCGCTTTTCCATCGCCAACTCCATGGAGAACATCGGCAAGGCCCTGGACCGCGTGGAGGCGTGGGTCAACAAGAATCTGTAACCTGAAGCCTCCTGGCCTCCGGCCCGCCTCCGCGGCGGGTCTTTTTTGTTGGAGCCAATTGGCCGCGCCGTGACTCTAATGTGTCATGCGCGGTGAACCTGGCCGCGGATGGCTCTACGTGGGGACCCTGATGTCAAAATCCAGCTTCCGTATCTTCGCCACCTGCGATATCGGCGACAGCTTCGATCTTCTCCGCGAGCGCGGCTACCAAGTGGAGGTTTATCCCGGCCCTGAGGCCCCGCCCAAGGCCCTGGTCATCGAGAAGGTCTGCTCCGGCGTGGACGGCCTCATCACCACCCTTCGCGACCCGATTGACGCCGAGGTCTTCGAGGCAGGGAAGGACACCCTGAAGGGCGTGGCGCAGTACGCCGTCGGCTATGACAATATCAACCGCGCCGACGCCAACCGCTACGGCATCCCCTTCACCCACACCGCCGAGGTGCTGACCGACGCCACCGCCGAGTTTGCGCTCGCCATGCTGCTCGCTGTTTCGCGCAAGCTGGCGCCGAGCGAGGAACTGGTGCGTGAGCAGCGCTGGGGTTCCTGGCACCCCTATCTGCCCTTCCTGGGCGACGAGGTCACGGGCAAGACGCTGGCGGTGATCGGCATGGGGCGCATCGGACAGGCGCTCATCCGCAAGGTTGCCGGCCTGGAGATGAACGTCCTTTGCTGCGACCCGGCCTGCAAGAACGACAGCTTTGCGAACGCGATGCAGAAGTTGATGGACAGCGCGCACGAGCTGGGTCTGAGCACGCGCCGCAACTGGATTCGCAACGCCTCGCTGGAGGAGTGCCTCGGAGAGGCCGACTACGTGAGCCTGCACGTGCCGCTGCTGTGTGCCACGGACTCCGACAAGCCCACGTACCACCTGATCAACGCCAGGACCTTGCGCATGATGAAGCCTACGGCATATCTCATCAACACCGCGCGCGGCCCGATCGTGGATGAGAAGGCGCTCTACACCGCGCTCAAGGAGCGCTGGATTGCCGGTGCCGCCCTCGACGTCTTCGAGCAGGAGCCGCTGCCGGCGAATTCGCCTCTGCGCGACCCCGAGCTGGCCGACCGCCTGCGCCTCTTCCCTCACTTCGCCAGCGGTGGCGTGGCCACGCGGCTTTCATCGGACCCCAACGTCGGCATGGCGGGGCGCTGCGTGCAGGGATTGATCGACATGATGGAAGAAAACCACGGGGGCGATGTAACTAAAATGCCCTACGTGGTGAACAAGGAAGTTTTCCGCGCGCGCAAGACGGCGTGAAGACCAGCGATTAGCAATTAGCGATGAGCTATTAGCCCGGGCGAGTGCGGTACAGCGCCTCAAAGGTAGCGCCGGACTTTAGTCCGGTGGATCGGCTGCGACCGTCACGGAGGTTTCAGCCTCCGAGGGCGGCGTTCTCCTGTGTGCTTGCGTTTCAGGCGAGAAGGGATACGATACGCCTGATTGAGGGTTGCATGAGGAGGGCGTTATGAAGAGGATCGGACCGGTCTGTATTGCCATCGTGTTCGTATTATTGCTGTGCAACGTCGCGTCAGCCACTAACTGGGTGCTGGTTATGAAAGTCAACGGCTGGGGGTCTGATTCTGATGCTCACGGGTTCAGTGTGTATATCGACGCGGACAGCGTGATGCGAAGCGGTGATACGATCAGCTTCTGGATGCTGCAGGTGTACAACTTTCCCGACCCTCTACTTCAGAATAAGCAGAAGAATCTTACAAAGATTGAAGCAAAGCCGCTGACGAACCCACTGCAGTATAGGAATGTGGAATTGTATAGCTACGACGCGACGGGAAAGGAGATCTTGGCGCGCCCCGATTTCTATGACAAGAAGTTCGACGGATATGAGAGCGACGTCTCCATCTGGGTCCGGTCAATTCCCATCGCCACCCGATACGCGAAACGGGGCACGATAGGTAAGAACAACACGCCGAAGCCGAAGCTGAATCCGTAAACGCGATGGAAAGCTCAGCCGGGACGCCGCCTGCGAGGGCGGCGTGCAATTGGTAGCGCCGGACTTTAGTCCGGCGAATCGAATGGCCCAGATACGGAGGCTTTAGCCTCCGGGGTGAGCCTTGCCGAGTGCGACTACGGGCGAATCACAGAAGAGCACAACCTCAGGGGCTGAAGCCCCCTCGTTAAGGCTAGCGAACGCCGGGCTAAAGCCCGACTCTACCCTCTTGAAACAATTCGCGATTGAGATACGCGTGCAGCCTATCTAGCCTGCGCGACGGCGCTGGTCACCAGCGAGCGCAGCAGCGTGGCCCCGTCCGTCATGCCGAGTTCCGGCTCGCTGGCGCGCTCTGGATGCGGCATCATGCCCAGCACGTTGCGGCTTTCGTTGCAGATGCCGGCGATGTTGTCCATGGAACCGTTGGGATTGGCACCGGGTGTATCTTCACCGCGCGCAGTGCAGTAACGGAACATGACGCGCTCCTGTCCGCGCAACTGGCGCAGCGTGGCCTCGTCGCAAAAGTAGTTGCCCTCCATGTGGCCGATGGGAATCTCCAGAACATCGCCCTTGGTGAGCGCGTGAGTGAAGGGCGTGGCGGCGCTCTCCACGCGGATGTGCACCGGCTTGCAGATGTACTTCAGCGTCTTGTTCTTCATCAGCACGCCGGGCAGCAGGCCGCTCTCGCAGAGGATCTGAAAGCCGTTGCAGATGCCCATCACCAGCCCACCCGAAGCGGCGAACTTGCGCACCTCCTCCATGATGGGCGCGAACTTGGCGATGGCCCCGGTGCGGAGGTAGTCGCCGTAGGCGAAGCCTCCGGGAACGATGACGACGTCGCAGCCCTCCAGGTCGTGCGACTCGTGCCAGAGCATGGTGGCGGGTTGTCCGAAGACTTCCTTGAAGGCCCAGTAGGCGTCGTGGTCGCAGTTGGAGCCGGGGAAGATGATCACGCCGAACTTCATTGGGCCTCACCTCGGGTGGCGCGTGGTGCTGTTAGCCAGAGTCTAGCATGTGATTGCGCAGCCACGGATTGGGTCTGCTCACGGCGTGCTATAATCCGGTTGCGTGCAGTGAGTTAGCGGCACTTTGAGCCCCTGCTGCTCATGCGGGGCGGGACCGCCGAGTTTCAATTTCAATCTCCTACGAGGTTCTGGCATGTCCGGCCATTCAAAATGGGCAACCATTAAGCACAAAAAGGGCGCGCTCGACGCCAAGCGCGGCAAGATCTTCACCCGTCTCATCAAGGAAATCAGCATGGCCGCCAAGGCCGGCGGCGGAGATCCGGAAAAGAATCCGCGGCTGCGCGGCGCCGTGCAGGCGGCCAAGGCAGAAAACATGCCGGGCGACAACATCAAGAAGGCCATCCTGCGCGGCACCGGCGAGCTGCCCGGCGTGAGCTACGAAGAGGCTACCTTCGAGGGCTTCGGCCCGGGCGGCGCGGCCGTCATGGTGGAGGTCTCCACCGACAACCGCAACCGCACGGTGAGCGAGCTCCGCCACGCCTTCAGCAAGAACGGCGGCAACATGGGCGCGGCCGGATCGGTCTCACACATGTTCAGCAAGAAGGGTGACATCCTCATCGCCAAGTCCGCCGCCAAGGAAGAAGACCTGATGAACCTGGTGCTCGAGCACGGCGGCGACGACCTGACCGACGACGGCGAGCACTGGGAGATCATCACGGAGCCCGCGGCCTACGAGAAGGTGCTGGAGGCGGTGAGGGCTGCGGGCATCAAGCCGGAGAACGCCGAAGTTTCGATGGTCCCGGCGAACTACGTGAAGCTCACCGGCCAGCAGGCTGCCACCATGCTCCGCCTGATGGAGGCGCTCGAAGACCACGACGACGTGCAGCACGTCTATTCAAACTTCGACATTGACCAGAAAGAGATGGAAGAGGTCGCGGGGTAGGATCAGAATTCAGATGGATTGCAAAGGCCGCCGAACGGCGGCCTTTGTGCTGGGTGAGGGAACTGCCTATCGCCGGCTTAACGTAATCCAGAAGGACGCACGCCACCAGAAACTCAGCAGGGTGAACGCTGCGAAACAAGCGGCCCACCAGACCACTTGAGTGCACTGCGAGAACTTGCGGGCGAACGAGTGGCCAACATAGGCGACCGCCGTAAGTACAGCGACAGCTGCGAGCTTCCAGTAGGAGCCGTGATCCTCGACATGGAGATCCGGCACCATGTCCGCCAGATAGGTCCTGTAGAATTGGAGCGCTAACTGGAGCCAGATGAGGGCTGCCAAGAACGCGAAAAGCGAGGCGCAGGCCACGGCTATCAACCATCGCGGAACCGCCACGGTCTCCCGCAGATGCGCTCAGAGGTTCTTTGATTGCTCGGCCATGGGGTGACCTCTCGCCAACAGGTTAAGGCAGTAGCAGCGCGATGGGAAATGAATTCTTGCTGAACTTTGAGGATCGGCGGAGAGCTTCCTTGTATAGGTGTCATGTTGAACCCGCCGCGGCGGGCGAAACACCCCTGCGCAGCCTCAATCTGCTCTGCATTTGGAAGGCATTTCAACCACCGCACGGCGGCCGAAGTGCCTCTCACACTGCTGTTTCACGGCTTACATTGCTGGGGTGCTTCGCTTCGCCGCGCAGCGCTGGCGCGCTGGTGGCTCGCTCAGCATGACAACCAACCACATTCAGGTGAGGGACAACAATCACCTACCACGTCAGCCGGATGACCCCGCCCTCCACGCTCGCCGTCAACTGTGCGATTGCGTCGAGCACCACGTCGGCCTCGGCGATCTCTGCGTGGGTGTAGGTCGTCGGCACGGCGATGCACTTCATGCCAGCCGCAAGCGCGGCGCGGATGCCGCTCGGTGCGTCTTCGATCACCACGCAGTCTTCCGGTGGCAGCCCGAGCAGCGCGGCGGCCTTCAGGAACGGAGCCGGGTCAGGCTTGCCGAGCGTGACATCGTCGGCGGTCACCATCCTCGGAGGCACCGGCAGGCCGGCGACGGTCATGCGTTTGGTGGCCAGGGCGCGGGTGCCGCTGGTTACCACTGTCCAGCGCTCCGGCGGTAGGGAAGCCAGCAGCTCGCGCGCGCCGGGAAAAACGACTAGGCCATCCATGTCCTCGAGTTCGCGGCGCTCGACCTCGCGCAGCTCGGCCTCGGCATCCATCTCCGGGGCGACCAGGCGCAGCGTCTCTATGGCGCGGCGGCCGTGGGCGGTGTGAATGACGGCCTCCGGCTCGCGGCCGTGTTCCAGCGCCCACCCGCGCCAGACGCGCATCACGCAGGGGGTGCTGTCCACCAGCACGCCGTCCAGGTCGAAGAGGACTGCCTTGCAGGTCAGTTGGCCCAATAAAGCCTCACCTCAGGGGCTAAAGCCCCGAATCGGTATGCGCGGTTAGCGCCGGGCCAAAGCCCGGCTCTACCCTTACTGCTTCGGCTCTCCAGTTTCGCAGACTCAGGCCTGATGTGGAACCCAAGGCATCAACTCTTTAGGTTGGACACTCGCGCGCGGCGAGTTTATTCTGAGGCCCAATGGCGCTGATTGCACTTTCCGAGATGTTGGGCCTGCCGGTCTATGATCCGTCCGGCCGCATCGGGCGTGTGCGCGAGGTCGCCATCGTACCGCAAGAGGACCCGGCGCGCGTCTCCGCCATTGTGGTGAAGACCATCGGCGGTGACCGCCTGCTGCCCGCCGCGGCCATCCGCGTGGTGGATGGCGGCGTCCGCGCGAGCACGCTGGTCCGCCAATGGCAACGCTACAGCAGCTCGGAAGGTATGCTCCTCCTGGGTCGCGACCTGCTCGACCAGCAAATCATTGACGTCAATGGGCGCAAAGTCGTGCGGGTGAATGACATTGAGCTGCTGCCGGAGACCGCGTCCGACGGCTCTCTACGCTTCAAGCTGGCTTTCGTGGATGCCGGGGCCCGCGGCGCGATCCGCCGCCTGCTGCGCAGCGTGGTGCCGCGCACCGCGCTCACCGCGCTGCTGGCCAAGATCCCACAGCGCAGCATCCCCTGGGAGTTCGTCAACCTCATCGAGACCGACCCTTCGCGGCGCGTGCGGCTCAACATCTCGTCTGACAAGTTGGAGAAGCTGCACCCGGCGGACCTGGCGGACATCATCGAAGACCTGGCGCCGGCCGAGCGCGAAGCCGTCTTCGAGACGCTCGACGAAGAAAAAGCCGCCGAGACCCTGGAGGAGATCGAACCCAAGCTCCAAGTCTCTCTGGTCAACTCCATGGACAACGAAAAGGCCGCCGACATCGTGGAGGAGATGGACCCCGATGCCGCCGCCGACCTGCTCGCTGACCTCTCGCCGGAACGCTCCGAGGCCATCCTGCACGAGATGGAGCCGCAAGAGCGGCAGGACGTGGAGGAGTTGCTCGACTACGACGAGGACACCGCCGCCGGCCGCATGACCACCGACTACATGGCGCTGTCCTCCAGCGCGCGCGTCGCGGACGCCATCGAGATGCTGCGCAAGTTCGAAGGCGGTGTGGAGAGCATGAGCACCATCTACCTGGTGGGAGAGGGCGAGAAGCTCCTCGGCGCCGTGCCGCTTGCCAAGCTGGTACTTGCGGCCCCGGAAACCCGCCTCAGCGAGCTCACCATGGAGCCGCTGGTCTCCTGCGGGCCGGGCGCCGACGAGGGCGAAGTGGCGGAGATCTTCGACAAGTACAACCTGCTCACCCTGCCAGTGGTGGACGAGGACGGGGCACTCACCGGCGTGATCACCGCCGACGACGTCATCAGCATTCTGCGCAGCCACCTGTAGAGCGGATGGCCTGGCGGAGCGCCATCGTTTTGCGTCCCGCATTTGACCGTTGCGCGGCGCGGATGAAACAATCATTGCATGAACAAATTTGCGACAGTTTGTGCGTTTCTCCTTCTCTTTGCCGTGGTCGTGGCCGTGAATCCCGCCGCCGCCCAGGGCACAACCGCAACCAAGCCCGCCGCTCCCACCGCGCAGGCTCCCGCCGCTGCACAGCAGGGTTCCCCGTTCAAGGACGAGAAAGCGCAGTACAGCTACGCCCTCGGCCAGAACCTGGGCAACAACTTCCGCGCCAATGGCATTGACGTTGACCTTGAGATGCTGAACAAGGGCATGGACGACGCCATCTCCGGCGGCAATACGCTGCTGACCGATGACGAAGTCCGCGCCGTTCTCACCAAGCTGCAGAGCGATCTTCGCGCCAAGCTGGCCGAGAAGAGGAAGCTGGAAGGTGAAGCCGCCAAGAAAGAGGGCGATGAATTCCTGGCAGCCAACAAGGCGAAGCCGGGCGTGATGGTGCTGCCCAGCGGCCTGCAGTACAAGATTCTGACCGGCGGGCTGGGACCGAAGCCCACCCCCGCCGACACCGTGGTCTGCAACTATCGCGGAATGTTCATCAACGGCAAGGAGTTTGACAGCTCTTACAAGCGCGGACAGCCGGCGGAGTTCCCGGTCGGCGGAGTGATCAAGGGCTGGACGGAGGCGCTGCAACTGATGCCGCTGGGCTCGAAGTGGGAGCTCTACATCCCCGCCGAGCTGGCGTACGGCGAGCGCGGCGCGGGCAATGACATTCCGCCCAACTCCGCGCTGATCTTCCAGGTCGAGCTGCTCAACATCAAGCCGAAGACGGCGCCTGCACCGGCGGCGCAACCGGTCCCGGAGCAGTAGTTCCGCAGCAGGACAGTTTCAGTCCGCCCCACGACGGCAGAAGCGCGTGGGGCGTTGCTGTGTGCGGGGAACTGGAACCAGCCCTCAGCCTCGCGTACAATAACCTCCACTGGGGCATTTGGCATCATGAGTGAAGGCATCGAACGCATCGAGAATCTGACGGGAGACTTGCAGCGGCCGCACCGCATCGCGCAGGTCACCTACGGCGGCAGCCATGAGCACGAGGGCCTGCTGATGACCACCCTCGACGCCGCCGTCAACTGGGGGCGCAAGAGCTCCCTCTGGCCCATGACCTTCGGCCTGGCCTGCTGCGCCATCGAGATGATGTCCATGGGCGCCTCGCGCTATGACATCGCCCGCTTCGGCGCCGAGGTTTTCCGTCCGTCGCCGCGGCAGAGCGACCTGATGATCATCGCCGGGCGCGTCTCGCAGAAGATGGCGCCGGTCATCCGCCAGCTCTACCTGCAGATGCCCGAGCCCAAGTGGGTGATCTCCATGGGCGCGTGCGCCACCAGCGGCGGAGTGTTCAACAACTATGCGCTGGTGCAGGGCGTGAACCAGTGGATCCCGGTGGACGTGTACGTCCCCGGATGCCCGCCCCGGCCGGAGCAGCTCATCTACGCCATCACCCTGCTGCAGGAGAAGATCCAGAAGGAGCGCGGTTCGTTCAAGCGCGCACTCAACCTGAGCTGAGCACAGTAGTTTCTTTGTTAGTGCAGCCTCCACCGATCAGGCGTCATCCTGAACGAGTGGTCGTGCTCAGGCCGCGAAGTGAAGGATCTGCTTCTGGCGAACTAAGTAAAAGCAGGTTCTTCGGCGCGCTGCGCACTGCCTCAGAATGACAGTCCCAAGGGAACGGATTGTTCCGAAGTCAGCATAAGTCCATGCTATTCGCAACGAGAATGACCAGGCGCGCCCGCAATGGACGCGCCTTGCCTTTTGCTGGCGCAATCGTGCCCGGCGATTACCGAAGTACAGTTAATCTTGATTGTGGCCGCTCCCAGCGGTTACCCTGCAAAGGCGAGCCTGTCGCGGCGCGGTTGGAGCAGGAATTTGTCTGACGCGAAGTGGGAACTGATCATCCTCGAATCTGTCCATGGGTTCTTCCTCAAGCTGCTGAGGAGAACGCTGGAAGACGAGGTGCCGATTCCGCGCGGCCTTGAATCCATCCCCCTGAGCCGTCCCGACGAGCTGCAGGACACGCTGCAGAACATGGGGCGCTGGCTGCGGCTGCTCGACCTCGCCATCACTCCCGTGATGCTCCGCGAGGGGCTGACCGAACACGGCGACCACGACGTGGCTGAGGCGCTCCTCCGCCATTACGCCCGCAAGAAATCTCACGACGACTACGACCGCGACAAGGCCGATTTCGTGGCGACGTATCTCTACCGCAATCCGCCGGTAGCGGGACAATGGCAGACCAAGGGCCTCTCCATGGACGGTGTGGCGCCGGTGCCGGCATTCGAGATCGCGGTGATGGAGATTCTCGGGGAAGAGGAGATTCCCGAACTCGCTCCCGACGATGCCCGCCTGGTAGAGGCGCTGGGATCGCTGTCCGTGGATGTCGAACAGTTCGAACAGTTCGATCAACTGGTTGACTCCGGCATCATCCAGAAGGCGCGGAGGATCAAGCATGGCATGGGCCCGGCCTTCTATCATCCTCACACCCTGGCGGTCATCGCGCCCTACAACGAGCTCGTCGGCCGCAAGTTCGCCGGCCTCTTCGAAGCCGCAGCGTCGGAGATCAAGCGCTATGCCGAGCAGGTCCGGGAGCAGGGCGGAAGCCTCGCGGCTCCGGTGGATGGGGACATCACCGTGCAGCATCTGGCGGAGCTCGAGGAAGCGCGAATCCTGAACACGGAATACGGCCGCGCGCAGGACGAATTGCGGTACGTCTCGCGGCTGAAGAAGGCGGTGGATGCCAGAGCGCAGGCTGCGACAGCTCCAGCCGCACCACCCGCCGCGGGAAAGAGAGCATCCGCTGGGGCTGCCGGGAGCACCCGGCCCGCGCGTGACGAGGCCATCACGCACTCGGCGGCGGCAGTCACGGAGCCTTCGGAGGCCCAGAGGCTGCAGGAGGAGGCGCGGTTGAGTTCGGTGGAGGACTCGATCCGAAGCTGGGTGAAGAACGCTGACGCACGCTTCCGCTTGGTGGTGCCCATGAAGTTCGGCAAGATGACGCTGACGCAAGCAGAGGCCGACGCCTTCAGCGCCGACTATTTTCAGGAAAAGAGCTTCCGCGGGGACCTCGCCCGCGTGCTGGTCCGCATGGCCGCCATCGTGGCGCGAATCGCAGCCGAGTCCGAGGAGCTGCGGCAGAAGCAGAACTCCACCCACCTCTGGCGGCCGCACGCCGATCTTCTGAACCTGCTGACCAGGGCGGCAGCGAAGTCCGCTGAGGACGCGGAGCAGGTGCGCGCCGTCGCCCAGGAACGCGGGCTGGAAGAGAAAGTGAATGCGCTGGACGCCGCCCTCGAGAAATTGAAGGGCAAGTCAGAGCAGGTGAAGGAAATACTTGCCGCAATGGGCGCGAAGGCCACGGCAGCACACGAGTAGGTTGAGACCGCTCTACCGCACCAGGCCCTGCACCGAACTCACTGCGTAGTTGAGCACACCGTTGGGCGCCACGCCCAGCCAGATCGTCGCCACCAGGCAGATCAGAACAGCACATGCAGTGCCGAGCGGAATGCGCGCGATCTCCGCTTCTTCGCGCGGCTCGCGCATGTACATCATCACGATCACCCGCAGGTAGTAGTACGCGCCGATGGCGCTGTTCACCACGCCGAGCACCGTGAGCCACACCAGCCCTGACTTGAGCGCGGCGGTGAAGACGTAGAACTTGGCGAAGAATCCGCCGGTAATGGGGATGCCGATGAGCGAGAGCAGAAAGACAGTGAATACGGCGGCCAGCACGGGCGAGCGGCGTCCGAGCCCGGCGTAGTCTTCCACCAGGGTGTAGCGCTCGCCGGCGCGCGCGAAGTGGCTGATGACGGCGAAGGCGCCCACGTTCATCGCGGCGTAGGAGGCGGTGTAGAACATGGCCGCCGAGATGCCCATGTCAAGCTGGCGGATGGCGACAAAGGCCACCAGCAGGTATCCGGCGTGCGCGATGCTGGAGTAGGCCAGCATGCGCTTGACGTTGCTCTGCACCAAGGCACCCAGGTTGCCGAGCGTCATGGAGAGCGCCGCTGCAACCCACACCAGCCAGAACCAGTCTCGCGGTGCGTTGGTGGCGAAGAGCACGCGCAGAAGCACGGCAAAGGCCGCGGCCTTGGGGCCGGTGGACATGAATCCGGTGACCGGTGCAGGTGCGCCCTCGTAAACGTCGGGCGTCCATATCTGGAACGGCGCGGCAGCGACCTTGAAGCCGAGACCGACAAGCATGAGCGCCACCGCCAGGAATACCATCGGCGAGGAACCGGCACGCAGCGCGGCGGCAATCTGCGCGATGTTGGTGGAGCCGGTGGCGCCGAAGATGAGTGCGACGCCGTACAGGAAAAACGCAGTGGCGAAGGAACCGAGGAGGAAGTACTTCAGCGAGGCCTCGGCGCTCTCGGCGGCCCGGCGGCGAAAGCCGGCGAGGATGTAGCTGGCGATGGAGGAGATTTCCAGCGCGATGAAGATGAGCACCAGCTCGTTGGCGGAGGACATCAGGCACATGCCGACCGCGCCCAACAGGATGAGCGCGTAATACTCGCCGTGGCGGATCTGTTGCACCGCAAGGTACTCCAGCGACATGAGAATGGTAGCCAGCGAGATCAGCAGCACCACCACATGAAAGAAGATGCTGAACTGGTCCACCTTTACCATGCCGAAGAAGGCGGCGCCGGCAAAGCGCGCCTGCGCTTGGTACAACGTGGCGCCAAGCGCACAAAGCGTTCCGAAGGCCGCAAGGCTGCCGAGCAGCTTGCGATTGCCGCGCTCAGGCGCGAAGGCCTCCAGCACCATCACCAGGCAGCCGAAGAAAGCAAGCACCAGCTCGGGAAGAATGCGGATGTAGTCAATCGCGGGGATCATCGTGTGCTCCCCTGGGTGGTGGATTCAATCATCTTCAGCACGACGGGCGGCGAAGCTCCCTGCCGCACGCTGGTGACGTGGCCGGGTGCAGGCAGCGCGCGCGACACTGCGGCGTCAATCTGGTTCAGCCAGAGCGAAGGCACAACGCCCATCACCAGCGTCGCCAGCGCCAGCGGCCAAAGCACGGTGCGTTCACGGGCATTCACGTCAGGCAGGGTGTTGTTCACCGGGTTCTTCACCGTGCCGTAGAAGATGCGCTGGTAGAGCCACAGCATGTAACAGGCGCTCCAAATCACTCCGCTGGCCGCCAGGATGCCGTAGATCGCCTTTGCCTGGAACGAGCCGCTGAGCACCAGGAACTCGCCGACGAAGCCGTTCAGCATGGGCAGGCCGATGGAGGAGAGCGTGATCACCAGAAAGAACGTGGCATAGACCGGAAGCGGAGTGGCCAGGCCGCCGTATTCGCTGATCTCGTAGGTGTGGCGGCGCTCGTAGATCATGCCGAGCAATAGGAAGAGTGCTCCGGTGGAGATGCCGTGATTGAGCATCTGGTACACTGCGCCGTCCGCGCCCGCCTGGGTGAAGCTGAAGATGCCGAGCACGCAGAAGCCGAGGTGGCTGACCGAGGAATACGCCACCAGCTTCTTCATGTTGGGCTGCACCATGGCGACCAGCGCGCCGTAGATGATGCCGATGATGGCCAGCGCGGCGATCCACGGCTGATGCACCCGCGACTGCTCGGGGAAGAGCGTGAGGTTGAAGCGCAGCAGACCGTAGGTGCCCATCTTGAGCAGCACGCCGGCCAGCAGCACGGAGCCCGCGGTCGGGGCCTCCACGTGGGCGTCCGGCAGCCAGGTGTGCAGCGGGAAGAGCGGCACCTTCACGGCGAAGGCGACGAAGAACCCTAGGAAGAGCCAAAGGGCCTCGCGCGGGCCGAGCACGAGCTGCCCGGAGGCGAGCGCCGCTCGGATGACCACGAAGTCGAACGAGCCGGTGCGCGTGTAAAGCCAGATGATGGCCGCCAGCATGAAGACCGAGGCAATCATCGTATAGAGGAAGAACTTCACTGCCGCGTAGACGCGCCGCTCGTGTCCGTACATGCCGATGAGCAGCGCCATCGGAATGAGCGTTGCCTCCCAGAAGAAGTAGAAGAGGAAGAGATCGAGCGCGATGAAGACGCCGATCATGGAGGTCTCCAGCAGAAGCAGGAGGATGAAGAACTCTTTCACCCGGTCGTGAATGCTCTTCCACGAGACCAGCACGCAGAGCGGCACGAGGAAGGTGGTGAGGATGACGAGCCAGAGCGAGATGCCGTCGACCGCGATGTGGTAGTGGATGTTGGGCGAGGTGATCCACTGCCGGTTGGTCTCATAGCTGAAGCCAGCAGTGCTTCCGGCGGCGGAGCGCAGGTGGATGGGCAGATGCAGCGAGAGCAGCAGCGTGACCAACGAGATGGCCAGCGCGAACCAGCGGATGTCGCGGTCGCGACGTGGAAAGAACAGAAGCAGCAGAGCGCCCGTCGCGGGCAGGAACGTCACCACGGAGAGCACGAACGGATTGAGGCTGGCGATGTTCATCGCGTTCCCATCCAAACCATGTAAATCACAACCAGAGCGGCGCCGGCGGCGATCCATCCGGCGTAGGAGCGAATGTTCCCCGACTGCTGATGGCGCACGGCATCGGAGACATCCTGCGCGGCTTCGGCACCAAAGTTGACGCTGCCATCTATGGCGCGCGCGTCAACGCCTTGCCAGAGCACGCTGCGCGAGAAGGCGATGATCGGTCCAATGACCGCCGCCCCGTACAGCTCGTCAATCCAGTACTTGTTGAGGACGAGCTGATATATCCCGCCGAGAGCCGCGGCGATGCGCCCAGGCAGGTCGCGGCGCTTGACGTAGAGCAGCCATGCGAGGCCGAGCCCTGCGACCGCGATCAATGCGCTGACAAGGGTCATGATCAATTCGAGGTTGCCGCTCTCCGCGACGGTGGCGTTCGCCTCAGGTGACACCGCGGAGATCACGGGCGCCAGGAAATGCTCAAAGTGGTTGGTCGCGTTCTCGATGCCGAACAGCCTAGGGATACTCGGCGGTATGCCGACCCATCCGCCGACCAGCGAGAGGAACGCCAGAACGACCAGAGGACCGAGCATCATCCAGGGGCTTTCGTGCGGCGCGCCGTGGCCGTGGTCAACGTGCGCACCGTGCCCGTGAGTATCGGCGCTGCTTGTGGCGCCGCGATACTCGCCGGTGAAGGTCATGAAAATCAGGCGGAACATGTAGAAGCTGGTGATGAATGCGGTGACGGCGCCGAAGAGCCAGAGCAGCCAATGGCGGTTGAGGGCCTGCCAGAGGATCTCGTCCTTGGAGAAGAATCCGGCGAAGGGAGGAATGCCGGAGATGGCGAGCGTGGCGATCAGCATGACCCAAAAGGTCTTGGGCATGTACTTACGCAGGCCGCCCATCTTGCGCATGTCCTGCTCGCCGCCGACTCCGTGAATGACCGCGCCCGCGCCGAGGAAGAGCAGCGCCTTGAAGAAGGCGTGGGTCATCAGGTGAAAGATTGCCGCGGAGTATGCCGCTACGCCCGCGGCCATGAACATGTAGCCGAGCTGCGAAACGGTGGAGTACGCCAGCACGCGCTTGATGTCCGTCTGCGTGATGCCGATGGTGGCGGCGAAGAACGAAGTGAGGCAGCCGATGACGGCCACCGCAAGCAGAGCCATGGGCGCGCGGCTGAAGATCGGGTTCGAGCGGCAGACCATGTAGACGCCGGCGGTGACCATGGTGGCCGCGTGAATGAGCGCGGAGACCGGCGTGGGACCTTCCATGGCGTCCGGCAGCCAGACGTAGAGCGGAATCTGCGCGCTCTTGCCGGCAGCTCCGACGAGCATCAGCAGCCCGATGGCGGTCAGCAGGCTGACGCCGGCCTCGCTGTGGGAGATGGCGTTGAAGATCTCCGAGTACTGCAGCGAGCCGAACTGCCGGATGAGGAGAAGGAGTGCGATGAGGAAGCCGAAGTCGCCGACGCGGTTGGTGATGAACGCCTTCTTGCCGGCATTGGCGGCGGAGTCCTTCAGGAAGAAGAAGCCAATGAGCAGATAGCTCGCCAGGCCCACGCCCTCCCAGCCCACGAACATGAGCAGGTAGTTGTCCGCCAGCACCAGGACGAGCATGAAGAACATGAACAGGTTCAGGTAGCAGAAGAAGCGGTAGTAACCGCCCTCATGCTCCATGTAGGCGACCGAGTAGATGTGGATGAGGAAGCCCACGCCGGTCACTACGAGGATCATCACCAGCGACAGGTGGTCGAGCAGGAAACCGAAGGGCACATTGAAATCGCCGGCATGAATCCAGATGCCGTGGAGTTCCGTGTACACCAGCATGCTCGCGTTCACCAGCCGCAGAGCAGCGATCGCAGCGACTCCGAAGGAGAGCGCCGTGAAGAAGAGCGCAACGCCGGCGACCAGGCGCTTGGAGAACCAACGCCCGAAGAGGCCGTTGATGGCGGCGCCGGCCAGCGGAAGGATCGGAATGAGCCAGAGATGCAGGTTCATAGCTTCAACAAGTTCACGCGATCCACGTTCAGAGTCTCGCGCGTGCGGAAGACCGAAATGATGATTGCCAGGCCGACGGCGGCCTCAGCGGCGGCCACCACCATGACGAAGAAGACGAACGCGTGCCCGCTCAAAGCGTTCCAGTAGGTGGCGAAGGCGACGAACGAAAGATTCACGCCGTTGAGCATGAGCTCAATGGACATGAAGATGGTGATGATGTTGCGCTTGATGAGAAAACCCACCACGCCGCAGGCGAAGAGGATGGCGCTGAGGGTGAGATACCAGGAGAGCGGGATCATTGTTCACCCCTCCTTGCCAGCACCACTGCGCCCATAATGGCGATGAGGATGAGCACCGAGGTGACTTCGAAGGGCAGCAGAAACTCCCTGAAGAGGAGCCTCCCCAAACTGGGCGCTGAGCCGTAGAGCTGTCCGAGTGCCACCCGCGTTCCGCCAACGCTGCTGTGCGTCACTACCCAGTAGACGGCAGCGCCACCTATGATCAGGCCCGGTATGCCGAGCAGCATCGCAGCTTTGCCGGCGTTCGGCAGGCGCTCCTCCTGACCGGCATTGAGCAGCATGATGGTGAAGACGAAGAGCACCATGATGGCGCCCGCGTAGATGATGACCTGCACCACGGCCACGAACTCAGCGCCCAGCAGCAGGTAAATGAGCGCCAGCGAGCTCATCACCAGGATGAGCGAGAGCGCGCTGGCGATGGGCGCCTTCTGCACCAGCAGGTTGATGGCCCCACCCACGCAGACAACGGCGAATATCAGGAACAGGATCGTGTGCAGCATGAATCTAGCTCTCTCCGGCGCAGCCATCCGCCGGGAAAATCAGTCTTACCACCAGCCCATCGCGATCCCCAGCGCGGTCGCCATCAGGTTGACCAGTGCCAGGGGGAACAGAACCTTCCAGCCGAATGCCATCAGCTGGTCATAGCGGAAACGCGGCAGCGTGCCGCGCACCCAGATGTAGAGGCACAGGAAGAAGAATACCTTGGCGGCAAACCAGAAGAGAGGCAGGAACGCCTGCAATATCCCAGGGAGAAACGGCATCGGCCATCCGCTCCAGCCGCCGAGGAAGAGCACGCTGGCAATGCAGGCCACGGAGACCATGTTGGCGTACTCGGCCATGAAGAACATGGCGAACTTCATGGAGCTGTACTCCGTGTGGTAACCGGCCACCAGCTCGGTCTCGGCCTCAGGCAGGTCAAACGGGATGCGGTTGGTCTCAGCGAAAGCCGCCATCAAGTAGATGAAGAAGGCGACGAACTGTCCGCGGAAGAGGAACCACTTGGGTATCCAGCCCCACCACATACCGGTCTGCTGGCGCACGATGTCCTGCAGGCTCAGGCTGCCCGCCATGAGCAGGACGCCGACGAGCGAGAGCCCTAGCGCGATCTCGTAGCTCACCATCTGTGCGCTGGAGCGCAGCGAGCCGAGCAGGGAATACTTGCTGTTGGAAGACCAGCCCGCGAGCGCAATGCCATACACGCCGAGCCCGGTGATGCCGAGGATGATCAGCAGGCCGGCGTTGATGTCGGTCGCCTGCCCGTTGGCGGCGGTCACGCCGGAGATCTGTGCCGGCGTGCTGATGCCGAAGGCGTGGATCACGGGGCCGACGGGAACCAGCGCGATGGTTGTCATCGCCGTGGTGAAAGCCAGCACGGGAGCGAGCAGGTAGAGCCGCTTGTTGACGAAAGGCGGCGTCACGTCTTCCTTGAAAATGAACTTAAGGCCGTCGGCAATGGGCTGCAGCAGGCCGAAGGGTCCCACGCGATGGGGACCCCAGCGGTTCTGGATGCGTGCCACCAGCTTACGCTCGAGCAAGGTGGTATAGGCCACCACCGTCAGCAGCACAACGACGGTGACGATGATCTTGACCACTGCGACGATGAGAAACGTAAGAACGCTCATGGATGCCCGTGTTTCCTGTACTGCACGGCCCTGCTCCGCGACGCAACATCAGCGTCCCGTTAGTCGGCGGCCACCTCTTCGCTTGCAGGAGTCTTGCGGCGTTCCATCACCGAATTGAGCGCCTGCGAGTAGCGTCCCAGCGTGCCGGAGGTGAAGAGTGTATCGTTCGACGGCCGCACCAGCTCGGGATGCAGCGGCACGTCAGCCTTCCCGATCTGCACCAGGCTCGTGGAAACCTCATTGCCCGCCACCAGGTCAAGCCGCGAGATGTTGTAGCCCGGCACAAGCCGTTGAATCTCGTCGAGCGTGGCCAGCGGGTCGAAGGGCGACACCTTCGGCTCCAGGCCATTGGCGCGCAGCCAGATGATATGGCGGTCTGCCTCGCCGGATTGCGCGCCCCGGCTCTGCCCCATGTCGGCGCGGGTCGCTCCGGAGACTGGTACCAGGCGGCGAACGTCGTGTCCCATGCGCTCGGCGATGCGCACCGTGATCTCGAAGTCGCTCTTCACGCTCGCGATGTCGCCCGCCTTGCAGAGCATCTGCAACTCGCCGCAGGTGTTGGTGAAGGTGCCCGTCTTCTCGTAGGCGTTGGCCGCCGGCAGGATCACGTCGGCCTGCACCGCGGTGGAGGTCATGAACATGTCCTGCACCACGACGAAGGGCGCGTTGAGGATGAACGGATCGAGTCCGTAGCGCGCGATGGGATCGCAGCCGACGATATAGAGCGCCTTGAGTGCGCCGGACTTGGCTGCTTCGAACATGGCGGGCAGATCGAGGCCCGGCTCGGACGGAATCTCTGCGTCCCACTCACCTGCGAACCTGGATGTACTACCGAGCGGCTCGTGGCCGGGAAGAATGTCCGGGTAGAGGCCCATGTCGGCGGCGCCGCGCGAATTGGCGTAGTCGCCCAGGCAGACCAAGCGCGCATTCTGCGCCGCGCCGAACTTCACCAGCGCGTCAACGCCAGCGCCGCGGACCTCGGAGCCGAAGATGATGACCAACTCCTGCTCGGCGCGGAGCGCATCGCGAAGTGCGGCGAGCGCATCGCGCGTCAGCGAAGTCGAGACGAACTTTTCCGCCTGAGCGTCGTCGCCATTGAGGAAGGCGACCAGCGCGGGTTCGGAACCTGCCGGGATCTGCGCGAACCTGGCGGCCTGTCTAGCCAGCTTGATCTTGCGCGAGTTGGCGACGAACAGCTTCGCGCCGTGCAGCCGAACGCTCGTCCGGATCTGCCACGCCAGCAGCGGGTGCTGCTCGGTCGGGTCGTTGCCGATGAGCAGGACGGCCTTGGCCTCTGCGAGCTCACGCATGCCGGCGGTGCGCGCCTTGTTCGCCACCACGGCGCGCGCGAAGGCAGGGAAGTCCGCGGTGCGGTGGTGGTCAATGTTGTTGGTGCCCAGCACCGTGCGTGCGAACTTCTGCAGCAGGTAGCCCTCTTCATTCGTGGTGCGGTTGCTGCCGATGACACCGATAGCCTTGGGGCCGTGCTCGGCGAGCACCTTCTTGAAGCCGTCTGCCACGGCTTCGATGGCCTCTGGCCACGAGGCGGGATGGAACTTGCCGTCACGCCGGATGAGCGGCTGGGGGATGCGCTCCGGGTGGTTGGCGAAATCGAAGGCGTAGCGTCCCTTGACGCAGAGAAAGTCGCCGTTGACGCCGCTCCTGTCGCGATTGTCGCAGCGCACGATCTCCATGCCGCTGTCTGATCGGCGCACGCCCACCGTGGTGCGGCAGCCGTCGCCGCAATGCGCGCAGACTGTGCCCACGTGGTTCATCTCCCACGGGCGCGTCTTGTAGCGATACGCGCCGCTGGTGAGCGCGCCCACCGGGCAGATGTCAATGCACATGCCGCACTCTTCGCACTCCAGGTGGTCGCCCTTGTTGGGAGTGATGATGGAGCCCTGTCCGCGGTTCTGCACGCCCAGCGCCCAGACGTCCACACCCTCGCCGCAGACGCGGATGCAGCGATAGCACAAAATGCAGCGCGGGCGGTCGAAGTAAACGACCGGCGACCACTGCTGCTCCTCGCGGTGGCTCTTGATGTCGATGAACTTCGACTCCGCCGCGCCATACTTGAAGGTCATGTCCTGCAATTCGCACTCGCCGCCAGCGTCGCAGACGGGGCAATCGAGCGGGTGGTTGGCCAGCACCAGTTCGAGCATGGCCTTGCGTGCCTGCACCACCACGTCGCTCTCCGTCTTCACCACCATGCCCTGGGTGATGGCCGTGGTGCACGCGGTCTGCAGCTTGGGCATCTTCTCGATCTCCACCAGGCACATGCGGCAGGCGCCCTGCAGGGAGAGTCCGGGGTAATAGCAGAACGAGGGGATCTCGATGCCGGCCTGCTTGCAGACTTCGATGAGCAGCGTTCCGGCCGGGGCCGTGAGCTGCTTGCCGTTGACGGTGATGGTGACGTCAGCCATGAACCCTAAGCCTTCGTGCCGCCGTCGGCGGCCGGTGTGCCGGCGATCTCCTGGATCTGCGCGGCGTGGCGCTCGACGGTGGCGGTGTGCTCGGCGATCACGAGAATGCCCCGCTCGAGGAGCCCGACGAGCTCCGTCTTTTTGTCCATTGCCGGGTTGGGAAGTGCTGCGTGCATAATTGACTCAGTGGCTCAGCACGGGCAGCGCCGAGACTGCCGGATGCGCCTCGAACGGGCACGGACGCCCTTCAAGGTGTGCTTCAAATTCCGCCCGGAACTTCTTGACAAAGCCGATGATGGGCATGGCCGCGGCATCGCCCAGCGGGCAGAAAGTGCGGCCCAGCATGTTCTCGCCAAGGTACTGGAGATTATCAATGTCTTTCGCCACACCGCCGCCGGAGTGGAAGCGGACCAATGTCTTCTGCAGCCAGTCGGTGCCTTCCCGGCAGGGGATACACCAGCCGCAGCTCTCATGGCGGTAGAACTGGTTGGTGCGCAGGGCGAACTTCACGATGCAGGAGTGGTCGTCAATCACGATGACGCCGCCGGAGCCGAGAAACGTTCCGGCCTTTATCATGGAGTCAAAATCGAGCGCGACGTCCACTTCGTCGGCGGTCAGGCAGGGAACAGACGAGCCTCCGGGAACGACTGCCTTGAGCTTGTGCCCGTTGGCGATTCCGCCGCCAACCTCGTAGATGAGTTTCTTCAGGTTGTAGCCGAGCGGCAACTCATAGACGCCCGGCTTGGTCACATGTCCGCTAAGGCAGAAGAGGCGCGTGCCTCCGTTGCGCGGCACGCCGACATTGGCGAAGGCCTCGCCGCCCATCAGGAGAAGGTGCGGCACGGAGGCAAGTGTCTCGGCGTTGTTGATGACCGTCGGCCCGCCCCAGAGTCCCACGACAGCGGGGAAGGGCGGACGGATGCGCGGCACACCGCGCTTGCCTTCGAGCGACTCCATGAGCGCGGACTCTTCGCCGACCTCATAGGCGCCGGCGCCGCCGTGCCAGTAGATGTCGAGGTCGTAGCCGCTGCCGAAGATGTTCCTGCCGAGATAGCCGCGGGCGTAGGCGTCCGCCAGCGCCTTCTGCATGATCTCCGAAAGATAACGATACTCGCCGCGGATGTAGATGTAGCCGGTGTGCGCACCCACCGCGATGGCGGCGATTATCACGCCCTCGATCACGGCGTGCGGATCGTGCTCGAAGATGAGACGGTCCTTGCAGGTGCCGGGTTCGCTCTCATCGCCGTTGCAGAGCACGTACTTAGGCTTGGCACTCTCCTTGGGGACGAACGACCATTTCATGCCGGCCGGGAAGCCGGCGCCGCCGCGCCCGCGCAGGTTGCTCGCCTTCACCTCGTTGATGATCGCGTCGGGCCCCATCGTAAGGGCCTTCTGCACTGCCTTGTAGCCGTCGAGCGCGAGATAGCGATCGAGGTCGGCCGCTCCCTGGCCAAAACGCTTGGAGACGATCCGAACCTCATCGGGATGGGAAACGAGTGTCGCCATGAGCAGTCGTCTTCAACTCACTTCTTTCTGTACTCTTCCAGGACGCCGTCAATCTTCTCAGGCGTCAGGTTCTCGTAGAAGTCATAGTTCACCTGCATGGCCGGTGCCCAGGAGCAGGCGCCGATGCACTCGACCTCTTCCACGCTGAACTGGCCGTCCGCCGTGATGCCCTTGTTTTCCGCAACGCCCAGGCGCTGCTTCACGTGCTCCAGCATCTCTTCGCCGCCGCGCAGCATGCAGCAGATGTTGGTGCAGACCTGCACGTTGTATTGGCCCGCCGGTTTGGTACGCAGCATGGAGTAGTAGCTGATGACGTTGCGCACCTCCAGGCTGGTGAGTTCGAGCCGGCCCGCAATGTCGTCAATCGCCTCGTCGGTCAGGTAGCCGAGTTCGTCCTGCACATAGAGCAGGAACGGCACCAGCAGGGAACGCCGCGTCGGATAATGCCCCAGCATGTCGGCGTATCGCGCTTCGAGTTGCTCGGAGAATCTCATGATTCGATTGAATCCAGACCCCAGTCGCTGAATCTCGCTGCTGCTTTGTTACCGGTCCACGTCACCCAGGACGATATCAATGCTGCCGATTGCCGCCACCACGTCCGCGATCAGGCCGCCTTCGCACATCACGCCCACCGAGTTCAGGTTGGCGAACGAGGGACTGCGCATGTGCACCCGGTACGGCTTGGCGGTGCCGTCGCTCACCACGAAATAGCCCATCTCGCCGCGCGGCGATTCCACCCCCTGGTAGACCTCGCCCGGCGGCACGGTGAAGCCCTCGGTCACGATCTTGAAGTGATAGATGAGCGACTCCATCTGGGTCTTCATCTTCTCGCGGTCGGGGAGCACAACTTTCGGCGCATCGGCCTTGATCGGGCCCTCCGGCAGCCCGTCCAGAGCCTGCTTCACAATGCCGATGGACGCGCGCAGCTCTTCCACGCGCACCAGGTATCGCGCGTAGACGTCGCCTTCCTGCGCGACCGGGACTTTGAACTTGAAGTTCTCGTAGCCTGAGTAAGGCATGTCGCGGCGCAGGTCCCAATCCACTCCGCTGCCGCGCGCCGTCGGCCCGCTGAGCATCAGGGCGATTGCGTCATCCTTGGTGATCTTCGCCACATCCTTGGTGCGCTCCATCCAGATGGGATTCAGCGTCAGCAGGTTCTCGTACTGGTCAATGCGGCTCGGGAAGTACCCGGCGAACTTGCGCACGAAGTCGGTGAAGCCGAGGGGCAGGTCCATGCTCAGTCCGCCGACGCGGAAGTACGAGGTCATCATGCGCTGCCCGGCCACCATCTCGAACATCTTCAGGATCTCTTCGCGCTCGCGGAAGCAGTAGAGGAAGACCGTCATGGCGCCGATGTCCATGGCGTGCGAGCCCAGCCAGACCAGGTGCGAGTTGATGCGGGTCAGCTCGTTGAGCATCACGCGCAGCCATTGCACTCGCGGCGGAATCTCGATGCCCAGCAGCTTTTCCACCGCCAGCACGTAGGCCAGGTTGTTGGTCATGGGGCATAGGTAGTCGATGCGATCGGTCATCGGCACTACCTGCTGGTAGAACTTGGCCTCGCAGGTCTTTTCGATCCCGGTGTGCAGGTAGCCGATCTCGGGACGGATGCGGACGACGGTTTCGCCGTCCATCTCCAGCACCAGCCGCAGCACGCCATGGGTGGAAGGGTGCTGCGGGCCCATATTCAAAACCATGGTGCGGTCTTCGCCCAGCGTCTCCACCGTCGGTTGAAGGTTGGATGGAGGCATCAGCGGTAGCCCTCGACTGGATAGTCCTTGCGCAGGGGATGACCCTCCCAGTCGTCGGGCATCATGATGCGCTTCAGGTAGGGATGTCCCTGGAAACGGATGCCGAAGAGGTCGAAGACCTCGCGCTCGAAGGGACTGGCGCCCGGCCAAAGTGCGGTCAGCGACTCCACGTTGGGGTCATCACCGTTCAGCTTCACCTTCAGCCGGATGCGCTCCTTGCGCTGGTGCGAGAGCAGGGAATAAACGACCTCGAAGCGCGGCTCCGACGGGGACCAGTCAAGGGCGGTGATGTCGGCAAGGAAGGTGAACTGTGTCGCCGGCGAACTGCGCAGCACGTCACACGCACCGGGCAACAGCGCCGGCTCAAGCCAGATCGTCAACTCGTCGCGGTCCCACTTGGCGGCCTTTACGGCATCTGGCTTCCAGGAGAGGAGTGCGGCCAGCGCGGGCCGCTCCTTCAGAGCTTCAAGATCAGTGATGGCGGGCGCGGGCGGCATGGTCACAGGGCCTCGTTGCGGACTGGCCGGTTCCAGTCCAGAACGCCTTTCTTGTAGACGTAGAGGAAGCCCACTAAGACGATGGCGATATACAGCGCCATCTCCCAGAAACCAAACATTTTGAGCTCGCGCATCAGGATGGCCCAGGGGTAGATGAAGATGGCTTCAACGTCGAACAGAATGAAGACCATGGCGACCAGGTAGAACTTCACCGAGAAGCGCCCGCGCACATCGCCCACCGGCTGCATGCCGCACTCGTAAGGCGACATCTTCACCCGGTTGGCCTTATGCTGGCCCACCAGGTGGCTGAGCAACACCATGGCCACCGCGATGATCGCGGCCACCATTGCGTGCAACAGCAAGGGCAGATAACGGGCAAAGTAGTTTTCCGCCATGAAGTCGCGCCAAATCCCCGAAAGGTCCGCTAAGTCAATGAGTCTATTTGCCGTGCGTGAAGGGTGTCAAGACCGCGCTCCGGCGGAGCGGTGCCGGGCCGCCCATCGTGCTCCAAAACCGAAAAGGCGGCATGGCGTTCGTGATTCGCGTGTGGATTCTCCCGTTGCCATCCGGCGCAATCTGGTTGAGAATCCGAGTGTCTTGTGCCTGCCGGCGGCGGCGACGTGGAGGTGTGTCCGCCGGATTGCGCAACGGAGCTTCCTGGAATCATGATCTTCGGCTTCAACACGGACGTTCGCGTGGGCAAGAGCGTCGTCCACGTGCAGAGCGAAGCTCGCATCCAGGAGCAGATCCTGGAGACGCAGGTGTTTCTGCACGGCCACTGCCTGGGGAAGCGCGTGGTTCCGTTCGAGCCGGGCACGGACGACGCCATCCAGGAATTGCTGCGCTCACAACATCGCTGGGTGGTGGAAGCCGCCAGGGACGGCTTCGTGGAAGACGTGCTGATGCTGCAATCTTCGTTGGAGGAGCTGGCCATGCCTGCCGGACCGGATGCGCCGGATGCCGCCGAGGCAGCGGGCGAGAAGCCGATCACGGCGCCTCCGGAGGAAGCACCGGCGGAGCCCGCCTCTGAGGACGGCGCGCGTCATCCTCATGCAGCGACTGCCGCGCCGGTGGTGGACGCCCTGCCCAGCCTGCGCATCGAGTTTCTGGGCGCACCGCGCATGGATCACGGCGTGGTGGTGCTTCAGTACTGTACGTTCCTCGGACCCAAGCGCGCTGCCGGCGTCGCGCTCTCCGCCGCCTGGATTGACAAGCCGGAGCAGCCGGTGGCGCATAGCAGCTCCGGCCCTGATGGCGTCGCCATCATGCGCGTGCCGTACGGCGCCTCCGGCCAGAAGTACACCCTCAACGTGACCGCCAAGTTCGGCGAGATCATCACCAGCAAGCGCTTTCGTCTGCGCTTTGAAAACTTCTGATGCCGCAGCGTCTTCGGCACGCCGGCCCGACCGCCGGCGATGTAGAATCAAACATATGAAACAGAGTTGCTTCCTGCTCAGTGCTGTGTGCGTGTTGCTGACGGTTCTTGCCTGGGCGCAGAAACCGGAGAACCCGCCAGCAAACCAGCCCGCGCCCCACTCCACGATTGCTCCGGATGAAAGCTCCAGCCGGGCGACGCTGATTGACCTGTCGCCGCCGAAAGATGATTCGCTATCTCATCCGAACAGCGGCGTGGCGGACGACGTCCTCGAGACCCACCCATGGAATCCCATGAAGTCCATGAAGGCGGTGGAGGTCGGGGACTACTATTTCAAGGAGAAGAACTACAAGGCCGCGCTCAGCCGTTACGAAGAGGCGCTGCAGTGGAAGCCGCTCGACGCCATCGCGACCTACAAGCTGGCACTGGCGCAGGAAAAGCTCAACCGGCTGGAAGAAGCGCGCACCAATTACGCTGAGTACCTGAAGATCCTGCCGGAAGGGCCGTACGCCGAGGACTGCCACAAGGCGTTAGAGCGGCTGGGAAAGCCAACCACCGCGCCAAGAACGAACCAGAAACCCTAGGGGCCGGATCAGCGTTCCATCCGCAGAAACGTGCCGGTGGAGGCGTCCACTGCAACCCGCAGCTGTGCGGAATCCCTGCTCGTGCCGTAGATCACGCGCCACACCAGGCGGCTGCCGCGCGCGTCCCAGTCGAGCGCGAATGAGACCGGCTGCTTGAGATCCTGTTCCATCAGTTTCTTTCCGCCGTGCTCCTGGGCTACTGCAAAGGCCTTGCTGCTGTCCGTGCTCAAGAAAGCGATGTTGAAGATCTGCGTCGAGGAATTCGCCGGACTATAGGTGCCCTCCACCGAGCTGTTGATGCCGCGGTCGGGACCCGTGAGCCCGCTCCAGGTGAAGGTCTTGATGTAGTGCCTTGATGGCGAGGCGAAGCTGGCGCGCCAGATGCCGGCCTTGCCCTCGGTTACGGGTGCTCCCGGGGTGTATTCGGACTCCAACAGGTAGGGCTGCACGTCGGGGCCGAAGCTGCGCGCGGAGATCAGCATCTTCTGGAAGGCGACCTGCCCGGTAACATATTCGTCGGGCTTGGGAGCCGGCTTTGCGGCCGGGGAGGCCGGCTTGCTGCTGGAGTCGCACGCAGTGAATGCAAGGGAGAGCAGAAGCAGGAAGGGAACGAACTGTTTTATCTTCATCATCACTCGCAATACACTGCTGTATCACGAAAAGCAGCTGGTTGCTGGGATGCCGGAGGTGGCGGAATGGACGCTTTGCTTTCTCGACTGCGTGCCGAGATTGATGCCGCAGTGGACGGAATGAGCGGGGTGGACTGGACGGGTTCGCCCGAAGGCAAGTGGAACACGGCGCAGATACTCGAACACCTGGGCCGTGCCTTCGGCGGCAGCGCCAAGCAGTTGGAGCTGGCATTGAGCGAGAACCGCCGGCCGGAGCCACGCCGCCGGAAGCCAGGGGAGTGGCTGGCTACTCTCATTGTGGTCGGACTCGGCCATTTCCCTTCGGGCCGCCCGGCACCTGAGAGGACCCTGCCCAAGGGCCTCGATGGCCCAGAGGCGCTGCGGCGGCTGCACGAGAACGTGGAGCGCATGGACGCGGCATTCGCTCTTGCCGAGAAAACATGGGGCGGCGACGTGCAAACCGTACAGCCCACGCTCGGGCCACTCACCCCGCGGCAGTGGCGGCGCTTCCACTATCTGCACACACCACCACTTGAAGCAGGTCCACAAACTGCGCGCTATGTGAGGGGACGGGGGAAGAAGCAGTTATTGGACGGTCACGCCTGACTTGCGTGCCTGCTCCTCGGCGTCGCTCAGCTCGGCGCGCTTGTCGGAGAGCTCTTTCTGGGCCGCGGCCGTGTCGTCGCGGATCTTCTGCATGTCAGAATTCCACTTCTCCGGCTGGCGGAGCTGCACGCCGGCATCGCCATAGTAGGCCGAGGCGCGCTCGCGTTCTTCCGTCTGCAGGTCCGCGATCTTCTTCTCCAGCTCGGCGATGCTCTTCCGCAGGTCCTTGATCTTCTTCGCCAGCGGGTTCTCGTCTGAGGGCTTCTCTTCTCCCTTGCCGCTGCCCTCGGGGGCGGCAGGCTTGTCGCCCTTTGCTCCTGGAGTTGTCGGATTGTCAGTGGGGCTCGCAGGCGCGGGGGCAGGCTCGGACCCGGACGGGAAATCGTCGTTGGTATAGACGTGGTTGGCGTGCTGCTTTGGCGTGTTCCGCTCCTGGCGTGCCACGTCGCCGAGAGATTGCGCGGCTGCGGACAGGGCACAGCCTAAGAGCGCGATCGTCAGGAACGCCCGGGTCATGTCGCGAATTGCACGCCGCTCAGTCATCAGATGGCTCCATTCTAATCCGCCTCGTCCGGCACGGCGCCGGAGAATTCACCTAGGCCAGTTACGGCAGTCCGATAGCGGCCGGGGCCTGGAAGAACCCCAGGTACCATGCCAGGATCTGCGTGCCGAAGAACAAGCTCACCAGGGCTGCGCTCCCCAGAAAGACCCCGAAGGGCAACTCGTAGCCGCGCAGCGCTACCGAGGCGGCCTGCCGGGCGCGGTGTCCACCCGCCGCCCGGCCCAGCCGTGGCACGTAGCGCCGCCGCCGTTTGCGGTAGATGTTAGCTAGCAACAGGCCGCCGCACAATGCGCCCGCCATCGAAGCCAGGCAAAGCACCAGCAGGGTCAACCACAGTCCCAGAAAGGCGCCGATCATTGCCATCAACTTCACATCGCCAAAGCCCATGCCCTCCACGCCGCGCACGCGGGCGTAGAGCCATCCGGCAAGGTACACGAAGCCCGCGCCGAAGGCCGCTCCGGTCAGTCCGTTGGCCCCCCAGCGCAGCTGTTCCTGCCACTGAGGCAGGTCGAAGCGCGCCCACATGGTGAAAGGGCCGGGGAGGGGCAGCAACG
>Ga0209777_10001146_pt1 | contig 39834 bp, 33 predicted proteins | sample FrelakmetHBP12HB_FD_187147 | JGI IMG/M metagenome (GOLD analysis project Ga0209777, IMG submission 187147) | Freshwater lake sediment microbial communities from the University of Notre Dame, USA, for methane emissions studies -HBP12 HB (SPAdes)... | ecosystem: Environmental > Aquatic >...
AAAAACGGCCCCGAAGCTTAAAATTCGCGCTATCAATGAAAAATCGAACCGATTTGAGAAAAATCAATGCTCAAGCTAAAGTAAAACTACTTCTTGAGCACTTCAAAATTATTTTTGCAAGAGGCTCTCATAATTCACAATTCACAAAAGTAGAGCTGATCAATACTTTTGACTCTCTTGACAACCTATAAATCCTCATTCATTTTAAAGAAAGCTTTTACTTTCGCGGTGAATGACCGATAATTAGCGCAAGATAATGGGGGAAATCATATCCAAGGGAATTCGCTGGAGCTCGCAGCGGATAAATCGTGTGCCCGCGGGGGGCGGTGTATTCGCTGTTTTCAACGAGGCCACGAAGAAATGTCAGGTGATCGAAACCGACAATATGGCGTCTGAGCTGCGCAAGCAATGGTGGAGCAGCAGCTTCTGGTTTTTCAGTTGGTTCAAGGTATCCTCGCCGGAATTTCGCGCGGCGCTCAAGAAGCAGCTCGAGCAATTGAGCTATGAAGAGCTAGCGAAATTCGGCGATTAGAACGCATGGCGTTTATTATATTTCGCGAAACATCCTGAGGAGGAGGCGCGCCGTCGAGAGTTATTATCGGCCCCTCTTCCTTTCTTTTTGCGCAATCGAGATACATCTTTCGAACCTTATTTAAGAATCTTGCCGATTCAAACCTTTCCCTTTCATTACCCCTTGATTCAAGGCGTTTCATTGCGACCCGGACGGGAATGTCTATCAGAATGGTTAAATTCGCCGGAGGCGCGTAGCGGTTAATCAGGGCGACCCATTCGGGGTCGCACTCGATGCTCTGGTATGCGAGACTGGAGAGGCGGTAGCGGTCTGAGATTATCCAGTCACCGCGCGCAAGGGGGGGATTGATTTCCCGCTCGAGGTGATCCAACCTGTCGGCTGCGAAAAGCAACGCCAATTCCTCGGGAGTAGCTTTCCCGCTTCTGAGCAGATTCCGAATATGCCTCCCGATCGGCCCCCCGCTAGGCTCCGCCGTCCGATGAGCCGTGATGCCCCTGCTGCGCAACCATTTCGTCAACAGGGCAGCCTGCGTGGTGGTTCCGGCGCAGTCAATACCCTCGAGGGCGATAAGCAGCCCCTTTCTCCGGCCTTTTGCCCTCCCACTCAAAAATCCAGCCTCCCCACAAGCGAACGATACACAACCTTATCCCCGGCTCCTTTAACCTTTTGCGCCATTCTCTCCCTCTCCAATTTTTCGAGATGCGCAATGACCTGCAATTCCCCGGCCTGCCTCAGGACAGGGTGCATATCGGCGTATATCTCTTCCGCCATGTCCCGGGTCTCTCTCGCCCCGTTTGAGAGCGCCCTCAGGATTTGTATCTCGCGCAGGACACGGTGCGCGATATATTCGTCAACCTTGGCGGCGACATCACGAACGACGGGGCCATGACCGGGCAATATCATGGCGATGTCCATATCTCGAATACGCTTCAGGCTCGCCATGTATTGTTCCATGTGTCCGCGAGGTGGCACGATCACTGCGTAGCCGCTGCCAACAATTAAATCTCCGGTAAATAGAAACCGGAGGGCCTCCGCAAAGTAGCCCAGATGGCCGGGGGTATGGCCGGGGAGGTGCAATGCGCGGAGAACGACCCCGCCTGCCTCGATGACCTCCCCCTCCCGTATTTCGCGGTCTATCCGGGCCTGCGGAAGCATTTGCTCGAAATGCAAACCCTCCTCAGCGTGCGCCCATATTGGCGCCCCTGTCTCTTTCTGTATCTCAATCGCTCCGCCCATGTGATCGAGGTGCGCGTGAGTGATCAAAATGGCGGCGATCCGGGGGCATCCGAGGCTTCGCCATGCATCCATTGTGCGCCGGATGGAAGCGTGAGTAGGGTAACCGGCGTCTATCAGAACCGCCTCGCCCTCACCAACGAAATAAACATTGCTCACTTCCCACGCCGGAGGGCCAAATGGCGGCTGCTTGACTTTATGGATACCCGGAACGATTGTCTCCATGTTTCAGGGGGTCGGAAAGACCCAGACCTCCTGATGCGAGGGCGGAACAAGCTCAACTGCGCCCGACGGCTGTTGTTTCACGTTATTTCGGCCCTTGATAAATCCGTCAACCGTTTGAATGGGTATGTCCTTCGTCTTTCCCGTTTTATAGTGCATTGGAATGACAACCTTGGGATTTATCTGATTCACCACCTGCCATGCGTCGTCGGCATCTATCGTGAAATTTCCTCCAACCGGAACAAGCAAGAAATCCACCTTGCCGATTTTTTTGACGGTGGCGGCATCGAGGGTGTGACCGAGGTCTCCCATGTGAACGAGTCTCAAATTATCGAATTCGAAGACGAAAACGCTGTTTCTGCCCCTCTGGGCGCCCTGGACGCTATCATGGTAAACGCCGATGTTATAAATATGGACGCCTTTGACGCTCTGGTCTATTCCGTTCCATGATCCACCCTGTTGCAGCCCTCTCAGGATGACGGGTTTTCCTTTTATGGACTCTGCGTTGTTGTGATCGAAGTGTTCATGGCTAACCGTTACGGCGTCTGCTTCCACTTTGGGGAGGGGGTAATCCAGTTTATGGTGTGGGTCCATGACGATGCGTGCGCCTCCGGCTGTGGTGAGCAGGAAACAGGCATGGCCGAAGTATTGGATAGTGGGCCGGGTAGAAGCCAGGCCCCGGGCGGCCCCCGCGCACAGCCCCGCAGCGATAACAGCGATAATGATCCTCTTAATCATCCTTTCCTCCTCGCTTTTAAAACCAATAATCAAATTATACACACAAAAGAAAATTCCGCCGAGAACGACATCGGCGGAACAGGATGCGCGGTACTGGATTCGAACCAGCGACTTCTACCGTGTGAGGGTAGCACTCTTCCGCTGAGTTAACCGCGCTTCTTAATTTTCTATTATATCGGTATCCGGCAAAAGGTCAAGTGCGCATGGCGATTAGGGTGTGCGACATATTCAGTTGTCCCTTCACCCCCGCCCCCTCTCCCTCTGGGAGAAGGTAAGGGGTGAGGGAGAATTTTCTACCAGCCCACCAATTATGTCGCGCCTCCTGGCGATAATAGTGTTCGTTCAAGCGCTTAAGATTGCAGCAAAGAGCGCGTTTCGGCTGTTATTCAGGATGCGCGCTTGAACGAAGCGGGGACACTTGCGGCGGCGGCGTTGTCGGCGAATATCAAGAGGTTATCATGTTTTCGCAGGGCGGTTGAAGGAACGGATGGGCCGATCCTCGACGTCAACATGCGGGACAGCAATGGCGCGTCATCCTCACCGCCCGCCATGACGATTATAACCCTTGCGCTCAGGATGGTTTTAATCCCCATGGTAATGCCGCGGCGCGGCACGGAGGCCCTCGGAAAATTCGGCGCAAAATGTTTGCGCAAATCATCCGACAGCAAAACCTCGCGAGTCCTCGAATCAAAGGATGCGCCCTTCTCGTTGAACCCGATACTGTCCTCCGGCCCCAGACCTATGACAATCATATCAAGGCCCCCGAACCTCTTGATGCGCTCCTCGAAACGGCGGCACGTGCCTTCCATGTTGACGGGTAGGCCAGGCAGTCGTTTCTGAAAACGGCGAGCGGCGGGGATATGATCCAGAAAATTATCCACCAGGAAAAACCTCATGCTCATCGGGTGCGTTCCCGGCATTCCAAGGTATTCGCACACTTGAAACGACCGGAATTTGATGAAGGGAGCGGCTTTCGCCCGGTGTAATACTACAAGCTCCTCGTAAAAAGGCACCAATCTTTTCCCTGCTCCAAGCCCCAAATTACTGTTGGGCTTGCTCCGAAGCTGCTCAGCGACCACCCGGGCTGCAGCGCTCGATGCCTGATGAAGGGTGGGAAATGTGTTAAGCTTTATCATGAAGACTCCGATTTTTCACATTTTTTGAAATCCGTCTGACTCATACTTGCCCATTTTCTGTGGCACAATATTTGCGTTTTCCGATTGATAATAATGCAATTTCTCGGAAATTGCAATGCATTTAAAGGAAAATTTAAGGATTTTGCTATTTTTTCCTATAAAATCATTCATACCGTCATTAAAACTTTTAGCAGCATTTAATAAGACACCTCAATTTTTGCTTTAATTAAATATTTTGCAAGGCTGCTGCGATTGCGGCTGCCAATTCTTATTGTCAATATTGTTATTGACGAGGGTGAAATTGCCTGATTATTTTTCTAAGTCGTGGGGTTTCGAGGTGGGTATAGATTTGAGTGGTTGAAATATCCGAGTGCCCCAGCATGGCCTGTACGGCCCTTAAATCCGCGCCGTTAATAAGGAGGTGGGTGGCGAAAGAGTGGCGAAACGTATGCGGGGTAATCTCAGAGCTGACACCGACCTTGAGAGCATAGGTTTTAATCAGTTTCCAGAATCCCTGCCGCGTCATGGGGCGATCCTTTCTTCCGAAAAAGAGGTTTGGCAAATGGCGCTCTCCCACAAACAGCGGCCGTGTAAACTTGATGTAGTTCTCGATATTTTTGGCGGTTTTTTCCGCGAGGGGCACAAGCCGCTCCTTCGCGCCTTTCCCCCCCCGCCATGCAACGCGAATATATCCCTCCCCCAAGTGAACATCGTTTACCGACAGGCTGGTAAGCTCTGAGACCCGCAGCCCGGTCGCATAAAGCAACTCAATCATTACCGCGTCTCTCATGCCCCGTGGAGTTTCAATATCCGGAGCGGCAAGAAGACGATCAACCTCTTCAGGCGACATCACCTTTGGGAGAGAGGCTTTCCTGCGGGGAGATTCGACCAGGCTCAGCGGATTCTTATCAATGCGGCCCTCGACGATCAGGTACCTGTAAAAGGTCCTCAGCGCCGCGAGAAACCTCGCTACGCTGCGCTCGCTAAGCCCGCTGCGCCTCAGATGAGCGAGGTAAGCGGTGGCGTCTTCAAGCTCGACATCGAATATTTTTTTATGAAGATTCCGCTCCAAATGCTCCGCAAAATTATTAAGATCGTGCGAATATGCCGAAAGGGTATGGGCCGAAAGGCCGCGCTCCACTTTTAAATGGCCCAGAAAATCGTCAATCAGCTCGTAGGAATCGGACATCTTGTCATTTTAGATTTTGGATTTTGGATTTCAATCGAAAATCGTCAATTAAAAATCGAAAATTCAGAAAATTATTCCGGCGTAGCCGACGAAGGTTTCGGCGCCTTCCTGGGGGTGCACATCGTAGCTGGTGGTTTGTTCCAGCAGGAAGCCCTTTTTAGCGCCCATGGCCCGCGCGGCGGCGATTGTGGCGGCGATGGCGCCTGCGCCGCATGCGTTCCTGTTGCGATCCGCTTCATCCACAACGTCCTCAGCCCGCATTTCGAGCGCCATATCTATAAGCCTGCGATCGTTCCGCTCCTTTACCCATTCCACGGCCTTGGGGCCCCTACCCGCCGGCGTGAACCCAAACCTCGATCCGTAATGCGTCAGGTCCGAGCTGCCGAGCAATATGACCGCCCCACCCTCTCCTTTAACCATGTTTCCAAGCTTCTCGCCAATGGGTGCGGCCCTATCGTCGGGAGGCATCATGATCGGCACAATAGAAATATCGGGAAACACTCTCTTTAAAAACGGAAGGACTACCTCGATAGAATGCTCTTCCTCATGGGGGGAACGATTTTCAACGATTTCCGATTTCAATTCGTCGAGGATACGATCGGCCAGCTTTGAATCAATCTCAATGTCGCCGAAGGGTGTTTGCCATGCGCCCTCTCGAATGGCCGCGGCTTTGCGAACACCCGGGACGTGTATTGATCCGAAGCATATAGCGGTATGAGGCGCTTCTTTCCTTTCTCCAAGCGCCTTGAAGACTTTACCGGCGGTTGGTCCCGAGAAGACCCACCCCGCATGGGGAACTATCCCGGCAATCAGGAGAGGCTCGTTATGGAGCGCCGGGAGCGGACCTTTCATGCAGTCCTCTATCATCCGCTCAGCACGCTGAGCGTCCGTTGGATAAAATCCTCCCGCCGCCCAGGAGTATTCACGCCTGTACATAAATGGGTACCTCTCTCCTCGTTTGTAATGGCTTCTCGCAAGCCGCCACTGCAAAGATTAAAGATAAGGTCAAAGGGCGGAACAGTAAGCCATTCCGCCCTTCAGGCGAACCTGTCTCCCATCCCCCTCACGCCCCCCAGCGCTGGAAAACCAGAGCGGCCAGAACGTTACAGGGAGTTCTTGAGACTTGGAGCCGGCTTGAACCCTACGGTCTTGCTGGCTTTGATCTTGATCTCTTCACCCGTTTGCGGGTTGCGGCCGGTGCGCGCTTTGCGTTGCTTCACCGTGAAGGTTCCGAAGTCGGGGTAAGCGAATTTCTTATCCTTCTTGAGAGCCTTCTTGATGTTGGTGAAGGTGGCGTCCACTAATTCGGTCGCCGCTTTCTTTGTAATTCCCTCCTTGGTCTCCTTCAACACCGCATCAATCAATTCAGCTTTCGTCATCTCAAACCTCCCTTAATTTTGGTTTTCAATTTATCTTACCCTTTCATTTAGCAAAAATTTAGGCGTTTGTAAAGGGGGTAGCCCCTAAAATCCGCATTTTTTTTAAAAAATTTTTATCGCGCCATAAGACCGCATTGGCGGCATATTTCTTGCCTCTTTCCCATTCCTGCCACAATTCTTGCCCTTCTCTCCGTTCAGGCTCCTTGCGACTATAGCAAAAATGTTATATCCATTAGATATATCAAATCAACTTTACAGGAGCCGAAAAATGAAATTTCCACCGTTTGGAGATGAGCACGCGATATTCCGCAAGTCCGTCCGAGACTTTTGCGAAAACGAGATCAAACCCCACGTCGAGGAGTGGGAAGAAGCCGGGATTTTCCCAAGGGAAATATTCACCGAGATGGGGAAGCTCGGCTTCCTCGGAATCCGTTTCCCCGAGAAGTACGGCGGGGCAGGCCTCGATTGGTGGTACACGGCATGTTTTATAGAGGAGCTGCCGAGGAGCATGTGCGGCGGCGTGCCACTCTCCATCATGGCCCATACGGACATGGCCACGCCGATAATCAACCTCCTTGGCACTGAGGAGCAGAAGCAGGAATTCCTGGCCCCCGCCATAAAAGGGGAGAAGATAGCGGCAATATGCGTGACGGAGCCTAACGCTGGCTCGGACGTGGCGGGTATCAGAACAACGGCGAAAAAGGACGGCGGCGACTACGTGATCAATGGGTCCAAAACCTTCATCACCAACGGCACCCGCGCCGACTTCCTCATGCTCGCCGCAAAAACCAATCCCGAAGCGGGCCACGCAGGCATGAGCCTCTTCACCTTCCCCACCGACGTCAAGGGCTACAGCATAACGCGAAAACTCAACAAGCTCGGCAACCGCAGCTCGGACACCGCCGAGCTGAGCTTCGAGGATTGCCGCATCCCGAAGCGCTATATCCTGGGCGAGGAGGGGCAAGGGTTCATCTACGCAATGAAAAATTTCCAGGGCGAGAGGCTCGTCGCCGCGCTGAGCGCCACAGCTGGCACCGCTCTGGCCCTCGAAGAAACCATGAGGTACGTCCATGAGCGGGAGGTTTTCGGGAGGCCGTTGAGCAAATTCCAGGTCACCCGCCACAAGATCGCCGATTTGGCCACACGTGTCGAAGCCTCTCGCGCCATCACCTACCACGCCGTAAACCTCTACAATGACGGCATCGAATGCACTAAAGAAGTCTCCATGGCAAAAATATTCGCCGCCGACGCCTCCAGAGTCGTCATTGACGAATGCCTCCAACTCCACGGCGGATACGGCTACGTCGAGGAATACTACATCGCCCGCGCTTACCGAGATACCCGACTCATGCCAATCGGCGGCGGCACCACCGAAGTCATGAAGGAAATCGTCAGTAGACTCATGGGAATGTAATAGCAAACGGGACAGGGGGGTTTTGCCCCCCAGTCCGAGGAAGCTAACAATGAACAGAAAAAGATGCATCGCGGCGCTTTTGGTTTTAATCATCATGTTTGTGGCATGCGGGGCAAAGCACGGCCCCAGAGGCGCAAAACCGGCGAAACGCCCATCCTGGTCCGATGCCGAGGCCCGCAAAGCGATCGAAACAATGGCGGAGCAATATCGCAAAAAGGGCGACCCGTTCTGGGATGAGCGCGCTTACGTGTGGGAAAACGGCTGGGTGTGGCCCGAAACCGCGGGCATTTCTAAAAAGAACATCAAACTCCTGAAGGAGATGTTCTATAAGGGCGACGACGCGACAAAAGAAATCGTTCTGCGAGTGATCTACATGAATATTCCATCAAAGGAACTCGAAAAAGGCGACCCTAAATTCATGGCGGACCTCGTCCGCCTGGACACCGACCTCAGGGAGCGCCGGGCCAACGTGCCGCCACCAACCTTTCAACACGAGTACATCGAGGAGCAGGGCGCGCCGCCTCAATAAATCCCAAGGGCGCTGCCTGCCCCCTTGGCTTGCCGCGCCCTAAAAAGACTGGTGTAGCCGCTTGCTGGCAAGCGGCGCCACAGGAGGATATAGTTTTGAGCGAACAAAAACCGAAAGAAATGACCATAGAATGGAAGAAAAATTTCCAGCTCGAAGCGCGCCGCAGGGGCCTTTCCGTACTGGTGGATCAACCCAAAGACGACGGCGGAGACGACACCGGTTTCAACCCCGTCGAGCTTCTTGTCGCAAGTCTGGGCGCTTGCATCGGCTATTATGCGCTCTTATTCCTCGGGAGGAGAAAGATAGATCCCAAGGGCTTGAAAATAAGCATGGCTTGGGAGTACGGCGAAAATCCCCGGCGGGTTGCGAAACTGAAGGCGGAAATTTCGCTTGACGCGAAGCTGGACGATCATCAGGTCAGCGGCCTCCTGAAAATCACCAGCGGCTGCACCGTTCACAACACCTTGACTCACGCGCCGGATATTTCAATAAACATCGCCTGAAGGGGGCGAGTCGCGGGCCGAAAAAAACCGACGCTCCGGGGCAACAGGCTCGCCGGAAAGCTTTTTCTTCTTTTGTTATCGGTCGAATGGTATCTGTGGGGAATTTGCCATTTTATATATTTTCAATATTGGCGCGCCATCCACATTTATCGAGTGCCTGAGCGCCCACTCCGACTCTATTTTTAGGATTACATCGTCGCGCCATTCTTTTTTTGTAATATACATCGCGTAAATAGGCTCCTCATGCGCTTGGCCGAGGATGCCCAGAAATTCATCCATGGAAATCCTCTGCCCGACGCCCGGCGTTCTCAAATCGTTACGCATCCACATCTGGCGCGTGGACATCACGATATGGCCGGCGATTGGAACCACTACCCATGCTCCCCTCTCGGTATTTTCATTGAGCCATTTCATCCCCTCTCTGTAGCTGCTGCCCCAGTAATCCGTGGCGTCGCTCCACCGCTCCTGCGCCCCTTTTGCGCCGCCCGCAATAAAGTTGAAATAAACTAGCTCGTGAGGATGAATCTTTATCATCGTCCATGCCCAGGGAATGAAAGGCGCGAAAACGAGCGCGCCCGACAAAATGCGCCCGAAAATCTCCCGCCGCTTAAGCCGCTTCCCGATGTTCTCGGCCAACCACCTCAGCGTCATGGAAGCGCCAATTCCCGTCAAAGCTCCAAGTGGGACGGCGTATTCAATGAAGTGCCGGACTCCGTCGTAATTTCGCACACGCGGCAGGGCCATGCGGAGGACGGGCAAAACGGCCCAGATCAGAAGAAAGGAACCGGCTTCATTGTTTTTTCGCCGAATAATATTGTAGATAGCCGAGGCAATCCCGATGCCCCCAAATAGCAACACAGCGGGAGGTTGCACGGCCAGAAACAACAAAATTGTGTCCCATTGAATCCCGCCCTTTCCGCTGCTCACCACCCCGAAGTAGTAGCGGAGAAATTCTCCCGTCTTGTAAATCGTGTCGGTCCATAAATACGGCCATACCGCCACAAACGCCACAAACGCAATCAACGGAGAGCCTTCCAACATCAACCTTAATTCCCTTGTCCTTTTATGATTATAGTCCTCGGGCGGCGAAAGGCGGGATGCTTTTATATCATTTCGTGAGCAGATATACCAAAATAACAATACAACCGGTATCAGGCCGGCGTTCAGACTGGCGCATGCCGCAAGTCCCCAAAGCACGGACGCTGCAAAAATCCAGCAGGGACTCATTCTGATTATGCCCCTCCGGGCCGCCAGCAGCGTGAAGGCCATGAGGCATGCGTAAGGGATATCCTTGGTGTTGAAATGGGTGTCCGCGAAAAAGCGCGGCTGAAACGCAATGGCAAGGCAGGCGACAACAGCCGCCACATGATCGAAATTCCTCCGAATATGCGCAAACATCGCCACGAGAACAGCCGCCACCAGAAGGAAATTGGGCAAATGATGCGCCTCCACCGCGCCCAGCCAACCCAGCTTCTCGTAAAAAATGAGGCAGCCGATTGACGACATCAGGTTGCCGAAATATAAGGTCCATAAAGGCTGTTCTGAAAAATAAAGCTCCGGGTGATCAGTCCCATGATATAATGCAAAATTGTGCCCGAAGTCTATCCACTTGCTGTCCAGGGTGAGCAGGTAGCCGATATTTCTGTGAGCGATATACCAATCCGGCGGCTCATCCCACGTGACGCCATAATGAGTGGAGGTGAGGAGCATAAGAGCGAAATAAAAGGCGCATAAGGCGGCGCATAAGATAATTTCCGCCTTTCCCGGACGGTTTGTGATGTTCATCTCATAAATCCGCTCAGTGGATCAGGATCACGTGTTTAATAATTTTAGCGGCAAGGCGAACGATAAGTCCGGGAGGTATGTTCCCGGCCTGGCTGCTCAGCTTCGATTCGCCGACTGCCCCGGGTCTGCCCTCGACGACGGGCGCCCAGTCGCCGGTTCGCTCCCCATGCGCCTCGCCCGTTTGCATAGCGGAAACCGATCTGACGCTGAAAACACAAGTGCGGCCATTTTCCAGGCCTTCTATATGGCAGCGGCGCTCGAGGCCGATGCGTCGCTCTTTCCAATCGTGATCCTCCTTCGCCTTCCATCGCACATCAAAACCGGAGATGCTCTCGCTTCGAGGAATGTCCCACACGAGGTCAACGGCGCCTTCCGCAGGATTCGCCAGCAACGCCGTCGGGGCGGGCAGCTTATCACTCTTCATTTGCGCTTCGAGTTTGATCGCCTTTATCTTTGCCTCCATATCCTCCGGCGTAACGATCTCATTCCCGAAGGGCGTCTTGTGGAAGATTACTCCGCAGGGATAGAAAAAAGCCATTGCGTCGTTCTGCAATTCCCTCGGCGGCTCGTCGCCGATGTACGGCGCCAACAACAGTCTGAATCGCTCGTGTTTGCCGTTGAAAGAAGGCCCTGCGGGTCGCAAATGCGCCCCTACCGCCTCAGTCATCTGCGCAGCGGCCCGGCTTTTATTTATATGTGTATAATCAAACTGTTTGCCGAAATACGTCCCGAAGGGATTAATATACAATTGCTGCATGCCGTCCCTTACCCTGAGCCGCATCGGCGCAAATGCAAACAGGGCGTTCACGCTCGCGTCCTGGGCGATAAGAAGGCCCTTTTTCCCGTTCGACACCGCCACCCAGCCGTTGGTTATCTGGTGGTTGAACGAATCAATCTCCCGGTTTTTCGGGTTGATTTGCCCATAATTCAACTTGTATGAGCTTGTCACGCCCAGATAATTGTGTTTCCAGACAGTAAGGGGCGCGGATTCGGGCGCGGTTATGTCGGGATGGATGGCAAACGGCCCCACCTCGACCCAGCGCAGATCGAGATATCGCCTTAATTTCTGCTGAATCGTGTGTATCAGGTCGCGCGGAGGGGTGTAGGGATAGTCAATATCAACGTCTACGATTAGATATCGAGGCAATTCATCGTACATGGTGAATACATAAGAGCCTTTTACCTTATGCCAGCCATCGGGGGCTTCAAGTGAAATTGAGACCGGTAATTTTAACTGATTCACCCCATCTAAGTGCTCATTCGCTAAAATTTTAGGCCAATATATTTTTTCACTATATCTTTGCGGCTTCTTTTTCGTGCGATATGTAATGAATGTATCCATATCAAATGAGTCGAGTGTCTGTTCTAGTATCTGAGAATACTGGGGATTGATCTGAAATCGGGAATTTTCGATTTTCAAGTTGTAGGAACGGCTTTCTTGCGCGTCCATATCGGCGACGAAAGTTAATTCAGCGGCATAATGACCATCAAGCAGTTTTTCAACATTGATTAGAGATGAAGGAATTAAATTATCGCCTCTTTTAAGAACAGGTTGCCCCGGACGATCAATTATAAGGGGAATTCTTAAAGCCATGCATGATTTGATGGAAACGACATTGTCCCCGCGCGGGTAGTTGTAAATGCTAAATGAGTAATCGGCTTCTGCGCCGACGTGGCTGGTGACCAGGCGTGACTGCACGGTATGATACGCCTGATAAGCTTGATCACGCGCCTTCTGCGAAAGCTTATTTGCCTGCTCCTGTCTTTCCTCGTTGATTATCGGGGTGCTCATGCCGAAGTGGGTCGTCGAGAGGCTTATCAGGCGATACCAGAAGGACGAATCGGCGTCTCCCCACAGCGCCTTCCGCTCGGCATCCGTTAGCGATTGCTTTAGAGCCTCAGTGCGATAAGAATACATGCGGCTCTGCTCGATGGCGGTCCAAGTGGCCTGGCTCTCGAATTTCTCGGCCCACGAGAAATATCCGTCAAATGCGCCGTCCGCTGTGTCCTGCCTGATGACCACCTCTTCCTTCGGCGGATGATCTTTAAGATACGCCGCCGGTGTTGTGAACGATGCCCAATTGTATTTGTTGACGGCGTTGACGATTTCGGTAAGGCCGCCGGTGTTCGGCACGTTCTTGACGCCGTGGGGCAGTTTCATGGGCAGCCATGTTTCGGCGTCGGCGTCAAAATTGTAATGTAGTAACAAATCCGATTTGACGACGCCTTTCTCCTGAAGTTTTCTCAGGTGTCGCATCCATAGCTCGAATGAGCCGTAATTCAGCGCGTCCGCGGGCGAATAACAGGGTATCAGCACAAGGCGCTCCGGGCCGGTCTCGTGCTTCAGCCAGAGTGTCCCATAGCGCTGTTCGGGTGGAAGGGGCTTCACGAAATTGCTGAAGGCGGTGAAGGGGCATGCGGAATATGGCAGGATGATGCCCTCGATCCCCGCGCGCTTCATTATGGGAATGATCCCCGGCGTGCTCATGGCTTCCTGGGGGCGGAATATGGGCGTCACGCGGCCGAAAACCTGTTTGAGGCCCGAGCCGGAGGGGTTCACGAGCGCCCAGGAAACTGTCTTAAATAATTCGTCAGGCGAGTGCGCGCTTAAAATCCCGTTGTTGTAAGGCCCCGGCAAAACCTCGTCAAGCCCGGACTCGACGCGCTTGCGAATGCCCTCGATGATGTCGGGGGCGTATTTCGGGAGTATTTTTTCGATTGTGAAATATTCATCAAAATCCCAATAACCCTTCGCGTCAAGTCCTTTCGCGTTCGCTTCATTGAGCTGCCTCAGAATCCCTCGAACGACGCGTATGTCGGTGCCGAATCCCGCCTCATCGTTGGAGTCTCCTCGCCATGAGTGGTAGAAGTTCGTGTGGAATCCGAGCATGACGTATATGCGATATGGCGATTTTTGCCCGCCGATCGCCACGGCGAGCGGTAAGAGGACAAGTATAATAATTATGATAACAATATCACATTTATTCATTTGGCATTCTCCCGGAGTGTCCGAACAGGGCGAGCAGGGAGGGCAGAAGGGTCAACACCAGCGGGAATTGCGCCACGAGGCCCGATATGATCGCAATGGCAAGCGGCCGCTGCATTTCGGTCCCTTGCCCTATTCCCAATGCCAGAGGCATCAGGGCGAGAATCGCCGCGACCGTGGTCATTGCTATGGGCCGCATCCGGTTCTTTCCCGCCGTTATGAAACGCCCCAGGCGGTCCGTCTCTCCGATCAGTTCGTTGTATTCCGAGTAGTAGAAAATGGAAACTTCGGTGACAATTCCCACAACCATGGTCATGCCCATCATCGCGGTAATGTTCAATTCTGTCCCGGTCAGCCATAGGCCGAGAAAAACGGCGGCCATGGCAACAAGAGTTGTGAGAATCATCGCTATAGCAGCGATGAAACTCTCGTAAAGGAATAAAAGCAGCGCCAAAACAAGCAGCACAGCCCCGGCAAATACGATTATGAGACCCCGAAACGCTATCCGCTGCTGCTCGTATAGACCTCCGAAAGAGTAGTAAATTCCCTTCGGGATCAATCCGCCGCTATTGAGCGCTGTTTTTATGTCTTTAATTGTAGAACCCAGGTCCCGGCCGCTTATGCGGCCCGTCACCGCGACCATACGTTTAAGGTTTTCGCGGTTGATCTGCGGCTGGCCGGTGATGACGCTGATGTCGGCGACTCTTCTCAGGGAGAACATATGGCCGTCAGGAGCGCGGAGCTTCAATATCACGATGTCTTTCGCGATTTCCGCTTGCGACCTCGGAATCCACAACCTCACGCCGACCATTTTCGGGCCTTGCTGCACCTGAGTTGTGACGGTTCCAGCAAGGTAGTCATCCAGCATTTGCGAGACTGCTTCTGCGGTCATGCCTTCGAGGGCCGCTTTTTCCCTGTCAACGCGGATGTCAAGGGCGTCGCCAGCAAGACGCACTCCATTATTCACGTCTACAACACCGGGAACCTTCTCGATTGCGGCGGCTACGCGCGGCGCAAGTCGCAACAATTCATTCTCATCGTCCGAAAAAATCTTAATCTCGATCGGCTGCGGCACGGCCGTAAGGTCCCCTATGACGTCTTCCATAAGCTGGAGCATCTCGATTTTCAGGCCGGGCACGAAATGCTCGACCCGCCCGCGCACGTCGTCCATCACATCCTCGATGTCCCTGCGCGGAGGAGGCTTCAGACGAACAAAGAAATCGCCCTCATCGGCTTCCGTCAGCCCTCCGCCGAGCTGAAGGCCGGTGCGCCGCGAATAAGTCTGCACCTCGGGCATCGCCATAAGAATCTCCTCGACATGGCGAAGCAGCCTGTCGGTCTCGGTCAGCGATGTTCCCGGGGCGGTCTTGTAGTCTAGTATAAAGCCCCCTTCATCCATTGCGGGCATGAAGCCGGACCCGGTGCGCAGATATGCGATGTAACCCGCTATGAGCAGCGGCGCCACTGCAATGAGGATCAGCCACGGTCGCGCCAGAAGGCGCCTCATGACCCTTTCATAAAAAGCATGAGCCTTCTCGGTCCACTGACCGCCCTCTCCCTGTTCGGTGTCCTTGCGCGTCAGCAACCTCGCCGCAAGCAGAGGCGCGGCCAGCCACGACACAAAGAATGAAATCACAAGTATCGAGGCCATGGTCAGCGACAAGGCCTTGAAAAACGCCCCCGTCACTCCCGACAAAAAGGCAAGAGGGGCAAAAATAATTATCGTCGAGGCGGACGAGCCGGAAAGGGGGTTTGTGAATTCGTGGGCGGCCGACATGACCCTTGCTCGAATGTCTGCGCCGCCCTCGCGCAATCTGCGCATAATATGCTCGATCATTACGATAACATCATCTATTACCAGACCCACTGATGCGGCCATCCCGCCGAGGGTCATGATGTTGAAGCTCTGATGAAACAGGGAAAGCAGGAGAATTGCGGCTGCAAGCGTTACGGGCAGGGTTATAGCCGCAATCAGCGTAACCTTGAGATTTCGCAGGAACGCGAGGAGAACGAGAAAGGACAAGAAAATCCCGATAATCACGGCGTCCCGAACGCTTCGGGCCGACGAGCGGATCAACTCGCTCTGATCGTACCAGTTTGCAATACGCACGTCCGGCGGCAGCAGTTTCCGCAAATCAGGGAACCTCGCCGCAATATCCTGCGCTATCTGAACGGTATTCCCGCTGGGCTGCTGCATCACTTGAAAGATCACGGCGTCCCGACCGTCTGCGGTAACGCGCGTCCATTCAGGAGTCGCTCCACGGCTTATAATGGCGACGTCCTCCAACTGAATCTGGCCCTTATCGCCGGAACGCAAAATGGTTTGACCGATTTCATCGAAATTCCTGAATTGAGTGTCGGCAAGGACCAGGTATAACTTGTTATGTTCTTCCAGCCTGCCCACGGCGGTGATAATGTTCGCAGCTGACAGGGCTTCAGCCACATCGGACATGCCCAACCCGACGGAATCGAGTTTCGCAAGGTCCACCGTCACCTGATACTCAGCGGTCTTGCCCCCAAGCACCTGTATGCGCGCAACCCCCGGCACGGTAGATAACATGGGGCGTACCTGATAGAGCGCGATATCCCGCAATTCGGTTAGTGAGCGCGTCTCGGAGGTAAGTGTGTAGCCGAGGACGGGGAAGACGGTCGGGTCCATGCGGTTGACCTCGAAGGTCGTCCCGCTGGGCAGTGAGGAGATAATGTGGTTCACTGCGGACTCGACTTGGAGCGTTGCGGCGATCATATCGAGTCCCCAATCGAAGTTTATTGACACGTCGGCAGCGCCCCTGCTCGTGGTGGAGCGCACGCTGCGCACGCCCGGAATAGCCCGCACCGCCTCTTCAACGGGCCACGTCACCTCGATTGCCATCCGTTCAGCGGGACGATCCCCCGCTTCGAGGTTAATCAACACGCGGGGAAATTTGGTATCCGGAAAAAGGCTCACCGGAAGGCTCAAGCTGCTTACCGCTCCGCCCAGCCCAAACACCAGCAGAAGAAACAGAATTGAGCGGCGATGCGATTGAATCCAGTCCGTGAATTTCATCGCTTCCCTTGAACTTCAACAGCCATGCCGGCTTCAAGTTCGCTATTGCCAACAATCACGACTGGAAGGCCCTCGCTCAGATCCGGCCCAATCACCTGAATCTCCTGCTTGTTCTCAAGCCCTATTTCGATAATGTGTTTCACTGCGCGGCCATCCTTGATCGTGAAAAGGATGTATCGAGTGTCATCCGGCAAAACAGCGGAGCGCGGAACCACCAACCCTTCCTCAGATGCCGCAACAATCGTGCCCCTCACATAATCGTTCAGCAGCAAGTTCGAGTCCGGCGCGGGTTCAACGTAAACGTCAACAAGGCGGTTTACGGGGTTGACTTGCCTTTCGATGTGGCCGATCAACCCTGTTACCGGGTGGGCGCCGGGGGTATTGACAGGATAAAGGATTACATTCTGTCCGGGGCTAAGAAACCCGATGTCTTCAGTTTCAACCCCAAGGCGCACGTTTATCTGGTTTGCGCCGGTCTCCTCAACCATCACATCCCCAGCGGGGACTAACCGGCCCTGCTGCACATTTATGGCGCTGATGACGCCGGAGATCGGGGCCTTTATGATTCCTTGCCGAACACCACGCCGTTCCAGGCTTTGCAGAAGGGACTCAGCCGCTTTATGCCGAAGCTCCGCGTCTATAAGCTCCTGGCGGGTGGCGAGCTTCATATCGAGCCGCTCCTTTACCAGTTTGAGTGTTTCAGCGGCCGACTCCTGTTCACTGCGCGCCTTGCTCAAATCGAGCGCTGAGGCGGGGCTGGCCTCGATTTGAAGAAGCGCTGATCCCGCATTGACCATCTGGCCCTCGCTCACCATAACCTTGACCACCCGGCACTCGTATGGAACGCTCAAAGCCCTCGATTTGCCGCGAGCGGCCGCTACGGTTCCGTAAGCGGTCAATTCTTCCTCGATTCTTTTACGCTGAATCGGCGCGACCTCCACCCTCGCAATGGGTTTTCCGCGCAGATCCGCGGCCCCCGCTCCCTCCGATTTCTCGCTGCCGCTGCCACATGAATGACCCGCAAATGCTCCCACCCCGAATATCACAAGCCCGGTCAACAGCAGAGCGATCAGTTGATTTTGTTTCATTCGGCCCCCTGTCCGCTGTCCACTCGATATAGTCCCGAAGCTACCTCCAGGGCCACCCTCGATTCCGCAAGTTCCTGCATCAGCGTCAGCTTGTCAATGCGCTCTTTAGAAAGGTTATTCCAGATAGTGTAATAATTAACAATGTCACCTAGACTTTTCCCTATTGCGGCATGATACGCTTGCTCGAGCCTCGCGAGCGCGTCCTCGGCGCCCTGGGCTGTCACGATCTGCTCATTCACGGAACCGATATTGGCGACCAGCATCGCTATATCGGAGCGCGCCTGAAATACCCTCGATGTATATTCGTCGTAAAGCGCCTGACGCGTCGCCTTCTCGATGGCTATCGCGCCCTGGTTGCGGTCGAATATCGGCAGGTCTATGGAAATTGCGAATCCCGTAGTGATGACATTGCCCGTGTCCCTCGCGCGATTGAGGCCGATGTTAATTCTTGGGAACTGTTCTAACACTGCCGCGCGAAGAGATTGCTCGCTGCTATCATAGCCCTTCTTCAGAGCCACGAGGTCCAGCCGCCGCTCCTCCAACCCCGTCATAATTTGCTCCAGGGTCGGCGGATTCCATTGTGCGGGCAACTCGACGTCCTGCTGAAGCGGAATCTCCGTCTGAGGCGGAAAACCCATAAGTTGGTTCAACCTCTGACGCTCCTCTCGCTCCTGCTTCTTCAAGTCGCTCAGAGCGGCCCTTGATTCGGCGGCGGCGGTTTCCGCGGCCACCATGTCAACCTGTGTATTGATTCCACCGGCCAGAGCGCGCCTGGCAAGATCGAGAATTTCCTGGAGCCGCCCATCTATCTCAGTGGCAAGAAAAATCTTCTTCTGGAGCGCCAACAGCCGGTAGACGATCATTTTCGCGCCCTCGGCGACCTGCCACTCGCTCCACGCGACAGACAAATCCACCTCTGCGCGTTCCGCTTTTGACGCCTTCACCCGCGCTGAATGACTTATGAGGTCTCGTATGTCCCAGGCGATTCCCACTCCATAAGCATTAACTGCGCCGTCCGTGGCTCCCCCTGTCGGTAGGTCAAGGCTGGAAGAAAGCACCGGGTTAGGCAGCAATTTTGCCTGAATCAATTGCGCCTCGGCCAAGTTCCGGCGATCCCGCTCCGCGCGCAGTGCGGGATTCGCGAGAACAGCGATAACACCCGCTTCTTCGGGCGACAACCCATCTGCGAGATTTATCTCGAGGGGCTTGAGAATCGGGTGGCTCAAAGAGCGCGCATTGACCTGTAATTCCTCCAGTTGCGGAGGCTCCAGCGCCTGATTCACGGACTGCTGGGTCAACGGCTTCGCATGATACCTCACGCAGCCGATGACGCTCGCTAAAAGTATCAACGGGAGTATTCTAGGTGCGCATTTCATGGTGTGTTTTTTATATGCTTTACAGTTTGAATATTTCAATATATCGTAGTTTCAAATTTCATATTGAACAACCTCAGGAGGAAAGCGATGTTTGAATTAACCGAACAGCAGCAGATGATGCAAAACGTAGTACGCTCGTGGTGCGAGAAGGAGCTTGCGCCTAAGGTGGAGGACATGGACGAGGGGAGAATATTGCCCTTCGATCTTTGCCGGAGAATGATGGATGCGTTGGGCCTGAAGGAGCTAATGCGCATGAGCATGGAATCCCGTGTCGCGGCGCTCGAAAAGGGAACGGCCGACAAGGAGAAGAAGAGTGGCGGCCTCTCGATAAGCGGAAGCCGCGACGACGCTCTCATGAGCGCCATCCTCATGAAGGAGATGTGCCGCCATGCGCCCGGCTACGCAATGACGTGGGGCGCTTCCATCGGACTTTGCGGAAACGCCATCGCCGTCAAGGGCAACGCGGAACAGGTGCGAAAGTACGCTATCCCGGTGTTCACCTTCGACAAAATCGGCGCATGGGGCCTCACCGAGCCGGGCGCAGGGTCGGACGCCTTCGGCTCCATGAAATCGGTCGCCAGGCCGGACGGCGACCACTACATCATCAACGGAACAAAAACCTTCATCACCAACGCGCCCTACGCCGACATCTTCGTCGTCTACGCCAAGATAGACCGGGGCCAGCCAAAGGCTCAGCAGCCCGTTCACAGCTTCATACTCGAGCGCGGCATGCAGGGGCTAAGCACCGGCAAACCGTTTAAAAAGATGGGCATGAGGGACTCGCCCACCGGCGAGATTTTCATGGAAGACATCCGGGTCCCGAAGGAATACCTGTTGGGGGTGGAGAGAGATAACATTCGCGACGTGGCAAGGGAGAGCCTCGGCAGCGAGCGCAGCGCCATGCCCGCCATGTGCCTCGGCATCATCGAAAAATGTTACGAACAGAGCAAAAAGTACTCGAAGGAGCGAGTGCAGTTCGGGAAGCCCATCGCGGAGTTTCAGGCGGTTCAGCTGAAGCTCGCCAACATGTACATCCACCAGGAAAATGTGAGAAACATCATGTATCGCCTCGCATGGCTGGCGGCCAGCGGCAAAAAGGATTTCGCATTCACCTGCGCCACAAAAGCATATTGTTCACGCGCCGCCGTCGAGGTCGCCCTCGACGCCATCAACATCCACGGCGGATACGGATACATGACCGAATACCACATCGAGAAGCTGATGCGAGACGCCAAACTGCTCGAAATAGGCGCAGGCACCACCGACATCAACCTGCTCCAGACCGCAAGGTTGGAATTGGGGTATTAGAGGCTGTAGGCTGTAGGCAACATGGCCTGTGATAAATATAACAAATACAGATTTTCGGAAAGGTTCAGAGCGTTCAGAGGAGGGGGGATAGCAGCCTGATAGCTCCGTCGAGGAGCCTGCTGGGGAAGCTGCGCTGAGCGAGCGCCTCTGCGGTGACCTCGATGCTGTTTTCGAGGTCGGAGATGAATCTTTTTTCGAGGAGGGCCGCAAAGGCGGGATCGAAGACGAGAGTGCCCAGCTCGAAATTGAGCAGGAAGCTGCGGATGTCTACGTTTGCCGACCCGACAATGCCCCATGTGCCATCAACGACCATCATTTTTGCGTGAAGCATCGAAGGCTGATATTCGAAGACCCGAACACCTCCGCGGACTAACGAGGGAAAATAAGACCTCGCCGCCGGCCCGACAAGCGCAACATCACACCGCGCCGGCGCCATAACGCGGACATCAACACCGCGCATCGCGGCGCTGATGAGGGCGCGAAGGGTTGGTTCGTCGGGGATGAAATAGGGGCTTGATAGGTATACCCTTTCACGGGCAAAGGCTATTCCGGCAAAGTACACCATGCCGTTCGCGTTATGTTCCTGGTCGGGGCCGCTTGGCACGACCGTTACGATGGAAGAGCCGCTTTCGAGGGGCGCAGGATGCGGGATAGGCGCGATGGGGTCTCCGGTGGCGAAAGACCAGTCCTCCGCAAAGGTTTGAGAAAGGTCTCCCACCGCGGTGCCCTGAAGCTTGAGGTGTGTGTCGTGGAAGTATGTCTTTCCCTTTCGCCGCGCCCTGCCAGAATATTCGTCGCCCACGTTCATGCCGCCGGTGAACGCAATCTCCCCGTCCACAATAATCATTTTCCTGTGATTGCGTAAATGCACCGACCAGCGCCGTCTGAGAGGATTTATCGGGAGGAAAGCCTCGACCTCTCCCCCGGCGGCCCTGATCGCTTTAAGACGCTTCGCGTCAATCCCGACCGAACCTACCGCGTCGTAAATAAGCCGCACCTCAACGCCCTCCCGGACCTTTGCGAGAAGGATATCGAGGAAGCGGTCTCCGGTGACGTCCCTGCGGATGATGTAGTACTCGGCCCAGATGCTTCGCTTCGCGCCTTTCAACGCGCCCTCGATCTGCTCGAATGCCTGATAATCTTCTATAAGAAGCTCGACAGAGTTGCCCTCGGACGGCGCAAGCCCCGTCAGGGATGTGGCGAGGTTGAGGATGGACTCATCCAGCAGTCTCTGCGGGGATTTTGAGGCCTTTGTGCGGGAGGCGATTAGAGCGCGCACGGCTGCCGCGCTGACCCTCTTTCGCTTTTTCGCGCGCCTTACGCTGGGGTTCGCCAGCAGGAGGTATGCCACCGCGCCCGCGCCCGGAAACGCTATGATCGCAAACAGCCACGCCAGCGTCCGCTCAACGCCCTGCCCGCGAGTGACCGCCAACACGATGGCGTAGACATCCAGCGCATAAACCGTAAACCAGATTATACTCGTAATCTTTACGTGTATCATTATCGCCGATTCCGCCGCTAGATATGTTACACAATCGGAATCGTTGGGCAATATTGCCCTTTTTCGCTCGTTCGGATAAATTATCTCATCAGATGTCCTCGGATAATAAAAAAGCGGATGCCGTTTTTATTGCCCTTATCTGTCTCGGTTACCTGATTGTTGCGCTTTTCACAGACTCTCATTACGGCATCACTTGGGATCAGGCCGAGCACGAATGGTACTACGGCGAAAGAAACCTGAACTATCTATTGACCTTCGACAAGAAGTGGGTTGATTTCAGCCAGCGCCTCGACCCTGCGCCGTGGCCCGACCATCCACAGCTTTTCACGCTCTCCAGCCCGTGGCAGACGCTGAATTTCGGGAACATGATTTCGGCTTTTGGCTGCCGCGTTTTTTATCGCGCGCTTCATCTGACCGGAGCGATTGAGGCCCATCATGTTCCCGGTTTCCTGCTTGTGGCGGGCGCGATGGCGGCAATGTTTTTTTTCATGCGAAGGAAATACGGCCTTCTCGCGGCGTCTGTTGCGATGCCCTCGATCGCCTTTCAGCCGCACTTCTGGGCAAATACCCACTTCAACACGAAGGATATACCCTACACTTGTCTGATGACGTTTACGATGCTGGCCGCAAGGGCCGCTCTGCGCCGCCGCAGCGCGGGCCTTCTCGTCCTCTCGTCCATCCTGCTCGGCTTTTCCGGCGGGATAAAGCCGAACGCCGCCCTCATCCCCGCGATTCTCATAGTATGGTATATTATTTCACATAAAGAATTGAGGGCAATCGCTCCGGCGGATGAGAATGGGAAAAACCTGCTTCGGCGGGGCAAGTTTCTCGTAACTTTATCGCTTGCGCCCCTCGTGGCTCTCGCCGCCTTTATCATAACATGGCCCTATCTTTGGTCCAACACATTGACCAGGATCGTCTATTTTCTCGAACACTACATGGCGGTCGCCAACGCCGGCCCCGACAATGTCCAATGGGACACGCTCTACCTGTTCGCTTCCGCGCAACCGCCGGCGGCGCTTATCTTCGGTGGCATAGGCCTTGTCACGGCCCTCATAAGCATCGTTCGGGGCGATAAACGGGACGAATCGTCTTTCCTGCTGCTCTGGTTTTGCGCTCCGGTCTTGAGGATGATCCTGCCCAAAGCGCACGATTACGACAGTGTGCGTCATTTTATCGAATACGCCGTTCCGCTTGGCGCCCTCATGGGAATCGGCGTTTCAGAGGCGTTCAATTGGATTAAATCAGCAATTGCTAAATGGGCGCGCCGTTTTGACGGCAGTCCCACAAAGCGCGAGGCCATGATAAGGTGGGGATCCCTTTTTTCTGTTATGACACTCGCCATTCCCTTCGCGACATGGTTTGTGACGATGGTGAGGATTCATCCTTACGAAGTCGCATATTACAACTTCCTCGTAGGCGGGACCCGAGGCGCCAGCGCGCGGTGGGCCGATGCCACAGACTACTGGGGATCGAGCTACCGTGACGGCATCAAGTGGCTGAACGAAAACGCCGAGACGGGCGCGACCGTCGTGGCGCCGGTCGGCGGCTACGTCCTGGCTTCGGTGCGGAGGATGTGGCTCCGGAAAGACATCGCCCTTGTCGTCATGCCTTATACCGAAAAGATAAGCGCAGAGGAGTTCATAAGCGCATTTCCAGCCGATGAGAGGTCGAAACTATATGTGATTTATATAACTAAACGCGGTTGGTACAACAGGTTCGCGCGAGATGTTGACGCGCAATGGAGGGAAATATTTTCGATAAAGGTAGATGGCGCGCCCATACTCAAAATCATGAAAGCGCCGCCGCGGATGGGTGAATAACATACAGCCTCTTATCCCTACCACTGGTTGCCGCCGGTCATGGCGAAGAAGCCTTTGATTTTTTCGTTGGTTTCGCGGAGGCGGACGGAGAGTGTGCGGACAAAGGTCCAGAGGAGGGTGGTGGCGATTTCGTGGTCTTCGTAGAGCAGTTTTTCGAAGTCTTCCTTGTCAATAACGAGCGCGACAACGCCGGTGTTGCAAATCGCTGTTGCGGAGCGGGGCGATTCGTCAATGAGGGCCATTTCCCCGAAGTATGAGCCTTCCTTCAGCACCACGAGCGCTTCCTCGCCGATCCCTTGTATGATCTTCGATATGCGCACCTCGCCCTTCTGGATCATGAAGAACTTGTCTCCGATCGCGCCTTCCTCGAAGATTTTCTCCCCGGCCTTGAAGATTTCCTTGTGGCAAATATCAGCGAGACTGCTCAGTTCAGCATCGCTCAGCTGCTCGAACAGCTGGATGCGTTTGAGAGGCTCGATTTCCGTGGCAGGCTTCATAGTCACGGCCTTCTTGGGCTGTTTCACGCCTTTCGGCATTTTGCCGTGAGTAGCGTCCACAACAGCCGACAGCCACTCGCGCTTGATCCGCGCCTTTTCCTCCGGCATTAAAGGGGCGTTCAAGGTGCGAACCCAGTGGAGGAAACCCGTGTACTGTCTGCTCAGATCGGGCGAGGCGAGCAGTTGAAGGTAATCCTTGATAATCTTGGAATCGTCGAAGCTGATGTTCTTGAATAAAATACCCATGCCTGCGCCGAGGACCTGGGAGCCTTCAGACACGCCGTCGCTGATGCGGACGACATCTCCGCGCAGATACACCGGCTTGGGAACGCCCTTCAGGTTGAACTCGAGATGCACCTGGGTACCAACGGGGAGTGGTTTTTCGGTGCGGATAAATATTCTGCTCTTGCTGATCTCGAGGATGTAATCCGTGAAAAAGGCATCCAGATCTCCGTCACGGTCTCGCACCCGCACGGGGATCATTGGTCGGCGAACCACATCTTTTTGAGCCTGCTCCATTTAGGCGAATTTTAGCACTTTATGCCAAAATTGCAACACAAGCGCATAAAATTGTTACTTTCTTTCATGTTTGCGACAGAGGACAAACCAGTTGGGCATCGGTTCGATTCCGCCTTTTGTGGCGCGACCGATGACGACGTCGTCGCTTACCCAGCGGAGGTAGTCCTTGGTGCCGCCGTAAACCAGGCCCCACCGGCCCTCATTAGGGACTATACGGGGCCAGCCGGGCGGCTTAATGCCCGGGACACGCAGGTAATCAACCTCGATCTCCTGCGGATTCTTGGCGCTGATGCCGGCGACATAATAGCCCGGCCCGGTAAACCACGCCATTCGCTGATTATTGTACCCGCCATAGCTGCCGTCCGGAAGGCGATAGAAAACCTTCTGGAACCGCGTGAAGAGGGGCAGGCTGTTGCGGCCCTCGAATGGAAAATAATCGAGCGGCTTAGCATCGCCCGGAACCACGTAATTCATAGTAAGCGTGTGGCCGGAGTTTGCGGCGATGTCCCAGAGCTTCACCTGTTGTCGCTTGTTTAGTTCCACCGTCTGAAGGATTCGGTACTGATGGGGAAGATCGTCAAGATGCTTGGTCACCTCGGGCAGCGTGATGCCCGGCGTATCGAGCAGTTGGGCGAGTGTGGTCATTGGGTTCTTCTCCTTTTTAAATTCAACACAATGTCTTAGCAGGCTGTTGAAAAATGTATTTTGGTGGCGGACAGGAATGTCCGCCCTCCTATAACTTGTTGGTTTTATTAGGGGGACGGACATTCCTGTCCGTCACCCTGAAGAAAATCTTCCATTTTTCAACATCCTGTTAAGACCGTATTTCTTGCCATATATCACTCGTTACATGGTGTATCACCGAATCCGCATGGGCGGACCTCAGCGTGTTCGCCCGCATTATCGCACAGACACATAGGTCTGCCCCTACGGTTGGTGAGAAATACGGATTAGGTTGTATAAGAATTTATAGTATAAATAAAAAAAAATTACAAACGGGGCATGCGGAATCTTATCGGGATGGGGAGCGCGTCCAAGAGCGCGCACCGCCGGGCGCAATAACAATAAAGGGCGGCCACGCTTGCGGCGTAGTCGCCCTTTTATCCGATTGGACTGGGATATTCTCTTTTATCTTGGCGGAGGAGGGGTTGGCGCTTGAGGTGTGGGGGGCGTTGGTTGACCAGGGGGAGTGGGAGGCATTGGTTGAGCGGGTGGAGCGTGTGGAGCATTAGGATTTAAAGGAGAAATCATGGGGGGACGCCCTTGAGGCATCATACCGGGCCCACGGGGAGCGAAGGGCGCTCCCGGCGCTCCCGGCAATCCGGGCACTCCTGGGGGAGGCGGTATAGGCCCTCCTGGCGCGCCTTTAGGAACTTTTGATTCAAGGGTTGCTTTGTCAATTTTTACAGGATACTTTTTACGCAGGTCGGTGTAAAACTGATCCATTTTACTTCTACTCGAGCTTTGCGCAAGGTCTGTACGAATATACGGTTCCGCTTGCTCCAGGGTCTGGGTTTCCCGTTTCATAACCTTGAAAACTATATAACCCTGAGTGGTTTCAATAATTTTACCAAACTCCCCTTCCGTGGTGGACCAGACCGCTTCATCGAATTCGGAGCCGTAAAAGCTTTTCTGATCTTTCCGCACCGTCATGGTGAGAGGCTCTTTCCTTTCGAGCATTTCTTCGCTCACCTTGGCCATTTCCTTGCCACCTTTTAGAGCCTTCATGGCCTTTTCGGCGTCGGCTAAGGCTTTTGGCTTATCTCCATTGTACTTGCGAAGGTTGAAAAGGAGATAATTTATGAGCGTTGACTTGAATTTATCGGGGTTCTGGTTGTAGTAGTCGTGTATTTGCTGGTCGGTGATCTGAGCCGGTTGCGGGGAGAGGTCGCGAATCACGTATTTGTTTATCAGTTGTCTCTTGGTGCGCTCCACTTGCTCAACAACATCCGGGTTCTTATCGTAGCCCTTGGCAACACCCTCGAGGTATACAAGATGCTGGTTAATCAGGTTATCCAGAAGTTTACTAACCTGCTCAGCGCCCAGCGTTCGGCCCAGACGATCCAGATGATACGCATCGTTCAGCTCCTCCCATGTAATCGTATCCGAATCGCCTATCCTGACAATTACGGTTTTGGCGCCGGCTTGTTGATTGACCTTTTGGGCAGTCCCTTTTGCTCCCTTTTGCTTGCAAGCCGGTAAAACCAGCAACGCCAAAAGTGTTACTGCAAGCATCATCGCCAGCCCTGTTTGTGTCAAAATTTTTGCCAGTTGTCGCTTTTGAGTTCCTTCTTCTTTCATTTCGAATCCTCCTAATGGCCGAAAATACACCCAAAATGAGCAGGTTATAAACCGGAAATATGGGTGTTTAGATCATAATTGTTTCCATTTAATAGCCAATACTTGAACACTATTAGATTACACTTATCCATGAAAAGTTCCAGAACGGCTTCGCCCAACCGCTTCATGCCAGCCGGCCAGTAACTCCTCACGACGCGATGCGTCCATTTTTGGCTCGAATACCTTGTCCACTTTTCGCGCAAGAGTCATATCGGAAGAATCCCTCCAGATGCCAGCCTGCATTCCGGCCAGGAAGGCGGCTCCCAAGGCCGTAGTTTCGACGATTTGCGGCCGATTGACCGGTATGTTCAGCAGATCGGCCTGAAACTGCATCAGCAGGTTGTTCTTGCATGCTCCGCCGTCCACCCTTAGTTCGGATATGGGCATAGCGATGTCTTTTCCCATTGCCTGAATGAGGTCGGCGGATTGATATGCAAGGCTTTCCAGGGCCGCGCGGATCACGTGATAGCGATTGGCGCCCCTGGTTATTCCGGTAATCACTCCACGAGCGCCCATGTCCCAATATGGCGCGCCCAGCCCCACAAAGGCCGGGACAAGATAGACTCCTCCCGTATCGGGCACTTTTTGGGAAAAATATTCGGAATCGGCGCTGGAATCAATAAGCTTCATTTCATCCCGGAGCCATTGAATGGCCGCCCCGGCGATGAAAACGCTGCCCTCAAACGCATAAGCCGGCCCACCATTGCCGTCGCATGCCAGAGTGGTCACCAGCCCGCTCTTCGATACTCCCTTTTCCGGAGTAATAGACAGCGCAAAACAGCCGGTTCCATAAGTATTTTTTGCCATGCCGGGGGATGTGCACATCTGCCCGAAAAGCGCCGCCTGCTGGTCCCCTGCCACCCCGGTTATGGGTATTTTCCCTGAAAAAGGCGCCGCATTTGTCATCCCGAATTCCCCACTCGACCGCCTTACCTCGGGAAGCATGGATTTCGGAATGCCCAATATGTCCAGCAATTCGTCGTCCCACGTCTTGTCGCCAATATTGAAGATCAGGGTGCGGGATGCGTTTGTGTAATCGGTGAGGTGTTCACGCCCCCCGGTCAATTTCCAGATGAGCCATGAGTCTATCGTGCCAAAGGCCAGCTCCCCCGCCTGGGCGCGTTTTCGCGCATCGGGCACGTTATCGAGAAGCCATGCTATCTTGGTGCCTGAAAAATATGCGTCTATGACAAGGCCGGTTTTTCTGCGGAAGAGGTCTTCCTTCCCACTTTCCTTCAATTGATCGCAAATAGGGGCCGTGCGGCGGCACTGCCAGACTATGGCGTTATGAATGGGCCTGCCTGTTTTCCGGTCCCAGACCACGGTCGTTTCGCGCTGGTTTGTGATGCCAATACAGGCGATTGAATCCTCGGAAATACCCGCTGACGCGATAGCGCGCGCAATAAGCTCCGAAGTATTCCGCCATATTTCCTCCGGGTCATGCTCGACCCACCCCGGCCTCGGAAAAATCTGCCTGAACTCCGAATAGGCCCTCCCCTCAACCTGGCCCTCACGGTTGATCACCAGCACCGTAGTTCCGGTTGTGCCCTCGTCTATCGCCAGTACGCGTCTGTTAGAATTCGAACCCATCGCTCAGAAAAAGGCTTTAGGCTTTAGGATAAAGCCGAAACCCTAAGGCCTAACGCCTAATGCCTAAGGCCTGATTACTAAGAACTGATTCCCAGCAGCAGATCAAGCTCGCCTTTCTGTTCCAGCGCCACGATATCATCGTAGCCCCCTAACCCCCTGCCGTTTATGAATATCTGCGGCACCGAGCGCCGATCTTCCGCTCTCTTCAACATCTCCCTGCGCCGTTCCGGGTGCTGGCGCAGGTCTATAACCTCGTATTCGACGCCCTTCCTGTCCAGCAGAGCTTTTGCCCGAATACAGTACGGGCATGATGGCGTCACATACATTTCGATCTTTACCAATTGGCCGCCCTCGAACTCAATTTAAGGTCTGGTTTAGTATAACAAATGTTTTTCATTATGCAATATACATGACGCAATTAAATGCGCCCACCCCTCACCCCTACCCATCTCCCAGTGGGAGAGGGGTGGGGGTGAGAGCGGCTTTCTTTCAATTTATACGCAAAAAAAAATTATTGTGCTATGTATAGCTTGAAATCAAGCCTAAGTCTTATATTTTTTCGTTGTGGTGAAGCTTTTTGCCCTTTGCGCATGATCGGGGGAAGATGCGGCGCGGGCGAAGGCCACGCTCTCCTGCTGCTGCTGTTGCTCCCACGTCTGATCGAGGGCGTCGTAAAAGTTTTTTCTGGCCAACTCCACCGGAAGGGGCGAATTGTCCGCGATCATGGCCGCAACATCGTAAACCCTCGGGAGAAGTTCCCTGTCGGGAAATATGTCGTTCACCAGGCCGATCGCCGCCGCTTCTTTCGCCGGCACGTTTCTGCCGGTCAGCCCCAGTTCCAATGCCTTTGCAAGTCCGACGATCTGTGGAAGAAGCTTTGCGCTTCCGCCCTCCGGTATCAGGCCCACCCTGACGAACCTCACGCTCATGTATGCGCTCTCGGAGGCAAAACGCATATCGCAACATAAAGACAGCGTGCAGCCCCATCCCACCGCCGGTCCATTTATCGCGGCGATCAGCGGCTTGGTGTAATGCTTAACCATGAGCGTCGGAATGTCCGTAAGCTTCCGGTCACTCAACGGTTTTCCCCATCCAACCATGCCTGACTTCAAATCCAGGCCGGCGCTGAACCCTTTCCCCGAACCCGTCAGCACCACAACTCTCGCATCACTGTTCTCAAGCCCATCGTGAAGGGCGCAATTGAACTCCCATTGCTGCCGCCAGTTGAATGCGTTGAGCACTTCGGGGCGGTTAAACGTGATCGTGAATATTCCATCCTTAAGTTCCGTCAAAACATGTTCGTATGTCATTACTAACCTCGGTCTGTAAATTTCATAAGTATGGGCGACATTTCTGTCTCCCGTAGGGGCGACCGGCCGGTCGCCCTTACAGAAGAATTATCCCTTCTCTCCCTTCGCCTCCATCCAATTGTGATAGTAAAGCATTCCCAATGTGGCGATAGTCACAATGAATAAAACTATCATGCTGGTGTCTTTATTGTTAAAAAGATTGAGGGCATAGTCTTTATTCCCCAGAGGATAAAACAGCCTGATCGGCCACATGCAGAGGACATCCATCCCCAGGTGAACAAGCAGAACCGCAAAAGCAAGTAAGTAAATTAATAAATATCCCTTTTTCTCCCAAATCCACGCGGGCAACGAGGCGAGAGCCGCTAGCAGCGGCGCCGCAAAGATGGTGTGCGTGAAAACCCGGTGATACTTAAAGAAGTAATCACTCCCCGCTATGCGGATGAACGCATCGAGGTCCGGAATCGCAGAAGCCGCCGCGCCGGTCAGCAGCAGCGGATAAAGCCTGCCTTTCCTTAGGGCGACGGCGGAGCCGATGAGCATCCCGGTCATCGCATGGGTCGCGACATCCATCTTTCGGCAAACCTCCTATTCAATAATCTTTTCGCTCCGCAGTCTGTTTAGTGCAACTTTTCCAAGCCATAACACCAATGAGGGACTTATTCGCTGCAATATCCAGAGGAATTTTGCGAATCCGGTGACAACGATTATCGCTTTGTTCCGCTCTATCCCCCGCAAAATCACGGCCGCGCATTCTTCCGCCGATATGCCCTTCGGCAACATGCTAAGACCTTTTTCACGATCCATTTTCACCACTTTACTGGTGCGGTAGATCGGTGTCTGAATCAATCCCGGGCAAACGACCGACACCCGAACCCCAAGCCTTTCGGCCTCTATTCGCAAAACGTTCGAGAGTCCCACTATCGCGAACTTGCTGGCGGTGTAAGAAATTTCCCCCGGCATGACAACCAGCCCCGCGAGCGACGCCGTGTTGATAATGTGCCCGAAACCTTGTTTAATCATTACCGGATATGCGGCAACCACCCCATGGATGACCCCGTAAAGGTTTATGTCTACAACCTTTTTCCAATCCTCGTAAGAAAAATCCCGCGCCATGCCTCCGACGCCGATGCCCGCGTTATTGAACATGAAATCAAGCCTGCCGTATTCGGCGACGGCGCCGTCCACAAGCTTTTGCACGGCTTCCCTGTCTGTTACGTCAACAGTTGCGGCTTTCGCCTTATATCCATCATTTGTTAATGAATCAACTGCTTCTTTCAACAGCGAGCCGTTAATGTCCGCCAGGACCACCTTTGCGCCGCGGCGGGCAAGCTCGCGTCCCAGCGCACGCCCGATACCGGAAGCGCCTCCGGTGATTATAGCCACTTTCTCATTAAAGATGCTCATTTGTTCACCTATTACCCCAATGTGGGGCCTTCTGAATTAAAATGTGAAAATCCCCGCTTTACCAACCAAGTGGCGCTGCTTGCTAGCAAGCGGCGCCACATCTTATGAGAACGCCTTTTCGGCCCAAGCCTTGAGAATTACGGGATTCTTGCGGGCGCGCTCGATGAATTTTTCGTTTGCATCCTTCAGCCGCTCGCGCATCGTGGTCTCCTGTTTCACCAGATTATCGGTAAGCTTCACAAGCATCCCGTACAGGTCATGCACTTTGGGAATGCTTTCGGGGTGGGCAACGTAATCTACGAAATATTCCATCATGTCAATTTCGCGGAATACGGCCTCACAGCGGGTGTCGGAGCTGACGCTTATCATGGGTATTGCAAAAGGGCTTGCCAGAACCGTTGTGTGATAGCGCGTGGTGACCTGGAACTTGAGGATGCTCAGGACGCTCACAATGTCGTCAACATCGCAATCGTCGCTGAGGACGAATTTCACCCGGTCATGATGCTTCATGTGATTCCTGATCTGGAAGCTCGGCGGCACGTCCATGTGTTCCATGGCGATAAGCGCGATGTCGGCGTCATATCTTTCGACGCACCAGTCGGCGTAAGCGGCCATCTGGTCTACGTACCTCTGGCTTGACCGGATCCCATCCCGCGTCCACGAATGGTAGAAGGGGTAGTTGTACAGGTCTTCCCTCGGGCCGAAAAGTCGAGGCTTGATGGGCCACCAGAAAAATTCCTTGCACGCAAGACCTATAATCGGCTTGCGGCTCGGATCGAGATCGAACCTCTTCCATACCGCTTCCATTCGCTGACGTGAGGGCGTCGGATAAAGGTAAGCCCCGTCGGCGGTAACCTCTATGGGATTTGTAACGCCGTATTGCCGCATGCGCGCCATGGCATCCGGATTGCGCAGTATAATGAGGTCCAGCTTATTGAGTGTGTAACGCAGTAATTTCTGGCTCGTGCGCCCAAGGTGACCGCAATCGTTGGAATAAGCCACAACCTTTGCGCCGCGCTTCCTTGCAATCAGTCCCGCAAAACAAAACATGGCCAAGAAAAGCGGAGAGAAATGATCTATAAACGTGCTCCCTTCGCTAAGCAGCAGAATATCGAAATCGCCCCCCGTCAACGCTCTGTTGGTAAGCACGTTTAAAGCGCCGACTTCCACAATCTCGACACTCGGGTCCTTCACGTATCGCCGCTGCTCCTTCTCATTCTGGGAAATGACCGCTATCCGCCCCAGCCTGTCCCCGAAGACATCCCGAATCTCGGAGAGAGTAGTCGCCAGCTTGGCCTCTGAGCCGATATTGTTGACCCCGTTATACCCGAAGCACAGGACATTAAGTTTATCTTTTCCTGCCATGAAAAGTCCCCCTTTTCTTTATCGTCATAACAAGTTGGGAAAATACCTGAAAGTTACAGTTTCGGGGCCACATCACGCTCGAACCACTTCCGGAAAATGTCGCGGTTTTTCAGGCACAGCTTAAGGTAGCGCCGGTGTTGTTCTCGCCGTTGTAACCCATCAGGAGAACACTGACTTGTTTCCCGGCCATTGGCATTCTTTCGCCCCCGGATCAGCTGGCCTCCTCGCGTTTCAGCTCCAGAAACTTCTTCTGGATGTCATCCTTCAACTCGGGAGGAGTGAACGGTATCATCTTTGTCGGATCATCCTCGTTTAGCGCAACCGGCTCGAACCGGGGGTAATATTTCTTTATGATTTTCCTTATGTCCAGGCCGAGCAGGGCCATTTGGGCAAAGTAGTAAGGCAGGTTTTTCCTGACGACGCCGCTGACGCGCTTTCGCTCCGCTTCGCTCTCCATCATGCGCGCCGTTTTGTCCTTCAGCTTCTGCGCGAACTCGGGGTCTTTATAATCCAGGTAATAGTCATCATAGAGGCCCGTCTCTTTCATGACTCCCCGGATGCGCTCGTCGCGGGAGAGACCGATGAAGGGAACACAGCCCGGCATCGAAAGCAGCATTCCGTGATAACGGGTGGTCAGAAGGATGGTCAGCGACCGGAGGAGCGCCGCTATCTCTATCCCGACGAACTCGTTGCAGGAGATGATGATCGCCTTGTTTTTCATTTGCGCGGCCGCCTCCTTGCACGAGCGCTCGTCGAGCGCCTCCATTGCGATCAGCACCGGCTGCACGCCGTATTTTTCAGCAGCCCAATCCATGTGCGCAGCGAGCATTTTCTTCCAATTCTCGTACTGTCGCATATCTTCTTCGTCGTAATCATAGAAATAGAGCAGCTTGTACTGCCATTCCTTGCTCGCCCCGAACCACGTTTTAACCCACCGGACAAAATCCGGCACTATGGGCCACCAGAAGAAATTCTGCATGCAAAGGCCCACAAGAGGCTTTTTACCGTCCCATCCGCGCTCGCGCAACACGCCCCTCGCCCAGTCTAGCGTGTTGGCGCGCTGTGTCCAGGCGGTGTCGACGCGCGTCCATGAGTCGGGGAGTAATATCTTGTCGAGCACCTTAGATGAGTCGCTGCTACGCGTGATGAGCGCGTCCATCCTGTGGCTGAAATGCCAGCTCATCATGTTGTTGAACCAATTCATGTCTCCGGCATCCACCCCGTAGCTGAAGCAGCATTTCCCCAGTTTCGCGCTGAGACCCCCTCCGTAAAGGAAATAAAGCAGGAGCGCCGCGCTGAAATTCTCCTTCCAGCAACTGCCCTCCACCAACACAACAACGTGATTGTTAAGCACAAACTTGAACACATCCCAGAAAAACACCGCGTTCATCTGGATGAAATTCGCATTGTGCCCCTTGAAATATTCCTTCGTATCCGCAAGGTTCAACGTCGTCATGTTGATCTGGGCGCGATCCTCGCCAAGAACCATATTCACCTGGTCTATGCATTCGGCCACGCGAACCTCCGCCCCGGTGTTCCTGGCGCCGGAATACGCCAGGAAGAGAACCTGCATCTTCTGCCCCGGCTCCCAGTTCTTGTTGATGTTCAACCCCGCCAGGTCGAGCACCTTCACTATGAACGTCCCGACGTGAACGAAAAGAAGCGCGATAATGCCATAGATGACGTCGAAAGGATTTATTCCCTTTTTCGGCCCCGGCATCTTGCCCATCATTGAAAAAAACTCGAACATGAAGCACCTCCAGAATCGGCTTTTCCCCCGCCACTCAATTTATATAGCCTTATTTAACGATTTAGTCAATTGAGGGAAGCTTTAGCCCGCGCCCGCGATTCAAAGTGGGGGCAAATAGTGTCGTGTAACACCTCATGGGCTAGCTAAGCGAAGCGGAGTCTGCCAACCAGTTCTGGGATTGGTTGTTGGCGGGCAGACTCCTACGGATGAGACATTCACTAGCCCGCCCTACAAATCTTAATCATTTCAAGTGTGACATGACACTACTGTGTGAAGTTCATTTCGGACGTGGCCCGCTGCCTGATTATAAAATTGCCTTCCTTTGTTTTAAGTTGACCTTCCACGGTCCCCAGGAACCTGAAGTAGACTGGCCTTTTGAATAAGGTGGCGGCCAATTTGCGGGCGTATGCGGGAAGCCATTTGAAGATGTCCATTACTTCGATGGTTTTTGCCGCGGTAAAGATGCCGGTGAAGCTGATGGCCGGGTCGTCAACCTTGATAGAGACACGTCTTACGTATTTATAGCCGCTATCGGGGTCGGTCACCTGTTCCAGTGGCGTAATGGCGAGTTTGCGGCTGACGCCGAGGATTTTATCCTTGCGAGCTGCGAACATGAAGGAATCGTTTCCGCCGCCGTACCCCTTGTGGATTTCCTGCATCGAGAAATTCAGGTAAATCTGTTCGTCGGGCGGGGTTTTCGGGTCGGGGAAGGCCCGCACCGCATAATAAACCGACCCTTGGCGTGTGAATGGGTAGCTCTGGTGGTTGTGATCGGCATAGCCTTCGCCGGCGAGTTTGACGGATTTGCCACCGAAAGAGAGGTTGGCCTCGGTCTTGGCGCGCGGGAGATAGACTATGCATTCGGCCACCGCGTCCTGTGAATAAAACGCTTTCCCGACCCCGAACGCCGGGACGATTGAATGGAACTTGATGTCCCCGGTAAGTTCCGGGTCGTGGATTTTCAGCGTGTAATCCGGCCAGTTTCCAGAATAGCTCGCATCCCCGCATGTGATGTCGTAATTGGTACGGGATGGTTTCGTGGTTTTTTCCGGGCATTCACCCTTTACGAATATGGTCTTATCCTTGGAGTCCTCATGAAGGAGTGTATAAAAACCCCATCGGTTGAACGGGCCGTACTTGAACATGAAAATGGTGGTGAATGTCTGGATGCCGCCCTCGAAGAAGCCGATCATGAACAGGTGTTCTTCCTCGGAGTTGGTTGTGATCTGTTGCCATGCCATCTCGTTAGCCGAAACACCCGTGTTGACGCCTCTTATCGGATCGAACCTGGCGGCAGTAAGACATAGTATGGCGGTCGCTAGAATGATCGAAACCGCCGCTACCCTATTTAAATGGATTTTTTTCATACTCATGTTAGAGTAACTTAATTTCCGGCCTCTAAAAAAGCAAGCGCCTCTTGCGGGGACTCTTTCGGACAAGTTGGGAAGAATCAGGGTTATGCAGGCGTTCACCGCGTTTCAGGCTGTGCTCATGTTTGTGACGCCCTTCATGTCAAACCTCTATATCCTGATAGTGCTCTCCATGTGCATCGGGATGTGCTACGGGTCGAACCTGGCGCTATTCCCATCGCTGACGAAGGATTATTTCGGCCTCAAGAATTTCGGGGTCAACTATGGCTTCGTTTTCATGGCATGGGGCATAGGGTCCCTCATGACCCTGGTCGCTGGCAAGATTTGTGACATTTATCATAGCTTCCAGTACGCATTGTTCATGGCGGGAGTGCTGCTGATCGTCAGTGTCGCCATATCCGTGGTGGTTAAAAAGCCTGCCGAGTAAAACGCTTGTGAGTAGAAACAGGCTGTAAGCTATAGGCATTAGGCTGTAGGCGCTAGGCGAAAGAGACAAGAACAATCTTAATGCTTGGCGCCTAAAGCTTAATGCCTTTTTTCCACTCATCACTCATTACTCATCACTTTGAATTTCTTGGGTGTGCGACATAAAAAGGGGGGAAGCGTAACGCAGGCGTCTCGCCTGCTCCATTTTGCAGGCGGGACGCCTGCGTTACGACCATGCAAACCTGCAAAACCCCGCTTTATGTCGCACACCCAATTTCTTATATAGCCTTTACATTTACCCGATTATTATGTTAATCTCTCGCCGCGCGATACAACTATCCTGAAGCCGCATGATTATGCGAGCCATAAGAAAAAAAAGCATGAAGGAGAGGAAGCCATGAAGGTTGCCGTGACCGGAGCATCGGGATATCTGGGCAGGGTTCTCTTGCCGATTCTGGAGGCCAGCGATTTTATCGAGAGGATTGTGGCGATAGATGTTGCGTCACCGCCGGAATCTGAAAAAGTGACGTTTTCGCGCCGTGACGTGCGGAACCCCGAGATCGTGGAAGATTTTAAAGGTTGCGACGCCGTTGTGCATCTCGCCTTCATCGTCATGCCGATTCGCAGCGAGAAGGAAACTGACGCGATAAATATACGCGGCAGCAGAAACGTCTTCACGCAGGCCGCGGCGGCGGGCGTCAAGAAGATCGTGCACCTCTCCAGCGTTGCGGCTTATGGCGCGTGGCGCGACAATCCCGACCCCATTTACGAAGATGCGCCGCTGAGGCCCATGAGGCAATTTTATTATTCCCGAACCAAGGGCGCGGTGGAATTCTGGCTCGATCAATTCGAGCGCCAGCACCGCGATATCAACATTGTAAGGCTGAGGCCCTGCATCTTCGTCGGGCCGAAAATAAACAATATGATGGTGGAGCTGGTGAACAGGAAAAAGTTGCCCGTATTTCCCGGCTACAATGCCCAAATTCAATTCGTCTGGGACGAGGATGTCGCAAAAGCCATAATGCTCAGCCTGGCCAAGGATGTTCGCGGGGCGTTCAATATCGCCGGTGATAATCCCCTCACGATGCGCGATTTGGCCCAGTTGTTCGGCGCGGATACCGTCTGGTTGCCTTATCCGATCGCCTACTGGTCAGCAAAAATAATCTGGGCGCTCCACCTCCACCAATACTCCCACAGCGGCTGGCTCGAAGTGGCCCGATATTCCATCAACGCAAATTGCGACAAGGCGAAAAGGGAATTGGGCTGGTCCGCAAGCCTCGACTCGGCGGGCGCTATAAAGCGTTTTATCAAAGAATACAGCCCCTGATTTGATTTTGGATTTATCACGCATCTTCTTTAATCCAAAATCCGGAATCCAAAATCCAAAATTGCTTTGTTATGGACCATATTCTCCCCCACATCGCAAGGCCTTTGCCGATAGTTATTGATACCGATCCGGCAGGGGGCATATTTCTTCGGGATATTGACGATGTGCTGGCGATATTCTTTCTTCTTGCAAGCGCCGAGGTTCGGGTGGATGCGCTAACCGTGACCTATGGGAACGCTTCGCTTGAAAAGACGCTAAGGGTTGCCAGGCGCATTCGAGCTTTTTCCGGGAGGCATGATTTGCCCGTTTTGGCTGGCGCGTCTTCCCGCAGGGACCGAGGCAGGCGGACGGCGGCGGCTGATTTTATCGTCGAATACTTCCGGGAAAACCGGGGCTGCGCCGTACTTTTGACGCTCGGCCCGCTGACGAACCTTGCCACGGCCCTGCTCATGGAACCGCGCCTTGCGGATTGGATTCCGGCCGTTGTGATGATGGGAGGAAACCTCTTTGCCTCTTTTCCGCTGAAACCGTTAGCTGGCTTCGAGTTCAATTTCGCCATGGACGTGAAATCAACTGAATTTGTGCTCGGTTCACCCCTGAAAAAATGGATTGCCGCGACAGACCTTTGCGTTCAAACGCAATTTACAAGGCAGGGCCTCGCAAGTCTGCAAAAGCTTAATCCGCACAGCGCAGTTGACCGCCTCTGTCGCATTGGCGAATGGATACGTGTGAATAATCTTATACTCGGCTCCCGGGGATTTTTCCCGTGGGACCCTGTGGCCGCAGCGATGCTCGTCAAGCCGGAATTGTATGAGGACGTTCGAGACGCGCCGCTTACAATTCGCGGGAAGGGATTTCGCAGCCGACTGACTTTTTCCGCGGACAAAGGCCTCACACGGCCCTGCGCGGTTCCCATGAAGCTCAGAGCCGAGGAATTCATGGATTTGCTAATCAAACGACTTTCTATTACCTAATACACCAGACAAAGATATTTAAAATTTTTATTTACAGACAACGTGTCCATTCACAGCACAATTCCCCGGACTAAAGTCCGGGGCTTAAAGAAGTTTGTGAAGCTCCCCGCACTAAAGTGCGGGGTTTCACAACCTTTTCGGAAACCCCGGCTTTTAAGCCGGGGAGCTTCACAATCTGGTTTCAAGCCCCGGACTTCAGTCCGGGGGCATATTTTGAAAATGTTAGAGACGAATTCTAACATTAACCGAGTAAGAATATAAACTCGCCTGCCGCAAGAAAGGTCGTAATGAGAAACAGAGCGCTTCCGAGGGTGGTATTATGGCTTCTCGTGTTGGCTGCCGCTTCAGCTACCGCATCTGAGGAGTCCAGCGCCGTATTGGCTCGAGCGAGCCTTAACCGCCCTTTCGATCCGATTGTCATCCAGGGAAGGGAACTGAAAAGTTTCACCGGGGGCTCGAAGCGCACTTGCGTCTGCGCCTTGCGGGTCATGGCTTGGCGTAACGGCGCATGGGAGACGATACCCTTTCAGGTGGATCAGAAGAACCGGCCTATAAAGGTAGGCGGCTGGAAAAACGACTTTGTTTACAAAGACGAGCCGGATTACGTTCTCAATACAGGGCGCCATCAGGGGCGCGAAAGACCTTATTTCGGAGAGGACGACGAGCTGGTGTTCATGGCGCGAGATGGGGGCGACCGCATCGCGCAGGCAGGCTGGCCCAAAGGCATAACATCGGGGGCGGAAATCGAGCTGGGCGCAAATGGCGGCGCGGGAAAAGCATGGGCCTACCTGTTTTCATTCGATGAGCCTCCTCCACTGTCGCCACAAAAATACATCGAGTACGATCCGGAACAAGACGAGGTCCGCACCGATTCATACATCGTGAAATACAGCCCTCGGGAGCCGCTGTTCTTCCAGGGTCTCTCTATTCCGGCCTCCAACGGCGGCAATGGGGCCAACCTTGTTGACCGCGAAAAATTCCGCACCCGCGTCCGCCTTATCAGCGGGTTCATGGACTATTACCTGAACAACCTTGACTTTCTGGGAAATTGCGTGGGCGCGAGAGTCGGCCCCGTCCGCGTCATACGCCGCACAAAAACGAAGCTCGAATATTTCATGTTCGCGGGCAGGTATCATCCCCGGGAACTATTTTACTATCCCGCCCGAGTATTTCC
>Ga0209777_10001147_pt1 | contig 39817 bp, 37 predicted proteins | sample FrelakmetHBP12HB_FD_187147 | JGI IMG/M metagenome (GOLD analysis project Ga0209777, IMG submission 187147) | Freshwater lake sediment microbial communities from the University of Notre Dame, USA, for methane emissions studies -HBP12 HB (SPAdes)... | ecosystem: Environmental > Aquatic >...
GGATCGCAGGGAGGCTTGAGGAAACGTGAGATAGGAAGGAATTAGGAACCCGCGGTGCAAATCGAAAGAGCACATGTCGGTAACTCTCCTTCTAAGTTTGCGCGCGCCCCAATTCTATCCCGACCGAACGGCCTGCCTCGGTCCGAAAATCGGTTTTGAGCTTGATTTGGCTAAACTGTTACTGGATCATAGGGAAGTGAGAGAGGCTGATCGACGCGTTTCCCGAACTCGGGGTAGGAGGGCGTGGGGGGGACATGAAATTTACGGAATCGCTCTGGGTTTCTATCGGAGATATTTATGACAAGATCCTAAAGCATCCTTTTATCCGGGGACTGACAGATGGTTCACTGGACGAAGAAGCCTTTCGATTCTACGTGATTCAGGACGCCCTCTATCTCAAGGACTATGCCAGAGGGCTTGCCCTTATGGGAGCCAAGGCCCCGCTGGATGAGTGGTTTATGATGTTTGTCGAGCATGCACGGGATGCGATCGTTGTGGAACGGACCCTTCATGAAAGCTTTTTCAAGGATTGGCAACTAACGGATGAAGATGTCTATTCAACCCCGATGGCTCCGACGAACCTGCTTTACACATCCTACCTCTTAAAGACCGCGTACGAGCGACCCTTTCCGGAAGTCCTGGGGTGCTTTCTGCCATGCTACTGGATCTACGGCGAGGTCGGAAGAGAACTCGAAAAGCGAGGCTCCCCCAGGGAGCTTTTTCGCCGCTGGATCCAAACCTACTCAAGCGAGCAATACGCCTCGATCGTTCGACAGGTGCTGGAGGTTATGGACGAAGTCGCCCAAGGGCTAAGTGAAGACGACCTGAAGTCGATCCGGAAACATTTTGTCCTGACGTCAAAGCTGGAATATCTCTTCTGGGACATGAGTCTCCACAAGCAAACCTGGGATATATAAAAGGCCAGGCTTGAATCAGGGAAGGGATTCTTTCTGTGACCAACGATTGACAGGTTCTGGTAAAAATGGTGCCTTCGATTGGTAATCGACAGACAGCGTGCAACTTCCTTTCAACGTCCAAAGGCAGAGTCAGAAACGGTTCTGCCTTCATTGCGTGTTTCTGCTATCAACTCGCTGGTTGCCACTCCCCGGGAAAAGTGATAATTCGATATCCATATCTTCAATCGAAACTGTCCAGGAAAAGGCCGGAAATCGGATGACTCCGGAGGCATGATGCACGCTTTCCCTCAGCAACTGCGCCATGAGGCTACACAGGAGATGAAGGCAGGCCCCTCGGGACTGATTTCCGGGACCGGGCTTCAAACAGCCTTAAGCTGCTGAGCGTCGCCGAAGAGCACTCAGTAAGTGCCATGAGGCTCGTTATTTGTCTCTCTTTTTTCTTCTTTGTATTTTAACCTGGGTGTCTCAATCATGACCGTCGTGCCCGGTGGGACCGAGCGAGTCAACCAGACATTCCCTCCGATCACCGAGCCAGCCCCGATCGCCGTCTCCCCGCCTAAGATGGTGGCTCCGGCGTAAATGGTGACATGGTCTTCGATGGTTGGGTGACGTTTCATCTTTCTCAGGAGATCCCCCTTTTCCTCCATGGGGAGACTTAAGGCACCCAAGGTAACTCCCTGATAAATCCTGACGTAGTCCCCAATCATACATGTCTCCCCGATCACCACTCCCGTACCGTGGTCAATGAAAAAATGGTGGCCGATGACCGCCCCCGGGTGGATATCTATACCGGTGACACTATGTGCGTTTTCAGCCATCATCCTTGGAATCAACGGAACTCCTTGCAGATGGAGCTCGTGGGCCAGACGGTAGGTGGAGATGGCCAAAATGCTCGGATAGGCAAAGATGATTTCGTCAAAGCTTTTCGCTGCCGGGTCTCCCTGGTAGCCGGCTCTAACGTCTTCAGCCAGAATTCTTCTAAGACCTTTTAATTTTTTCAACAGGATAAGGGCTTCCTTTTGCCCCCTTTCGAAGCAATGGGTACAGACCATTTGATGGCGGCGGCATTCATGGCGGATGCTCAGGGTGATTTGCCTGGATAACAGCTCAAAAAGGGTATTTATTTCGATGCCGATCTGGTAGGCCAGATTGCAGTTATCCACCTCGTGATCCCCAAAGTACCCGGGGAAGAGGACCTTCTTCAGACGATCGACGGCCTCAATCACGGCCCCTCGAGAGGGCAACCCTACGAGGTTCAGGTGATGAAAGGTATCCAGGTCCTGGCAACTATCCACCAGGTCGGAGACGATCTGGGGAAGCTCGTTACGAAACAGAAGGGGCTGTTTACAAACCTCCCGGTCAGGCTCCGAAGGGAAGACCTCCTCGGTAGGGCATTCGCAATCCGATTTATCCATGGTCATGACTCCTTTTTTAGTCCAAATAACACATTCTTCATCATCGCTACCAGTCCCGGTAATTGATAACCCAGGTGGCACAGAGTCAATGTTGCCCGTCACCGCAGGAAAATTGATCGTTGTTGACGGTTCCCTCAAAAATTGGTAGACCTTTGACAAACCAGCGGGTTTCAAGAAACCGATCAGCGGAGACGAATAGAAGGGGGGATTATTATGAAACGCTCTGCATTTTATTCGTAACTGTCAGAACGAGGATAGGGCTGGATCAGTTCAAAAGAGAACGAAGCCGGTGGAATGCTGCCCACCATTTTGATCCCGTTCCCCCATCGTCAGGAAGTGTATGTTTCTTTTTGTGCAAGGCTTACTAAAAAATCTTTGAGCTTAGTCATATCCCCTGGAGAGATGTGCTTAAAACTTACCCCAGTTCGATAATCCCACGTCCAATCCCTCTTCACGTGAACACCCTTCCAAACCACCTGGACGGTTGCTTCGAGGGTATTCAGTTCAGAACCGGAAACAAAGAACAGTTGCAATGTCAGGTCTTGACCAACTTTCATTTCCTCCGGGAGATGGACGAGCAATCCTCCTTCGCTGGCATTGGCCGTGCGACCGTACTTGCGAAATGAGGCCTTTGTAAGATACTTAACTGGTAAATCGATATTCCATCTGGGATATTTCCTTCTTTCTGAAGCCAGGTCCGTTTCCGTTATCGCCACCGGATTTCCCCCTCGTTTAAGCTGATTTTGCTGCTATACGCGAACGCGGGTATTTGTATAATGACTCGCCGTTACGCTCACTCTGAACCCGCGACGGGCAGCTACCGAAACTTCGACCAGTTGCTTTCCAGTTCTTTATTGTCCGTCTGCCATCGGGTAGGACTATCTGCTTTGTCCGAAAACTCGTTATCCGGGTCACTGAATGCCTGATTACAGTTGAGATCGCAGAACTTGCCTTTCAACAGGCACCTTGAGCTCAGATAGAATTTGCAGGTTTTCGCGATCATAGACATCCCTCCTTTTGAAAGATAACTCTGTACGGAAAAAGTTTTGACCTATTCCCTGTCATTCATCCCGTTCGTGTTTTCTGACCAGTGGCCCCTCAAAAACAAACCCCGTGGTGAAAAGACAGACCACGGGGTTAGCAAAGTCCCTTGCTTCGGCAACTCGGCTATCCAGGGGATCTGTAGTAGCAGATCCATAAAGGATCACCTTTAGCTTATAGCTAAAGGTAAGAGAGCCGTCTATGGTCTCTTCCTGGACCCGTGGCTTTCCCCGCCTGCTCCTTCCCGGGAGCAGGGGGCCTCCCGCCGTATTAGAGCGGGCAGGCGCCCTCCGATTACTCGGAGTTTGGCTTTATCGGTATTTGAATTTATTGCGCTTCGATTGTATATAATGCAATAGCTGTGCCATTGATCGCATCCGTTGAATTCCCTAAAAATGGCTGCATTTGTGCGGATTTTGAGTTACAAAGAGGAGGTTCATGGAAATTTGTGGTTAGCTGGTAAAACATTTTTGAACAGTTGGCTCAGCATGTCCATTCTGGAACCTATGTTCGATCATCCCTTCCTCAATCCTTGAGGTTGGAGGATTGACATAAGTGGGAGAAATGACGGAATGGACTGCGAGCTATCAAGGAAGGAGGAACCCATGCCTGAACCTCTGGTTCTCGAAATTTTTTCTGATTATGTGTGACCCTGGTGCTATTTCAGTACGGTTCGTATTGAACGATTGCGAAAGAATTATGAGATTGGAGTTCAGTGGAGAGCCTTTCCTCTCCACCCAGAGACACCGGAAGAAGGAATCACCCTCCAGGAGCTCTTTGCAGGGAGAGGTGTAGATGGCGAAAAGGCGAAGCTGCGTTTGAAGCAGGTGGCTGATGAACTGGGTTTGCCCCTGGGTGAGCGGGATAAGACCTACAACAGCCGCCTTGCCCAGGAACTGGCAAAGTGGGCGGAAGTGAAAGGGAAGGGTGATCCATTTCATGATGGCGTTTTTCGAGCCTATTACGTGTATGGCAAAAATATCGGAAGAAAGGATGAGCTGGTTTCCCTGGCGAAATCGATAGGCCTTCCGGAAGAAGAGGGCAGATCGGTTCTTGAGCAAAGGACATATAAGGAAGCGGTAGATGCCGATTGGTCACGGTCTCATGCGCTCGGGATAACGGCGGTTCCCACTTTTCTGATGAATGGGAATGAGGTTGTAGGGGCCCAGCCTTATGAGGTCCTCGAACACCTTCTGAAAACCTGCGGGGCCCCAAAGCGCAATCATCGGGCTTAGTTGACGCAACTCGAGCAAAAGGGCTGGAACGCCATTCAAGGAATCGCTCTGAGAAGGGAGAGGGTGATCCTCTCCTTTCTCCTTTGATCCGTTCATCCGTTACCGTATTTGAGGAATGCCCGGAGCGGGATAGGAAACAAAGGCGCGCGAAACGAACCCGATCAGAACAAAAATAACGATAGCCGCGATGATCACCGCGATCGTGTATGCCATGGACTTTTCCTGAGGAGACTTCATCAGAACCGGAAGGCCCACGTAAAGAAGATATAATCCGTATAACCCCAGAATCCCTAAAGGGCTCAGTGAAGGGATTATCGCGATAATCGCAACGATCCAACCAGGAGTGTAAGAATAGGCGGCCACCTTGAACGCCTGATTCAGATTCTTCTCTCCAGAAAACGTGGGAGCCAGAGCATCGATGATGAGGGCCAGGACATAGACGCCGACCAGGGTGAGGATGTAATGCACCACTGCGGACGAAATCGATGTGAAGATGGATACCCTGAATGATCCTACAAAGGGCAAATGGATGCCCACAATAGACATTCCGATGATGGATGCCACAGGCCCGATGGCTGCTAAAATCAAAACGTAGGTCGTGTACAACTCGGAGATGGTTGTAGCCTCCCCGGAAATGGTCTGCCACTCCTGCTTCGGTTTGAGTAAGATCCCCTTTACGCGTTCGCTCAGATTCATTCTCGTTCCCTCCCCTTTCTTCTAAAGTTTAATTGAGAAACCCGTTCTGCCCGTAGCTTGTAGAACCCTGGTTTAGATCCAAATCAAACATTAAGTAGGGCCTACAGTATTAGATAGGTTAATTAAAGACGGAAAAAAGATATTTGTCAAGAAAAAAGATATTTCTCCCTCAACAGATCGGGTCATGGCTTCTTGATCAAGATGTAGAGGTCTCCATCCTGCTGCAGGTGTCCTGCGGCGACCTCGGCGTAGGGACCGCTCCCCCAGAAGAGATCAGCCCGTCCGGCCCCTTTGATGGCACCACCTGAATCCTGGTTCAGAACAAAACGAGAGAACTCGCTCCACCCGATGATCTCTCCCTGATCGTTAACGAGGGGTTTCCGAGATGAGATAAACCCGAGGGCGCCCTTTGGAAATACCCCGGAGTCGAGGGCAATCGACCTTCCCGGGGTGAGGAGGATGCCGAGACTGCCCAGGGGGCCGTCCTTCACCTGCCGGAAGAAAACGTAGGAAGGGTTGTGGTTGAGAACCTCGTCGAGAACCTCGGGGTTTTCGGTCAGGTATCTCCTGATGGCTTGCATGGACATCTCCTCACGGGAGAGAAAGCCGTTGTCGATCATGTACCGGCCGACGCTTCGGTAGGGCCGGCCGTTGGAGGCCTGGTACTGGACCAGAAGATCTTTTCCGTCCGGGAGCTTCAGCCTGCCCGATCCCTGGATGTGGAGAAATGCCACATCCAGGGGGTCTTTGAGCCACGCAATCTCCAGACCCCTTCCATCGAGCACCCTTTCTGTCTCGATCTCGTACCTGGAATAGTAGGGCAGGATCATTTTGCCCTCAATTCTCCCGACGATGGTCTCTCCCTTGAACTTCTCACGGAAGAGTGACAGATCGATTCTGATCAGATCGTCTGGCGCCCGGTAGAGGGGATACCTGAAGGTTTCATCAGGATCGAGGCTCCCTTCATACGTGGGCTGATAATACCCGGTGAAGAGGACCCGCTTCTTTCCAACTCGACCCGTGGCCCGATAAACTCGAAACTTCTGCGTGAGTTCCTCAGTCAGTTCTTCGTCATCAAGCCCTTTTGACAGGAGATTCAAAAAGGTCTCCTGGCTCTCACGGACCTGCTGCAGCGTAAAAACGTGAGGCCCGTAGTGGAATGTCGTCTCACGGGGAAGGCGCCCCAGGTATTCGAGGTTTCTCCTGAGCGCCAGAGTCAGGGAGTCGCGATCCATGTCGTCGCGGAAAGCGGGGAAGAAGAGATGGACCCGTCTGAGGGCCTCCTCCGGCTGTTGCGCCTCTTTTCTCAACACAGGGTAGCAGCCCAAGGCGGCTGCCGCACTCAGAAGAACAAGAGCGACGAGGAAAATTCTCCTGCCCATGACGCCATCAGTCCTCTGCAGATGGTCATTCCGGGCTTGAGCCGACCTAATAGCGATTCCGTCGGCCGTCACGGTTGCCTTCGCGAGGGTGCTCTTCCTTCGCCTCGCTTACCTTAATAGCTCTTCCGTCAAGGCTCGTGCCATCCATCTGGGATATCGCCGTCGTCGCATCCTCATCCCGGGCAAACGTCACGAATCCAAACCCCCGGGAGCGCCCGGTACCACGCTCTGTGATGACCTTGGCTTCGGTGATCTCCCCATGCGCTGCAAAGGCCTTCCGCAGGCCATCGTCCGTCGTGTCCCAACTGAGTCCTCCTACAAACAGTTTTTTAGCCATGTTTTTAAACCCTCCTCCTTTATGTCCTCTCCACTGTCTTGAACGTTACCGGCTTTGGGAGATACGATCAAATGACTTCTTCCCGGCTCGCAGGCACGCCCACAACTTCAGTGCGAACGCTTCTTCCTTCCATGTTGGAAATCAGTCCTCTCATCCTAAAAAGGCGCCAGATTTTTTCAGTTCACGTTGCAGAAGAGCTGCACTCAGTTTTCGCGGCGATCCTCCTTCTTTGATTGAAAGTGCTGCAGCGGTGCCAATCGCCTGGCCCATGACGGCTGCAGGACCCATGACTCGAACGGACGCTTGTGCCTCATGAGTGCAACTGATGAACCGTCCCGCCATCAACAAATTTTCCACTTTCCGGGGAACCAACGACCTATACGGGATCGTGTAGAAATCATCCCCGTTCAGATAAACAAACCTTCTTCCCGCGGCAGGATCCACGATCTCAATAGGCCAGGCACATGCCCCAATCCCATCATCGAACTTCTTCCCCTGCTGCACCTCGTCAGAGGTCAACACATGTTCACCCATCACCCTTCGGGTCTCCCGCAGGCCAATTTTGGCGGCAGTCGCGATGACATCCGCATGATCCATTCCCTGGATCCGATCTCTCAGAAATCTCTGTAATTCAACAACAACCCGTCTGCCATCAATGGTCGCTCGGGTAAGATGGTAAGGATCGATGCCGTTCACTGCCCATGGGACTCCAGCCCAATTGACCCAGTATGCCCCGGGTATCATGATATTCTGTATAATGGCCTGGGCTCGGGTCAGCTTGTATCCATCCGATTTCATGACTTCAGCCGCTGCAGGGTTGACCGTTGCGGGATCGAAATGTTCGCCCACGTTTCCCAGCTGAAAGACCATGTCACAGCTTTGAAATCCGCCGCTTCCATCCCCCAGTTCAAACGGCACATCGGCTGAGGCACAGACGTCCCCATCCCCAGTACAGTCCAATACCCTCTTTGCCAGGATGGCCTGACGGCCACCCTTGTTGGCGACAACGACTCCTTGAATCGTGTTCTTACGCAAAATCGGGTCGACCATCTGGGTATAGTACAGGAGTTCGACGTTTGCCTCGGCCATCTCTTCATCTAACACCACCTTCAGAATCTCCGGATTGAAGGTAAAATTCTTTGTCGATTTGACTCCGTTTCGATTGAGCAACCTCTGATGGATTTTCCCTCCCACTCCTTTTACAATTTGTACTTTATTGGGCCCCATTGTCGTATAGCCACAAAAATTGTTCACCATCCCGGTGGTTGCGTTTCCGCCCAAACACCCGAAGTATTCCACAAGGAGTGTCTTCAAACCCATTCTTCCGGCTGCGACGGCTGCGCTGACACCTGCCATCCCGCCTCCGACCACGAGAATGTCGACGTCTCTGATGATGGGAACTTTACGGCTGTTTTCCCTAAGAAATTTGCGGTCTCTTTGTATGGTACTCCTTTCTGCGGCCATTCCGGAGGCGGGCTGAAATAGACCGCCCGTTAATCCACCTACCCCGGACGCGAGCAAGCCCTTGAAAAATGTCCTCCTGCCCCAATTGGGTATCCTCAGGAAATCATCTCCTTCGCGATGTTTCTCTTTTGTTTCCATTCTGGGGCCTCCTCTCTCAAGGGACACCTCGAATCATCATTTCATTACTCGAGAGGCGATTACACCTGCAAGTTCCCACTTTAAGACGCCATTAACGGTCTGACAAAAATGAGCAAATTCAAAATCCAATTTGGACAGGAGTGATATCCAGTCGCAACTTTTTCAAGGCGTGGGAAATAGCAGATTTGATAGGAGATATCGTAACTTCTGAACAAAGGTGGCTCCGCCTCGTCCCCTTCGCTTTTGGTTCTGGCCTGAAGGCGAGCATGATCGGTTGAAATGTCGAATATCCGAGGCCTCACTGACCAAAGGGCTTCTGCCTCGGGTGAAAAGTGTTCCTAAATCGACTCCGGTTTACAATCCAACCTTATCCGCCACCCATCCCAGTCCCAATCTCTCCAGGGTTCGGCGGGTCGGTGTCCCCTGCTTGACGTCCCATCCGGACTGTCGATAGTACTCATCCCGGGCAGCCTCCCACTCGGCTTTGTCGAGCTTCCAACCGTCGCTGGGCCCACCCTTGAGGCCCTTTTGAAAGAACTTCTCGCTCAGCGTGTCCTGATTCCGATTGATGCCTTCACGGGCATTGAAGGCCCGCATCATATTCAAACGCCGCTCGCCCACGGTCAGGAGTTCCTCGACATTTACCTCCCAGCCCGTGACAGCCTTTAGCATCTTCACGATCTCCTCCGGCCCGTAAAGCTGCCAGGACGGACCGCATGCAAACTGACACAGGTTGAGGCTGTCCAGCATACTATGAAAATGTTGTGTCTTACGGGCGAAATTCACTTTCTCTGGACCGAGGCTCCGCGGCTTCTGGGGTTGGGTCAGCCCCAGTGCTCCCAGCCGGCTCCTGAAGTTCTCAAAACCCTCTTCGTAGGATGGATCATGGTCACTACTCATGTGATCGGCACCGAAAGGGTTCACGGCATAAATCAAGGCGAGACTTCGTTTCACCTGGGGCATGTGGGCTGGTGCCTCCTGACTTTTGGCCGTGATCAGATATTCCGTCCCTCGCCCCAGTCGCTGGGCCGCACGGACCGAGCCCTCTGCCAGGAGGTCGCCAAAACCCTCTCGCTTCCCGATCATCTCGGTAAGCTTCACCATTGCCTCACCGTTGCCAAATCTCAGTTCGAGTCCACCGGTATCCTTCGAGGTTATCGCACCGGCTTCGAAAGCCTCCATGGCCCATGCTATGGTTGCGCCGCAGGAGATCGTGTCCAAGCCATACTTATTGCAGATCTCATTTGCTTTGCAGGTCGCAGCCAGATCATCGACGCCGCAATAGGAGCCAAAGGTACCGACCGTTTCGTACTCCGGACCGCCGTAGAGAGGGTCTACCTTGTAAGGTCCCTCGTTGATTTCAACGACCCGTTTACACCGGATGAGGCAGCCGAAACAGGTATCGCGGCCCTCCTGGTCCTGTTTTCCCGCCTCCCGGCCTTTGAGAACAGCCTCGTACATCGTAGGACCGTCGATGGTCTTCCAGCCATCGAAGACCCCACTGCTAAAATTGAAGGTGGGCAACCCTCCCATGGCCTGTTGCACAGAGACCACACCGGCCGTTCCGTACTTTCCGAGGCCGGCGACGCCTGAATTCGGGAGGACCTTGAAGGCCCACCGTCCCAATTCGGTCAGGGCTTCTTTGTCCGCTATTGCCGGCTTCTGGCTGCCCCGGACAGCGACAGCCTTGAGGTTTTTGCTTCCCATGACCGCGCCCATGCCCGTGCGGCCATTCGCCCGGTTGCACATATTGATCAGGCAGGCAAACCGCACCAGCTTTTCACCGGCAGGGCCAATCTGCATCACCTCGATTTTCTGATCCGCCAACTCCTCTCTGATCGTCTTTTCGACATCGCCCGTAACCTTGCCCCAAAGATGGGAGGCATCCCGAATTTCGGCCTTTCCATTATGAATCCACAAATAAACGGGAGACGACGCTTTCCCTCTGACGATGATCCCGTCGAAGCCGGCAAACTTCAACTCTGCCGGCCAGAACCCGCCGCATTGTGAATCCCCAATAGCGCCCGTAAGGGGTGATTTGGCGTTTGCTGTCATCCGGCTCTGCCCTGAAATGGGTGCACCCGTCGCCACACCCACACTGAGGCCAAGGATGTTGTCAGGCCCAAGGGGATCAACGCCCGGGGCCATTTCTTTCAGAAGGTAGTGGAGATTGAGCGCACTTCCTCCCATGTACATGCGATAAAATGTATCGGGCGGTTCTTCCGTCGCCAGCGTTCGATCCGTCAGGTTCACATGCAGTATCCTTCCCTGGTATCCGTTTGGCATGGCTTTCTCCTTAAAGAGTCTTTGACCTATGGACTCGCTTCGGGGTAAATCAACTATACGAAAAAGGGAGTTGTATGTCAAGGAAAAGAAAGCTCCGAGATGTAACTATTCAGTCAAGGGTGGTAATCCGTAGCTTAAAGAATTGGTAGCGCCCTCATTCATTGAGGGCGGAGTCCGTCGGCAATAAATGCCGCCGCTACATAAGTCCAAGAGATAACTGTGTTAGGAATAACCATCCGTCACTGAGAAGGTGTGACCTCCAAGATATGGGGTGTTTTCTGGAGCCGTCCGGGGAGAGCCTCACGAGAGGCTTTCGCAGTGAGATAAGGGCAACCGAAAAGAGGATCTCCGGTCTCCCTAGCAGGTAAATTTAGACTTTTAGCCCTTGCTATAGATGATATCTCCTCCGATCCCGCGTCAACGCGCGGATTTTCTTCAAGCCCTCTCGGGCTTCGCCGATGTCCGGGCACTCATCGCTCCTTTGATCAGAAATTCGACGTCCATACCGGCGGTAACGAATTGGAACCCCTGCTGGATAAATTCGGCAGGGCTGATGCCCGGGACCGAGTGGATGCCGGCAGCAACGCCGTGGTGACGGCATGCCTGCAGGACCTGAGTGAACGCCGCCTTCAGCGTGGCGTTGGGCTCCGCCGTAGGCAAGCCAAGAGCGAGACTGATCGACAGGTCGAAAGGACCAATATAGGCGGCGTCGATACCCGGGACCGACAGGATCTCGTCGATGTTCTGAAGTGCTTTGGCCGTTTCGATCTGGGCGAACACGGCGATTTCTTCATCGGCGCGCTCGAAATAGTCGCTGCCCCCGTAGAGGATGCCGCGTGACGGCCCCCAGCTTCGCATCCCGCGCGGAGGGTATTTTGCCGACTGAACAAGCAGCTCGGCCTGCGCGCGATCCTCCACCAGCGGACAGATGACTCCGTATGCGCCGCCATCGAGCACCTTGTTGATCTCCGCGGGATTCGCACCGGTCACCCGGACGATGGGAACGGTATCGGTCGTGGCGATGGCCTGCGCCATCGCGATCATGTCTTGATAGTCGACGATGCCGTGTTGAAGATCAATCGTTAGCGCGTCAAACCCCTGGTGGGAGATGAGTTCGGCGCTGTACGCGCTGGGGATGGCGAGCCAGATGTTGACAGCCGCTCCCCCGGCTTTCCATATTTTTTTGATCCGGTTCGTTCGCATCGGTTTCTCGCTTCAGATCGTCCAGCCGGGGAAACAAAGCCGACGCCCTTGACGTCATCGCGGCTCGGATGGAGGTTGTCGTGGTCGGCGATGTCGCTCCATTCCTCCAGACGATAAGAACTCACTTCGAGGTGAGTTGGATATACGACAAAACCAGTTGTATGTCAAGAAGAAAAACCCACAGAAAAAAAACGTGCAGAAAAAAAGACCACAAGGTATGGGGTGGTTTCTTCAACCATCCACGACAAGCTCTTCTTCTCCTGTACCACGGTAACCTCTATACCCCCAGGCAATGGAGGTCTGTCCGATGCGGATGACCCTGACCTCGATGTTGATCTGATCGCCATAGCGCAACCTTCGCCGAAAGTCGCACTCGAGGTGGACCGTCGGGAGGGAAACGTTACGCTGATGCAAAACGTCTGCGTAATCGATCCTCCATTCGCTGCTAAAAAACTCTTCCATCGCCAGATGGAAGTGGTGGAGGAAACGGGGATAGTAGACAATGCCGGCATTATCGATGTCACCGAAACAGACCTTGATCGGCTTTCGAAAAGACATGAATCAAGTTCCTCCTCTGCGGTCCCTTTTCAAGGCGGCGGAGTCATGCCTTCATGCGTGAGCACTGAACGCCGAGATGAGGTTTGAAAAAGGGTGACCTCTCTCTGCGTTCTCTCCTCGTCACCCATGGAGTCGTGCTTGAGGCTTCTTAATGAGAACTGGGCGATATGGGCGGCGACCCGTTCAATCGCCTCAGGGCTCGACATGTTCCGCTTAAAAAGTCGTGAAATCAACTTGACATTATAATAGTACGCGCACTGGCCGAGGATACTCGCGCAATAAAGATGAACTGTATCGTCGGTTGCCTGAGATCCAATTATTTTCTGAACGATGGAAGCCAGAAGTTTATTCAGTGGCCCCATGACCTCCCTGACCAGGCGATCAAAGGCCTGTGTCGGTTGTGCCATTTCCCTGGCCATTACCCTTCCAAACCATGCGGGTTTTCCTTTGTCCAGCATCCGAAAGAGGAAAGAACGGATAAAGGCCCGCAACTGGTCTTCCGGAGGCCCATTTTCACCCACTCCGAGGAGAGGAGGGTATTTCTTTATGGCGAACTCATGCCAGTACCCCAAGACCTCGGAATAAAGCTCCTCCTTTCCGCCGAAGTGGTATTTGATGGCGGATACATTCACCCCCGCACGATCACAGATTCTCCTGACCGTGCCACCACGAAATCCGCATTCGGCAAACGTTTCCCCCGCTGCCTCGAGAATGCGGTCCCGGGTACCGGAATCCCATTGCATCTTACGGTTCATTTGGGACCTCCCTTCTTCATCCGATCTAAATTTAAAACAGATGTTTGAAATATTCAAGCGGATGTATTAAATTTAGATTGAAAGGGCATTAACTGGTACTTGGAAAGGAGGGAATAGAGATGAAGAAGCTTTTCGCGATCATGATGATGGTTAGTTTACTCGTGATCCCCTTCGCAGTCTATGCGGAATCGGGCCAGCAGACATCACAACCTCCGCCTGTTGCCGCGCCTCTTATTCGTGAAGGGGATTTTGCAGTCAAACTGGCTGGTGCGCTTAAACTCGGAACTGCGAAAGATGAGATGGAAGCGGAATCCATGCTTGTAGCAGTGGGTGTTGCGCCACGTAACGGGTGGATCTCGGACTACCCTGTGACGCCTGATATTTTTGCCGAGATTCAGAAAGCGGTCAGTGATGCAGCGGATGCCAACAGGCTGTCAATGGGAAAGAGTGACGGGCTCGCCGCACTGCAGGATGTTGAGACGTACTTGGGGCTTGCTGTTGTGCCGGATACTTCTGGAACGTACGCTGAGACCCAGCCGCCCACCAGTCCTCAGTATGCAGACTCGACGGTGGTGAACAACTACTACTATGATGAAGGCCCACCGGTCGTTACATACTATCCCCCGCCATGGGATTATTCTTATCTGTACGCATGGGTCCCCTCACCGTTCTGGTGGAGCGGGTTTTTCTTCCCGGGGTTCTTCGTCCTCAACGATTTTGACAGGGTCGTCTTTTTCAATGGTCACCGGTGCGTGGTGTCCAATCACTTTTTCGACCATGACCATCACCGGTTCACCAGGGTAGACCCTGCGGGGCGATGGCGAGGGCACGGAGAGTCTTGGAGGGGAGGCGGAGAGAGGTCCGAAGCGAGAGGATTTAGAACCGCCGAGGGGAGAAGAGGAGCCGAGTCGATCCTGCAGCGGAGCCATGAAAGGATGACGGCCGCAAGAGGGCCGACGGAAAGAGGTTTCGGCACTTCAAGAGGCCAAAACGTTTCCCGTGAGAGCTTCCGAGGGGCTACAGGAGGTTCGGAGAGGTCCTTTCGTTCCACTGGCAGAAGTGAAGGAAGATCCTTCAGCCCACCCATGAGAGGTGAGGGAAGATCTTTCAGCTCACCGCCGATGAGGAACGAAGGACGCTCTTTCAGCCCGTCTTCAACGGGGGGCAGAGGTTTTTCCGGAGGGTTCAGTGGAGGGAGCAGGAGCTTTTCGGGAGGGTCCTCTGGAGGATTCCATGGTAGTGGTTCCGGAACAGGAGGGTCTTTCGGAGGATCCCATGGTGGTGGCTTCAGAGGCCATTGATAAAAGCCACAGCAAACCGATTCGAAAGCATCATTCAAGGGGAAGGCATAAGGCTTTCCCCTTTCTGTTTTCAATCCGTGGAGATCAGTACGTGCTTGCATGCTTCTCAGAAAAAAGCACTGAGACCGGGGACTGCTATATCTACTCTCCGTTGCGGACACGATGAATAACATGTATATTTCATTTGGCCTTACGGGAGAAGGGATTGAATGAAAGCGCTCGTATTGACGAAGTACTGCCACTTCGAATACCAGGATGTGCCCCAGCCAAGACCAGGGCCGGACGAGGTATTAATCGAAGTCAAGGCGTGCGGGATCTGCGGAAGCGATGTCCATGGGATGAATGGAAACACGGGAAGGCGCATTCCGCCCATCATCATGGGCCACGAGGCCGCGGGAATGATCGCTGAAATCGGGTCCGAGGTAATAGGCTGGGCGCTGGGGGAAAGGGTCACTTTCGATTCCACGATCTACTGCGGCCAATGCGATTTCTGCCGTGAAGGCCGCACGAACCTGTGTGAGAACCGTCGTGTGCTGGGAGTCTCCTGTGGCGATTATCGTCAGGACGGCGCATTCGCGGAGTATGTCGTTGTGCCACAACACATTCTTCATAGGCTCCCGGAGAACCTGAGCTTTGAAAGAGCTGCCATGGTTGAAGCGGTTTCGGTGGCGGTTCATGCAGTAAAGAGGACAGCGGCACGTGCAGGCGACACGGCTATCGTCGTCGGGACTGGAATGATCGGGCTCCTCGTGGTGCAGGCCCTCCGGCTGGCGGGCTGCAGCAGGATCCTTGCTGTCGACGTAAATGCATCACGTCTGGAAATGGCTTGTCAACTGGGAGCCGATGAGAAGCTTCGAGTCGGTCAGATGAACGTGGCCGAAGAAGTTCGGAGGAAGACGGGAGGCCGGGGAGCTGACATCGCAGTGGAAGTCGTCGGCCTCACCGAGACGGTGAAGACGGCCGTATCAACCCTTCGCAAGGGAGGACGACTGACGCTCGTAGGAAATCTTTCACCCCTGGTGGAGCTGCCGCTTCAGGCGGTGGTCACAAACGAGCTTAACCTCACTGGCTCCTGCGCCTCCGCCGGCGAGTATCCATCCTGTCTGGAGCTCATGGCCAATGGAGCGATCAACGTTGATCCGCTGATCAGCGTTGTCGCTCCGCTGGCCGAAGGCCAACGATGGTTCGAGTCCCTCCACAGAAGCGAGATGGAGCTTCTTAAGGTCATTCTGAAACCGTAACAATTTAGCTTTTTGAAAAGGCACGCTAAATTTCATTCCCCTCACTCCATCAAGGTGGCGATGAGTCTCTTGGGCTTGAGAAACAGGTCGAGGGCGTGGGAGATATTTTTTACGATGATATCGGCGTTCGTCAAGGTGGTGACGGACATCCCTTCATCCCCCAAGACCGCGATTCCGAGGCCGGCCTGTTTCAGGATGAGCTGGTCATTGCTTCCATTTCCCAGGGCCACGGTTGTCTCGGGGCTCACGTTGCCCAGAAATTCAAGTTTTCCGCCTTTGCTTGCCTCACCCGGTATTTTTACCAGCTCGACGTTCATCCCCCGGACTTCTTCGCTGGCGGTTCCCTGGGTGTCCGCTGTCAGAACATAGATTCGTATCCTCTTGGAGAGGGAGTTGATCTTCTCTTTCACCTCAGGAGGGATCTTTCCATCCGTAGCAATCGTTCCATTCAGATCGAGGATCATATTCTCAACATCCATGTTCCCCCAGCCGGGGATCTCTATCTTGATCATTTTCTCCACCGTTTAAATTTCGAGGACGCTCCCTACGCACCCGTAAAAGAATCGATCCCCGAATTCCTGATGAAGCCGGGAGGCTGCTTTCATTCCGGTACAATGGGAGACGCCGATCCTTTCAATTGGGATCTTCTTCAGGGCCTTGATCGACTCTTCGAGTTGCTCCGGGGTCAGAAAATCGAGGTGCGTTCCGCCCAGAACAGCGTAGAATTTCTCTTCCCCGGTTTTTTCAATCACGTGGTTGAGGATATTGATCATCCCGGCGTGGGCACATCCGAGGATGAGAACCATTCCTCTCTCGGTATCCAGGACCAGAGACTGATCATCGGGAAACGTATCCGGAGACCTTTTCCCATCGATCTCGATCAAAAGCCTCGGGTCGGCTTTTTCAAAGGCCGTCTTTCTCTGGACTTCTCCCGTCAAATATAACCCTTGATCCACTTCGACGAAATCCTGGTTCAGGATGAAGGAGGCTCCAAGAACCTCGAGATAAGATCTCTTGTACGGAATTCCTGCAAATCGCTTCGTTTCTCGGTCGCCTTCCCTTGTCACCGCGATTCGATCCGAAAACACATTCGAATGGGCATGAACATCGACCTTTCCTCGGAGCTTCAGAACCTCTGGCAGCCCACCGGTGTGATCGTAGTGACCATGGCTTAGAAAGATCTTTTTTATGCTTCTCAAGTCCTTATTGAAGGCGAGGGCGTTCGCAACGACGCAATGGCCGCTGCCCGTATCGAAAAGATAATTCACGCCGTCCCTTTCAATGTAGGCCGAGAAGCCGTGCTCGCCCAGACCCACCAGCCGTCCCACCGTGTTTTCACAAAGAATAGTGATCCTGACCATAAGATCCTCCTTCCATGCCCTCCCATACATAACTTTTCATCCCGGTTACGTCAACTGGGAATCGTTCAGAACATCAGCCAGAGCGATTCCTCGCGGAGGGCGGCTCGCACGACTTTCCCGCGGGAAAGGTCGAGGTTGCGAAAGGCATAATTGGGGATCGATATCTCGAAGGGAATCTTTCCTTCGATCGTCTCGAAGTAGATGAGATGATATCTTCCTCGATCGACGATATCGCGGATCCGGCCTTTGAGCAGGTTATGTCTCAAAGAATCCTTCACGGGTTTTCCCTCCCGGATGATCATGACCTCCTCGGGACGGATGAAAAGATCAACCTCCTGCCCGACTTGGAGAGAGGCCGGGCACAAACTCAGGGGGATTGAAAACTGAAGGCCATTGACTCCGAGGATCGAATGGCCGGCAACGTCTCCCTTCTTCAGGACCCTTGCCCTGTAGACATTCTTTGCACCGAGGAAATGAGCGACCTTCCTCGATCTGGGCTTGAGAAAGACCTCATCCCTCCTTCCGCTCTGCTCCACTTTTCCATCAATACAGATCGTGATCTCGTCTCCCAGGAAGTAAGCCTCTTCGAAGTCGTGAGTCACACAGAGTGTCGTGGGATGAAAGGAAGACTGGAGTGTCTTCAGAAGCTGCTGAATCTCAGCCTTCATCGATGGGTCGAGACCGGATAGGGGTTCGTCGAGGAGAAGAAGCTTCGGCCTCGGCGCCAGAGCCCTGAGGAGGGCTACCCTTTTTTTCTCCCCTCCGCTCAGGCTCGCAGGGTATCGTTCGAGAAGGGGACCGAGTCTCGTCACCTCGATGAGCGCATCGACATGATCTCTATATTTTTGCATATCGAGATGTCGTGCCCTGATTCCGAAGAGGATATTGTCTTTCACCCTCAAATGAGGGAAGAGGGCTAAATCCTGGGGGACATAAGAGATCTCTCTTCGCTCGGGCGAGAGATCCTGGATCTCCCTTTCGCCAATCGAGATTTTTCCCTTTTTGGGTTTACGGAGCCCCATGATTGATTCGAGAATCAGGGTCTTGCCGCTTCCCGTCGGGCCGAGAAGAAAATGAAACTCTCCTTCTTCAATCCGGATGTGAAGATCGGTGATCTTGAAGGTGTCAAAATGAATCGTGAGCCCTTCAATTCTAATCATACCGGTATCGCTTTCCAGTCAGTCGAACAACATAAAGGGTGAAGAGACCGAGGAGAGCCAGAATGAGGATCAAGACGATCGCTTTATTGACATTCGCAGAGCCCAGCGCCATGAAGATCGCCACCGGGAGCGTCTCGGTCTTCCCGGGCATCGCCCCCGCAAGGGTGACCGTCGCTCCGAATTCGCCAACGGCCTTGGCCCATGAAAGGATGACAGAGGCAATGAGGCCTTTCAGGGAGAGGGGAAGGGTCACCTTGTAGAAAGCCTGCCAGGCTGAAAGCCCGAGGGACCTTGCTACGGATTCATACCTGGGGGAGATCTCGTCGAGGGAGGTCTTCATCAGTCGTGTGGTCAGCCCTGCAATGGTGGCAAATTGGGCAAGGATGATTCCCGGAACCTCGAAGACGAAATAGATTCCTTTCCTCTGTATGATGGCTCCGAGAGGCGTGTTGAAGAAGACAAGAAGAGTGGCACCGAGGGCAATCGGTGAGATGATCATGGGGATTTCAAGAAAGGTATCGAGGAGACGCTTGCCCGGGAATTCAAACCTGGAAAGGGCGTAAGCTGCGGGAAGGCCAATGGCCACAGCGAAGAAGGTAGCGAGGGTGGCTGCAAGTAGGCTCAGCCGGATGGAGAAGAGCGTGGAAGGATGGGTGAGGACCTCCCAGAATTCTCTTGCGCCGAAGAAGAAAAAGAGAGACAGGAGGAGTCCAAAATAGAAAACAAAAAGGCCCGCCGCAGCGCCAATCATCGTCCCGCGGAAATTCATTTCTTAGGTCCTCTCCAGTCCCTGGGAAGCACGTACTCCCCTCCAATGGGAGTGGCGGGCTCCGCAAAACGACGGGCCTCTTCCGGTGACATCAGATAGTGATATTTCCGGAAGGATGCCTTCCCTTCCGGAGAGAGAAGGAAATCGATGAACCTTTGAGCCATCGTCCTGTCCTCGGCGTACTTCGCGATCGCAATGGGAATATAGCCGATCCTGGCAATCTCTTTCGGTTCCAGATAGATCGTCTCAATCCGATCCGGATCCCAGTATTGAAAGACTCTCCAGCCGATCACCGCGTCCACGGCCTTTAGCGAGATGGCAGTTGCCGTCTTCTCACAGCTCTCCGTGAAATTGACCAGATTTCTTTTGAACTTCTCTTTTTCTCCTTGAGAGAGGTTCTTCTCGATGATTTCAACGGCATAGGTTCCCACGCAGACCATCTCCGGATTCGCGATGGCCACACGAATTCCATCCTTTGTGAGATCTCTGAGGGAGTAAATCCGTCTCGGATTTCCTTTCTGGACGTTGATGGCAGGGACGAGGTAGACGATGATCTTTTCGGAGTCCGGAATAACCAGCCCCTCCCTTTTGGCGATTTCCATAAAGTCGGAGGATCCTGGAAAATAGAGGTCTCCCCTTTGAGCCAGCTTCATCTGGGAGAGGACAAACCCGGAACCGCCAAAGACCACATCGACGGGGATCCCTGCCTTTTCTTGAAAGGTTTTGACGACGTCTTCCGTAGCTGGCTTGCTTGCCGCACCTGCAAAGAGCAGGAGCCTTTTCGGAGAGGAATGGGAATCCTCCGCGACAAGGGATAAAAGGCAGATCAGGACCGCAATGAGAACCTGCTTCATCGCCGGCTTCCCCTTTTCGGCGATCCGAAATGTCTCTGAAAAGCCCTTTGAAGAGATCGCTCCGCCTCTTGTCGAAATCGTTCATAATTCAACATGAACTCCTTTGCCCTCGGGGTAATTCGCGACCCTCCTCCCGAGAGACCGCCCACCGTTCGTTCCAGCAGAGGGAAACCGAGTCTTTTCTCCATAGTACCGATTAATCGCCATGCCTTGCTATAGGACATGCCCATCCTGCTGGCTGCCTGGTGAAGGGAGTCTGTCTCTTCCACCCCCTTCAACAGTCCGAAAGGGCCGTCTCCAAAGGCCTTACCGTCCTGATCGAGCCAGATCTTATAGCCCAGCTTCATCGGTGAACCCAATCGTTATATTCATTCGAGGATAACGATACGACAAAAAACCGATGGATGTCAAGCCCTGTCTTGGGATTTCAGATTTGAGATTTCAGATTTGAGATTTTGGATTATTCAATCTTCAATCTGCGATCTCAAATCTAAAATGGCAGTCCTGGCCCATTACGGATTGAAAAACTTCGTGATGGTGGAGGAGAGGGTTTTCGCCAGCTTTTCCTGGAAGTCGGTACGGTTGAGCAGCCGCTCCTCTTCTTTGTTGGTGATAAAGGCCATCTCAACCAGAGCAGACGGAATATCTGGAGCTTTCAAGACGACGAAGCTGGCTTGCCGGTAGGCAGGGTATTTCAAGCGATGGACCCCCTTTATGTTGTCGAGGAAAAGTTCTGCGAAGCGAAAGCTCTCCTTCATGGAATTCGTCTGCATCAGATCCAGAAGAATCTGGTTCACATCCGGATCCTTTGACATGGACGCAGGCGTCAGGAAAGCCCCCCCGAGGATGTCTGACATATTCTCCTTATCCGCCAGGATCTTGGCTGCCTGGTCGGTTGCACCGGAAAGGGAAAGACAATAGACAGAAGACCCTCTTGCCTGGACATTGAAACTGGCATCCGCGTGGAGGCTGACGAAGAGGTCCGCTCTGTACTCCCTCGCCATCTTTACTCTCACTGGCAGGGGGACGAAATAGTCTCCCTGCCGGGTGAGAAAGGCCTGAAGACCCTTGTCCTGGTTGAGGAAATGAACCAATTTGTCGCCAACTTTCAAGACGATATCCTTCTCCATGGTCTTGAGGGACCCCACGGCTCCCGGATCCTCTCCTCCGTGGCCAGGGTCGATCACTACAATCTTCGACTTAGGCCGGATCTCCTTCTGTCTTTTCCTCTCTTCCTCTTCCTTTTTCTCCTGGGCAATATCCACAAGATCGACCACGAGCCGTTGCAGCTTGTCCTGGTAGGGCTTCAACGTGAAAACGTTTGCTCTTAGTGGTCTTTTCTGATGAAGGATTAATCTCACCTGTTCCTTACCCACTTCGGCGAGGGTGATTCTGGTGAGAAAGGGATCCTTCGGCTCCAGATTCCGCTTCTGAGTCTGGAGGGAGGTTCCCTTCAATTCAAGAACGGTCTGAGGCGGATCCTCCTGAGAGGAACTTTCATACTGGACTGACTCCGTGAGGTCCAGGACGATACGGGTGTGATCCGGGGCAGACCAGAATCGGATGTCTGTCACCTTCGCCGCCAGGCACGGTGAGAGAGGGAAGAGGAAGGCCAAGATCACGACAGAAAAGAAGAGAAAGATTTTCCGTGGGCGTCTCATCGTTCTGAAGTATCGATACCACATTAGAAGAAATCTGTCAAACCTTAAGACGCCAAGCGCGTGGCGCGTTGTGTAAAATAGATGCAACGCAAAAGGAGCGCCATCCCACGAGGTCAGGGGTGGGGCGTTGAAAAAATGGGTTGTTTTCTGACCGGGTTAATGGTATAAGAAATCGTATAGGCTGGAAAGTCCAGTAATCTTAAGAGGAGGTGGAGGTATGACACATCATCTGGGACCGGTTGTCAAGGTAAGTGACAAATTGAAGGAGATGCTGAATAGCGCTATCGCGAGGGAGATTCAGGTGAGCATTCAGTACATGTGGCAGCACATTCAGGTGATCGGGGTCAAGGGGGTCGCTGTCCAGGGCAAATTCAAGGAGACCGCCATCGCCGAGATGAAGCATGCCGAGAAAATCGCAGAAAGGCTCTGGTATCTTGAGGGAACGCCGACAACCAAACCGTCACCGATCGAGGTAGGAAAGAGCCTGAAAGAATTCCTTGAGCTGGATGCAAAGGCCGAAGTTGAGGCCATTGAAATGTACCGGTCGATCATCGAAATGGCAAATAAAGAAGGGGATGTGACAACGGCCTTCATCTTTAAAGAGATCCTTGAGGATGAAGAAGAGCATCATGATCTCTTCACAACGATGCTCGAAGAGGTGTGATGACAGGCTGGGGCGGACGGCCGTTCGCCCCTCCTTTTTTTCCCCACCGATGATCAAAGCCGAAATCATCACCCCCCAGACCAGGGCGACGATTACGCAGTGATGAACACCGACCCCACCGGGACGGGTAAGTTTCCCCAAGTCGCCCCGCTTCATCAGGCTATCCCTGATGGCAGTGTGAACCTCTGTAAAGAACCCCGCTCTCACCCGCATTCCGAGAACACCACCATAGAAGGCTCCGAAAGAGGACGAAGAGCTTGACATGAGTGAAAGAAACAAATTAGATTAGTTTCGATAATGTGGCCCCGTGGCTGTGTTGGCGAGATTGGCATCAAAATTCATCGAGTGAGTGAGGAGAAAAAATCTTTCGTGATTTCAGCGATTCTCCTTGGAGCGGGTGAAGGAAATAGGATGGGAAGGGATAAACTCTCCCTTCCGCTGGGGAAGAGGACTGTTTTTCAGCGCTCTCTCGAGACACTCGTTCGATCAGAAGTCGACGAAGTCATCGTCGTCGTCCGCGAGGAACCGGGAGACTGGAAAGACCACGTTAAGGATAAGAAGGTGAGATTCGTCCTCAACCCGGACTACCGCCGAGGCATGAGCACTTCCGTTCGAAGAGGCATCCATGCCATCCATCCCAAGTCTCGGGGCATTTTAATCGCCCTGGGAGATCAGCCTTTTCTGAAGTCAAGGACGATCGATGCCCTGATCAGGGCTTTTTTGAAGGCAAGAGGAAGCATTGTTCTTCCCTCCTACCGGGGGAAGAGGGGACACCCCGTGCTCTTCGATCGAAGTTATAAGAAGGGGCTTCTTCAGCTTGAGGGAGACGTGGGAGGGAGATCCGTCATCGAGAAGCACTCTGAGCGGGTGGTTGCAGTGAGAACAAGGTCAAAGGCAGTGATCCAGGATATTGATACATGGAAAGATTATGAGAAAGCGTGTAAAATGAAGGCAGGGACGAGGCATAAGGGATAGAAGACCTGGGAAGAGGCCTTTCGCCAAAGCCAGTAGGCAGAAAGCAGTAAGCAGTAGGGGCACGTTGCACGTGTCCTGAGGAACACGATGGTTCGGATATAGGTATCGATCCCCTCCGTTTTTGCACAAGATAAGATCGAGCAGAATCGAAGAAAGAAGGGAATGTTATAAATGGAAAGCAGTAAAAGAGTGGAAGAACTGATTGTTTTGATCCGGGGGGCTGGAGAGATGGCAACCGGGGTCGCCCATCGTCTCTATCGGTCTCACTTCAGGATCTGCATGCTTGAGATCCCTCAGCCCTTGGCTGTAAGAAGAGAGGTCTCGTTCTGTGAGGCCGTCTATGAAGGCGAGAAGGAGGTTGAGGGAGTACGTTCGAAATTGATTCGAAGGGCCGAGAAGATTCGATCCGCATGGGAAGAGGGCAGGATTCCCCTCCTCATCGATCCCGAGGCAAAGGAGACCAGGACGTTAATAATGCCCGATGTATTCATCGATGCCACCCTGGCTAAAAAGAACCTTGGAACCAGGATCAGCGATGCTCCCCTGGTCATTGGGTTGGGCCCAGGATTTGCAACGGGTAAGGATGTTCACGCCGTAATCGAGACGAATCGGGGCCAAAATCTGGGGAAGGTTATTCTCGATGGGACTGCAGAACCGGATACGGGCATTCCTGCGGAGGTCAGCGGATATACGGTGGAGAGGGTTCTCCGGACGATGAAGAAAGGGGTCTTCCGTCCGGGTAAATCGATCGGTGACCAGGTGAGCAAAGGAACCGTTGTCGCAGTGGTGGATGACTATCCGGTGATCGCTGAGATCAGCGGGGTGGTGAGAGGAATTCTTCGAGACGGGACAAAAGTGATCAGAGGAATGAAGGTGGGCGATATCGATCCGAGGGGCAAGAAGGAACTCTGCTATACCATCTCTGAGAAAGCCAGGGCGATCGGAGGGGGCGTGTTGGAGGCCATTCTGATCCGGTTTAACCATTTCCCCTCACCTTTGCCCTCTCCTCTCCGGGAAGAGGGTGTGGGTGAGGAGAAGGAGTAAGGGCTGAAGATTTTTAGCCCTCGCAGGCGAGGCTATCAAGGCGTGGATCCAGATCTGAAGTCAATCTGTTCTCTGCTTGAAGAACTGACAGGGAGAGCAGAGGAAGAGAGAGGAGGGGGGGGCACGCTGACCGACTCGCTGGGCCTGAAGGAAAGGGAAGTGGTCAGTCTGGTGGGAGCGGGCGGTAAGACGACACTCATGTTCCGCCTGGCAGAAGAGTTGCATCAGAAGGGCAAGAGGGTCGTGACAACCACAACAACAAAAATCCTGGAGCCCACCCGAAAAGAGACTCCCATCCTGTACGTCGATTCAGATGAGGAGAGGCTCAAAGAATTTGCCCGCACGCAGATTGATCGGCACCACCACATGACACTGGCCACGGAGAAGATAGGGATGGGCAAGTTAAAGGGCATCTCGCCGGAGTTTGTTGCCGACCTCTGGGGCATCGACGAGATCGATTATATCATTGTAGAGGCGGATGGGGCCGCGGGCCGGCCGGTCAAGGCTCCCCGGGATAAGGAGCCAGTCATCCCTCCCAACACGACCCTGGTGGTGGCGATCGCGGGACTGGATGGGCTCGGGAAGGGATTGAGCGAAGAGAACGCATTTCAGCCGGAGCGGATTTCCAGGCTGACAGGAATTGCACTGGGAGAGGAGTTGACAGAAGAAGCCGTTGCTCTGCTCATGACCCACCCTGAGGGCGTATGGAAAGGGACGTTGCCCTCTTCCAGGGTGATTGTCTTTCTGAATAAGGTGGACATCCCCGGTGGGGTGGGGAAAGGAAGGCGGGTGGCACAGGACATTCTCAAGGAGAAGCAGGGGCGAATTGAAAGAGTCGTTCTGGGACAATTGAAGAAGGAGCCTCCTGTCGTGGAAGTCATGATGGCTGAGCCTATGGGGTCTGGTTCGAGGTGAGAGGGATGACCATGGTCCGAAAAAAGGGATTATTGATTTTTGCATGTTTCGTTCTATTATTCTCCGGGAGCGCTCCCAAAGCGGTTGCGGAGGATTACGACCTGCAATTCTTTTTGGGAAGGGCCTCCGCCAAGGAAAATGAACTCACGGCGGGTGAGAAGGCCGAGTTGTTGAATCAGATTGAAGGCGTCATGGGAAAGATCCAGAAGGTCCATAAGAAACTGACGGAGACGATTCAACTGGGGGAGGTTGAGTTTCGATATCAGGAGGGAACGTTCTGGATGTCGAAACTGGAGGGAGATGTGCGGTCGATCGAAGCGGGAATGGAGCAGATCAAATTGATGAAAGAGAAGCCGTCCCTTCTGGTGGCTTCTATCAAGTTCTATAAATCACTGAGAGATCTTGCCTCCAGTCTGAATGCATACAACGGCCTTCCTCCCTTTTCGGCCCTTGTTGGTGACCTGGCGTCCGAAGCGGGATTGTGGGCGGATCCGGTTTTCTACGGAACTTACCTCCTTCCACTCGCCAACTTGAAAGAGGTGGAAGGGAGGCCTCCCGCAGAGGTGAAGCCTCCTGCGGAGGTGAAGCCCCCAGCAGAGGTAAAGCCTCCTCCAAATGAGAAAAAGGGGAACGTAAAAGGAAAGAAACCACAGGCTTCGCCATCGAAGTAGTAAGGCAAGGGGTGAGAGGGCAACGATCCGAGACGGAACTGACGGACGGGGGAAAGGACTGACCTTATGCAAGATATCTATTCTGAAATTGTAAAGACACTCGAGATGAAGGAAAAGGCGGCCCTCGCCACCCTGATCACGAGGGTAGGCTCCGCCCCGAGGGCCGTTGGAGCAAAATACCTCGTAAAAGGAGACGGAGCGTCATTTGGCTCCATCGGCGGGGGATGTGTTGAAGCCGAGGTTTGGCAGCAGGCCCAGGAGGTCATTGAAAAAGGTCGGGGAGGTGTGCTCCATTTCAATCTGACTGCCGAACAACTGGCGGAAGGGGGACTCATCTGCGGAGGAAATATCGATATCTTTATTGAACCTCTCAGAGAGGAATTCTTGAAAACCTATCAAGAGGTGCTGAGGATAAAACAGAGGGGAGGAGCCGCGGTTCTTGCGACCCTGGTCACCGTGGACGGCGCTCCTCCTGCCGGGAAGGGTTCAAAAGCCCTGATAAGACCCTCCGGTGAGAAGGTTGGTTTTCTATTGGACGGAGAAGAACTGGAAGAGAAAGTCTCGAAGGAACGGGAGAACCTCCTCAAGGAGGAGAAGCCGAAGGTGATGGCCTGGAGTTCCGAAAGAGCTGATTCCTCCTGGAAGAAGGCAGAGGTCCTCCTGGAGCCGATCCTATCAGAGCCCACGGTCTATCTCTTTGGAGCAGGGCATGTTTCAAAGGAGCTGGCTCCTCTGGCGAAAAAGGTCCAGTTTAAAGTGGTCGTTATTGATGACCGTGAGATGTTTGCCAATCGGGAGCGCTTTCCGGAAGCGGATGAGGTGATTGTATCGGAATTTGAGAGATGTTTCGGGAAGCTTCATATCGATGAATCCTCCTACATTGTCATTGTGACGCGTGGTCATCTCTACGATGGCTTTGTCCTGGAACAGGCAATGAGGACCGATGCCCGTTATATTGGCATGATCGGATCGAAGAAGAAGATACGGACCCTCTATCAGAATCTGATGGAGAAAGGAATTCCGAAGGAGCGCCTGGATCGGGTCTATGCTCCTATCGGAATTGACATCAATTCGGAGACCCCGGAAGAGATCGCTGTGAGCATTGTGGCACAACTCATTCAAATGCGAGGCGGTGGCTAAGGGAGCGCTTCCATCCTTCGATTTCGAAATATTCAACTGCAAACAATTCACTCAGGGCTTCCAATTCCTTTCGATCCGTTTCTCAGTGCTTCCTGGACCTTTTGCAGGAGAAACTGAGGGGAAAAGGGTTTTTGAAGAAAGTGAATCCCCGGGTCAAGGACACCATGATGGAAAATGGCGTTATCCGTGTAGCCTGACATATAGAGGACTTTCAATTCAGGAAGCAATCGGATGAGATGCTCTGCCAGATCACGACCGCTCATTCCAGGCATGATCACGTCGGTCAAGAGGAGATGGATGGTTCTCTCCGGATGCTCCTGAACCACCCTCAGAGCCTCGTGTCCATTGGAGGCTTCCAGGATAGAGTACCCCCAACTTTCAAGGGTTTTTCGCGCCAGGGTACGGACTGCCTCCTCGTCTTCTACGAGCAGGACGGTTTCAGAGCCACGGAGGATTTCGTGAGGACCGGAGTCCAGCTTCGGGCTGTCAATTGCTTCATCCAATCTGGGAAGGTAAATCTTGAACGTCGTTCCCCTGCCGACCTCGCTGTAGGCCCAGATGTTCCCTCCACTCTGTTTGACAATTCCGTAAACCATGGAAAGTCCCAACCCTGTTCCCTTGCCCTGTTCCTTTGTTGTGAAGAAGGGTTCAAAGATCCTCTCCCTTACCTCCATTGACATACCGGCACCCGTATCGCTGACAGAGAGTCTTATGTAGGGGCCTGGTGTTACAGCGATATGGGAGCGGGCATACTCCTCATCCAGTTCCACATTCGAGGTTTCAAGAATGAATTTCCCACCTGCCGGCATGGCGTCCCTGGCATTCACAGCCATGTTGAGGATCACCTGCTCGACCTGTCCATGATCGGCCTTTATCCTTCCCAGGTCCTCGGACAAGATCGTGATCAATTCGATATCCTCGCCGATGACCCGGCGCAACAACTTCTCCAGATCTCGCAGAACGGTGTTGAGATCAAGAACTCTCATCTCCATGATCTGTCGCCGGCTGAAGGCCAGAAGCTGCCGGGTCAGTGCCGCGGCACGTTCCGTGGCCTTCTGGATCTGTTCAAAGCTTTCCCTGAAGGGTTCGCCTTCTTCCAATGCACTGAGAGAGAGTTGGCTGTAGCCGCTGATGATGGTAAGAAGGTTATTGAAGTCATGGGCAATCCCCCCTGCCAGCCTTCCCACAGCTTCCATCTTTTGGGACTGAAGGAGTTGTTCTTCAAGTTTCTTCCGTTCCGAGATATCTTGAGCGACGACCTGAGCTTTCAAGGGTCTGCCGTCTTTGCAAAATACCTTTGTATTTAGAAGTGCCCAGAACTCTCTGCCATCTTTTGTTCTGATCTTGTATTCGACCGTCTCACGAGTTTTTTCTCCCGAAGAAATCTTTTCTATTCTTTCAGACAACCGATTTCTGCTCTCTTCCATCAAAAGCGAAAAAGGGCTCAGGGACAGGAGTTCGTCCCTTGTGTAACCCGTGAGGTCACACATGATATCATTCACACTTAGCAATTTGGACGTGGTAAGATCAACCTCGTAGATTCCGGCGGGGGCATGCTCGACCAGTTGTCGGTATTTCGCCACGCTTTCTCGCAACGCCTCTTCTGCGCGCGTCCGTTCCCTGAAGAGCTGGGCATTAGCGATGGCGCCGGCGATCTGATTGCCGACCCCTTCAGCGAGTCTCAGATCCCTGTCGGTGTAGGCATTTGACTTGGCGGATCTTAGCGATATGGCTCCTATGAACTGATCATTCGAAATCAGCGGAACAAACATGAAAGATCGAAGTCCGGCCTCCAATGCGGGCAAAAGCTCTGGAAATCGCGCTGCTAAGTCATTGGCATCCCGTCTCTGGATGAGCAGGGTCGACCGGGTGTGCATACATGATTCTGTCCCGGTGCCTTTTAAGGATACGGAATCCCCAACGCGGCCGCCCGGTACGTCAACTCCAGCGGCATAGGCAATGGCAGTCCTATCCTTTGAAGGGTGGATGGTGTTGATGACAATCTGGTCGAAGGGAATGATCTTCTGCACTTTCTGAGCAAAAAGTTCATAGACATCCTCAATATTGAGCGTGGAGCTGATAATTCTCCCGATCTCGGCCATAATGGCATTTTCCCGGGCGAGCCGGGTTGCCTTTTCCTGGCTCTTTTGCAGAGTTTGTTCGACGCGCTGCCGTTCGAGAGCACTGACAAGGACTTCTCCCGCGATCTTGAGGAGTCCGATCGTGTCCTCTGACCAGGCCTTCTCGTTCCGGACGGAATCGAATCCAAGAAATCCGATGAGAGAAGAGCCATAAATCATCGGTACGCAGATGAGCGATTGAATCCCTTGAAACCGGAAATCCTCCTTCTCGGCTCTTGCCTCGTCGGGAAGATCAGCGACACGAGGGACATAGAAGACCTGATGGCTTTTGATGATTTTTCCGAAGTAGGGGAGTTCCTCATCGACACGGATTCCTTTCAGTCTCTGGATCTGAGGCTCAATCCCCGGCGCACACCACTCATGGGTGTTGTCCATTTTCTTTCCGTCGTCAGAGAACAAAAAGACATAGCTGCGGTCAACCCCTGCAAACTCCCCAATCGTCTGCAATGCCTGATAGATGGCGCCGTCCACTTCATTGGATGCAAGGTTGATAAAGTGGGTCGACAGGGTCATGATGAGCTTCTCGAACTCGATTCGATACCGTAATGCCTCCTCCGTTCGCCTCCGTTCGGTGATGTCCTCGCAGGCTATCAAGATTTGGCCATTTTCAAGTTGCACCGTGATAAAGTTGATGATCTTTGTCGTTCCATCTTTGCAAGTGGCATTGAACACTCTGGGTTTTTGTTCCCCAGGTTTGAAATGTTTTGAATCATCCATCCAAACGGAGATCACGTGATGCCTGTAGTCAGGGTCCAGATAGGCTTTTCTGAACCAGGCCCTTCCACTGGGAACATCCGCTAAGTCGTAACCGAATAGCTCCTTGAATTTCGGATTGACATATTCGAACGTTCCATCCTGGCCGATCATGACCAATCCAAAGGGGACGTTCTCGGATAAGAGTTGGAACCCGGCTCTTTCGGGAGGACGCTCGTTTCCCCCTCGGTTCTGTTCTCCTGATTTCATATTTGAGTGCTCCATCCCTGCGTCATTGTTCGTTCAGGATCGGATGTTTAAAGTTGTCATTCGTCTAAAAATTTGACGGGAATGCTCGAGTAATGGGATCAAGCAAAATTTGTTCCAATTTGTTTCGGATTTGCATAAAAAAGTTGAGGTATAAACCTAATTATCCATTATAAAACGTTTTTTGGAAATAAGGTCCCAAGGATTCATGAGGGATTCTGGAGGGAGTTGAGGCCCGGAAGCGATGAACTGATGATAAAATTAACAAACTCATGTCAATTTTGGCCAGTGGCTAACAGTTTTCCAGAAAGGTCACGGAGAACGATAGTCAATGGGCAATGATCAATGGGCAATGGGAAATTAACAATGATCATTAACCCGCCCACGCCAAGGCGTCGGCGGGTAAGCCCAATGACCCTATGATTTTTTTGCTTTAAGTGCCGCAAGCACCCTTTCTGGCGTGATCGGTAATTCCGTAATTCTTACGCCCACTGCATCATAAATGGCGTTGGCAATTGCGGGGGCAGTGGGCACCGACCCTGGCTCACCAATACCTTTGGCACCAAAGGGACCATAGGGATCATTCGTTTCGATGACGATCGGTTCGATATTAGGAACATCTTTGGCTGTGAGCATCTTGTAGTCAAGAAAATTCGAGTTCATGACCTTACCATCTTGAAGGATGAGCCTTTCAGTCAGCGCATAGCCAATCCCCATCGTTGCACCTCCGTACACCTGACCTTCGAGGAGCATGGGATTGATGGCCCTTCCCACATCGTGAGCCGCGATGTATTTGAGAATCTTGACCTCCCCGGTTTCCTTGTCTACCTCCACCTCCACGCCGTGGGTTCCGTAGGCATACGTAACGGATAGATTTCCCTTAAATTCCCGATTCAGGTTCTCGTTGGCAGGATCATAGAAGTAATCTGCCATGATCATCCTTCCACCGGCCGTATAGTGGGCCGACCTCAGGATCTTTCCGATCGGCGTTTTCTTCTCAGGGTCCTTCTTGGAGAAGATGGTTCGATCCCGGATGTCGAGATCTTCAGGGCCTTCTCCCATCGATTTCGCCGCCACTTCGAGGAGCTGGTCCTTCACCTTTTTCGCAGCGCCTCTCGCTGAATTCCCTGCCACAAATGTCGTACGGCTTGCATGGGCGCCTACATCCCAGGGACAGACGTCCGAATCCGTATGGGTAACGACAACATCCTCCGTCCTTACGCCCAGTTCCTCCGCTACGATCTGGGCGATCACCGTATCCGCTCCCTGTCCCATGTCCGTCGCACCGGTGATGACATTGACCGTTCCGAAATCGTCTATTTTGATAATCGTACCGCATCCGTCGGACTTATAGACCCGGGCGCCTCCGCCCACATGGATCATCGAGGCCATGCCAATCCCTCTGCCGTCTCTTCTGCCTCGATTCTGTCGCCAATCGAGCTTCTGGGCAACGACATCGATACATTCCCGGAGACCACAGGTTTGGATCTTAAAGTTCTGAGGGGTGATCTCTCCGGGGGTGTTCGCGTTTCTCATCCTGAAGTCGAGAGGATCGATCCCGGCCATTTCCGCCAGGATGTCAATCTGGGAATCGATGGCAAATGTGGCCTGAGGGTTTCCGTATCCCCTCATGGCCTGGGAGTAGGTGTTATTCGTATAGACGCATTTTGCCACATATCGGACATTGGGAACCTTATACAGAGAGGAGATGGGCATCATCATGACCGAAGGCGTGGTCGCTCCCCAGGAGGTATAGGCGCCGTTATCGAGGGTCATCCGGATATCGCGAAAGGTCAATTTTCCGTCCTTCGTACACCCCTGGGCAATATCAACGATGGCAGGCTGCCTGGGGGAGGTGGCAAAGAACTCCTCTTCACGGCTGAAAAGGATCTTCACGGGTTTTCGCGTCTTGTGGGCCAGAAGGATGGCAACGTACTCGAAAGCATAGGTATCGAGTTTGCTTCCAAACCCTCCCCCAATCATCGTCTTGATCACCCGGACCTTTTTCCCCTGCAAACCCATGGTACCGAGGGCTTCGATATAATCCTTCTGAGCCAGGGAAGGGATCTGGGTGATGCTGTACATGGTGAGATTATTGTTATGATCGAACTGTGCGAGGCACCCGCTCGTCCCCATGCAGCAGTGGTGGACCCAGGTCACCTTGAACCGATTTTCGGCGACATGAGCGGAGTTCTTCCTCGCCTCCTCAACGTCCCCGCAGATGAGCCTCCACGGAAGATTCAAGACATTGGTCGGTTTCTTCTCCTTACCGCCCACGTGTTCCTCGTGAATCAGGGGCGCACCTTCCCGCATGGCCTCTTCGGGATCGAAGATCGGTGGAAGGTTCTCATATTCGACCTTGATGAGATCGAGGGCCTCTTCGGCAATATCAAGATCCGTGGCTGCTACAGCGGCGATTTCATCCCGGTAGGAGCGGACCTTTCCCGCTTTGAGAGGAACGTTATCTTTGTAGAAACCAAACTTGATCGGAGGGATATTGTAACCCGTGAGCACGGCCTTGACCCCCGGGAGCTTTTCCGCCTTCGAAGTATCGATACTGACGATCCTTGCATGAGGATGGGAACTGTAAAGGATCTTTCCATAGAGCATCCCCGGGACCACCAGATCGTGGATATAGAGGGCTCTTCCGGTCACCTTCTCCTCCGCATCTGCCTTGGGGATTCGCTTGCCTATGTTGATGAATTCTTCCATAGTTTCCTCCAGGTATAAACCTCAGGGTAGTTTCGGGTCTCCCGACCCGAAATAGCGCCAAACATCTGAAAACTCATAACTGAGAAAGTCATCACACAGCCCCTTTCTCAGGGGATTTTCATACATGTATTTCAGCTTTTCATTCAGTTTTTCGTCCGTAAGGATGTTAAAGTCGTAATAATCCGGCTGCCATAACTGATGAATATGTCTCTTCTTCTTGGGTGTTGGCAGTTGTATGGTTGAAAGCACATCCCTATTCAAGGTAGAAAGATGTCTAATCGCCTCTTTCGCAATGTATTTTTTTATATCTCTTATAATGTTTGGCAGGTCAGGAGACCCGCCACTACCCATATTGAGCAGGTCAGGAGACCTGTCGCTACCCCAGGCAGATTCACAAATCATATGGATATGATCAGGCATCACAACAAATCCGATGAGTTTGAAATCTCCTTGCCCTTCGTAGAACAACAGGGTGTTTACGGCCGCTTTAGCAATGTCTTTGCGCCTGAATATCTCAACGCGTTTATTCGTTACTATTGTGATGAAATAATAACCCTCGTTATATTTTCGTTTCTCTGGTGGCAGGTCGGGAGACCTGCCACTACCCAGTAACCATGTTTTGGAGTTTTGAGGTTCGGTCATTTGAAATTGTTTCGAATTTCGGATTTCGAGTTTCGAATTTATGTTTTTTCGCTGACCGCTTTGATGGCCTGGATAATCTGGAGATAGCCTGTGCAGCGGCAGAGGTTTCCGGCGATTCCGCTTCGGATCTCCTCTTCTGCAGGTTTTGGATTCTCGTCGAGAAGCGCTTTTGCAGAAAGGACCATACCAGGGGTACAGAAGCCGCACTGGATGGCCCCGTATTCGATAAAGGCCTTCTGAATGGGATGGAGGTTTCCCGCGGGGTCGCTGATCCCTTCGATGGTCGTGACCGATTTCCCATTCACTTCGACGGCGGGAAAGATACAGGAGTTGACGGTCTTGCCGTCGAGGATGACCGTGCAGGCACCACACTCTCCCATCCCGCACCCCTCCTTGGTCCCCGTCAGTTTGAGCTCGTCCCTCAGCACCTGCAGAAGTGTGAGATGGGGCTCCACCTCCATCTCGATTGATTCTCCGTTCAGTATGAAATGGATGGTTTGCTTCATGGGTTTGCTCTTCCTTATTCGACCTTTCGGCTCATTCTTGAAAGTGCCCGTAACGTCGGCATTCACTGCCGCCAATCTTGTTCGCCCTCAGTAAATGAGGACGCTACGGATCCTTCAGGAAAATGGCCGAATTTTCTGCCTCAAACCTCAAGTCTCGCTTGTCGAGACGCTCCTCCGCCCTCGATCGAGGTCCTACCAGAGCCTCACCGGGAAGACGGTCTCTTCCGGTCTCACCACCCTCTCAATACATTTCATGGCCATCCGTTTGACCAGCACCCCGATCAGATCCCTTCGGTACCATGCTTCACCCCGGATGGAGTCCCGCGGCTTTGCCTCTTCTGTAACAGCCAGGGCCACCCGGTCCAGGAGTTCGTCACTGATCTTCTTGCCTCTCAGGAGGGTTTCTGCCTTCATGGCCCGGAATGGAGTGGGTCCGGCCACTCCGAGGGCGATTCGCACTTCTTTGCAGACGAGCTCATCCTCCTCCATTTGATGGAGAACCGTCGAGATCGGAGAAGCGGTGCAGAGAAGATCCGAGCAAGAGACCCTGTCCTTGTCGAGGGAAAGAAGAACAGAAACGCCCAGGATGGGAAGATCCAGGGCCTGGCGTCTCTGATGTTTCCAGTAAGCCGAGCCCGTATTGGGAAGAGGTTTGGGGATCACGAGTTCTGTGACGATCTCCCCTTCGTTCAACACCGTTTCCCCCGGCCCCTTAAAGAACTCCTCAATGGGAACGGTCCTTTCTTGTCTCAAGCTTCGGATCCTCACCTGTGTCCCCAGAACAAGAAGAGGCGTCGCTGTATCTGCGGAGGGGGCCGCTGTGCAGATGTTGCCACCGATCGTGGCCACATTTCGAATCTGGACCGAACCGAGGGCATCCACCGCGTCAGCGAGGGCGGGGAATTCCGTGCGGATCAGCTCCAATTTCTCAATGGCCCGATGGGTCACCAGAGGACCGATTCGAAGGGTCCCGTTATAGTCGATTCGATCGAGACCGGCAATCCCCTGGAGGGAGATGAGGACCTCCGGAGATATCTTTTTCTGTTTCGTCATGACGATGACATCGGTTCCGCCGGCGATCAGAATAGCCTTCTTCCCATATTGGCTCAACAGGGAGAAGGCCTCGTCGAGGGTCTTGGGTCTGAGATAGTCAAACTTTTTCATGGAGACCTCCAAGTCACTTTCTTGGCTACGCAGATTCTCCCTTTTCTTGAATCCATTTCTAATCTGTGTAATCGCTTACATCGTCTGTCTGGGAAATTTTCCAGACCCCTTCTGGTCTCTTATTGATATTGTTTTTCGTACTTTTCCTTCAAGTCATACACATCCTTAATGATCTGATCACCCGGCAAACCCGCGGCGGTGACTCGCTTGCTGTACTCATCAATGAGGGGCCTAATCAGTTTTTGGATTTCTGCATTTTCAGCCGCCGGGAGATCGAAGATCTGAAGGCTGTATTTTTCCTTTGACCACTTAAGGGCTTCTGTGACATGGTTATCAACATAGTTTCCTGTCCAGAGGACCCATTCCTTTTTCATGTCATCGATTACTTTCTTCACATCGGGAGGCAGTGAGTTCCATTTATCTTTGTTCATCACCACGGAAAAGGCAACCACCCAGAGGTTTACAATCGTTGCGTTCGCCGTGTATGCGGCATAGTTGAAATCTTTAAGAACTTCCATGGAGGACACATGCCCCTTGACCGTTCCCTTCTGAAGCGCTTCAGGTGTTTCGGACTGGGGCATGGCGATCGGGATCCCTCCCAGATTCTTAATGATATCTGCCTGGGGCCCGCCTACCCTCAATTCCATTCCTTTTAAATCCCTCAATGACCTCACGGGCTTAATGGTCATGATGTTTGCGGGGGGAGAGGTAAACAGGCTGATGACCTTCACCTTCTCGAATTCTTTGGGCTCATATTTGTCGATGAGATCGTAGAGGGCAAGGCTCGCTGCCTTGGCGCTTGAAAACCCGACGGGTTGCTCAATGGCCTCTGAAAGGGGGAACCGACCCGGCTGGTAGCTCATCGCAAAATTGCCGATGTCGGCCGTTCCCGTAATAACCCCGTCGAAAATATTCTTGGCCGGCAAGAGTGTCCCTCCGGGAAAGGTCTGTACTGCCACCTTGCCGCCGGTCCTTTTCTCCACCTCCTTCTTCCACTCCTCCATCTGGACGCACGGGAAGGTGGTGGCCGGCTGGAAATTCGCGTAGGTCAGTTTGATCTGGGCCTGGGCAGTCGGGGTGACGAGAGTACTCCCTAAAACAAGGACTCCCATTACCCCTATCATCATGGCACCCATCCAATTTGTTATATGACTTCGCTTCATTTTCAGATCATCCTTTCGCTGACTTAGGGATGCGAAAAGCGATCATTGTTCCAGTCCCTCACCCCGCTGGTCTACTGTATACCGTATACAATACACTATGTCAAGTTCTTTCTTATTGTCATTCAGGGTCGCCCCGGCTGTTTCGGGGAGCAGAAATGTCGTGAAAAAAAGCGTGGGATTCAATTCATCACTGAAGAAAAGGGCGCTCCGGGGGAGGGTCTTCACATTTTTTTCAACTGTTGTCGGTAATCTTTGCCCAGGTAGGCCCTCTTCACCTCCTCATCATCCAACAGCGCACGCGCTTCTCCTTCCAAGGTGATTCTCCCGGTCTCGATGACATAGGCGCGGGAGGCGACCTTGAGCGCGGCCTTCGCGTTCTGTTCAACAAGCAAGATCGTGGTGCGGTCCTGCTGTAACTTCAGAATCACATTGAAGATGGCCGCGACGACAAGGGGTGCAAGACCTAAAGAGGGTTCATCGAAGAGCACCAGTTTGGGCCGGCCCATCAGTGCCCGACCAATGGCAAGCATCTGTTGTTCGCCCCCGCTCAGAGTTCCGGCTTTCTGGCTTTTCCTGTCTTTGACAATTGGGAAAAGCTCCATGACGTAGGTAAGGTCTTCTTCAATCTCTTTCCTGCTTCCTCTGGAGAAGCGAAGGTAGGCTCCCAATTCCAGATTTTCCAAGACGGTGAGAGGATTGAAGAGTTGTCTCCCCTCGGGTACTTGGACGATTCCCAGGCCCACGATCCTTTCCGGGGGCCGATTGATGATTTCAAGCTCATCGAATATGATCGAACCGCTACGGACAGGGACAACTCCTGAGATGCAGTTGAGAAGGGTGGACTTTCCAGCCCCATTCGACCCGATGAGGGCAACGACCTCCCCCTCTGCCACATGGAGAGAGAGATTCTTCAGGGCGTGGATCCCTCCGTAGTAAGTATCGATGTTCTTAACCGCGAGCATTCCTCATTCCCTTCCCAGATAGGCCTCGATCACATTTGAATCCATCTGAACCTGGCGAGGAGTCCCCTCAAAGATCCTCTCGCCGTAATTAAGGACGACGATTCTATCCGAGATCCCCATAACGAGATTCATATCATGCTCTACCAGGAGGATCGTGGTACCCCCTTCCTTGATTTTCAAGATGAGTTCAGCCATCTCCTCGGTCTCCTTGATGTTGAGGCCCGCCGCAGGTTCGTCGAGAAGAATCATTTTGGGTTTTCCAGCCAAGGCTCTCGCAATTTCCAGACGCTTTTGATCTCCATAGGAGAGGCCATCGCTGAGCCAATCCGCTCTATCCACGAGGTTAAAAAAACGGAGGAGGGTGAAGGCCTCTTCCCTGACGAGTCTTTCTTCCTTCTTCACCCTGGGGAGATGCAAGAGACAACTCGTGAATTCGGATTTCGTCTGGGTGTGAAGCCCTACCATGACATTCTCAAGTACCGTCATGTTTTGAAAGATCTGGAGATTCTGAAACGTCCGCGTGATACCCTGAGAAGCAATTTGGAAAGGTTTGAGCCCAGAGATCGCTCTTTCTTCGAGAATGATCTTGCCTGAGGTTGGTGGATAGATCCCTGTCATGAGGTTGAGGGCAGTGGTCTTGCCTGCACCGTTGGGTCCGATGATGGCCGTAATTTCATTACGCTTGATGTCGAAGGAGACATCACAGAGCGCGACGACACCACCAAAGGTCTTGTAAAGCCGATCCACTTTCAAGATGATGTTCGAGTGGTCCATAAGATGAATTCTTTATGGGTGAATAGAAATCGCTTCAATTCGGATTGTTCCATCCATGTTATCGTTGCCTCTGGGATTCAGTCGATTGGGCATGAAAGTGAGACGTCTCATCTGGAGCCCTTAGTGCTCCCCGGCAAAGACTTTCATTTTTCGTCTCCGGTAAAAATGGTAGAGACCTACCAGAAAGCCTTCTGGAAGAAAGACGAGCACCAGGGTGAGAAGAGATCCATAGACGACAATGTTATATTTTTCGGCCACGTGAAGTACTTCCGAGAGGAGGGTCAGAAGGGCAGCCCCGAAGAAGGCCCCCCAGAGGCTTCCCATCCCTCCGACGATGACCATCGTCACCACCTGGATCGAGTAATAAAAGTCAAAGCTTCGAGGGCTGATGAACGTGACATAGTGGGCATAGAGGCTTCCTGCCAATGAGGCGAATACCGCGCTCAGGACGAAGATTTTAGTCTTATACTTGTCTGTATCCACTCCCAGGGTATTCGCTGCCACTTCGCTGCCGTGGATGGCCTTCAGGGCTCTTCCTACCCGGGAGTTGACTAAATTAAGCGAAACCAGTATAGAAAAAAATGTTAACGTCCAGATGAGATAAAAATTCCTTTTGTCGTTGTCAAAAATAAGCTTGCCGATCGAAAGGTTCGGTATTCCTGGAAAACCGGAAGGCCCCCCTGTGATCGTATCCAGTTCAACCATCAAAATGTTGATGATAATACTAAAGCCCAAGGTGGCCATCACTAAATAGTGTCCCCTCAATTTTAGAGAGGGGTATCCGACAAAATAGGCAACCCCTCCCGTAGCGAGCATGGCAATGACCATCGCGGGCCAAGGTGGGAAATGGTATGTTGTTGTAAGAATGGCAGAGAGATAAGCCCCCATTCCATAAAAGGCGGCATGACCTAAGGAAATTTGTCCGGCAAACCCGATCAATAAATTGAGGCCCACCACCACAATGGTGTTGAGGCCGACCACGTTCATCACAATGAAGTAGTACTTATTCTTTATGAGCAGAGGGATGAGAATGATGAGAAGGGCAAAGATACCTAAGAACAAATTCTCTCTTTTTCTGATGAAGGGAAACATCTCTTTTATACCCGCTCTGCCTCCCCACGACCCAAAAGGCCTGAGGGTTTGAAAAATAAAACAAGGAGCAGGATTAGGAAGGCAATGGCATTCTTAAACTTGGAGGAGATCAAGCCTGCACCAAGGGATTCTAGCACACCTAAGATCAACCCTCCTGCAATGGCCCCGGTACTGTTTCCATACCCGCCTAAGATGGCGGCGGCAAACCCCTTAAGGGATAACATAATGCCTATATCATAGGAAGTGGTGGTGATGGGGGCGATAATGATCCCTCCCACGGCCCCCAGACCCCCACTCATTGCAAAGGAGAGAAGGATCATCCGGTTGACATTGATCCCCATCAAAGATGCAGCTCTTCGATTAAAAGAAACGGCCCTCATCGCTTTTCCACTTAAGGTTCGATGGAAAAAGTATTGGAGGAAGACAACGACTCCAATCATGATTGCGAAGACCCATAGGTGTTGAGGAAGAATGGCCGCACCAAAAATTCGGATCACCTTCTCACCGGAGAAAGAAGG